>JAAIGE0101401086.1_pt1 | contig 20113 bp, 22 predicted proteins | sample 6487951 | NCBI WGS metagenome assembly JAAIGE01 (sample SAMN13974128, study PRJNA590717) | phyllosphere metagenome | biome: tomato field; feature: multiple bacterial spot infested tomato fields; material: tomato leaves; isolation source: leaves from tomato fields | host: Solanum lycopersicum ...
AAGCCCTCCATGCTGCACTCGATCGCGGCGAACACCGACCACCCCGAGGCTGCGGCGACGCTCGTGAACTTCCTCGTCAACTCGCCCGAGTCGGGTGAGATCTTCGGCACCAACCGCGGTCTGCCCGCGTCGGAGACCGCTCTGGCCGCCGCCGACCTCGACCCGCTGAGCCAGCAGGTCAAGGCGTACGAGGAGTCCATCGCCGACCGTCTCGGCGAGGCGCCCCCCGTGCCGATCGTCGGCTACGGCACGCTGGAGGAGAAGTTCCGCCAGCTCGGCACCGAGCTCAACTTCGGCACCGTCACGGTCGACGACGCCGTCTCGCAGTTCTTCTCCGAGATGGACGTCGTCCTCAACCAGTGATCACTCGGCGGGCCGGGTCCTCGCGACCCGGCCCGCCGGCCACACACTTCGGAAGGAGCTGTCATGACCACGACAGCCACGAGGACGATCGTCACGGGGAAGTCGTCCCGGAAGGGGCGGGCGCTCCGCAGCGGCCGCCGCCCCGAGAAGGAGCTCGGACGGCCGGGGCAGAAGGCGCGGCTGCGTCGCGAGACCGCCACCGGCTACGCGTTCCTGACGCCCTGGCTGATCGGATTCTTCGGTCTGACGGCCGTGCCGATGGTCTACTCGCTGTACCTGTCGTTCACGCGGTACAACATCTTCCAGCCGCCCCGCTGGATCGGTCTGGACAACTACATCCGGCTCTTCACGAACGACCCGGACTTCATCCAGTCGGCGCAGATCACGCTCGTCTACGTCTTCATCGGCACCCCGATCACCCTGGCAGCGGCCCTCGGGGTCGCGATGCTGCTGAACTACCGCGACAAGGGTGCCGGCTTCTTCCGCTCCGCGTTCTACGCGCCCTCGCTCATCGGCGGCTCGGTCTCGGTGGCCATCGTGTGGCGGGCCATGTTCGGCTCCGAGGGGCCTGTCGACAGCGGACTCCAGGTGTTCGGCATCGACCTGGGCGGATGGATCGGCAACCCCTCGCTGATCCTGCCCATGATGATCCTCCTCGCCGTGTGGCAGTTCGGGTCGACGATGGTCATCTTCCTCGCCGGCCTCAAGCAGATCCCGAAGGAGCTCTACGAAGCGGCCGAGATGGACGGCGCGAACGCCGTGCGACGGTTCCGCGCGGTCACCATCCCCATGCTCTCCCCGGTGATGTTCTTCAACCTGCTCCTGGGCCTCATCGGCGCCTTCCAGGTGTTCGCCTCCGCCTACATCATCTCCAACGGCACCGGCGGACCCGCCGGGATGACCAACTTCATCACCGTGTACCTCTACAAGCGAGGATTCTCCGACGGGCAGATGGGCTACGCGGCCGCGATCGCGTGGGTGCTCCTCGTCGTCGTCGCGATCATCGCCTTCATCCTCTTCCGCACCCAGCGCTCGTGGGTGCACTACTCGGGAGACGACCGATGACCACTGCGAATCAGGACATCACCTCCGGCTCGGCGTCGACGCTCGCGTTCGCCGCACAGCAGACCTCTCCGACCGGCCCCGCCGCCCCGCGCCGCCGGGTGAAGCGCAAGACGTGGCAGACCGTGATCTGGTTCGTCGGGCTCATCGCGCTCACGGCACTCGTGCTCTACCCGCTCGTGTGGCTCTTCCTGTCGACGTTCAAGCCGAACTCCGAGTTCGGACAGAACCCGGGACTCCTGCCGAACGCGCCGACGCTCGACAACTACGGCAAGGTCATGGAGGGCATCGCCGGCGTTCCGATGTGGCGCTTCTTCCTGAACTCGCTGATCCTCGCGGCCTCCGCGGTGATCGGCACCGTGCTCTCCTCCGCGCTCGCCGCCTACGCCTTCGCGCGTGTGCAGTTCAAGGGACTCGGCATCCTGTTCGCGGCGATGATCGGCACGCTGTTGCTGCCTTTCCACGTCGTGATCATCCCGCAGTACATCATCTTCAACCAGCTGGGATGGATCGACACCTTCATCCCGCTGATCCTGCCGAAGTTCCTCGCGACCGAGGCGTTCTTCGTCTTCCTCCTCGTGCAGTTCATCCGCCAGATGCCGCGCGACATGGACGAGGCGGCCCGCATCGACGGTGCCGGGCACCTGCGGATCTTCTGGTCGATCATCCTGCCGCTCATCAAGCCGGCCCTGATCACCTGCGCGATCTTCGCCTTCATCTGGGCGTGGAACGACTTCCTCGGTCCGCTGCTCTACCTGACGAGTCCGGAGAACTATCCGCTCCCGATCGCCCTGCGCCTGTACAACGACCAGACGTCCTCCTCGGACTACGGCGCGACCGTGACGGCGTCGTTCGTCGCCCTCGTCCCCGTGCTGCTGTTCTTCGTCGTCTTCCAGAGGTTCCTCGTCGACGGCGTCGCCACCCAGGGACTAAAGGGCTGACCGTGTCCGTCGTCAGCGGTGAGCGTCGGGCCGAGCGCGCGGCGAAGCGCGAGGCCCGCTCGGGTGCCGGCCCGACGGTCGACGGCATCGAGCCCGGCGCCAACCCCGGCGCCACAGCGAAGTTCGGACTCTTCGGCGAGGTGCTCACGATCGGCCTGATGATGACGATCGTGGGACTCGGCGTCGTCACGCTCCCCCTCGCGCTCGCCGCCGGCATCCGCCATCTTCGCCGGTTCGTCGCCGCGCAGGACTCGCGGGCAGCGCTGTTCTGGGACGACGTGCGCGCCGGCATCGTCCCGTCGCTGGGCATCGGCGCCGCCGTCGCGCTTCTCGCCGCGGTGCTCGGCCTCGACATCGTGCTGGCGAACAGCGGATCCCTCCCCGGGGGTGGCGTCATCGCGGTCGTCGGATGGGTGGGCCTCGGCGTGCTCGCCGTCGGCCTGCTCGCGGCAGCGGGAGCCTGGGATCCGTCGACCGGCTGGCGCGCGGCGTTGCGGGCGGTGCCGCGGATCCTCGCCGGCGACCCCGCCGGCGCCCTGTACCTCGCCGCGGCGGCGCTGTTCACGGGTGTCGTGACGTGGGCCCTCCCGCCCCTCTTCATCGCCGGGATCGGCTGTGCGGCCCTCGCCGTGGTCGCCGTGCCCGCGCGTCGCAGACGGGGTCGGCCCCACTCGGAGTGAGAAGGTTGTCCCTGGTGGACGATCGGACGGACGGAGGAGCACCATGGCGGTGGGCGTGAAGGAAGTCGCGGCGGCGGCGGGCGTCTCCGTCGGCACGGTCTCGAACGTCCTCAACCAGCCGCACCGCGTGTCGGCGGCGACCGTCGAACGGGTGCAGCGGGTCATCCGGGAGCTCGGCTTCGTGCGCAACGACGCCGCCCGGCAGCTGCGTGCCGGCCGCAGCCGCAGCATCGGACTCGTGGTCCCCGACATCGGCAACCCGTTCTTCGCCGAGGTGGTCCGCGGCGCGGAGGACCGTGCGGCGGATGCCGGGATGACCGTGCTGCTCGGCAACAGCGACGAGAAGGACGAGCGGCAGCAGGCGCACCTCGAGCTCTTCCAGGAGCAGCGCGTCAACGGCGTGCTGCTCACCCCGGCCTCCGACGACCTGACCGGCGTGCACCGCTTCGCCGCCGGCGGGACGCCCGTGATCCTCGTCGACCGGGAGGTGGAGGAGGGCGTGCTCCCCTCCGTGTCGGTCGACGACGTCGAGGGTGGTCGACTGGCGGCGGAACACCTTCTCGCGGCGGGTCGGCGACGGCTCGTCTTCGTCGGGGGGCCCGCCTCCGTGCAGCAGGTGGCCGACCGCCTCCGCGGCGTCAAGGCGGCCGTCGCCGCGCACCCCGAGGCGGAGCTCGAGGTCGTGGAGCGGTCCGCGCTCACCGTGCTGCAGGGGAGAGCGGCGGGGGAGGAGATCGCGGCACGCGCCGCGTCCGACCGGCCGGATGCCGTCTTCGCTGCGAACGACCTGCTCGCCGTCGGACTGCTGCAGGCGTTCAGCTTCGGCTCGGGTATCCGGGTCCCCGACGACATCGCCATGGTCGGCTACGACGACATCGACTTCGCCTCCGCCACGGTGGTGCCGCTCAGCTCCGTGCGCCAGCCCGCACGACTGCTCGGATGGACAGGCGTCGACCTGCTCCTCAAGGATCTCGACGGCATCGACCACGACCGGAGGGTGCGGTTCCAGCCCGAGCTCGTGGTGCGCGACTCCAGCGCGACGACGGGCTGACCGCGCGCGCCGCCGATCCCGATTCGTGACTGCTCGGCGAACCCGTTATGATTGCAGGGTGCATCCGGTCTTCACGGAGCGGATGCCTGGAGACGTCGCATAGTCCGGCCTAGTGCACCACCCTGCTAAGGTGGAGTCCCCTTACGGGGACCAGGGGTTCAAATCCCCTCGTCTCCGCAGTGAGATCTTCCCTCGCGGTCATGCGGCCTGCGTCAGCCACGCCCTCGGCGATCGACCGACGCGCTGCGTGAACGCCCGCGAGAACGCGGAGGCGCTCGCGTAGCCGAGATCGGCCGCGACCGTCGACACGGAGTCGCCCGCACGCAGCCTGTCTCGCGCGAGGAGCAGGCGCCACTCCGTGAGATAGTCGGCGGGCGTTCGCCCGACCACCTCTTTGAATCTCACCGCGAACGCGCTGCGTGAGAGGTTCGCTCGGCGCGCCATGGTCTCGAGAGTCCAGGGGGCGCCCGGGGCGTCGTGCACCGCGGTGAGCGCGGCGGCCAACCGCTCGTCGGCGAGTCCCGGCAGCAGTCCGCGGGGGAGGGCGACGTCCGTCGGATGGTCGAGGATCCACCGCAGGAGCTGGATGACGACGACCTCGAACAGGCGGTCGATGAGGATCGGGTGTCCGCATCTCCCGTCGCCGACTTCGGTGAGGAGCAGATCGAGCGCGGGACCGAGCGTCGGGACGTCGTCGAGGGGCAGCACGATGACGGGCGGCAGGGCGTGGACGAGCGGGTGCGTGGCGCCGCCGTCGAAGTCGAGAGAAGCGCACGTGAAGTCCGAGCCCTCCGCGGGTGTGGTGAAGAAGACGTGATCCGTCGGGCGGGGGAAGAAGAGCAGGCTCGGCTGCGAGACGACGATCCGCTCCTCCGAGCCGTCGGTCCGGGTGACCGCCATGTCGACGTCGCCGCGTCGGAGAACGTGCAGGAACCCGCGTCCGGAGCTCGCAGGGAACCGCGTGACACCGCACAGAGGGCCGTCGTGGAAGAGGCGGGCGCGGACGCGGAATCTGTCGAGGAGGGGAGTCAATCTGTCGACGGTCGCCATGGTGCCAGGCTACTGGACGATATGTCGTGTATCGAGGATGAAAAGACGCGCATCGTTCACCCCCTTTCGGAAGCATGGGAGGCAGTCACCGCAACCGGTGGCCTATCCGAAGGAGAACATCATGACCAACGTCCCTCTCATCGATCGCGATTCGGCAACCGGCGGAGCGAAGGAGGACCTCGATCGGATCGCCGCCGCGTTCGGCACGGTGCCGGCGATGTTCCGCGCCGTCGCGAACTCGCCCGCGGCCCTCGCCAGCATGTGGGGATCCTTCGGAGCCCTCGGGTCGGGAACTCTGGGTGCCGCGCTGGGCGAGCAGATCGCCGTCGCCGTCGCCGACCGCAACTCCTGCGAGTACTGCCTCGCCGCCCACACCGCGCTGGGCCGACGGGCCGGTCTCTCGCGCGAGCAGCTCGCCGAGGCGCAGGACGGGCGGTCGGACGATCCGAAGACGGCGGCGCTGCTGCGCCTGGCGGTCCAGCTGGTGAACGAGCGCGGACAGGTGACGGCGGCCGACATCCAGGCCGTCCGCGATCACGGCTGGAGCGACGAGCACATCGTCGAGCTCATCGGCCACGTCGCGCTGAACCTGTTCACGAACTACGTCAACATCGCCCTGGACGTGCCGATCGACTTCCCCACCGTCGCGCTGCGCCGGGCCGCCTGACGGCTGCCGCGGACGACGAGGAGCGACCATGACCGAGTCCTGGCTTCCGACGCTCACGACCGCGACCCCGGAGGAGGGGTACGCGCTCGCCATCCGCCTCTCCCGTGTGGGCGTGAAGATGACCCAGCCCGATGCGGAGGTGAGAGAACGGCTGAGGGAGGCCTACGCGCAGAACGCCGACAGTCTCATGGGCGCCTCGCAGGTCATCGCGATCAACTTCCAGACCGTCGCGGCCGCGAACGGATACTGGCGAGGGTGATCCTCGCGTGAGGCGGCGACGGCCGGTGGCTCAGCGCGAGTCGTCGGCCGTCGCCGCGTCGATGAGGATCGCCGCGGCATCGCGAGCGTGGGCGGCGGCGTCGGGGCGTCCGTCGATCGCCGCCGTGGTCTGGGCGCCCTCGGCGAGCAGGGCGAGGTGCACGGCGAGGCTCGGCGGTGCGCCGAGCTCGGCGACGAGCTCCGCCAGGTGCTCCTGGAACCCGTGCTTCTGCTCCCGCGTCGCCTCGGCGATCTCGGGTGAGACGGCGCCGAGCTCGCCGAACGCGTTGATGAACGCGCATCCGCGGAAGTCGTCTTCGCGGAACCACTCGTCGAGGAAGTCGTAGACGGCCATGAGCTTCTCCCTGGTCGTCTCCGCGTGAGCGGTCGCCGAGGCGATCCGCGTCTCCCAGCTCTCCGACCGCTGGTGCAGGACCTCGAGCAGGAGCGACTCCTTCGAGGGGAAGGCGGCGTAGAGGCGCTTGAGGGGCACGCCCGACTCGGATCGGATGGCATCCATCCCCACCGACTGGATGCCGCGGCTGTAGAACAGGCGGTCGGCGGCGTCGAGGATGCGCTCCCGGTCGGGGCGCTGCTGCGTCGTTTCCGTGCTTTTCACCGTGCGTACTCCCTGTCTTCAGATTACCCACTTGCGCTGAGAACGCTTGTTCTCTAGTGTAGACCTCATCGCGAGAACAACCGTTCTCAATCTAGGGAATGAGGAATCATGGGTTACATCACCGTCGGCCAGGAGAACTCCACTCCGATCGAGCTCTACTACGAGGACCACGGCGCCGGTCAGCCGGTGCTTCTCATCCACGGCTACCCGCTCGACGGAAGCTCCTGGGAGCGGCAGACGCGTGAACTGCTCGATCTGGGCTATCGCGTGATCACCTACGACCGCCGCGGGTTCGGTCGCTCCAGCAAGGTCACCACGGGCTACGACTACGACACGTTCGCCGACGACCTCAAGGTGGTGCTCGACACCCTCGACCTGCAGGACGTCATCCTCGTGGGCTTCTCCATGGGCACCGGCGAGCTTGGCCGCTACACGAGCCGCCACGGCTCCGACCGCGTGGCCAAGTACGCCTTCCTCGCCTCCGTCGAGCCGGGGATGCTGGGTCAGGGTGTGCCGAAGGAGCAGTTCGACGGCATCGCGGCGACCGCGAAGGAGGACCGCTTCGCGTGGTTCACGAAGTTCTACCAGGACTTCTACAACCTCGACGAGAACCTCGGCTCGCGCATCAGCCAGGAGGCCGTGACCGCCAGCTGGAACACCGCCACCGGCAGCGCGCCGATCGCGGCCTACGCCGTCGTGCCGTCCTGGATCGAGGACTTCACCGGCGACATCGCCGCCGTGCAGGCATCGGGAAAGCCGGCCCTCATCGCGCACGGCACCTCCGACAACATCCTCCCCATCGACGCCACGGGTCGTCCGTTCCACGAGGCCTTCCCCGAGGCGGAGTACGTCGAGATCGACGGCGCCCCGCACGGCATGCTCTGGACGCACGCCGAAGAGGTCAACGCGGTGCTGCTCCCGTTCATCCAGAAGTGAACTCGCGGGGCGTGAGGGCGGGCTCCCGCCCTCACGCCCCGATTCCGGAGCCCGCACACCAGCGAAGGAGAAGCCACATGCCCACCGTTCACCACCGCACCGCCCAGGTCGACGGACTGACCGTCTTCTACCGGGAGGCCGGAAGCCCCGACGCCCCGGTGCTCCTGCTCCTGCACGGCTACCCGACGAGCTCGCACATGTTCCGGCATCTGATCCCCGCCCTCGCGGATCGATATCACGTGATCGCCCCGGACCACGTCGGCTATGGCCTGTCGTCGGCTCCGCCGGTCTCCGACTTCGAGTACACCTTCGACTCCCTCACGCGGGTCACGGACGCCTTCCTCCGGACGATCGGAATCTCCTCCTACACGATCTACGTGCAGGACTACGGCGCCCCGATCGGCTGGCGCCTGGCGCTGCTCCACCCGGAGTCCGTGGAGGGCGTGATCACCCAGAACGGCAACGCCTATGAAGACGGATTCGTCGAGGAGTTCTGGGCGCCCGTCTGGGCCTATGCCGCCGATCGCTCGGAGGCGAACGAGACCGCTCTGCGTCCCGCGCTCGGACGGGAGGCCGTCGTGTGGCAGTACACCCACGGGGTGCCCGACCCGTCGACGGTCGATCCGAGCGCCTGGGAGCACGACCTGGCGCTGCTTGCACGTCCCGGCGTGGCCGAGGCGCAGCTCGCCCTGTTCGCTGACTACGTCTCGAACCGCGACCTGTACCCGCGCGTGCACGACTGGCTGCGCTCTGCTCAGCCGCCCGTGCTGGCCGTGTGGGGACGCAACGACGAGATCTTCGGCCGTGAGGGTGCGACGGCGTTCCTGACGGACGTGCCGTCCGCGCGGATCGAGCTCCTCGACGGCGGGCACTTCCTCCTCGAGTCCCACCTCGACGACGTCGTGCGCATCATCCGGGACTGGTCTGAGCAGCCGGGGGAGGCGTCGTGAACGCGCCGTCGGACGCCCCCGTGCTCGTCACCGGCGCCACGGGCAAGACGGGGCGCCGCGTGGCAGGCGCACTCGCCGCGCGGGGCGTGCCGGTGCGTGCCGTCTCCCGCTCGACCGATCCGCGCCTCGAATGGCAGGACCCCTCGACATGGCCGGCGGTTCTCGACGGCGTGCGATCGGTCTTCCTGTCCATCGCCGAGGTCGACGAGGGCCCGGTGGACTTCGTCGCGGCCGCGGTCGCCGCCGGAGTCGAGCGGATCGTCCTGGTCTCGGCTCGGGGCATATCGACCCCCGGTCACTTCGACGATCAGGACGCGCTCGCGGCTCCCTTCCTCGCACGCGAGGCCGCCGTCGCCGCCAGCGGGGCGAGCTGGAGCATCCTGCGCCCCGGCTGGTTCATGCAGAACTTCAGCGAGGGCGACTTCCATGAGCCGGTGCGCGCCGGTCGACTGGAGCTGCCCGTCGCCGACGGGGCGGCGACCTGGGTGGATGCCGCCGACATCGCCGACGTGGCGGTGGCCCTGCTCCTCGACGGCGGCCACGAGGGGGAGACGCTGGAGCTCGGCGGACCGGAGGCGTTAACCGTGGCCGAGGCCCTGGCCGTCATCTCCCGGGAGTCGGGTCGCCGGGCGGACTATGTGCCGATCTCGAACGACGAGTACCGGGACGCGCTGCGGGCCGACGGAGCCACCGAGGCCGACATCGACCTCGCGCTCGCCGCCGTGTCCGCGATCCGCCGAGGGCGGGAGGCCTCTCTCGTCGACGGGGTGTCGACGGTGCTGCACCGGCCGCCCCGGTCGTTCGCGGAGTTCGCTCACCGCGAGGCCGACGCCTGGCACTGACCGCGACCGCCCCGGATAGAGTGCAGTCATGGCTGCGACGACGGTGCTGTTCATCGGTGGGACGGGGATCATCTCCTCGGCGGCGAGCGCGCTCGCCGCACGGCGCGGCATGGCGGTGACGCTGCTGAATCGCGGACGCTCGCAGCGGCCGCCGGCGGACGGCGTCGAGGTCCTCACGGCCGACATCGAGGATGCGGCCGCGGTGGATGCCGCCCTGGGCGCGCGCGAGTTCGACGTCGTCGCCGACATGATCGCGTTCACGCCGGATCAGGTGCAGCGCGACATCGACCGCTTCGACGGGCGCACGGGGCAGTACGTCTTCATCAGCTCGGCGTCCGCGTATCAGAAGCCGGTCTCCCGCCTCCCCATCACGGAGTCGACACCGCTGCGCAACCCGTACTGGCAGTACTCCCGCGACAAGATCGCCTGCGAGGACCTGCTGCAGGCGGCCTACCGCGATCGCGGCTTCCCGGCGACGGTGCTGCGGCCGTCGCACACCTACGACAAGTGGACGATCCCGGCGTTCGGCGGCTGGACGGCGATCGACCGCATCCGTCGGGGCGAGGAGATCGTCGTGCACGGCGACGGCACGTCGCTGTGGACACTCACCCATGCGAGCGACTTCGCCGTCGGGTTCGCGGGGCTGCTGGGCAATCCGCTCGCCTACGGCGACACCTTCCAGATCACCAGCGACTTCGTCTACACGTGGAACGAGATCTACTCGATCCTGGGGCGCGCGGCCGGAGCCGAACCGAGGATCCGGTACGCCACGAGCGCCGCGATCGAGAAGGCCGCCCCGGAGCGCGCCGGTCAGCTGACGGGCGACATGGCCCACTCGGTGATGTTCGACAACACCAAGATCCGCCGGCTGGTCCCGGACTTCGCGCCGGTGGTCCCGCTGCACACGGCGGCCAGGGAGATCATCGACTGGCATGACGCCCACCCCGAGCTCCGGCGTGTGGACCCCTCGCTGAACGCGCTGTTCGACACGGTCGGCGGCTAGCGACCGGCCGCGCCGAGTGGTCAGAGGGACTCGAGCACGGAGAGCACGTTGCCGGCCGGGTCGCGGAACCACGCGATGTCGGGCCCGCGACCGGGGCCGCCGTGCGCGATCCCCTTCTCGTCCGTCCCCAGTTGCGGGTCGTCATAGATCTTCGTCACGACGCCGCGGGCGTTGAGGTCGTCGACGGCGGCCTCGACGTCGTCGACGGGGAAGTTGAGGATCGTGAAGCCCGCGGGCTCGTGATCCGGCTTCGCGTAGACGAGGATCGATCCGCCGTCGGGGAGGGAGATGTCGAGGAAGCCCATGGCGTTGGTGCGCACCTCCATGCCGAGAGTGTCGGCGTAGAAGGCGCGAGCGGCATCGATGTCGTCCACGGCGAAGCCGCTGAACGCATGGGCGGTCTGGAAAGCGGTCATGCGTTCATGATGCGCCCGCTCTCCCCCGCTGTCCAGGGAGTCCCGCCATTACCTCCACGTGGAGGTTTCTGTTATCCTGGCGTCGGCGGCGACGGATGCCGCGCTCTCGCACGATGAAGGAAGGTCAACGTGGCCCTGCCAGAAGCCTCGGTCCAGCTGTACACGCTCGCCTCGGAGTTCTCCGCCGACATGGAGGGGTCGCTCGACAGGCTCGCCGCGATCGGCCTCCGCACCGTGGAGGCGTTCGATTTCGTCGGCCGACCTCGCGAGATCCGCGCGGCGCTCGACGCCTCGGGACTCTCCTCGCCCACGGGGCACGCCCCGCTGCTGACCGACGAGCTCTGGACACCCGACGGGTCCATCCCGACGCCCGCACCGGAGGTGGTGTTCGAAGCGGCGGCCACGGTCGGCATCACGACGGTGATCGATCCGTTCGTGACTCCGGAACGCTGGTTCACCCGTGACGGCGTCGCCGACATCGCCGAGCGCCTGAACGCGCTCGTCGAGACGGCGGCCGGCTTCGGGCTGCAGGTGGGCTATCACAATCACGCGCAGGAGTTCGTCGAGAGCTTCGACGGGAAGACCGCCTTCGAGCACTTCGTCGCCCTCACCGACGAGAGGGTCGCCATCGAGCTCGACCTCTACTGGGCCCTCGTCGGCGGGCAGGACGTGACGGGACTCGTCTCGCTCCTCGGCGACCGTCTCGTCGCCGCTCATGTGAAGGACGGTGTCGCGCCCGCGCACAACCCGTTCGCCCCCGGCGCCGAGGAGTTCGGATCGCAGAGCCTCGACCAGCGTCACGCCGGCACCGGCGACGTCCCGCTCGCCGATGCCCTGCGAGCGGCATCGGACCTGAAGTACGCCATCATCGAGTACGACAACGCTCCCGGTGAGGTGTTCGCCGACATCGCGGCGAGCTACGCCTTCCTCATCGACGGCGGGTTCGCCCGATGAGCGCCGTGGGCATCGGCATCATCGGCGTCGGCGTCATCAGCGACACCTACCTGGAGAACCTCTCGGCGTTCCCCGACGTGGAGGTCCTCATCGTCGGCGATCTGCTGCGCGACCGCGCCGAGGCCCAGGCGGCCAAGCACGGCGTCCCCGCCTTCGGGTCCGCCGAGGACGTGCTCGCCCACCCCGGCGTCGACCTGGTCGTGAACCTCACGATCCCGGCCGTGCACGTCGAGGTGTCGCGTGCCGCGATCGCCGCGGGCAAGCACGTCTGGACCGAGAAGCCGCTCGGGCTCGACAGGGAGGGCGCCGCCGAGCTTCTCCGCGAGGCGGACGCCGCGGGACTGCGGGTGGGATCGGCTCCCGACACGCTGCTCGGCCCCGGGTTCCAGGCCGCGCGCCGCGCGATCGAGAGCGGAGTCATCGGGCGCCCGCTGTTCGCGCAGACCACGTTCCAGACGCAGGGGCCCGACCTCTGGCATCCGAGTCCCGCCTTCCTCTTCGCGGAGGGCGCGGGGCCGCTGCTCGACATGGGGCCCTACTACTTCTCGGCTCTGATCAGCCTGCTCGGTCCTGTCGAGCGAGTGTCGGCCGTCGGTTCGAAGGCGCAGGAGGAACGGCAGATCCACACGGGTCCGCGGGCGGGCGAGACGTTCCCGGTCGAGGTGCCCTCGACGATCCAGATCGTCACCGCCTTCGAAGCGGGGGCCCAGGCACAGAGCCTCCTGAGCTTCGACTCCGCGCTCGAGCGCCACGGCGTCGTCGAGATTCACGGGACCGAGGGCACCATCGTCCTCCCGGACCCGAATCAGTTCGGCGGTCGGATCTCGTATGTGAAGCCCCTCGGCGTGCTCCGCGACGGGATGTCCGTCGAGCAGGAGTGGATCGACGTCGACTACGCCCCCGTCGAGGTCGGCCGCGGCATCGGAGCGCTCGACATGGTGCGTGCGATCGCCGCAGGACGCTCGCACGTCGCCTCCGGCGAACTCGGCTTCCACGTCCTCGACGTGCTGCTCTCCGCGCAGGAGTCCGCGTGGACCGGTCGCACGGTCGCCGTCGAGAGCACCGTCGCGCCGGTCCCGCTCCTTCCCGAAGGGTTCGACCCGTTCGCCGCCACCCTCTGAGGGCCGGCACCGACGGCCCGCCGACGCGACGTCGGCGGGCCGTCGGCGTTCTCCGGGTCAGCGCTCGGCGCTCGGACCGGCGAGGAGATCGTCGAGCATCGTGAGAGCGGCCTCGTGATCGACGGAGGAGTCGAGCAGCCACTGCGTCTGGAGCCCGTCGGACGCAGCGATCACCAGCGCGGCGACGAGCGCCGGGTCGATGTCGGCGCGGATCCGACCGGTCGACTGCTGGCGCCGCACCCGCTCGGCCATCTCGATGCGGAGGCGCTCGAACCGTTCGGTGGCGAACGCGTTCGCCGCCGGGTGGTCGTCTTCGAGTGCGGAGGCGACGAGCGTCGAGTAGAGCTGGACGAGTCCGGGGATCCGGCGGTTCTCCTCGGCGGACACGCGCATCATCAGCGCCGGGCTGACGTCGTCGGGCGTGGGCTCGTCGCCGTTGGAGCGGCGCTCGGACTCGCGGTAGACGGCGACGAGCAGCTCCTCCAGGGAACCGAAGTAATGGGTGAGGGCAGCGTGCGTGACGCCGACCTCCTGGGCGATGGCGCGCAGGCTCGTCTTCTTCGATCCGCGTGCGGCGAACACCTCGATCGCCCGGTCGAGGATCTCCTGACGACGCGCGATCCCTTTCGCGTAGCGCCCCGCCGGACGCGGTGCGTCGTCGGAAGCGCCAGCCGTCATGCTCCGATGATAGCGACGCGCACGGCCGAGGCCCGCGAGCGCGCGGGCGGGGTCAGGGGCGCACCTGGTTCACGAGCTCATCGCCCGCGAGGAGCCGGGTGACGTTCTCGTCGACGAGTTTCGCGGCGCCGACGGGGCGGTTCCCCGCGACGTGCGGCGTGATCACGAGGTTCGGGGCACCCCAGAGGGGGTCGGATGCGGGGAGCGGCTCGGTCTTCGTCACGTCCACGGCTGCGGCGCGCAGACGCCCGGACCGCAGTGCCCCGAGGAGCGCGTGCTCGTCGACCGTCGCGCCCCTGCCGACGTTCACGAACACGGCCCCGCTCGGGAGAGCGGCCAGGACGGTGTCGTCGATGAGGTCGGCGGTGTCGTCCGTGGCCGGAAGGATCGAGATGAGGACGTCCGTGTCGGACAGCACCTGCGCGGCATCCGAGTCGGCAAGCACCTCGAAGCCCGCCCTCGTGCCCGCGCTGCGTGCGATGCCCCGCACGTGCGCGCCGAGCGACCGGAGGAGAGGGGCGAGCGTGGCCGCGATCGAGCCGAAGCCCCAGATCGTCACGCGTGCGCCGTCGAGTGTGTAGAGTCCGCTGGTCTCGGGGGCGGCCTGGTCGCGGATGATGTCCTCGTCCCAGCGGTGCTCCTGCTGAGCGACCTGCAGGGCGTCGAGTCGACGCACCGCGCTGAGGACGAGGGCGAGCGCGTGCTCGGCGACGGGGCCGTCGTGCAGCGATCGCCCCGAGCAGATGCGCACGTCTGACGAGAAGCCGGCCCCCAGCACGGCGTCGGCACCGGAGGCCAGAGCCTGCACGAGCCGCAGCCGGGGAAGGACGCGTGCCGCGTGGGCGAGGCGCTCGCCGGAGTTGTGCCACACCACCAGCACCTCCGCGTCACGGTGCTCGACCGGGATGTCGGCCTCGATGTCGTAGACGACCGCGTCGACATCGGCGGTCACGGTCAGGGCGATGCTGTCGGGGATCAGGATCTTCAGTGCGGCCATGTGTCCACGCTAGTCATCGCGGGATGCCGTCGACTCCCGCCACACCACGGAGAGGAGGTCGTCGGGTCGCCGCGGGGGCTCGCCGCCGCGCATGGCCGCGATCAGTCGCTGCATCGACGAGGCACCGAGGCGTTCACGATCCTGGGCGACGGTCGTGAGCGCGGGCACGAGGAAGGCGCTCTGCGGGTGGTCGTCCCAGCCGGTGACGGCGACGTCGTCCGGCATCCGCCATCCGCGGCGGGTCGCCCCGCGGATCACGCCCGTCGCGATCAGATCGTTCGCGGCGATCACCGCGAGCGGCGGGGAATCGACGGGGAGGTCGGCGATCGCCGCCTCGCCGGCGCGCCCGCTCCATTCGCCGCCGGCCACGCCCAGGGATTCCAGACCCAGTCGGTCGATCGTGGCCGTGTACGCCTCACGACGCGATCGCGCGGAGGGGAAGTCGTCGGGGCCGGCGACGTGCAGGAAGCGACGGTGCCCCTGTGCGACGAGGTGCTCCATCATCTCCACGATCGGGCGGGAGTCGGTGAACGCCCCGCTCATGTGCATCGCCTCGTCGAACTCCCCGGCGGAGAGGACGACAGGGCCGCCGGAAGGTGCGTCCGCCTCGGGCAGGGGAGTGAAGGACAGGATCCCCTCGTACTCCCCGGAGTCGACGAGCTCCGTGAGTCTGCGGTCCCGTGCCACCCGATCTTCCGGAAGGCTGACGACCTCGACGGCGTAGCCCTCGTCCCGTGCTGCGGCGATCGCCCCCGACAGCAGCGTGAAGGGGTTCATCGTCGCGATCGGCACCACGACGGCGAGACGGCCGGTGCGATGGGTGCGCATCGATCGTGCCGCGAGGTTGGGGCGGTAGTTCAGTTCCGCTGCCGCGCGGAGCACGCGGTCCCGCGTCGCGTCGGAGATGCCCGCCCGTCCCGTGAAGACGAAGGACACGGTGGACTGCGAGACGCCGGCGAGGTGGGCGACGTCGTGGCTCGTGGGGCGCTTGTCCATCGCATCCTCCTCTCCTTGACGGCTCCGGCGTTCTCGTCCATAGTAGCTACTACGTATTGGTAATACGTAGTAAACCTCAAGGAGGAGGCATCGTGCTCAGGATCGGGATCATCGGCACCGGCGGCATCGCCGACGCGCACATCGCCGGATACCTGGCGTTCCCGGGCGAGTGCGAGATCACGGCCCTCGCCGACGTCGTCCCCGGGCGGGCCGCGCAGAAGGCCCAGTCGTTCGCGCTCGACGCCCTCTGCTTCGACGACCCCGCGGCGATGATCGCCTCCGGCGCTGTCGACCTGGTGAGCATCGCCACCCCGCCGTCGACCCATGCGGCGCTCGCCGTCGCCGCGCTCGACGCCGGACTGCACGTTCTCGTAGAGAAGCCCATGGCCCCCTCGCTCGAGGAGTGCGATGCGATGCTCGCCGCCCAGCAGAGGTCGGGCACGGTGCTCTCGGTCGTCGCGCAGAACCGGTTCCGCGACGACCTGGCGACGCTCAAGGCCGTCGTGGACTCCGGCCTCCTCGGGCCGATCTCGCACGTGCGCGTGGACTCGGCCTGGTGGCGGGGGCTGCCGTACTACGACCTCTGGTGGCGCGGCACCTGGGAGAAGGAGGGCGGCGGGTGCACCCTGAACCACGCCATCCATCACATCGACCTGCTGCTGTGGCTCCTCGGGTCCCCTCGGGAGGTCACCGCGATGCTGGCCAACGCGCAGCACGACAACGCGGAGGTGGAGGATCTGTCGGTCGCCGTGTTCCGGTACGACCGGGGCCTCGCCCAGCTGACCAGCTCCGTCGTGCATCACGGCGAGGAGCAGGCGATCGTGATCCAGGGGGCGCATGCCCGGGTGTCGCAGCCGTTCTCGGTCGCGGCCGAGCGGTCGAGACCGGACGGCTTCCCCGCACCGGGCGGCGACGGCGACCTCGTCGCCCGCATCGAGGCTCTCGTCGCCCAGCGCCCGCCGCTCGCGCACGTCGGTCACGAGGGGCAGATCGCCGATGTCCTCGCCGCGATCCGTGAGCGCAGGTCTCCCGTCGCCGACGGAACCGACGGCCGCGCCGCCGTGGAGGTCGTGACGGCCGTCTACGAGGCGGGCATCGAGCGACGCGTCGTCGACCTGCCGATCCCCGCCTCCGATCCGTACTCCCGCGCCGGCTGGCTCGTCGCCCACGCGCCGCACTTCTTCGAGAAGACGGCTTCCCTCGTCGAGGCCGCGACGTGACCTCCTCGTTCCCCGGGGGGACCTCGCTGTCGCACCTCGCCGTCTACGCCGATGCCGCCCCGGACGGCGTCTGCGGCGGCAGTCCGCACCTGCACCTCGTCTCGACGGAGGCCTATGTCGTCGTCTCCGGCGACGGCGCCCTGCAGACGCTCGACGCCGACGGGTTCCGCGAGACACCTCTCTCGGCGGGGACGGTGGTGTGGTTCACGCCCGGGACGATCCACCGCGCGATCGATCACGGCGGACTGAACGTCGTGGTGCTGATGAGCAACGCCGGGCTGCCCGAGGCGGGCGACGCGGTGATGACCTTCCCCGCCGACGTGGTGGCCGACCCCGCCGCCTACGCCGAGGCCGCCTCCCTCGGTTCCGGCGCGCAACGCGCCGAGAAGGCTGCACGACGCCGCGACCTCGCCGTGCAGGGCTTCCTCGTGCTGCGCGACGCGGTCGTCCGCGGCGACCGTGCACCGCTCGAGGTCTTCCACGCGGCGGCCGTCGACCTCGTGCGGGAGCGGGCCGCCGACTGGTCCGACCTCGTGCGCGCGCGACCCCTCGCGCAGGCGGAGCACTCGATCGCTCTCGCGGACGCGGTCGCACGAGGATCCGCCGCGCATCTGTCCGCCGCGCGGATGCACGAGGCCGCCCCGGCGCCGGGGGAGCGCGGCTTCGGCATGTGCGGACGCCTGAGAACATACGACCTGACCGACGAGGAGACCGACCGATGACCGTGCCCTACACCTTCGACCCGCTGCCGGAGCCCGTCGTGGGTCCCGGCGAGTTCGTCATCGCCGCGATCGGACTCGATCACCCGCACATCCACGGCATGGTCGAGCATCTCCTGACCGCCGGAGCCACGCTGACCCTCGTCCACGACCCCGATCCCGAGAAGGTGGAGGACTTCCTGCGGCGCTTCCCGCAGGCGACGGCCGTCTCGACGGAGCAGGAGGTGCTCGACGACCCCGACGTCCGCCTGGTGGCCAGCGCATCGATCGCCAACCGGCGCGCGGGTCTCGGCGTGCGGGTGCTCGAGGCCGGCAAGGACTTCTTCGCCGACAAGCCGGCCATCACCACGCTCGACGACCTGGCTCTGGCGAGGGAGGCCGTGGCTCGCACCGGCGGGAAGTTCGCGGTCTACTACGGCGAGCGCGTGCAGTCCGAGGCGGCGATCCTCGCGGGGCAACTGATCTCCCGCGGGGCGATCGGCACGGTGCTGCAGGTCGTGTCCTTCGGTCCGCACCGCATCGGCACAGGGCGCCCGGAGTGGTTCTACGATCCCGAGCAGTACGGCGGGATCATCTGCGACATCGGCAGCCACAACTTCGAGCAGATGCTGTACTTCACCGGTGCGACCGATGGCGAGATCGTCAGCTCGACCGTGGCCAACTATGCGCATCCCGAGACCCCGGGGCTGCAGGATTTCGGCGACGCCCACGTGGTGCTCGACAACGGGACGACCGGGTATGTGCGCGTGGACTGGTTCACACCGGCGGGCATCGACGTCTTCGGCGACGGCCGCACCCTTCTGCTGGGGACGGACGGGTACATCGAGCTGCGCAAGTACATCGACATCACGACGGACAACGGCGGTGGCCAGGTGCTGCTCGTCACGCAGGAGGGACAGCACCGCTTCGACGCCACGGGGATGACGGGCTTCCCGTTCTTCGGCCAGCTGATCCGCGACTGCCTCGACCGCACAGAGCATGCGATGACCCAGGCGCATGCGTTCCGTGCTGCGGAGCTGAGCATCGTGGCGCAGCAGAACGCCCGCGTGCTCGCCGGCTGACGGCGCGCGGCGCCCGGACGGGAGTTCAGTCGAGAAGGGACGCGGCCTGCCGTGCCGCGCCGAGCGCGACGTACTCGCCGGGGTCCGGCACCTCGACCGGCAGGCCGAGGACGAGGGGCGCGATCCTGCGCACCGCGTCGGACTGCGCCCCGCCGCCGATCAGCAGCGCTCGCTCCAGCGGTATCCCGAGGTCGCGCAGGGCGTCGAGGCCGGCGCCGAGTCCGCGCAGCATCCCCTCCACGGCCGCTCGGGCGAGGTTCGGTCTCGTCGTGGAGGAGAGGGTCATGCCCGAGAGGGAGGCAGTGGCGTCGGGCAGGTTCGGGGTGCGTTCGCCCTCGAAGTAGGGCAGGAGGGTGAGCCCTCCCGCGCCCGGCTCGGCGTCGAGGGCGAGGGCGCTGAACTCGTCGTGGGTGACGCCGAGCAGGGCGGCGGTGGCGTCGACGACCCTGGCGGCGTTCAGCGTGGCGACGAGAGGCAGGAAGTGACCGGAGGCGTCGGCGAAACCCGCGACCGTTCCTGCGGGGTCGCGGACGGGGCGGCGGCTGATCGCGCACACGGTGCCGGAGGTGCCGATCGAGACGACGACGTCGCCGGGCAACGCGCCGAGTCCGAGTGCGGCGGCGGCGTTGTCTCCCGCGCCGGGGCCGACGCGGCGGCCGTCGGCATCCGTCACCCACTCGTCGTGCGCCAGCACGCGCGGCAGGATCGCATCGTGCCCGAGGGCCGCCACGAGCAGCTCCCGGTCGTACGCGCCGGTCGCGGGGTTCCAGTAGCCCGTGCCGGAGGCGTCGGACCGATCGGTGACGAGTTCCTCCAGCACGGGGTTCGACGGGCCGAAGCCGCGCAGGCGCCACGTGAGCCAGTCGTGCGGCAGTGCCACCGCGGCCACGCGCCGCGCGTTCTCCGGCTCGGCATCGCGCAGCCAGCGCAGCTTCGTGATCGTGAACGACGCGACCGGCACGAGGCCCGTGCGCTCGGCGAGCGTCTCGGCCCCGAACTCCGCGATCAGGTCGGCGGCGGCTCCCGCGGAACGTGTGTCGTTCCACAGCAGCGCGTCGCGGATGACGTTCCCGCCGGCGTCGAGGGCGACGAGTCCGTGCTGCTGGCCGCCGATCGACCAGGCCGCGATGTCGTCGATCGCCCCCGCCTCCGCGATCGCCGTCTGCAGCGCCTGCCACCAGTGCTCGGGGTCGACGGAGGTGCCGTCGGGATGCACGGCGCGGCCCGACCGGACGACGGTCGGCGGCGTGCGCTCGTCGAGGGGCGCCGACGCGTCGACGACCACGACCTTGCACGACTGGGTCGACGAGTCGACCCCGAGCACGAGGGCCATGTCGGTCAGCGGGCGCCGAGCAGGTGCTCGGTGGCGAGCTGCTGGAGACGGACGAATCCGAAGCCCTTGCCCCCGAGGTAGGCGTCGGCGTCGAAGTCCTCGTAGGCGGAGCGGTCGGCGAGGAAGTCGTCGTACGACTCGCCCTCGTTGAGCGTCGGCTCGGCGAGCTCGAGCACCTTCGCGGCGGCGAGCGCCT
>JAAIGE0100902111.1_pt1 | contig 20108 bp, 18 predicted proteins | sample 6487951 | NCBI WGS metagenome assembly JAAIGE01 (sample SAMN13974128, study PRJNA590717) | phyllosphere metagenome | biome: tomato field; feature: multiple bacterial spot infested tomato fields; material: tomato leaves; isolation source: leaves from tomato fields | host: Solanum lycopersicum ...
AAACCTCGCTTTGGTGCACACGAGTATTGAGCATAGTCGAGATTGGTGCAGACGACTCCTGATATTGGGCTGTCAGGAGCCGTATGCACACCAGGCGTTACATCCAGTCAGATGGTGCGGTCGTCTTCTGAAAACGACATCTAATTATACATGTTGTTTTTGTCTACCCAAATTATCCAAGAACGGGCTTGTACGAGCCACTGAGATATAGTTTTACCAACAAATCCCATAGAATTACCAAAATGCAACTATATTGAAGGGATGCAAGATGGGATTCGTTGTAGGGTCTGAGGTGCAACGGAACGTAAAACCGGGTTAAGGGCCAAGTCTGTCAAGTTGAGGTCATAGACGGTGACACATGAGCGTCAGAGAATTTGTAAATCAACCCTATTCTGACGCTCTTACAACCGTGTCCTTGACGTCAGATTGAAGCGTACCTGTACGGTACAATGCTCAACAAGCAACTTCCGCTTTCGGCCAAAAGCGGACGAAACAACAGAGAAGGAGATGGTGCCCGTTTACGGCGGCGCGATGGGCGTGATGTCGTACGTCAGACGTACCATCTTCACCTTCCATATGCCAGCCGTGTAGCTTCCGCTCGCTGCTTGTACTGCTGTTTGCGTACATCCATAATGCTTGCTGTTTACACAAACCGCATAGAGAGCCGATGTTCGCCCAATACCCCGCCGCCCCTCGTTTTCTTCTGCTCGTCGCCGCGCTCGCGACGCTGTCCTCCCCACTGGCCCACGCCGACGACGCCGCCATCGCCCGCATCGAGGCGGGCCTGCGCCCGCCGATCGCGCTGTCCAACGTACCTGTCAAGACCGAGACGCTGCAGGACGCGATGGCGCGCCTGAACGTGCCGGGCGTGAGCGTAGCCGTGATCAAGGCGGGCAAAATAGCCTGGTCGCGCGGCTATGGCGTGGCATGGGTCGGCGGGCCGGCTATCACGCCACGGACCCTGTTCCAAGCGGCCTCGATCAGCAAGCCGGTCGCCGCCATGGCGGCGCTGCGCATGGTCGAACAGGGCCAGCTCGACCTCGATGCCGACATCAACACTAGTCTCACGAGCTGGAAGCTACCGGAGGGTAAAGGCAAGCCGAGCGTGCGCCAGCTACTGTCGCACACTGGCGGTATGACAGTCTCGGGCTTCCCTGGTTACGCGGCGGGCAAGTCGGTGCCGACGCTGGTGCAGGTGCTGGATGGCGCCTGGGCCGCCAATACCAAGGCGATCAAGGTCGATACGGCGCCTGGATCGGCAATGCGCTATTCCGGCGGCGGCTACACGGTGCTGCAGCAGGCGATGATCGACCGCAGCGGCAAGCCCTTCGACGTGCTGCTGCGAGAATCGGTCTTGAGGCCGCTGGGCATGAGCGAAAGCAGTTTCTCGCAGCCGCTGCCAGCGGCCTTGTAGGCACAGGCCGCCCGCGCCCATCGCTACGACGGCAAACCCTACCCTGGCGGCGCTCACACCTACCCCGAGCTGGCGGCGGCCGGTCTGTGGACCACTCCGGAAGACCTGGCCAAGTTCGTGATCGCGATCCAGCAAGGTGCAGCGGGCAGCGACAATGGCGTGATCTCGGCGGCCATGACGCGCACCATGCTCACCACGGTGATGGGCGACTACGCGCTGGGCCTGCAGATTCGCGACGGCGACAAGGCCTTTGAACACAGCGGCAGCAATATGGGCTTCAGGGCCGCCATGGTCGGCTCGACCGGCAGCGGCGATGGCGCGGTGATTCTGACCAATGGGGACCAAGGCGGCGAACTGGCGGCGGGCCTGTTGCGCGCCATCGCGCATGAGTACAAGTGGGCGACCCACCAGACTCGGCTCCGTACCGCCGTCACGCTGCCGACTGAAACGGCTAAGTCGCTGATCGGCCATTACAAGCTCGATGGACTGCCCGACTTCCATATCGCCGAGCGCGACGGCCAGCTGATGATCGCTCCTCGCCCGGGCCAATGGGAACCGCTGTATGCGGAATCCGACAAGCTACTGTTCATCCTGTCGCGCAATCTCGAAATATTACCGACTGACGCCAACAGCGGCTACAACGTACTAGGCTCCTCCAGGCGCTCGTACAAACGCGCCGGCGGTTGGAGCCCATCCTGGTAAGTGCGGTTGCTCGTGGCGCGACTAGGCAGAACCCTGCGCATGTCAGTGGGGGAGCGGTGTACCGTATCTCCCAAGACTTCTTTGTAGTGAAGCTTTCTCTTCGATCGTTAGAGAACTCCGCCAACCAAATTTATGTTGGGCCGCAACGGGTCGGTAGCAGACGCTACAAATGAGTTCGTAATCAGGCCGCCAACGTGCTAAGCATCACTTTTGCGCCGCTGGATTTTGAAGCGATGCTCTGTAGCTTGACCAAGGACGGGAATTGTTTCCTTAGGGACCGTAAGATCCGCTTTGGTCCGTTTAAGGTCCTTCGACCGAGACCGGTCCCAAGCACAAAAAAGTTTCTGTTACCTGTGCACTTTCTGTCGAATCTGGCTGGGTTCATTCGTCGTTCCACCGAGCACGCAATGAGGCAGGTTCCACAGTTCTACAATTATCGATGGAGTGAACAATGAGTGACACGAAGCCGAAGGGGCCAGCATCCTATTTCCCGTCAATCGAGCAAAAGTACGGTCATCCAGTGAAGTATTGGTTAGACCTGTTGCGAGAGAGGGGGGGCGAAAAGCACATGACGCTGGTCGAATGGCTCAAAAGCGAACATGGAATGGGGCATGGACATGCCAATGCCCTGGTGGCGCATCTTAAGAGCAGCACCGCAGCCGGCCTGTAGTCGCATCGGACCTCGCAGTCACGGTCGACAATGGCTTGACCGTTCGAGGTGGAGAGCCGTCGCAGGCTACACGGTCAGCTTGTCCGGATTGTGCTTTGGATTGATTGCTGCCGTAGACCGCATGGCCGGAAACGGCCAAAAGCAGCCCTTTATAAATTTGTCAGATTACGTCCCGGCCCTGAGCGGCTGACACAACGAGGTTGCTCTTTGCCAAAGGCTCACTGGCTTGGAGTGCAGCAACCCAAGTGTTGGTATCAACGACAGCGGCCCAGTTTGAATGAAGCAAAACCATGAGAGTTTTATGGACTTGTTGAGCGGACGCATGACCGGCCTCATTGGCTATGTCAATAGCACCCGTCGCGTCCGAAAGGACCTCGACGTTAAAGCCCCGAGGCTCAGCATCAGCTGCGGAAGAAAGTATGCAGTTGTTAGTCATGTATCCGACGAGGGTGATCGTATCGATCCCGTTGTCACGTAGCCATGCGTCGAGGTCAGTTCCAGCGAAGATACTGCCAAACTGTTTATTGATACGCTTGGCAGCCTTGCTCTCACATTGAGCAACTTCGGGATGATTCTGGAAGGTGGCTGAGCCTGAGCCGAAGACTGGGGCGTCTGTCGGCAGTTCATGCTGGACCAGCACGATTGGAGTATCGGCATTCAAAGCGGCGTTAATCGCCTCACTGATGCGTGCAACGGACCCCTCGCGAGCAGGATACTGAATCGGAAGTTGACCCTCGAAATATTCCTGCTGGACATCGATAATTATGAGGGCTCGGCTTGGTGCGGTCATGGCGTACTCCGTTTCTAAGGTATGGTCACTGAATCTTGAGATCGCTATTTCCGGTAAGGGATGTTACGGTCATCAAGATTCGATATGGGGGACTGGCATTAGAACTTTAGTACCTCGCCATCGTCCGGGATGCGCACGCGGTCGCCGATCTTATGCTCTTTTACATGGTCGCGTAGTTCCTTTCGGCTCAGCGTCATATGGTTGATGGCATCCATGTGGGTGGCGATGATGGTTGCGTTGGGCATGGCCTTCCAAGCGTGCAGTACATCGTCCTTCCCCATGATGATGGAGCCGGCGTAACCCTTCATGCGGGCGTCACCTGTGTTGAGGATGACCACGTCGGGCTTGAACTTGGCCAGCGTGCTATCGACTGTTGCGTTCCATATTGTGTCACCCACGATATAGACGGTCTTGGCGCCCGGTGCCTGGAACACAACACCCATCGCCTCGCCCAGCGCGTCGCCGAGCGGCTTTTTGCTGTACATCTCTTCGGTACCATGCCGGCCGCCAGTTTTGGTCAGGCGCACTCCTTCGAACTCGGTGCTGTCGGTCATAATGCGGACATTGGTATAACCCTGGCCGCGTATTACCTTGGCGTCAGCTTCATGCTGGACAAACAGCGGCATCGCTTTCGGGATGAATTTGTGGTCACCGCCGTCCCAATGGTCGAGGTGAGTATGGGTGACGATCACCGCGTCCACGCCGCTCATGATGTCCTTCACAGGCAATGGCAACTCTACCGTCGGGTTGCGCAACTCGCTGTGGAAGGTGTCTGGAAAGCCGGGGTAAGTCCCCTTCTTTGCCAGGAAGGGATCGACCAGGAAGGTCTTACCGGCGTAATCGATCTTGGCCGTGGCGTTGCGGATCTGCTGGACCTGAACCGTTGCGTTGGCAGTGGCAACGCCGGTGCCAGCGTGGGCGGTGAACCCGGCGGTGCCGGCAGCCAGTGCCATAGCTATGACGAGGGTTTTGAGGGTTTTCATCTTCTTGCTCCGGTAATTAAGTATCGACAAGCAGCATTATGGTGGGGTCAACGCGAACATAAAATCGACCCGAATGCCAAGTATCGAAACTTTTGGGCCAAAACTAGCTAACATATGACCACCATGCGAAAAAAGCCCCCCGTTGTTGCCCTCATCCTCTATTCGGACTTCAGCCCGTTTCACTTTTCGGTTCCGTACCTGGTCTTTAGCGCCGAGCAACCAGAGGGACCGCTATTCGATTTGCGCATCGTCTCCTCAGGCGCGCGCTCGCTCAGCGCCGAGCGTGCCTTGACGGTGCATCCCGATGGCGGGCTTGAACTGGCGGAAACGGCGGATATCCTGGTGATGCCGGGGTGGCACGATCTGAACACCCGTCCTGGAGACGACCTGGTGGCTGTGCTGTCGCGCGCCCACGCCAGGGGGGCGCACGTGGTGGGACTATGTTATGGCGCCTATCCGCTGGCGTATGCCGGCCTGCTCGACGGCAAGCGCGCATGCACGCACTGGATGGCGGAGCAGGATTTCTGCCAACGCTTCCCGCGTATCAAGCTCGATATGAATGCGCTGTATGTCGACGAGGACAAGCTGATCACCTCGGCGGGCACCGGCGCCGGACTCGATTGCTGCCTGTACCTGCTGCGCGAATATTACGGCGCCCGCGTGGCCAACAAGGTGGCGCGCACCATGGTCATACCGCCTCACCGCGAGGGTGGCCAGGCCCAGTTCATCGAGCAACCTGTAGCCGCGTCCACCCAGGATGCGCAGCTCAACATCTTGCTCGACTATCTGCGCAACAACCTCGACCGGACACACAGCATCGATGACCTGGCCGAGCGCATCGCCATGAGCCGCCGCACCTTTACCCGCCACTTCAGCAAGGCGACCGGCATGACGCTGGTCGACTGGCTGGTCAATGAACGCCTTCGCCTGACGCGCGAACTTCTGGAAACGACATCTCTGTCGATCGACAGGATTGCGGGTATGGCGGGGTTCCAGACGCCAACCTCATTCCGCCAACACTTCAAAAAGCGGTTTCAGGTCAGCCCCAGTGACTGGCGCAAGACCTTCAGTCCTATGACGTAGCCAGATGTGCCGCCCGATAAGCCTACGTTAATTTAGCTATTGGTCAGGATTTGCGCTGAACAGACGCTCACGTCAAAGGTCTGCTTTGGGTCGATAGCGGACGTACGCTGGTCCAGTTAGGGCACTAACATGGCGTCTTTGTTCGTAGACGAACTGATGCCATGGCCTGGGCACTTCTTCCCGAAGACCTGTGGTCCCTTGTAGCAGGTCATCTTCCGACCCATCGCCCATCGCCAAAAGGTGGCCGCCCGCGCATCGATGATCGCGCGGCCCTGACTGGAATCCTGTTTGTTCTCAAGACTGGAATACCGTGGGAGTACTTGCCGCGCGAACTCGGTTGCGGCAGTGGCATGACATGCTGGCGTCGCCTTCACGAATGGATGCTAGCCGGCGTTTGGCAGCATATCCACGAGGCGATTCTTCGACGGCTACGAGAGCACGACCAGATCATGTGGGATCGAGCTTGTGTTGACGCTGCAAGCGTACCAGCACCTGCCGGGGGCGAGCATACAGGCCGAAACCCGACCGATCGCGGCAAACTCGGAAGCAAACACCATTTGCTGGTCGATGAGCGTGGGCTTCCACTAGTGGCTCAGATCTCGGGCGCCCAAGTACACGACTCGCGTTTCCTTATCCCGTTGGTAGAGTCGATCCCGGCAGTGAAAGGGTTGGCTGGCCGTGCCCGCAAACGTCCAGGTAAGTTGCATGCTGACCGAGCGTACGCTTCGAGAGCCCATCGGGCTTGGCTGCGCAGTCAGGGCATTGCCGCTCGTATCGCGCGCTACGGTGTAGAGTCGCGCGAAAGGCTTGGACGGTGGCGTTGGGTCGTCGAGCGAACCTTGGGTTGGCTACACCGCTTCCGCAGATTGCGTATCCGGTATGAGCGGCGATCGGACATCCATCAGTCATTCCTGTCGCTTGCCTGCTCGCTCATCTGTTGGCGGTATGTCGAGAGGTTTTGTTAGGCGCTCTTAAGCGCGGCATACGACTGCACGGTGAACATTGCCTCGGACGAATTCTGTGCGATTAAGCAGATATCATATGAAAGCTGTAGACGCCGACTGACAGTTAGGCGGTAAAGGACGAGCGTACCAGCGGCTAGCTCGAGAACATCGGCGCGTCCACTTTAGAACGCGCATTTAATGTAGAACTCTTACCGGTGACATTGCGTTATGAAGTTCAGAATCGGTCCAAACGGGGTGCATCTTTTCGATCGGCTTTCAGGTCTGAATGTTCTGCTGGACGAGTTACACCCGAAAGAGAAGCTTTGGTCGACCGCCCCACGACAGGTTTCTATTGCACTCACCAATGTTTGTGACCTTCACTGCCGGTACTGCTACGCGCCGAAGCACAAGGCGTCGCTGCATACTAACCGTGTGCTCGACTGGTTGAAGGAGCTGGATACTAAGGGGTGCCTGGGGATCGGATTTGGCGGCGGCGAACCGACGCTACATCCTGACTTCGTCAACATATGCAAACGGGTTGCGAGTGAGACTCGGCTCGCGGTTACTTTCACGACCCATGGTCATCGTCTAACACCGCAGCTAGTCGAGTGCCTCAAAGGCTCGATCCACTTCGCACGTATTAGCGTAGACGGGGTAGGTCGCACATATGAAGAACAGCGCGGGAAGCAATTTGCCAGTTTGCTCCGAGGCATGGAGTCGATTGCCACCTTATCGCCCTTTGGTATCAACGTCGTGGTTAACGAGCGCACGGTTGAAGAACTTGACGCGATGAGCGAGCTCGCGCAAAAGGTTGGAGCTAGCGAATTGTTGTTGCTTCCTCAACAGGCAACTACGACTGTCCAAAGCATGAATAGAGTGGTTGGCCGAGCACTTCAGAACTGGGTCTCCAACTACAGGGGCACGGTTCGACTTGCGGTCAGTGAGGCAGGCGCGTCAGGCCTGCCTACATGCGACCCGCTCCCCGACGAGCGAGGACTTCTAGCCTACGCGCACATAGATGCGTCTGGCATACTGCGCGCGAATTCTTACTCGCCCGTCGGTGCAAAGATTGAAGATGCCGGCGTTCTGTCGGCGCTTGCGCGACTTAGAAATACCGTCGAGATCAAATGAGAGGCATAACCATGAAAATTTGGAATGGATACGGGTCTGAGCACTCGATGAACCTGGTTCTTATTGGGAGGTTCAAGCGAGAACAAGATGCAGAGAAGGTCGAGAAGGACATTGAGAAACTCAGTGCTCAGGCTTCGAAAGATGATAGTCAATACACGACTTTTGGTGCACCAGAGGACCAGAGATTTTCAGATGACATGCTCTCGGTGCTGCGCAGCCTGAAACTCAACATTTTAAGTCCAGCTGATCTCGGCCAGCTGACATCTGAACACGACCTTGAACGGAAAGGCAATCAAATCACTGTCACGACTGACGAGGCCGAGGTGTCTGCGTTCGTGAAGCTTTTCATTGAGGCGGGGGCGAAGGTCGAAGTCTTCTCGGCGCACCACTACCCGTCCGATTCCACCGACGCCAGCTGACAGAGAGAGCGCCGATGTCTAGAGTAAATTGGGATGTGTTTAGCAAGCTGCCGGGCGCAGCGGATGAAAACTTCGAGAAGCTTTGCCGCTCTCTGGTGCGCCGCCACTATGGGCGCTTCGGTCGCTTCAAGCAACTCGCAAACCAGCCTGGCGTGGAGTTTCACCTCCAGTTGACAGAGGTTTGTGATCTCGGAGCACCGCCACGCTGGATTGGTTGGCAATGCAAATGGTATGAGCTGGCGAACGGACAAGACTTGGGGGCCGCCCGCCGAAGCAAGATCATTGAGGGCATAGAGAAGACGCGCAAGCATGTTCCAGGTGTGACCGATTGGAAGCTTTGGACACACCACACGCTGACAAAGGGAGATCAAGAGTGGTTCTTCGCACTTGAGAAAGACCGCTTCCCCGAGTTAAAGTTAGAGCTGCTGACGGCAGCTGACATCGAAGACCTCTTGGTTGGGCCAGGGGCGCTACTTCGAGAAACCTACTTCGGCGAGCTCGTCCTAACGCCTGAGTTACTTGCTGAACAGTACAGGCTCGCCGCGACTCCATTTAAGAGCCGATACCAACCGGACGTTCATGTTGTCGTTAAGGCGGAGAAGATGCTGCGCAGGCGTCTGGGCGGCCAGAGTGCATGGGCATCACTAGAGATGCTTTCAGGTGCCCTCAAGAAAAATTGCGCGGATATTGCTTCTCTGACGAGGCAACTTAGAGCTGAAATCAAGGACGAAGTCGATTCGCTCTTGGCTCGAGCCACGGGGTTGGCTGACTTGCTTGATAACCTGTACGTGGCGCTAGGCAAAGGCGACTTCGACGCTGTACAGCAAATACTGACGTCGAATCAGTCGGAACCGATGCGCTATGACAGGCTGCTCTCGAAGCTGCGTGGGGCGCGTTCAGATGGAGCTCCATTAGCCGCGAATCTTGTGGCGGATGTCCATGCAGTTTCGTCGACAATGCACGGTCTGGAGCAGTCGATCGGAGCTCGATCGATCGCCGTGCTCGCGGCTGCAGGTGAAGGAAAGTCCGAGCTTGCCGTCAAACTGACCCAGGCAGATGGAGAATTCCCCGGTGGAGTCTTGCTGCTTGGCAAGAATCTCCATGCAGGTCAGGGGCTTGACGATCTCGTGTCTGCCTTCAAGATATCAGGCATGCCGACAGATAGCTTCGACCGGCTGGTTGAGGCGGTAGATGCAGCGGGTCAGCGTGCAGGCAAGCGCATCCCTATTGTCATTGACGGCCTGAATGAAGCGGAAGACCCGAGGAACTGGAGGGATGAACTTTCCCGAATGGATGAGGTTCTTAAGGACTTTCCGTACGTCCTGCTGGTTGTCACTCTGCGCAACGCGTTCGTGCAGATGTGCCTGCCAGAGGCATTTCCTCAAATCGAGCATAGGGGATTCCAAGAAGACCCGCAGGCCGCCATCGACAAGTACTTTGAATACTACAAGCTTGATGGTACCGACGCCGATCTACCAATCGAGTTCTTGCAGCATCCGTTGACGCTGAGAATTTTCTGCGAGGTAGCGAACCCTCGACGCCAGCACATTGTCGGGGTGGAGGCGCTGCCTAGCTCACTTGCAAGCCTGTTCGACGCGTATTTCGACAAGGTTGCCCAACGAGTTGCAGAGCTCTCACCGTCGGCGCATCGCATATATCAGAATGAGGTCGAAGATGCGCTGCTGACATTCGCGGGTTTGCTTTGGGAGGGCAACGCGAGGAGCATCGAGTTCCAAGCAGCTCGGGCCGCAGTTCGAGATGTGGGTCGCTGGGACACCAGCGTCATTCGCGCGCTAGAGTCCGAAGGCGCCCTCGTTCGAACTACTTCTGAAGAAGGCGGCCAGGGAATCGCGTTTTCATATGACCTAATGGCCGGACATATGATTGCGCGCCACTTGCTTACTAGGCCATCTTTGGCACAGTGGCTGCAAAGCGATGACGGGCGCGCGCAGTTCCAATTCCGTGAGCCAGGATCGCATACCTTCGCCTATGACGTGTTCCGCGCTCTGGTTGGTCTGTATCCGCACCGCGTTGGCAGGCGCCAACTTTGGCAAGATCTGTCGGAACATAACCTCGTGATGAACGCTTTGTTGTTGACGATTCAATCAGACCCACGGCAAATCGGACGGGAGACGGTGGAACGGTTCGAGCGCGCAATGCAGGAGTCGAAGCAGTTCGCAAAGATTGCTTTTAAGAGCCTTCGAAGAACTCGGGCAGCGCGCGCGCACCCATATGACATGGACTTTTTGCACGGCGTGCTCATGCGCATGTCCAATACGCAACGCGACTTATTCTGGACGGAGTGGGTTCGCGAGAGGTCTGAGGAAGTGGAAGAAGATTTCAAATTTCTGTCGACCAGATGGAAAGTGGGTGACCTAGACGAGCGGGAGATTCGGCGGGCGCGCTGGGTGATGTGGACGCTGACGTCGACGTCCAGAAGCCTGCGGGACGTGGCTACCAAGACTTTATACGAATTGGCCGCTAAGCGGCCTACGGAGTTTTTTCGGCTGGCAGTAGAGTCACTTGCCGTTTCAGATCCATACGTCCCCGAGCGCATGTTCGCCGCGGCCTATGGGACGGTGCTGACCACTTGGTCGGATATCAATGCTGTGGAGATGCGTGAGGCACTGCCCAGAGTTGCACGTGAGATTTATCAGGCGATGTTCGCGCCTGGCGCGACGCATCCTACTTGGCATGCTCTATTTCAGCAGTACTGTTTGGGAACCATTGCCATTGCAAGGATGGTTGATCCGTCTTGCTTGTCTGAGGACGAGGCAGCTTATCTTCTTCCGCCATTCAGCCATCTGCCCAGCCCGTTTGAGAACATGCCGCAGTATGACCCGGCGCTAATCGAACGTGCGAAGGACGCGGCGATTCGCATGGACTTCGGCAACTACACGATGGGAAGACTGATTCCAGGTCGGTCGAACTACGATGACCTCAATCCGGAGTACCAGCGGGTGCTACCGGCTATTGTTTCGCGAATGCTGGTGCTCGGCTATGACCCCGAGCAGTTCGAAGCTCTTGACCGGCAAGTGAACTCCAGCCCTCGTATGGGAGGTGACAAGCACAAAACCGACCGATACGGGAAGAAATATGGCTGGATCGCTTACTTCGAGATGTGGGGTGTCCGCTACGCGCAGGGTCTACTTGCTGAGGATCGCAGTGCTCGCCCATCAGATGCCGACATCGACCCAACGTTCCCGCTCGAGGCCGCGAGCGTCGAGCTGCCGCTCCCAGATTTGTTCAGTAGTCAGCCTACAGGTACTGGTGACTGGATCGTGAGAGGTCCGCAACCAGATTATCGCACCATCCTTGAGATTACCGAGATTGACGGCCTGATGGGGCCGTGGGTCCTACTTGACGGGTTTCTCGAACAGAATGCTCCCACCGATGATAGACAGGTCTTCACATTCCTACGAGGTGTACTAGTAGACAGCGGAGAAGTCGATCGCCTGTGCAAGTTGTTCACTGGTCTCGAATATCCCGGCAATGATTCCATTCCGAAGGACCCTGGCTACTACTACACATATGCGGGTGAGATGCCTTTCTCCTCAATCCCCGGAATACCTGTCGCAAATGAGCCAGAGGACGACCGCCCTGAATACATGGTGTCCGCTGATAGGTGGTCAAACAATGGCGTAACGGTCGACATCCCGGTGCAGACGTATAGCTGGGAGAGCTACCACAGTGCCTTGAATCAGACCAGCGGTGTGAGCCTGCCCTCTAAGCGGCTGTGTGAGGCTCTGAATCTCAGGTACCGCGCCAACAAATGGGACTTGCACGATGTTTCAGGCGTGGCTTCCCTGTACCGCGAAGTTGGCGAGTACGGCTCGCACATCAGTGGTTCTTTCAGTTATCTGCGCCGTGACCTACTTGACAGCTACTTGACGCAGTCCGGTAAGGCGCTGGTGTGGCTCATGTGGGGAGAGCGTGGTTTCCATTACCGGTCCGCGGATGCGCACGACCTGAGCGAGTACTATGCGAACCACCAGCATATTCACAAGCGTACGCACGTCTATCAGCCTACTTCGAGCACTAAATCGTAGGGTCGTCAGGCGGGGGCAGGAATGATAATCAGTCTTGAAAACGACGAATTCAAGCGAGGTTTCTTTAAAGGACGAAGTCCAGCTAAAGCGACAGCGGCCGGGCTATCCGATTTCGCCGATCAATTCCCCGATCTTCAAGCGGTCAAACTGGTCGACCCTCCACATCGGCGCGTCATTTAGGTTACATCGCAGTTTTCGGATGCGCTGCCGTTCGATCTGGCCGAGCCCTTGCCGCTGGACTTCCTAGAGCGTGTGGAATTCGTACGCCCAACCGTGCCGGCAGGCTTTCGCCAATGCGACGTGGATCGCGCGATACTCTTGCTGACCGGGCGTGAAGTCGGAGCGGGCTAATGTACGCGAGTACCGCGCAGCCGCTTCAGCACGTTGACCGGCATTCCGCATCTCTACGAGACCCCGTTCCGCGTTTCCTCGCACGCGGCGGCGCAGCCTGAATCGAATACCCAACCGGCGTGGCCGCACAACGTCAAGGCATTGGGCCCGCCTCAAGCCTGCCGGGACTTATAGATCAGCTTCATTTTTTTCTTTGCTTCTTCTGGCGTTAGTCCTACCGCTTCGCCAGCGTCAGTAAAGTACACGGGATGCTCCACGGAATCCTCATCCCATAGTCGAATTTGAAGAACTTTGGTCCAACGCCATGTTTGTGTCTTGCCTCTTCGAAAAGGTTCAAGTAGAGATATATCGACTATTCTTGCTGACGGGTTATTTTTGACACCTCGGCAAAAGTCCAGTACGTCCCGACTATCCCACAAGATCGAAGTTTGGTAGACCCAACTGGTCCCCTCCTTCAAACCATAGTTGACGAAGACATACAACAGCCCTAATTCGAGAGTCGCACTGCGCCAAGTTGTAAATCCTGGCTGAGCAGAAAACATCACCGCCTTGTCGGCCTCATGTGTCGTTATCATCTGCTTTTCCTGCTGTGAATGAACACTATAGATTGTAGTCCTAAAGTGTTCGCCGTGAGTACATCGTACTTTTTGTACGGGAGTACTTGTGATGTTGCTCAAGCGGTTTGGGATGGGTTTGCAGAAAGCACGAAGGAGCCGTGAACTGACACAGGAGGATTTTTCAGTAGTGTCAAGTCGAACATACCTCAGCAGCCTAGAGAGGGGGATCAAGTCGCCAACGATTACAAAGCTTGATGAAATCGCCTCAGTTATTGGCGTCCATCCGCTGTCGTTAATTGCCTATGCGTACCTACCTTCGAGTCCGGCAGAGCGAGAAGAATTCTGGGCAAAAATTATCGCTGACATAGACTCGTTTGATCGTAACATCACCTCCAACGTAACCGGACAATGATGGCATGACCAAGAGCCGCAGTTCCGCTTCTGTCGGCGCTAGCCTACAGGCTGCGAGTCCCACTGAGCGATCGATTCATCCAGGAAGGGCTTTAAAACGCTTGTGATCACATCTACTGGTTTTGGCTCGTCCATGATCACTCTTCCGCATGCTGTCCGGAACGAACGTTATCTATGACTAGAGTAGGTGCTTGGTGGACGGGACGGTTACCGCGGTGCTGTTCACGCTGCAGTTTTTCAATTTCGACCTTGACCGCACTTTCAAGCTTGTTCATGCGCAAGCGCATCGCCGCGCAGGTGGACAGGAGGTGCTTATTCATCTTTTCGAGCTGCCTGTTTCTCTCACGCAGCTTACTGTTGACGTTCTTCAGGTCATATTCGCCCGGCTGCCCCCCTTTTCCTTTTCGGACCTCTTCCCGCACCTTCGGGTAGCGGCAGTTGTCGTGACCGATCAGGGTACGCGATAGCCCTCGCCAGACGCCCTTTTCATCCGGGCCTCCGGCTTCCAGCGCTACAGCACTCACGTCGCCAACGCGTAACTTGCCCGCTTTGGCTTTCTTTTGTAATTCTGGACACAGGGGCTTGCCGTCCTTCAGTCGATCAATCGCGTCCAGAAACCGTTTCTCCATGCCCTCATAGCTCGCGGGCAAATCCCTGCGCTTACCCCGCATGACATTCTCCTTGCAGCACAATTTCCGGTAACGGCACATCCAGGAACTTGAGATAGGTTGCTGACTGCACGGCACGTTCCTTAGCTACTCTGAAGTCGTCCGCTTTACCCTGCGCTTTAGCCTGCAGGTAGGCGGTGTTATTTGATACGTAACGATCGCGCCAGAACTCCACCGATTCTGGCCCCACCAAGAATAGGAAGCACCCAGTGCAAACACTGGGTTCGCGGGTGGCGTAGTTGGGCGCCGTGTTAGCCCAGTGCACCGTCTGCGCGCGCTTATGGCACTCCGCTTCTGTCGGCGCCAGACCAGGAATACAGCCCCCATAGCCATGGAAGAACAGCTTCAGGTTGCGTTGCGAGCACCAAGCAAGCATGGCTTGCCTAGCCTCGGTGTCGTTCTTGCCTTTGATGATGGTGCCTAACTCGCCCTGGTATTTTTCGAGCACTTTAGCTAGGCGTCCTTCCATCTTAGGGGCCGTTCCACGTGCGAACTCCAGTAGTCTGTCTGTAGTTCGGTATAGGTTATGCTCTGCAACGTCTTTCAGCAGCGCATCATTCGTATTGATATAGGCGCCCTCGGTCATCGCAATGCTCAGGTGCTTAAACTGCCGCGCGATGGCAGGCAGTAGCTTGGGATTCACTTGGCATACGAATTGCGCATAGGTTTTGCGCCATTGGTGCGAGCGCAGGCAATCCCCCTTGCTGTTGATATACTTCCGCGTATCAGGAGTCGCCTTGACAGTGGCCCAGTCGACATAAGCGGCAACAAATCTTTTCTGCCATGTCCCCAATACATCATTGGTTAGGGTCGATATTGTTTGGCCATCCTTAGGGAAGCCGTCACCTGCATCAAATACTACGAACAGGGTTTCCCGCGCTTTCCCAACAGCCATATCACGGAAGGGTTGTAGCAGTTTTTGAATCACATCCACCGCGCGCACCGAGTTGGGCAAGACGTTCGAGCCGCGTGGTCTCGCTGCCAACAGCCACGTTGCCGATTCCGGCGTAGGGCGGGTCTTCGACAGCGTCCCTTTCAGGTAAAACAGCTCCAGCATGCCTGACTTGGATAGCCGCCTTTCAATACAAATAGGTAAGCCAGTTTCGGGATCGATGCCTGCAGGGAGGCTGCACAATTCGTTGGCGCGCAGGCCTGTCTCGGATTGCAGGATGATTGAGCAGGCTCGAGACAAGTCGTCCGCGAGCAGTCGCAAGGTTGACGCAGGCGACCACTCCACTCCAGCCAGCGGAAAATGCCACGGCTGGTCGCTCCCTGATGAAATCGAGAATTTCCACTTCCTCATGTGACTGGCGATGGTCTCATTTTTTTTATAGGTGTTCCGCAACGCCAGCATGTCTTCAACCATGCGCAGAACATCAGGGGCGGCCGTTTCCATGTACTCATGCGCGGCGTTCATAATAGCGACCGCCACTTCATCGGGAAGCGGCGGTATTTTGTGAAGGGACTTCGTCGCCATCTCCTTAGCTAAGCGGGTGACTTGTCTTCCTTTAAACGGTTCCTGGGACAGCGGCTCGACCCCGGCGGCACGCATGGCCGCGCGCTGGTTCCACATATAACTCCACACCCTCAACCGGGCTTGAACCCATCCCGCGGTAACTCGCAGAGCGTCCTCCGTGTCCTGCAAGATTTCCTCATTGTCCTCTCGATCTGACGCGTTGATGGCTTCTGGTTCGAGCTCATTAAGCAGGTCTTCCAACGAATCTTCCCGCGCGACTCCTTCTAGCCGCGCCTGGCAGTCGTCCAGGTAGCACTGTGAGGCCGCGCCATCGAGTTCACTCATGCTGGCATAGCGGTTTTTCACCATCCACTGGAACAACGCGCGAAACCCAGCGGTTAAATATCTAGCGCTACCTGGCTTGAGCGCCTTGCCAGAACGGGGATCGACAAACAGCGACCACGCAAGCCGCCGAAATTGTTCAAGCAAGTCGGCATGGCAGGCATCTAACGAACTGCCGCCCTCCTCGAAGAGCATGTCCCATACGATTACTGACCTACAAGGTGCGGTTCCAGGCGTAGGATTGTCTAGGAACCATCTGCTATCCTGCCAGCGGCTGGTTGACGACACCCAAGGATTGCCACGGCCTTCGGTAGGATAGGCCGGCATGCCTTTGCAAATGTCGCTGATTATTGTTTCGGTTGTATGCTCACCCTGCAGTATCTTTCGCCGTGCTTTACCCATGAGGCTTACTCCAATAGTGGCAAGGGTGGAAGTTTCATTTGCCTGACCTGCTCCAGTACGTAGTCGGGAATCTGCGGAAGCCAGAATTCGGTCAGGTCTTTTCTGGACGGCCCGTATCGCTCAAGCCAGGCAGTGGGAGCCATGGTCTCCCCCGCGTTGTCGATAGCATCGAGCAGATTGAACGCTTGTGCGGCAGAGTAACAGTCGTTAGGGTTCATGCTTCCGAGCGGGCAGGCGGGGCAGCGTCCATAACCACCGCACAATCTATCCTTCTCGTACAACGGGCTGCCATACGGGTCGGCACAGGTCCAGCCCGGAGTGGCGGCGCCGATATCTGCGCCTTCCGGCTTGCGACGCGGGTCCGACCTACCCTGAGTCTTTCGAAAGCGCTCTCGCGTCGCGGACACTTGTGCGAGAGCTTCATCGCCCCGTTGCATCTGTGCATCGGTGGTATAGCTCTGATAAGTGGTCTGTACTTCTGCATGGCCTGCGGCGGCCTGTTTGGCCCGTATGTCGCCGGCAAACTCGACGTCCACGATATCAAGTCCCGTGGGGCGCAACTGCCTGAAGGTATAGTACGTAAGACCGTGATACTGGAAGAACGCTTTGTACGCACGATCGAAGTTGGGGTCGCCTCCGGGATCGGTTATGCCGTTGAAGCCCTGCATCCTTTTATTTGGCGAGGTAGCGCCGGCCACGTACAGGAACAACCGGTCTTGCCACTCTGGAACCGACGTCGGACGGAACCAACTCGTCCACTCGACTACGAATTTCCAGAGGAAGGCAGGGTTGTCGGGTGCATCCTCTGCAGGTAGGATTCTCTCCTGAGGCCGATAACGGGCGCGTTTCTTTCTCGGCGCACCCCTGAACAGTTTGTTGCCCTCTTTTTCCTCGGCGCTGCCCGCAGCATGCTCCTCTTCAATAAGGGACGCCCTTGCAGCAAATTCCGGCCTTGCCAATTTTCCGGTAACAATACGGTAATCGTTCACCTTACTACCCATCAAGGTCGCCTTGTTGTAATCCAAGTGGATGGCCATCATTAATACAACCGGCACCAAATCCCTTACCGAGGGGTAGAAGCAGGCACTAATGTCGCTAGTCCCTTGTCGTGCTACTGCCTCAGCCAAGGACCGATCATTTATCGTTTTGAGCCATTCTTTGGTAAGAATTTGCCGGGGGTAGCGACGGTGCAGTGTGGCCAGCAGTACGCCGAGATCGTTGTACGGGTTACATAAGTTGCGGGCTACGCCTTTACCATAGACCGTTTTCTCGGTCGGCTCCGGTGACAATGCCGCTGAATGATGCAGGTTTGCCTGCAGGGCCGCGCGCATTGCCTTCACGCGCCCGGTAATTTCGATGATTTCCTTCTTGCAGGCTTGGTAGATTTTCCGGTAATCCTCTGCGTGAATGATAGGTGTGGGCTTACGGCCCCCTTGTTGACCAGCCCACATACCCGGCCGTACGCTTAAGTCTGAAGCAAGCTGCGGAGCCCACCTGTCGGATTGTTTCAGGTGTTCCACCACCTGGCGAAGGTGGCTCATACGATGTTCACGAGTTTGGAGCGCGTAAATGGCTACCCCTGTCTTGTCGGCTCGGTCAAGCCAATTTTTAAAAGCCTCAATGTGGGATGTTGTCAGCTGCTCAAGCCTGATGCTGTTAAGAGCTTTTTCTTCTAGGAAGGCGAAGAAGCCGAGGTTCAGCTCGTTTCCCTTCTTAAAACAAGTCGAGTAGGCGGAAGCCTTGCGCTTGCAAATCCCCTGGACAGCTTGTGCAAACGGCTCGGTCAGATGAGGGAAGGCCAACAGGTACGAGAGATCAATCGAGCCCTCGCTTTTATCCTCATCGTTGGGGCACCTCAGCTCTATGCTGCCCGCACTGCGTACCAAACGGTAGCGACGGGCTTGGTCCAGCGAGGCGGCGCCTTCCCGCTTGGGCCGACTTTTCGTCTTGTACGCATTGGAGCCCCGGTGGCTAGTCATCGTTAGCTCCAACACGCTGTTTGGCTCGATAGGAGATCCTGCCGGCCCGCGCTTTTTCTTCGATCGTTACCACCTTCAGGTAAATGTCTCGGGTAGTTTCCACGCTGGCGTGCCCCAGCAATTCTTTAATTGGCAGCCATGGCTCGGGGTTCCTGTTGTCCACTTCATTGAAGTACATCGTCACCGCGAAGGTGTGGCGTAAATCGTGGTAGCAGTGTGCTGCGGCGCGACGAAGCACGCTCACTTTTGTCTCGTTCCCCTCACCGTCCTCAACGGCATGAATTTCCTGCACAGTTTTCATCACGCCAGCGGCTTTGCATGCCTGGCGGAAGGCATGGGATAGGGACGCTGTCTGTATGGCATTCCCTGCGTGCTGCAAGGGATAGGCGTGGTTCACGAAGAGAGAGTCCGGCTCCTTGTACTTTTTGCCGTGCGCAGCTGAATAAGCCTTACCCGCGGAAACGGCCGCTTTACGCTCTCCGTCGATGTAGCGGATCAACTCGGGAATGAGGTAGCAAGGCACCAGGACGTTGCGAGGCTTGAGTCTCTTTGTCTTGGTGATGTACAACTTGAGGTAGCCATACTCCCTGTTCTCTTCGCTCAAGAGCAAGTAATCTGTATTGAGCTTGAGGATATGATGCACCGTCAGGCTAGCCGCTTCATCTACCCGCAAGCCGGTAGTCAAGGAAAGTTCGCAGGCAAGCCGGTCGCGGGAAGGGCGAAGATTTTCTTCTGATTCGCTTGGCAGCGGTCCCAGTTCGCGCTGAATTGCGCGCCATTCGGCCGTGTTTAGGGGATGGACGACTCCCGTCTCGCCAATTTCTTCCACATAAGGGGAAACTTCGTGCGTGGTGTCGCGACCAGCGTGCAAGTGCACCATGGCGTCACTGTCGGCTGGCCTGATGCGTCCTTTTTTGAACTGCAAGGTTTTCAAGAACGCGCCGACATACCAGTTCTGCTTCTGGGCCTCCTTATAGAAATTCTCAACGGTGCTTTGCCGACGCCGAATCGTGGAATCAGACAGGTGTCGCCTGGTATGAGGACTTACGGCGTCCTGAAGCGCGTCGCGGTAGTCGATGTAGTCGTCTTCTGTGGCGGCGTCCCAGGCTTTGCCTACCTTACCGTTCTCGTCACTTTCGTCTTTGCAAACCTCGAGAAAAGCGAACCAATCACGTAAGTCATAGGCGTACGCTTCAGCCGTATTTTTTTTCCAACCGCGGCGGCCCTTAACCCTGACGAACTTCTCATGGAGATACAGCAGCACATGCTCTTGTATCTCGATGCTTTTGCTGCTCTCTACAACTAGAAACGGAAAGCCTTCAGGCAAGGCGAATTTGGAGAGCGGGTCGTTCTTAGGTAGTTCGTTAGCCTTCCAGAGAGTGATCATTTTGCCCCCGCAACCCCATCAATGTAGATGAACACCTTGATAGCAAAGAAGCTGCTCTGCCTTTGCGTTTAGAGCGATTAGTGAACAAAGTTTCAGTCGTTAGATATCAACCTTCGAAGACCTTTAAAGTAATGACACTAGCTTAACAATACAGGCTTTTCCAGTTCAAGACGAAGAAAAAATTGCGACAGTAGAGTAGAACCAAATGAACACTCTTCATCGTTCATAAATCCGCGCAACCAGTTCTGGCGCCTCCTGGCGGCGCTGACCAATGAGGACATGCTGGCGGTCCCCTACGCCACCCGCATCGACCTGCTGCGCAAGCACCATATCGGCCTGTGGGATGTGCTCGGGGAGTGCGAGCGGCAGG
>JAAIGE0100692799.1_pt1 | contig 20099 bp, 32 predicted proteins | sample 6487951 | NCBI WGS metagenome assembly JAAIGE01 (sample SAMN13974128, study PRJNA590717) | phyllosphere metagenome | biome: tomato field; feature: multiple bacterial spot infested tomato fields; material: tomato leaves; isolation source: leaves from tomato fields | host: Solanum lycopersicum ...
ATTGCTAAGCCGGTTCCTGTTCGATCGCTCGAAACAGTACGACTATGTAGCCAAGTTGAGTGGGGGCGAGAAACGGCGGTTGTCACGCTTGCCGCGAATGCCGATCTCGGCATTCAGGCCGCTCTTCGTCACAAAGATCTTCAAGGCGTTCCGTGCAGCGCCCGTGTCCTTGGGAATCAGTTGCTGCATGGTCGACAATATACGCTCGGCGCTTTCTTTCATCACAACCGCAAGCTCGTTATCAATCGTCTTGTGGATGTTGCGCAGTGTCCGCCGCAACTTGAAGTCACCTGACATACGAGATCGCCGAACAGCCATGGCCTACTCCTTGGCCTGCTCGGCTTTTCCAGGCTTCGCGGGAGGGGCGGCAGTCTCGACCACCTCAACGGCATAGCCGCGACTGATCAGGCCTTCGCCGTAGTCTTTGGCGACGGTGAATACTTCACCTTTTTCGCGATCACCGGACGCGCCGGACAAAGGGCCGAGTGCACGAATTTTCATGGTTACCTCATCATGGGTTTGGGACGCTGGAGCACAGCAGCCGCAGCATGTCCCGCTTACTGTTAAACAAGGCCGCCTCGATCTGATAAGTAGTACTGATACCTTTTGCGGTGTGCACCAGGCGGTTTCCAGCCACAGCGCCAGCCTTGGGACGAATCAGTACCTCAGCAGTGACAAGCGCAGCGATCTGCTCAGCGACCGGCGAGACTCGACCGCTCGGCATTGAGATGTCCGCCCAAAGATCTCCAATTTTCTCCCAGACAACCTCAAAGCCTCCGGTATTGTTTTGCAGCCGCACCGGCTTGAAGATCGCGCAACGGTTACGCAAAGGACCTGCTCGCATATCAGAACCTCGGCGGAACAGTGATTTCGGACAGGAGAGAATCAAGCATCGAGCTAGGCAGCTCTGCCAGAATGGTGCCGGCCACCAAGGTTTCGCGGAACTCATGAGCCGTGGCAGCCTGCATCAGCAGCCAACTCCGCACTGCTGGGTGACGATCCAGATCACAACCCGCCTGATAGCGAATCAAAAGCTCACCGGCAGGTCGCCCGTCAGGAAAATACAGGAAGCTTTCACGCCCCCGGTCGCGCAGGCTGTGCGCAACGGTCAATTCCTCGGCAGAGCCATCAGGCTGAATACGACTGATCGAAACGATCTTGGTCGCCTGCCCAATGTCCAGGGCATGACCGGAACCGTAATGCTCGGGCCACTCATCTTCGTATTCCGCTTGGCGAATCGCCGCTCCCGTGCGGCTCTCCGCTTGCCCAGTGACGCCCGGAATGATCACTCCTTCAATCAACTCGGGTACAGTATCTTCAGGGTCAAGGCGGCACTGGTATGCCACTTGCTCCAACGTCAGCACCGGCTCACCGATGTAAGCAATACGCCGGGCCACTTACGGCTTCTCTTCGTCATCAACGTCAGGCGGATCATCCTGAGTACCACCCGGATTGACGACCGCACCCACAGGAGCTGCGCCCTCGCTGGAACCAGTGTTTTCGGCTTCTGGAGTCTTGACTGGAATACCCGAATCATCGCCGCTTGGATCTGTAACTGCCGAGCCCAATGCGGACTTCGCAGCAGGAGAACGGCTACCGCCTTTCCTGCCAACAGACTCAACCTTCTTTGAGGCCTGATCCGCTTTTACTGAATATGCCGACGCCAAACCGGCACCGATCAACGCTTCCGAAACCCCGCTATCGAAACCAGCAATATCACCCGGAAAGTAAGTACGCCAAGCCTTGGAGAATCGCACAGGAACGTTGTCACTCATGATCAATACCTCAATCCATACATTGAAAGCAGCCCCGCGTCAGCAGGGCTGATGCGGTGTTACATGCCAGCTCCCCAGGTGATACCGGTACCGACACAGACCGACTCAACGTGACGCGGACCGAAGTCATGCTTACTGATCACACGAATCAGTGTCTGGTCGCGCTGGAACGCACTCACAGTGTCACCGTTGGCATCCTTATAGGAGGCCTCGGTGCTGATCGCTACAGCCAGGTTTGTGTCTTCACCGATGTAGCAATCGGCGAAGTTGACGAAGTAGATCTCCGACTCGTCGCCACCAGCACCGAGGTTTGTCGGGATCTGAGTCGTGAGCGCAACTTTGTAGCCCTTGAGCAGACCCAAATCGATTTCCGGATATGCTTTGTTGCCATTGCCATCACGCAGAGATTGCAGCCAACGCAATGTCCGCGGGGCCATGATCCAGCCACAGGCGGCCAGATCAACGTTGGCTGTCTCCAGGCGCAACATCATGCCGCCCAGATACAGGTCAACAATCTGCAACGTCTCACCAGCAGGCGCTGGCAGTACGTTACCCACTGGAGCCCAGTAACGAAGGCCTTTAGGAAGAGTGGCACTGCCCGCACTCCGGACGAAATGCAGATCTTCCGAGAGCCCCATACTGGTCCCCAGGTCGCTGCTTACCTGAGCATCAATACGCGGGTTGACTCCGGAATACGCCAGCAAGTCATTGGAGATAGGCACAATGGCTGCGGCTTTTTTCGACGACAACTTCAGGTCACCAAATTGCATACCGGTGATCGAGATATCTTCCTCGGTGCCGATATAGCTGACCTGCGTGTTGCCGATCACACGGGGCATCGTCAGGTTGCCATTATTCAGCGGCAGACTGACGGCCCCCATTTTGCGGACTACCGATTTCGGACGCAGCGACTCGATCACACTGGTGCTGAAGTTTTCAGGAACCAACACACCGCCCGCACCCGGCGTAACGGTGGACAAAGCCATATGAACGTCCGCACCGTAACCACCCGTTTTTGCCATTTCAGCAGCCTGGCGTTGATCGCCACCGGCCTGCACCAGCAGCCGTACCATTTGGGCCATCGCAACACCAGGTCGGGTGGCATCTGTAAATGGGCCGGAGATGCTGCCAGTCGGCGGGCCGTTCAAGCCTTGGGCACCTTCGCTGACCGGCACCGCCGTTGCAGCAGCCAGGCGCTCTGCTGTTTCAGCGCGGGCAAGGCGCTCAGTCAGTGCGTTGAATTGAGCCTCCAGATCAGCGAACTGGCTCAGTTGCTCAGCACTGAGAGAACCGCCATCGGTTTCAATCTTCGCCAGCGCCTGAATCGATGCGTTCAGCGTTGCGCGTTCGCTTCGCAGTTGAGTAACAAGGGACATAATGCCTCCAGGCATAAAAAAACCCGCCAGAGCGGGTTGTGGGCCACTGCCGCGAACGCGGTCAGAGTGTTGATTGAATGTTTATGGCGTTAGCCCGCAAAGCAATGCGACTGCCTTGACGCTGAACCCGGCTTTGAGCCACTGCTCGGGAAAGATCATCGACCGCGTCCTGCGGGCTTTGTAGACGGTCAGCAAGACCAGCATTGATGCCCGCCTGCCCACGATACAAACCGGCCTCAGTTGCCCGTACAGCCTCAACACTGAGGCCGCGATAATCGGCAACAGCACTGACAAATAGCTGGTAGCTTTCCTGAACCAACTCCTGCAAGAACACCATCGACTGCTCGGTAATGGGCTCATGAGGACTCAGGTCGTTTTTGTGTGCTCCGGCATACACTGTCGTTACTTTCACGCCCTGAGCCTCTGCTTGCTTAGAGCGATCCATGTGGCTGGCAATAACGCCGATGGAGCCGACACCACTGGTTTGACTGACGACAAGCTCACTGCATGCAGAACCAATCAGGTAACCGCCGCTATAGGCCATGAAGTTAACAATGCCGGTAATTGGTTTGACCTGTGCCATAGCACGAATATCAGCCGCCAGTTCAAATGCCCCAACAGCAGAACCGCCCGGCGTGTCGATGTCCAGGACAATACGCTCAACCAAAGGGTCAGCCACAGCTTGGCGCAATTGCTGACGCACTCCTTCATAGCTAGTCATAGTCTCGCATGCATTGATATGGCTACCGCGACTGACAAGCAAACCGTGAACCGGCAAGACCTGCACACCTGTTGCCACCAGCGCGGCACGTCTCTGCTCCTCCTCCAGGCCCGCCCGATCCTGTGCTTCATCGTCAGAGAAGCCAAGACTTGCGCCCACGAAGGGTGCAAGGTTGATAATGTTCAGGCTCATCGTCTGGTTGGCCCAACGCACGCCCAGGTCCAGCATATCCGGGGTCACCAACAATGGCTGGTTAAACAGCATGCCGGATGCACGTAAGTAATGTTTCATTGCGCAAGCATCCTTTCGATTTCGTGCTTTTGCAGCTCAAGCTGAGCCCGCACTTGGGAGTCTTTGGGATCAAACTTCGGATTACCCGCTGCCACCATGTTAAGCGGCTGCAGGTAAGCGTCTCCTCCCTCGACAGGCGGCATGTTTTCCAAACGACGGATATCGTTGACAGATAACCAGCCCCACTGCCTGCCGATGGCGTAGGAGTCATAACGACTTTTCTGATCACCGCGCATCAACCCCGCCACGTTGAATTCAATGAAGTGGTCGCGCCGGTCTTTGGGCAACAGAAAATCGCGCATCATTGCCTGTTCATGTCGCTTGACCCAAGGCAGCAAACTGAACACAACGAACTGAATCAACAACTGTTCGATTGTGTTGTAGTTGGCCTTGTCCAAGTCATTGACCATTGGCAAAGGGATCTTGTAGATGCGTGCGCAATCAACACCGGAGAGCTTCAGGATGCCGATGATTTCAGCATCCACGTTGGTCATAGAGACTGGCTTGAAAGTCATGCCCTCCTGCAACATCGCGACTTTCTTGGCGTTATCCATGCCACCGAACTTGCTGCCCCACTGATCAAGGACCCTATCTATAGACCCTTGATCCTTGATCGACGGGGCTTCGCGTGGCCGTTCAATCACACCTGAAACCGATACACCGTTGGCAAATGACTTGCCAGTGTACTGGCGCACCGCCTGGGCCAGGCCGACCGCTTCGGCATGTAGCATAATTGGCGAAAGCCCCTGATACCCATTGTGCGAATGCCAACGCACATGGTGAATCAAACGCATAGGCAGTCGATCTTCAAATGCACCGACCTGGTAATACGGCAGCATGTCGCCGCCCCTGTAGACGATGACCTTATCGTTATTGATTGGCCACAACGCAGCAACGTTGCCGTCGTCACGTCTTTCAATGAAGTTAAAACTGTTACCCCGAAGCCCTGCAGCCAACTGGCCGAACTCGCGGTGCTCATAGGGCGTCTGGAAGCCGTTTGGCTGATACCTCAGCACATCATAGAGCGGATGATTAATCGCAGCGTCTCGCTTACCATCAGCTGATCTGTGATACAACTCCAACGGTAGCTGAGCAATACTCTCGGCAAGCAACGTGACACAGTTCTGCACAATGGGTACGCCCAGCGCCGATTCGGGCGTGACCTTCGCACCAGAGCTATTACGACCGGAACCTATCAGGCCACGCCAGACGCTGCCATCAGGACTGGAAACGACACTCTCGCTCGCCCCTCTTTGCTTTGTGAAGAACATCGTTAACCTCCCCCACCATCATGCATGGGAAGCGATGCGGCTGCTGCTCGATCAGCCAGCCAGGCCCAACCGAGCAGGCCAGTTCCCGCAACGATGAATGCTGCAGGAACACTGAGCAGTGCAACGCCGGTCACCAGCAGACCGAAGCCTAACAGCCCAGCGAGCCACGCCAGCAGCAACAGATAATTCATATGCCAGCCCCCTCGTCGTAAATGGATTTTCCTGAGCCCTCAATGGCAGTACCACTCAAGCCGGTCGCCATCAGCGCAGCAACAATGCCGTCGATACGACCTGTCGCCTTGGCCTTGTCTGCTTTGCGGTTGCCCGCCGGATCGCTGACGATTACCGCATTACCCGCACACCAGGTAGTCACAGGATTGTCGTCATGACGCAGCGTCTCGATATCCGAGACTTCGCTGATCACTTCATAGTCGTCTGGTGACAGATCGAGCACCACATCCTCATCAGGCTTGTAAGGCAGACCCAACAACCGACGTTCAAACTCGTCAACCGCTGGCCCCATCTCTTTAAACCCTTGGCCGAAAGGCACCATTTCTGGCAACTCAATGTCATGCTCGACCATCAACTGCTTGAGGTCTTCGATTCGCCAGCGGTCATATGCAATCTTGCGCACATCAAAGTAGGCGCAGATCGTCTGCAACCGGCGCAGCACATGCAGCTTGCTGATCGCACGCCCCGGGGTCGTTTCCAACTGCTTTTTTTTGACCCATAGCGAATACGGCACTTTGTCTCGTTTTTCACGCCCAGAAAGATCGTGATCTGGAATCCAGAAATACGAGAGCAGCCGCCAGTGAGGATCTATTGCTGTCGGATAAAACAACAACATGAACGCAGTGAGGTCTGTGGTACTCGACAAGTCCAGGCCCGCAACACAAGGTCGATCACGCAAGATACGCATTGGCACACGCTCTGCGGCCTGGCTCCAGACTTCCCATGAGATCCACGGCGACTCGGCTTGAGTCCACTCACAGAAGTTGAGCCGACGAACCACCGATTCCTGAGCCGGTAAACCACGTGCAGACTGGACCTGCTCACGCAGATACTTGCGTCCAGGGATACCGTCACTTTGCCCCTCAGCGATGAAGTCCAGCGATGGATTGACCTTTGGCCAACAGGACTCATCCTTGAACGGGTCATCCCCCTCATCAAGCGAACAGATGAAAGCGAAGAAACTGTCATCCTCCTCCACCCCTTCGCACAGCCTGACCCCGAGGTCGTGGTACTGGCCACATACCGTTTTTTTGTCTGAGCCGCTGTTTGTGATCATCACAACCAAGGCCTTGCGCCGGTTCTTTGTACCGGCCCGCATCATGTTCACTGCAGTCGCGGTCTTATGCTCATGCACTTCGTCGAGCAGCCCGATGTGCGGGCGCGGCCCCGACTGACCTTCGTCAGAACTGATCGGTCGAAAGAACGAATTCGTGTTCGGGTAATAGAGGTTCCAGACCTTCTCATCCCGGCCAGACTGAACAATGCGACTCGCCATCGAAGGCGACATGTTGACCATCGACACCGCGTCTCGGAACAGGATCATGGCCTGATCACGCTTCGTGGCGGCAGCGTAGATTTCCGCTCGCCGCTCGCCATCAGATACCAGACCGTACAGGCCAATCCCCGCCACAAGCGGGCTTTTGCCTGACCCTTTTCCTGTCTCGATGTAGGCAAGCCGGAACCGGCGATAACCATCTACTGTCATCCAGCCGAAAAGACTTCCCACAACAAACGCCTGCCAGGGCGCGAGGAAGAATGGCATCCCCTCATAGTCACCCCCGTTGAGGCAAAGCACATCCTCAAAAAAACCAATCGCACGATCAGCGCTTGCCTGATCCCAAACCAAACCACGCGACGGGCCGAGCTCAATGTCACGGAGGTGCCGACTGCAAGCATTACGCACATCAGGCCCAGCAACTATGTGACCATCGAGCACCGCATGCGCGAAAGCAGCGACACGATCATCAGCTGAAGTATCGGGTGGCTGCGTCCTGTTGCTCATTCGGGAAAAGCTCGCCTTGTGGTGCCGCAACAGCTTTCAAGCTGCGACGAGCCATCGGTGAAAAACCAAACGCCGCGCCAGCGGTGTTTGCGCGCTTTTCGGCGTCATTGGCAAGCTGCCGTAGGACGTGCATTTGCTGAGCGCCGGTCTTGAAGGTTTGAATATCGCCGCCCAACTCATCATCGGATGCTGAGTTGCGATCCGCGATCAGACGCTGGTAACGAAGCCAATCGGCATACGCCATGCAATATGTCGCTAACGACATCAGGTCCAGGCGCGAGACCAGGCCGAGCGCAAGCAGATCCGGAATGATCCGATCCCATTCTGCAGCAGCTTCACCGCTGAGCACGTCCGGCATTGGTGGAGCACACACCGGTACAGCAGGCTCTTTCACCTCGGCTATTAACTCGTTGAAGTTTTTTCTGCTACGATTGCCCTGCAAAATATGCAGTGCAGCAGGTTTTGCCGGACGCCCGGAATTCCCATTTCCCGCCATGATTCCCCCCAAAAATCTCGATACCCCCCCCTCCCCATATTTCCCGACTTTGCACACGGAGATCGAGAGGCGGTCTAGCTACGAAAAGATAAAAACATTTTCACCCCCCTACCCCTTAAGCAACCCCGAAAAGCACCAACTTAGTGCAACAGCGGGGTCAACGCCGATTCCAGTGATGGTTCGGGTCGAGGGGTAATCCAGCTGCGTTGCAACCATTCATTCGCCCACTCTTCTCAAGCCGCTGCTTTGTCGAGTCATGACAAAGCTTGCAGAGCGGCTGCCAGTTCGATTCGCTCCAAAACAATTTCCATGCAGCCTTGATGCGCTCAGCATTGCCACTGGCCTTTGCATCCTTCAAACGCGGCGGGATCGTGTGGTCAACGATGACGGAAGCAACCGGCCTGAGATCCGTTGAGCACATACAGCAAAAAGGATTCGCACGTAGGAAAGCATCCCGCGATTGCTGCCATCGATAACCGTAGCCCCTTGCCGCGCTACTGGTTCGCCTATCACCACGCATCAGCTCTCGCTCCAGACTCGCGCAAGGTTACCTCCGCTCTGATAGACCGACCCAACGAACACAGCGAGCAAGATCACAAGAGGCCAGGATTGCATCGGCATAATGAGCAGACCTTTACTGATGTACACCATGGCAGCACCAGCACCAGCCATCACCAGCCAGGCCAGACAACTCATTTCACGGCGGAACCGCGCACCGCGCCGCCGGAACGTAAACAACCGAATGAACAACCCCAGGCACAACCAAAATGTTATCTGGGTGAGCATTGCGGGAATCAATGGACTATCCATCCTGACCTCCTGGCTGTTCTGACGTCAGCTTGCCCCGTCGCTTAATTGCAGCAAGCGCAACGGTCACAACCAGAACCGCTGCACCAAAGGCTGCCGGGCCCGAATGCTTGAAGGGACGAATCCCCCAAAGCTCGAAGTCCACCAGCGCCGGAGCAAACAGGTAACCCATGACAAATGACACCAGCAAGAAGACAACACGCTTCCAAACCGGCAGCTCTTCCGTTGTTGTAAAGAACACCAACGCACCAGCCAACGCTCCGATGGCAGCCAGCGTATCAACGCCCGTTACCAACCCAGCAAATCCTGCACCGGCAGCACCGGCCACCACGACAGACGCGGTCGTGCTCGCTGGCTCGCCCATGCTCATACCCCATTGTGCTGACCCAGAAAAAAGAAAGCCCGACACAGATGGCCGGGCTTGAATGATGTGATGGTTGCCGCTATCTGCGGTCGCACCTATCGAAGATGGGTACTTTTTACAGGTGGATTCCCGTGGCAGCAAGCCAGTTTTAATGCCACTGGCGAATATGTAGGCAACACAGCATGAACGCCCCGGCAATGTAGACGAATACACCACAACGGCCATTCGTTTTTGCACTAATGTCCCACCGTCCCACAAGAAGAAAGACAGGTGGGACGTTTGAATCCCCCAAAAACAAAGGGTTGTCCCACTGTCCTACTTTTATTGATGTTTCTCCGTGTAAGGAAGTATTTAAAAACACGCTGACGCGCGCAAGGCGCGTGCATGTGCCCGCCACGCTACATGAGGAAATATCAAAAAAGGTGGGACGGTGGGACGGCGCAATGCATGCGGGGACGCAACCCGTCCCACCACAAAAATATAGTGGGACGGGGTAGGACAAAGTGAAACGCAGACGATCAAGCCGCCTTCCCCCACAGCATTCCCTCAATGAACAAGTGAGCATCGTGCAGTCGGTCATAGTAGGCACGGCGACTGCACCCACAATGAGTCATCTTTTGCTGCAGCAAGCTATCAGTGTTGCAGTAATGCTCACGCACTACAACGGCAAGCTCGGGGGCCAGGTGCTTGTTGACGATCAACTCGATGTCGGCTGACTCATCCAGCAGCACTCGACTACCTCTTGTCCCCCGAATCAATTCCCCCTTGCACTCGATCAGTTGGGCAATCATGTTGCCACCCGAGCCGCACCGCTCCGGTGAATGCAGATCCTCAGCCCAAAGTTTGAGCATTGCGTCGATACGTTTAATCATCGAAACATGGCTCATCAAAGTGCTCGACAACAAGATTGGAGGCCCGGCCCCACTCGGCAGGTTTCTTGTAGACCCACTGCCGCAATCCACTTTTCGACAATGCCGAAGATCGTGTTCGTTTCCACCCCAGCCGATGCATGATTGCACCGACTCGCATTTGCTCCGGCTTCCCCCAATGCCCAGGATCAAGCTTCAATGCAGAACTCAGCAACTCACTGCCGCTGGTGGTTTCACCTATCTGAGACTCCTCCAGCCAACCCAGAATGAGGCCTTCCCACTCGTCGACGACGAAGCGCTCGTCCTGAGCCTCGGCAAACATGGATGATTCATCACGGTTGACCCACCAGATCTCGCCAGCGTTGTAACAAAATACAGCCTCAGCCCACAGCTGATCGCGAATCTCACGCAGCAGCTCCAGCTCAACCTTGGTACAAGCGACCGGCCAGTAGCGTCGGTTGCCAGTAGCGTCCTTAAGGTATTCCTCTTGGTTCGTCGTACCGACGAAAACACACTGGCGTGGCACGTCGTTTGTTCTTCGGCCATAGCTTTCGCGGTAAGTGTCTGTCGAGGCCGAGAAGAACTGCTTAGCCTTCGTGCTTTCCGCCTTGTTGAAGCTGTCCAGCTCACCCAGCTCTACAATCCACTTGCCACGAATAGCCTGAAAGCCGTCCTTGTCGCCGAGTGCAAAGGGAGTATCCATGAACCAGTCGCCACCAAGGATGCTCATGGATGTTGACTTACCAGCCCCCTGAGCGCCCTCGAGGATCAACACCGAATCCGCCTTGCAACCAGGCCTCATCACCCGTGCGACAGCAGAAATCATCCAGCGCTTGCCGACCTTCTGGACATACTCAGAGGGCTCGACACCCAACACATCAGTGAGCCAGTGCGCCAGGCGGGGAACTTGATCCCACTCCAGTTTATTAAGGTACTCCCGAACAGGATGAAAGGCATGGTCATGGGCAACGATGCTCACAGCCTCAATGACGCTTGAAGCCTTGACCCTGAGGTTGTAGACCTGAGCCAGCCACTTCATGACCCGCATGTCATCGATGTCAGCCCAATCACCGGTGCCACCGCCATAAGGCGCAGCCCGCAACTTGACGATCTTTGAACTGAAGGCACTGAAACTGATGACCCCAGCCCAGCGCTCATCGTTACCGAGTATCAACTCGATATTTTGCATGTGAGGAATCAGCGCGCCACTTTCGGTACGCGCTAGCTGGTCCTTCCAGCCACCCGCCGCTGGAGGCTTGACGACTGCCAGTACTTGACGGCGGACGGCCTCTAACCCCTCAGCGACATGCAGGTCATTGAAGTCAGTCCATTTTTCGTGACGCTCAACCGAGAAGATCGGTGCAACGACCTGACCGCCAACGATGAGGCCTGCATTGGTCGCCTTCTCCTCACCAGGGTTCCAAGGTTGCCCATTTGGGCGTTTGGTCTTCCAGTCATCGTCGCGACAAATAATGATCGGGCGACCAGGTAAACGATCACGCATCAACTTTGCCACTGACAGGAGGTTGCCCGCGTCAAAAGCAATGGCGACCCCATACGAAGTCGCCATGTGCAGGCTAGCGCCGGTAGCGTATCCCTCACATATCAGCAAGGGCTCTCCCGGCTCAGGCTCGGGGCCAATCAAGTGGAACGCGCCCTCCTTTGACATGCCATAGGGCCAATAGGATTTATCACGGCCGGTGTCCTCTTGCTTCTCAGGGTAGATCACCTGCAGGCCAACGATTTGGTCACGGGCGTTGCTCATCGGCACCAAAACGGCACCTGAACGCGGCGCATAACGAACCCGAAAACCTACGATTTGCTTACGGTCCAGATAAGCACTTTTTCCCTTTTCAGGCATGCGCTTGAACATTCCTGATGCGCGATTCGCTGCGCGACGAGCGGCATTGGCAGCAGTTTCGACTGCGCGACGCTTCGCATCCTCCTGCCGAGCGCGCATGACCTCACGCTCTTCGGGACTCATCCGGCCAGCTTTGACCTTGATCTTTTGCGTCTCACCGGAGCGCCAGTCACCGAAGCTGCCGAAAATCAGCGTCTCGTTCTTCTCAGTGACATGCTCGTGGACTACGTACCAGCCGTTTTTTTCTTTGCCCTTGTCCTGCGATGTTTTGCAGCGGGTTAACTTGCCATACACAAGGGGCTGATCAGGCTGCAGGCCGTAATCTGCGAACTGACCCAAAACCTCATCGAGCATGACGCGCCCCTTTCAGTTCAGTCAAAGCCTGGCAATCAACACATTGCGTGCAACCAGAAATAGCCTGACGCCGAGCAGATGGAATCGGCTCATCACATGACTCGCAAAACATGAAGGAATGTGCTGCAGGCAATGGACGGGTATTACGAGCAGCAAGCGCCTGATCCAAACGCTCCTGCATCAGGTCATTCGCGAAATCCGCAGCATCAGCCATGGGATACCTCCTTCGTCGTCTGATTGACGTAGGAAGCCCGGTTGTACATAGCGAGCAGCCCCTGAATACAACGGAACACTTGCAGCCGTATCTCGGCCAGTTCACCGTCATCAACGCGGCCATCTCCAATGTGCTTTGCCCACGTCTCTGCGAGATCAGCAACCTGTCGGAAGTACTGGGCAATACCAATCGTCAAGGTTTCAGGCATGTCATCGGTGTAACAACCTGCTAGGTCCTGCCAGATGGTGTCACCCACCAGGGCATGAACCGCATCCAGAATGCGACGATCCTTCGTCAGCTCAAGGATCTCGCTGAACTCCTGAATGTTGACTGTGTGAGTTGGATGCGTAGGCGAGAGTTTGTGCTGCAGCGTTGTGGGGTTCCTGCCGGTGGTGGCGGCAATTGCAGCGGCACCGCCCGGATAGTCCCGAGCAGCATGGTAAAGCGCAAGATCGAGCGGCAAGACTTCGCGCTTGGCTCGATCAATACAGCTGAGAGCGGTTCGGCTCATGGCATTAATCCTTATAAGTTGCCAGTGCCGCGCAGCATGTAGTGGTGGTACATTTGCCGCGTGGCTTGAAAGGGCCCAAAAGCCGGTCAGATCCGCAAGATCGAAACCGGCACCGTGCCGAGGCAAGCGATCCGTCGCTCACCTCTGGCGCAACAGCTGCCAATCTGTGGTGGAAAAGCAGCAACCCAAGGCATCCATGCCTTGGAACACGCGGTAAAGATTGGCAGCTTCATGCATGTGGTGTGCATGCCGACCTCTATCGCGGCCCTACTCCGCTGTGGTGGCGCGTGTCGGGGGAAACTGGGCGACCTTTGGGTCGCCTTTTTTCTAACTATCTCTATGCCGCCTTGTTTGCAGTGGAATCGTCAATGACACCGTAATGCTCAAGAACTTCAAAAAGCGAAACGTTCCCCTCACTCTCACGGGCAAGGGATTTTATCAACGAGACGCTAGGGTCCTTGCTCGCATATTTGACATGGATACGCAGGTAGCTGATCGCTATATGGCATCGCTCGGCGTAAGCCTTAAGAGCTTCGGCATCTAAACTGCTGATGTATTCGCGTAGCTTCATTTGGTGTACCTCCCGAGTAAATTTAACCATAAGGGTTAATTTTTGCAATACCCACAAGGATATTCACCTTTCAGGTTAATCCGGCCAAAATCTTGGAATGAAAATCTCAGATACTCGTCTTCAAAATTTCCGCAGAATAATGGCAGATAGGAAGCTCCGCCTGACCGATATAGCTGATCGTTTGGGCAAGGCACCTGCCCAAGTCAGTGCATTCGGGGGAAAAAATCCAACTAAAGGGATCGGCGACCAGATCGCCAGGGAAATCGAGACCGCGCTGAATCTGCACAACGGCTACCTCGACATGCCTTACAGCCTGGGAGAGTTCAACAACGCTACAGTGCTTAGCCATACAGGACGCAAATTGCCAGTGATGGGATCAATCGCCGCCGGGACATGGTGTGAGTCGGAAACCATTTTTGACCCGAGAGATGCGGAAGAATGGATAGATGCACCCGGCCCAGTCGGGCCACGCGCCTTCATTCTCAGGGTTGAGGGCATGAGTATGGAGCCGAAGTTTGTCGAAGGTGACAAAATTGTGATCGATCCTTCGCTAGAGGCTCTGCCAGGTCACTTCGTCGCTGCAAAACGGACAAGAGACCAAGCCGCCACACTTAAACAACTCAGACAAGAAGGCAACGAACAGTTTCTCTATGCAATCAATCCGGACTGGCCAGAGAGAATTATAAAAATGTCAGAGGAGTGGACCATCTGCGGTCGTGCTCGCTGGAAAATATCCGACCTCTAAGGCAGGCCCACGCCACAAGTCAAAAGACACCTTAAAGGTTAACTATCACTTGACGAATTAACCTTTAAGGTTATATTTGCCTCACTCTTCCACCACAGAGCGAGGCAACACCATGCACACCACTGCAACCCTGCACTTGCACCCCGCAGCTGCTGACCCATTCCGAATCTTTGAAATTCGTCGCTTAGCCCAAGAAACGGGCTGCACCTTCGTAACATCCAAGCGCAAGCCCAAAGCACGTCCCGCCCCCTTTGATCCAAATGGCGGAGGGCGTGCAGCATGAGCCGCTTCAAACTCGACAACCGCACGCTGCAGCTGCTGAACGCTCAAGTAAATCTGAGCGAAACCTTCAGCCACACCATCAGATCCACACCACTGCGTGAGGCTCTGCCGTTTCGCCTGAAGGTTGAACGCAACTCAGTCGAGGCCGTGTTCACCGTTGAACTGTGTAGCGAACGCCACTCGTTGACCCTGCCAAATGACAAGAAGATGCACCTGAAGCTGGCGGACTTTATCGAAGAGATCGCCAACGGCCCAATTGACCCAACCAACACGGTCGACCAGGTGAGCATGCTCCACGCGAATCGCGACTTTGCGCGTTTCGATGCCAACCATAGGCAACAAGTCCTTGCCCTTGTGCGCAATGGCGGTGCGATCAGCCTGGACATGGGCTTTGACCTCCCCATCAACGTCGCAATCCATCGCACCAGAACCCGCACCGGCCTCACGACGATCATGAGCATCGGCACGAAGCGACCACGTACAAAGTGCTTCACCGTCTGCGGCACCGAAGCCGAGATGTACGAGAAGGTCGTCGAATCGATCCAGCACCTGGCTAGCGTGGCAACTCCTGCCGCGCATGCAGCATAGGAGGCAGAGATGGAGCGCACCCTCGCACAAACCGCAAAACACCTCGGAACTACCAGGCCAAAGCTCATCAAGTTGATGCAGGAAAAGCATCTGCTCAATGACAAGAACCTACCGGCATATCCGACCCGTGATCGCGAATACCTGCGTACCAAGGACAGCAACTGGTTCCACCACCAGCTCGGCATGCAATACAGCCAGTCCACACGGGTCAAGCAAGCCGGAATCCCATGGCTTGCAGAACAACTAGGTCTGGAGCTACCCGCGCCCCCGGTAGAAAACCGTGACGTGGCCTAGGGAGTACGCCCGCCAGATCATCGCCAAGCGTACACGCGAGGAGCGCAATGCAGCTCTCCTTGAAGTACCTGAGCATCTGCGCGAGCTGACCAAACGCCACTGCCTTATCGCCTGGAACCACCCTAAGCGGAATAAAACGAATGAATCATGAAGAGATTGACCGTCAGCTCATCGAGCTGCTGCGCACACCGGTACAAGAGCGGACACCGGGAAAAATCGAATCGGCAATCACCCTCATTAGCACCGCCGCCGAACTCGAAACCACACCGGCAACCCAATCGCAGCAAGAGCAGGTCAAGCTTCTTGCCATAGCCAATCTTCTGGCATGCGACCTCAAAACCACGTACCACCACGCGTCACTTGATCTGTACTCCACAGCCGAGACTTCTCGGCAACTGTCAATCTGCATGCGTCTACCGAATGGAAACTACCTGATCGGCTTTGGAGAAACCGCACAGGAAACCCTCATCAACATGAAGGAGATCCCCCCGAAAAAGGCAGAAGCCGCATGAAGGAATCAAGCCAGCCCCCATTGCGCCTGATGCCTGCCCCCGATACGGCCACCATCGAATTGCTCTATCGCACCTTCGGTGACGTGCTCATACCGCTGGACAAGCTGCGCGTGCAGTACTTCAGAAATCTCAACGAGCGGACGTTTGTGACCGAGATCGAGAGCGGGCGCATACCGCTTCCGATCACGACCCTGGACACAAGCCGTAAGGCACCCAAGTTTGCCCACATCCGCCATGTCGCAGCCCTGATAGATATCAGGGCGTACAAGGCCGATGAAGACATGGCCGCTCAACAGAGCGACACCGCCGACTAACTGCCCCATCACAAGGAGCGCAACAGATGACAACCGCTCAGATCTGCCAACTCATAACGGCCCTTCTGATCATCGGACTTACCTACGGTACCGGTTTTCTGCGTGGCCGGAGCTATGGATACACCGACGGCTATGCCGAAGGGTATGGCGAAGGGCACAACGACGGTTACAGCATCGGCTATGACATTGGCGGCTGTGAAGGATTCCGCAACGCCAAAGACATGGCCACCCAGCAAAACCACTCGACCAACTGACCCCATCGCTGCCACCACCAGCGAAACCACCAGGAGCACACCACATGCCCAGCACACAAACGTCGATGATCATCGGCTTCCTACTTGCACTCGTTCTCGTGATCCCCTTTGTTCTGTTGTTGCGACGAACATGGATCAATAACGCCATCAGAAACACTTACGCAATGATGGACAACAATGCCAAAACCGAGATCGATGATCTAAGGAACGATCTGGCTCTAGCAGAACGAGATATTTTCGAGATCAAAGCGGCTGCTTGGAACAAGATCCAGATACTGGAACACAAGCTCGCCGCTAAAGCGGAAAACGTCACGCTCGCATTCAACGTTGATATTTCCGACCTGAGAACCCTCTACAGGCTTGGAGCGATATTGACCCTTGCATCCGAAACATTCAGCGCGCTGAAAGCGACAGCAAAGGCAACCGAAGCCCGCAAAGCCGCCCAGGAATGCATCGATCTGGCAGCAAGACTGAAAGCGAAAGCTCACCAGGGCCAACTGTCGGAGCATGCATCATGAGCCGCCGCATACAACCACTTCGCCTGACACCAGAAGCAGCCGGAGCCCTGCAGGCTGCGCACACGAAAGCCACGACCGAGCTGCACGAAATGACCCGGTTTCGCAAAGAGTTCGACCGGCAACTGACCGAACTGATCGGCCCCACCGCAATGCGTCAACTGCGCAAAGAAACCGAGCGAGCACTGCTGCTGGCCGATCTGGTCAAGGAGGCAGCGTAATGACCAGCCACCTGAACACGGATCATCGATCACCAGCGTCTGCAGTACCAAATTGCAATCAAGCATCAGAGGAAAGCGGAACAGCGATGGACCTGCCAACGACAGAGCCCTCGACCGCTTTGCTCTGCTGCAGCACCAGCGTCGACGCACAAAAAACAAACAGTCTCTGCTGCGAAGCAGTAGGCATTAATGCTCTTACCAGCGCCACTGCCGAGGCACTTATACCCCACGAAAAGCTGCGCCGGGCAGCTACACCCGATGCACCGCTATTCGCTCAGGAACGCCCGCCCGCGCAGCCTGTCATGGGGTATAACCACCTGCCAGGCAAACGCTATTGGCCCGCCGACCTGAATGACGTCCAACCTGAGGAATGGGCTCAGATGTCACCCAGGCACGTCGCCGAGTTCGCAGGCATGACCGAAGTATGGCTGCTGCTTGAGGCAGCTCAGAAGCGCATTGCCGAACTCGAACAAGCTTTGGAGGTGCGACATGCTTAAGCGCATCTTCAAGCACTTTCACAACTCTTGAAATGGCTGCACTGCAAAGCTTGGTCGAGCCAGAAGAGTGGCTTGAACTGGACGGCCTAAGTGACCAGGCATGGCGTGAGCGTATCGCAACAAGGAGCCGCCCAATGAGCACGAATGATTTCAAGCGCGAAAACCGTTACATCATCATCAAGCGCAAAGACCTGATCGCAGCGCCATTCGCCGCCCTGCACAGCTTCCTAGAACATATTCAGGCGCTTGAGAATCTGCTGCCAGACCGCCAGTTCGTGGTCGTCGAAAGCGACTGGCCAGAATACGAGCTGGTCTGGCAGATGATCGAGCATCGCATGACAGGTAGCTCTCAAGCGACAGCCGGAGAGCCGGAAATCTTAGAAGCGCATGGATGGGCGCAAACACACGGCCCCGCAATAAATTCGTTCACACAAGAGTTCGACGTTGCGGAAGAGTGGTCGATGGCTGGCCACGGCGTCGTTGAGCTTCTGAATCGGGACCATGTCGATGAAGAAATCGACCGCTTACGTGGCGCTCACCAAGCCACAGCCACCCGCCTGCAGATCGAGATCGAGCGGCTGCGCACCGCTCTCAAGTTCTACGCCGACCGGGAGCACTACCACTTTGAAAGCGGCAACTGGGACTCCGTGAGCGGTGAGCCGCTGAACATCCTCTGGTGCGGAGACGAGCCCGATTTCATCGAAGATGGCTCTGTTGCTCGTGCTGCTCTATCCGGGACTCATGAAGAGAAAGTCGAAGTTCAGCCTGCAGCAACCGATTACGATGGCTTCGATAACGGGGTGGACCTATGACCGCCCTTCGCCGCAAGACCAAAGTACGTGGCGCTCCCATGCGAACGCTCGACCTCAACGTGATGTGTGATCAATGCAACCGGCCACGCCCTCACGGTAATCACGAACAATGCAGCAAGGCACGCCAACAAGCCAGAGCGGAGCGTGATCGGAAGGTAACTACATGATCTCTTCACCAGTTATTCGCTATCACGGCGGCAAGTTCCGGATTGCTTCATGGGTCATCAAACACTTCCCGCCACATAAAATTTATACAGAAACATTTGGTGGCGCTGCAGGTGTTTTAATGCAAAAGGAACGCGCTTATGCCGAGGTATATAACGATATCGACGGCGATATCGTAAACCTTTTTCGCGTCTTACAGGGCCAACTCACTCGCTCGACTTTAATTGAGCAGCTTACCCTGACACCTTACGCCAGAGAAGAGTTTGAACAAGCATGGGAAGATAAAACCGACCCAGTGGAACGAGCGCGCTGCACAATTATCCGGGCGATGATGGGCTTTGGATCAGCAGGAGCTACGAAGGGCACCACAGGATTCAGAATCGATACCAAACGGCAATACGGCACAGCCCAACACATCTGGGCACGGTACCCGGATCAAATAGCAGCGCTAGGAGAAAGATTGGCAGGTGTCTTAATCGAGAACCGTCCGGCCATTGATGTAATTCACGCACACGACTCTCAAGAGACATTACATTATGTCGACCCTCCTTACCTTCACGAAACAAGAGTCAAAGGTGCGGCGTCAGGGCGTTATTACAGACATGAACTTGACGATACACAGCATCAAGAACTTTTGGACAATCTAAAGTGTGTTGAGGGCTTTGTTGTACTAAGTGGTTATGACAACGAAATGTATAACGATGTTCTAACAGGATGGCACACAAACAGCACTACAGCCCGAATATCCGCTGGAAGAGGAGGCGCAATAAGAAAGGAATGCATCTGGATTAATCCAGCTTGCATGGCAGCGATAGGTCAAACGGGATTGAACCTGGGGGAAACAGCATGAATACACTATTTCTACTCATGGCACAGTACGATGGACAAGCCGTCATCCCTCTTGATCGAGTATGCACTGACTACATGCATTTGACTGTAGAGAAGTTCAAGCGCAAGCGACTTGACGGCGAGATTGATATTCCCGTGGTCAGGCTGGGGGCAGACAGCCAGAAGGCAGCATTAGGCATTCACCTCAAAGACTTGGCCGACTACATTGATCGGCAGCGAGAGAAAGCTGCTAAGGAGCAGAATCAACTCATGGGACGCGCCGCATAGAGCACAAGATCCACCACTACAGCCCGCATATCACGATGCGGGCTTTTTTTTTTTGCAAGCAGCACGCCCAAAAAGGTTGCTACAAAATTGCTACATCGCACAAAAAAATCAAAGCAAAACCTAATGAATACGGGGTCAATCACTACTTATCAGTCCAGTCCATCATCGGCGCAACGGAGAAGCGGCGGGATGGGATGGGTTTCAGGGATCGGGCAGTATTCACGGATATATTCATCGGACGAGTGGAGCAGGACAGCGAATTCGGTACGCCAAGGCAAATAATGCCAAA
>JAAIGE0100213112.1_pt1 | contig 20091 bp, 13 predicted proteins | sample 6487951 | NCBI WGS metagenome assembly JAAIGE01 (sample SAMN13974128, study PRJNA590717) | phyllosphere metagenome | biome: tomato field; feature: multiple bacterial spot infested tomato fields; material: tomato leaves; isolation source: leaves from tomato fields | host: Solanum lycopersicum ...
CTGCGCAATGGCGCACTGATTGCCGACGTCGCCCTGGCCGCGGGCTTTGCCGACCAGGTCGATCGCGACGACCTCGTGCGCGCGTGAGCGCGGAGCGAGCGGGGCCAGCGAGATCGCGGCTGCGGCGATGAGGGCGACGACCACGAACACGGCACGCCAGCCCTCGACGGGGCCGAACGACAGCGCCGCCAGGGCTCCGCCAGCGACCTGACCGACCGCGGCGCCGATGCCTCCGCTCGCCCCGAACGCGGCGATCGCGCGGGTGCGAGCGGCGCCCTGCGACGTGGCCTGGATCGTCGCCAGCACCTGCGGTGTGCACAGGGCCGCGCCGACGCCCTGCACCACCCGGGCGGCGATCAGAGCGAGCGCGACAGCGCCGGCGCCGAGTCCGTACCACGCGCCCAGATACAAAAACGGGCGGCGGATGAAGCCATCGCTGGCGCCGAGCAACTGCAGCACGCCGATTTCTTCGCGCCGCGACTGAATGTCCAGCCGCACGGTGTTGCCGACCACCAGCACCGCACCGATCCCGAGCAGGGCAGACAACACCTGGACCAGGCGCTCGCCGAAGTGCAACCAGCCATCCAGGCGCTTGCGCCACAGCGCATCGTGCTGCACCTGATCGGTCTGCGGCAGCGCCTGCAGCGCATTGGCCAGCTGCGCGTCGTCGGTCGCATCGGCGGGAGTGACGATCAGCAAGGTGGGCAGCGGGTTGTCGCCCAGCGCATCGGCCGCTTCATCGAGCTTGGCGCTCTCGCGCAGCGCGGCCAAGCCCTGCTCCGGCGTGCGCAGCGTGACCTTGGCGACATCCGGGCGTGCACGCAGCTCGCCGGCCAGCGCCTGCGCCGCCTCGGCAGCCACGTCGACCTTCAGAAACAGATTGATCTCGCGCGACTGCTGCACGCTGCCGGCCAGCAGCTTGACGTTATCCAGCGCGATCGACAGCCCCAGCGGCAGGGCCAGGGCCAGGGCCATCACCACGATGGTCAGCAACGTGGCCCACGGCTTGCGCATCGCACGGCCCAGGCTGAAGGCAATGCTGTGCAGATGGTGGTCGATCCAGACGCCGAGCCGCGACGGCGCGACGGTTTCGGTATTGGCGGGCTTGCTCATTCGGCCAGGTCCTGCGGCGAGATGTCGTCGACCAGGCGGCCGTGATCCAGGATCAGCACGCGCTTGCGCATCTGCTTGAGCAGCGCCAGGTCGTGGCTGACCACCAGCACGCTGGTGCCACGGGCCGGAAGTTCGGCGAATAACTGCATGATTTCCGCGGCCAGTGCCGGGTCGAGATTGCCGGTGGGCTCATCGGCCACCAGCAGCCGCGGCTCGCCGACGATGGCGCGCGCGATGCCCACGCGTTGCTGCTCGCCGGCAGACAATTGCGACGGCAGGGCTTTCTCGCGATGGGCCAGACCGATGCGCTCCAATGCCGAGCGCACGCGCTTGCCGATCTCGGCACGCCGGGTGCCGCGCAAGATCAGCGGCAGGGCCACGTTCTCGGCGATGCTGCGGTCGTTGAGCAGACGGTGGTCCTGATAGACCGCACCCACCTGGCGCCGATGCAGCGGAATCTGCCGGCCACGTACCTTGAGCAGGTTACGTTCGCCCAGCAGTACCGCGCCCTGACTCGGGCGTTCGCTGAGGTGGATCAATTTGAGCAAGGTACTTTTGCCGGCGCCGGAGTGGCCGGTCACGAACAGCATCTCGCCATCGGCCACTTCGAAGCTGACATCGGTCAGCGCCTGGTGGCCACCGGCGTAGTGCTTGCTGACGTTGTCGAAACGCAGAACGGTCATTCAGCGATTATGCCGGAGCGTCAGTGCTTGCGTCGCATCGCCGATGCGCGGCGATGCGATCAGTGCCGCAAACGGTCAGTTGCCTGAGACCAGCGAACGCAGTCGGCGGCCGATCCGGCTGAGCAGCGAGGGGCTGCCCGACGGCTTGGCGGCGGCACGCACCGGCTTGGCAACCACCTGGGTGGGCTTGCGCGGTGCGGCAGGTGCGGGAACCGGCGTGGATGCCACTGCCGGCTCGGCACCCTCGACCGGACGACCGTTACGACGACGCCGACGCTTGCGTGGCGCGCGCTCGGCATCGGCCACGCCCGCGGAAGGTGCCTGTCCCGCCGCTGCGGCAACGACCGGATGTTCGGTCGACGCCGCAGTTGCAGGCGCCTGGCCTTCCACCCGTGGCTTGCGACGCGGACGCGGCTTGCCATCGGCACCGGCGCCTTCGCGGCGACCACCGCCACTGCCGCTGCGCGACCCGCCCGAGCCACTGCGCCCGCCACCGCGACGCTGTTCTTCGGCGGCGCGCTGCTCGCGCGCTTCGCGGAAGATCGTGCCCACGCTGTCGCCAGCGTCGTCGTCGGCCTCTTCGCCTTCCACCGGCACGCGTGGCGCACGCGGCAGCGGCGTCAGCAGTTCGGACGTCACCGGCTCGACCGGGATCTTCTGCTCGATATAGGCCTCGATGTCCGGCAGGCTCATCGCATAGCGTTCGCAGGCGAAGCTGATCGCATCGCCTTCCTCGCCCAGGCGTGCGGTGCGGCCGATGCGATGGACGTAGTCTTCGGCGTCGAACGGCAGGTCGTAGTTGTAGACGTACTTGACGCCATCGATATGCAGACCGCGCGCAGCCACGTCGGTGGCGACCAGGATTTCGAGCTGGCCTTTCTGGAAGCGGTTGAGCAGCGACTCGCGCTTCTTCTGCGGCACATCGCCCGACAGCACGCCGACCCGGTAGCCGTGCCGCTCCAGGGTGCGCGCCACGCGCTCCACGAACGCCTTGGTATTGACGAACACCATGGTGCGCGCGCCTTCGCTGCGCGACAGCAAGCCCAACAGCAGCGTCTGCTTCTCTTCGTCGGAGGGGAAATAGATGCGCTGGCGCACCCGCGCAGCGGTGATGCTTTCGGTTTCGACGACCAGCTTTTCCGGCTCGTTCATGTGCTCGTAGGCCAGCTCCAGCACGCGGTGGCTGAGCGTGGCCGAGAACAACAACGTCTGCCGGGTGCCGCGCTCGGGCATGCGCCGCAGCAGGAAGCGGATGTCCTTGATGAAGCCCAGGTCGAACATGCGGTCGGCCTCGTCCAGCATGCAGATCTCGCAGGCGTGCAGCGAGACTACCTTGTGCTGCTTGACGTAGTCGATCAGGCGGCCCGGGGTGGCGATGATCACGTCCACGCCCTGCTGCAACAGTTCGCGCTGTTTGTCGTAATCCACCCCGCCATAGACCAGCGCAAAGCGCAGGCCAAGGTCGGCGCCGAACTTCACTGCGTCCTTGTGGATCTGGATCGCCAGCTCGCGGGTCGGCGCCAGGATCAGCGCGCGCGGGTCTTCCGGCTTGCGGTCGGCCAGGGCCGGGCGGATCAGCAGCCGATTCATCACCGCGACCAGGAACGCCAAGGTCTTGCCGGTACCGGTCTGGGCCTGGCCGGCGACATCGCCGCCCGGCAGCGCGACCGGCAAGGTCAGCGCCTGGATCGGGGTACAGCGGGTAAACCCGGCGCTCTCCAGCCCGGCGATCAAGGCCGGATGCAGATCGAACGAGGAAAAGGTCACATCGGTCAGCGGTTTGTCGCTCATTATTCCGTCTTCGTGAGGCGCCCTGGGCAGCCCGGGCGCGGCTTGCATCGATGCCGACAGCGTCGCAAACTGCGGCTGTTGTGGCGGACAGCGCGGCTTCAGGACTGGCACTTGATTCAGTCGCGCAATGCCCCAGTTTAGCGCAATGTAGCGGCCTGCCCGTTCGGGTGGGCCGTTTTGGTTTCCAGGAGACCCAAGGTGAGCGATAAGGTTCAACATGTCGGCGATGCCGACTTCGACACAGCTGTACTGCAATCGGGCGAACCGGTTCTGGTGGATTTCTGGGCCGAGTGGTGCGGCCCGTGCAAGATGATCGCCCCGGTGCTGGACGATCTGGCCGACACCTATCAGGGCCGCCTCAAGGTCGCCAAGGTGAATGTGGACCAGAACCGTGCGCTGGCCATCAAGTACCACGTGCGCTCGATCCCGATGCTGTTGCTGTTCAAGGACGGGCAGGTGCAGGCGACCCAGATCGGTGCCGTCGGCAAGGGCCAGCTGACCCAGATGATCGACAAGACCCTGGGTGGCGCGGCCGCCTGAGCAAGCGGGCGTCCAGCAATGGGCGCCCGATGATGCGCCGGCAGTTAAATCATGCCCGGGAAGACGCTTGCGCGGTCACGCGCGGCGGTGATAGTGTCAGTTGGTCCGGCACACGTTCGTGCGCCGCCGCACCCCTCTAGAAGCTCTTCTAGACTCCCATCTACCACCAGTTCGCCCCCTAGTTGGGCGCTCGCACCTTAGCGAGGAATCACGCACTTGTCCGATCATCCTTCCTCCGATACCGGGAGCAGCGTCGACGCTCCCGTCGAGAAGCGCGTGCGCAAGCCGCGCGTGAGCAAGACCGCCGCCGCCACTGAAGAGGCTGGCGCACAGCAGCCCAACCTGCCCTTGCCCACCAGTCCCGCACCCGAAGCACCCCGTGCCCCGCAGGCACCGTCGCGCGCTGCCGATCCGGCACCGGCGCAGACGTCCAGCGATGGCGCACACGCCGGTCAGGCGCCCAGCGCCAGCCACGGCGGCGACACCCACGGCGAGCCCCGCGAGGTTGGCCAGTCGCAGCAGCAGCGCTTCAACCAGGCGCAGCAACAGCAGAACCAGAATCAAGGCCAGAACCAGGGCCAAGGTCAGCAGCAGGGCCAGAACCAGAACCAGAACGCCGGCCAGAATCAGCAAGGCCAGGGCGGTCAGAGTCAGGGACAAAACCAGCAAGGCCAGAACCAGCAGGGCAACCGCCGTGACCGGTTCCGCAACCGCCGCGACCGCGGCCCGCGCGACCGCTTCGGCAACGACGGCGGCATGCCCTCGTCCGACGGCAGCAACGAGCCGTTCATCGCGCGTCCGCATCCGGCCGTGCCGGAAGGTTTTCCGGTGTATTCGCTGAGCGACCTCAAGCGGATGCCGGCGCAGAAGCTGCTGGACATCGCCGACCAGCTCAACATCCAGGAAGGCGTGGCGCGTGCGCGCAAGCAGGACGTGATCTTCGCCCTGCTCAAGGTGCTGACCCGTCACGGTGAAGGCGTTGCCGCCGACGGCGTGCTGGAAATCCTGCCCGACGGCTTCGGTTTCCTGCGTGCGGCAGAAGCCAGCTACCTGGCCGGCCCGGACGATACCTATATCTCGCCCAGCCAGATCCGTCGCTTCAACCTGCGCACCGGCGACCACCTGTCCGGCCGCATCCGCTTCCCCAAGGACGGCGAACGCTATTTCGCGCTGTCGATCGTCGACACCATCAACGGCGAGCCGCTGGAAGCGAGCAAGAACAAGGTCCTGTTCGAGAACCTGACCCCGCTGTTCCCGCGCCGCCGCTTCCGTCTGGAGCGTGGCGATGGCTCCACCGAGGACATCACCGGCCGCATCCTGGATCTGATGGCACCGCAGGGCAAGGGTCAGCGTGCGCTGATCGTCTCCCCGCCCAAGGCCGGTAAGACGATGATGATGCAGCAGGTGGCCACGGCCATCACCACCAATCATCCCGAAGTGCACATGATCGTGCTGCTCATCGACGAGCGTCCGGAAGAAGTGACTGAAATGCAGCGCACCGTGCGCGGCGAAGTCATCTCCTCCACGTTCGACGAGCCGGCTGCGCGTCACGTGCAGGTCGCCGAGATGGTGATCGAGCGGGCCAAGCGCCTGGTCGAGCACAAGAAGGACGTGGTGATCCTGCTGGACTCCATCACCCGCCTGGCGCGCGCTTACAACAACGTGGTGCCCAGCTCCGGCAAGGTGCTCACCGGTGGTGTGGACGCCAACGCCCTGCACCGCCCGAAGCGTTTCTTCGGTGCGGCGCGTAACGTGGAAGAAGGCGGCTCGCTGACCATCATCGCCACGGCGCTGGTGGAAACCGGCAGCAAGATGGACGAGGTGATCTACGAAGAGTTCAAGGGCACCGGCAACAGCGAAGTGCACCTGAACCGTCGCATCACCGAAAAGCGTGTGTACCCGGCAATCGACATCAACCGCTCGGGCACGCGCCGCGAAGATCTATTGATCGAGCCGGAACTGCTGCAGAAGATCTGGATCCTGCGCAAGCTGCTGCACCCGATGGACGAAATCGCGGCAATGGAATTCCTGTTGGACAAGATGAAGACCACCAAGTCCAACGACGAGTTCTTCAGTTCGATGAAGCGCTGAGTCCAGTCGGTTCATCGAGACGAAAAAGCCCCGCATTGCGGGGCTTTTTTGTGCGAGGCGGCCGTTGCGCAGGCTTTAGCCTTCTCTGTCAGCTCTGTGAGCCGCGCTCAACTTCCTTGCAGCGGCGTGACCAGGCGAACACCTTCCCCGCGTGCGGAGAACAACCCGCTGGCAGGCAGGGCATCCGGGCTGTCGCTCGATGTCGCTGCGCCGCGCTGTTCATCCCATGGGGCGGCCTGACGGGGGCCAGGCAGATACGAACGCCATTTCTGGACCTGTTGTGCGGCGATCAGATCGCGTGGCGACGTTCCGATGTCGAAGCTGACCGGAACACGCATGACCCAGTACGGCGCCTTGACGTCCGGACCCTCTGTCGGCGGCAGAAACGTCCATGCACGCGCCTTCGTCGAGGCCGCATCGGCAAACGCCTGGCGCAACCGTGCACGTTTGGATTCCGGCACGAGGGATGTCAGGTTGACTTGCTCTGCGATCAGATCCTGGACCTTGCCGTCGCGCCCGATCTTGAGCATCAGATAGACCACGCCGGTGGCACCGGCCCGAAACGCCGCTTCGGGGTAGCGCGGCGGCCGCATGTCGTTGGTGCGCACACTCGTCGCGTCCTGCGCCTGGCCGCCAAAATGCGCACTACGGATCGACACCAGATAATTTTCCCCTTCCCCCTGTTTGGCGACCAGCAGCAGGCTCATCGGCAACTGCGCGGGCAAGGCGCTTCCGTTGTCGCGCACAGGGTCGAAGCGCCACGATGCGACCGAACGCTTGATCCGCTCGCGCACTGCCGGCGGCAAGCTCGCTTCGTCGGCAAGTTTCACTGCCGTGACGGTACCGTCCGGGGTCAGGGTCAACTCGCCTGCCACATTCATGCTGGCCTCAATTTGCATGTGCGCCTGTTCTGCGCCTGGACGTGCCTGCGTCGCTGCGATGCTGCTCAATGCCAACAAGATGCCAAGACTGAAACGCTGCTTCCATTGCATGACCGCACTCCCTGATGATGTAGCGTGCGTTGTACCAGTGTTGCCGCTGCCGGTAAATCACTAGAGCGTGTCATGCATGTTGAGAAGAGATGCGTTGGCCGCCCGCGGTGCGGAGCGGGTGCTGCGTAGCGCCGGCTTGGCTGGCGCCAAGGCAAGCTGCGCGGTGCGCGCTGCCGCTGACGACCAACCCTTCGGGAAGCGCCCGGTGGCGCGCCGATACCGCGTGGCGCGCCTTGTCTCGACGCGCCACGGGACGCTTCGCACTCATCTCAACGTACATCACACGCTCTAGGCCAGCCTGCGCGACTCCGCATAGGGCGGGGTGTCGGGATAATCGTCTTCGCGCAGCCGGCTCTGCAGGTCGCGCCACCAGCGTGGGTCGAACAGTTCCGGGTGCTGGTGCTTGACCGCTTCCAGTTGCGAGGCGGGCAGGCCCATGAACAAGGCGAAGCGCTCGGGAAAGACGTCGCGCGGGCCGACATGGAACCAGGGTTCTGCGGCCATCTGTTCTTCGTAAGTGGCGGGTACTGGCCAATCGCGGAAGTTGCATTCGGTGATCAGGCACAGCTCGTCGTAGTCGTAGAACACCGCGCGCTGATGGCGGGTAATGCCGAAATTCTTCAGCAACATGTCGCCGGGAAAGATGTTGTTGCGCGCCATGTCCTTGATGGCCTGGCCGTAGTCCAGCGCTGCGGCATGCGCGGCTTCGGGCAATTGTTCGCGCAGGTACAGATTCAACGGGCGCAACCGGCGCTGCACATAGCACAGTGCGATCAGGACATCGTCGCCGTCTTCGCTCAGGCTCATCGCGCAGCTGGTCTGCAGTTCCTGCAGCAACGCCGGTGAAAAGCGCGCCTTGGGGAAGCGCAGGAAGCGATACGGCTGCGCGTCGAGCAGGCGGCCGATGCGGTCGAGCTGGAAGACCAGTTCGTACTTGCCCTCTACCTGCGCGCGGCTCATGGTTTTGGGATACGCAAAGCGGTCGCGAATGAGTTTGAAGACCAGCGGATAACTGGGCAGCGTAAACACCACCATGACCATGCCGGGAGTGCCGTCGGCGTGCACCAGCTGTTCGGACGGATGCGCCTGAAAATGACTAAAAAACGTGCGGTAACGCTCGGTCTTGCCCTGTTTGGCGCGACCCAGCATCGTGTATAGCTCATCGACCGGCTTGTGGGTGAGCAGGCTGCGCAGGAACACCACCGCGTCGCCGACAGTGGACAGGTCGGCTTGAAAATAGCTACGCGAGTTACTGAACAATTGCGCGACATCGCTGCGCCGGGTCAACACCGCTTCGGCGCGCAGGCCTGCCTCGTCGTTGATCAGCGCGATCACGCACGGCGAAAAGCGATGTTCGCCGAACACGCGTCCGACCAGATACGCGCGCCGCTCGCGATAGAACACCGTCTCCAGTAATTCCACGCTGCGCACCGGATGCTCGCCCCAATGCGCAAGGTCGTCGAGCAGACGCACCGCGATGGCGGCCGCGCAGCGGGTGCGGTGCGTATACGGTACGGCGAACGCGTAGTCGCCGAGCACCCGCACCAGCATGTCGGTCAGGCGGCCGGGCGAGACCGCATAGGTGTGGCGCGCAACAGGCACGGTGATGGCGTCGGTCGGTTCGATATCCAGGGCGATGAATTCGATATCGGCATCGACGCCGTGGGTACCGAAGTAGCGCCGGGTCAGGGTGTTGTAGAACGTCTTGTACAACTCCTGGTCGATCAACCCGCTCAGCAAGGCGGCGTAATGATCGCGCGCACGCATCCACAGCGCGCGATCGTGCGCCTGGCCCAGCAGTACTGCACGCAGGCGCAACATGCATTCGGCGATGTATTGGTCGTACAGCGCGATGCGCGCTACCGCGTCTTCGCGCGCGCCGCTCCAGTCGCGTGCTTCGAACCGCTGTTTGGCGCGTGCGGTGATTTCGGAAAAGCGCGCGTGATAGTCCTCGAACGCTTCGTACACGGCCTGGGCGATCGCCAGCGCGCGGCGCTCGGATTGTGGTGGCAAGGGTGGATGGCTCATGGCGGCAGTGTCCCGGAGCGCTTGCGGCGCGCGGCAAGTGGTATGGCCGTCGCCTGTTGCGCATGCGCGGCGTGTTCGCGCGCCTGGCCCTGCAGCCAGGTGCGAAACGCGAGAAATCCGCCATGCGTGCTGGAACGTGGCGGATACACCAGGTAATGCGACCAACTGGTCTTGAGCCGTTGCGTGGACAACGCCACCAGCTGGCCGGACGCCAGCAACAGACGTGCGCGCGTCACGCGGCCCAGTGCGACGCCGACGCCATCCAGGGCGGCACGGTGGTGTGCCTCCGATTCGTCGAGTACGGCGACATAGCGTCGCGGCACATCGCCGCCGAACGCGGCAAACCAGCGCAACCAGGCGTCATCCGGGTCGCCCAGCAATGGCCACTGATGCAACGGTGGCGCCTCCACGCCGCCCATGCGGGCGATCAGGGCCGGGCTTGCCATCGGCACCAGCCATTCGTCGAACAAGGGCTCGGCGATGACGCCAGGCCATTGCCCGGCGCCGATGCGCATGGCGGCATCCACTTGCTGCTGGCGCTCGAAATCCACCAGCCGCTCGCTCGACAGCAGGTTGATTTCGATGGTGGGATGAATGGCCAGAAATTCGCCCAGGCGTGGCACCAGCCAGGCCGATGCCATCGACGGCGTGAGACTTAGGGTCAGGGTGTCTTCGCGACGCGCACCGAATGGCTCGAATGCCTCGGCGATGGCGTCCAGGTGCGGTGCGATGCGGTCGAGCAGTTGCTGGCCCTGCGGCGTGGCAGTGACGCCGCGCGCATGCCGTTGCAGCAGCGGATACCCGAGCCGTTGTTCAAGCACGCGCATCTGGTGACTAAGGGCGCTGACAGTCAGATGCATCGCGCCAGCAGCGCGCGACAGGTTGCCCAGGCGTACCGCGCTGACGAAGCCTTGCAATGCGTGAAGCGGCGGACGCGACATGGCCAACCCTTGAATGGATTTCAAGACTCACTTGTAAAAGTCTCGCTTTTACGTCCCCTAGCCTGCGCCTACCGTGGATTCCACTCAAGTGGAGGTGGGCCATGCGCATCTTTAGCGAACTGTTGTTTCAGCACGGCCACATTGCCAATGTGGCACTGGCCCAGCGCCTGGCGGAACCGGACACGGCAGTGGAGGCGATGCAAGGGCAGACCTCAATGGAATCGCCGGAATCTCCCGCGGAGCCACGGCAAGACGTTCAGACAATGACCGATCCGCCTTCGCAACGCCGGCGCGAGCGACGCATGGCGCGGCTCAGCCGACGCCTGCTGCGTGGCGTGACGGCATTGTCGCCGTTTCGCTGAAACGACAAGGCCCGCCTCTTGCGAGACGGGCCTTGAACACGCCATGCGGAGACCGCAGGCGGTGCGGCGACTCAGGCTTTCAGCGTGGCCAGGATGTCGTTGAAGGTCTTGCTCGGGCGCATCGCCTCGCTGACCTTGGCCAGGTCGGGATGGTAGTAACCGCCAATTTCCACCGGCCTGCCCTGCGCGCCGTTGAGTTCGCCCACGATGGTGGCTTCGTTCTCGGTCAGGGCCTTGGCCAGCGGCGCGAACTTGGCCTGCAATGCCGTGTCTTCGGTCTGCGCGGCCAGGGCCTGCGCCCAGTACATGGCCAGATAGAAGTGGCTGCCGCGGTTGTCGAGCTCGCCGACCTTGCGCGCGGGCGACTTGTTGTTGTCCAGGAACTGACCATTGGCGACATCCAGCGCCTTGGCCAGCACCGTGGCCGACGGATTGTCGTAACGGTTGCCCAGATGCTCGAGCGACGCGGCCAGGGCCAGGAATTCACCCAGCGAATCCCAGCGCAGGCAGTTCTCTTCGACAAACTGCTGCACATGCTTGGGCGCCGAACCACCGGCACCGGTTTCGAACAGGCCGCCACCGGCCATCAGCGGCACGATGGAGAGCATCTTGGCGCTGGTGCCCAGCTCCATGATCGGGAACAGGTCGGTGAGGTAGTCGCGCAGCACATTGCCGGTGACCGAGATGGTGTCCTGGCCCTTGCGGATGCGCTCCAGCGAGAACGTGGTCGCTTCCACCGGCGGCAGGATGCGGATATCCAGGCCGTTGGTGTCGTGATCCTTCAGATACTGCTCGACCTTGGCGATCACCTGCGCATCGTGTGCGCGCGCCTTGTCCAGCCAGAACACGGCCGGCGTCTCGCTCAGGCGGGCGCGCTCTACGGCCAGCTTCACCCAGTCCTGGATCGGCGCGTCCTTGACCTGGCACATGCGCCACAGATCGCCGGCTTCCACGGCGTGCTCGAACACCGTCTTGCCGTTGCCATCGGTGACCTTGACGGTGCCGGCAGCGGCCATCTGGAAGGTCTTGTCGTGCGAGCCGTATTCTTCGGCCTTCTGCGCCATCAGCCCCACATTGGGCACCGAACCCATCGTGGCCGGATCGAACGCACCATGCGCCTTGCAGTCGTCGATCACCGCCTGGTATACGCCGGCATAGCAGCGGTCCGGAATCACCGCCTTGGTGTCCTGCAACTTGCCTTGGGCATTCCACATCTGGCCGGAGTCGCGAATCATCGCCGGCATGGAAGCATCGACGATCACGTCGCTGGGCACATGCAGGTTGGTGATGCCCTTGTCCGAATTGACCATCGCCAGGCCCGGGCGCTGCGCGTATTCGGCCTGGATATCGGCCTTGATTTCGGTTTGCTTCGCTTCCGGCAGCGACGTGATACGTGCGTACAGATCGCCGATGCCGTTGTTGGGATCGAAGCCGACCGACTTGAGCGCATCGGCATGCTTGCTCAGCGTGTCCTTGTAGAACTCGCCGACCACCACGCCGAACAGCACCGGGTCGGAGACCTTCATCATGGTGGCTTTCAGATGCACCGAGAACAGCACGTCGCGGGCCTTGGCATCGGCAATCTGCGCGTCGATGAAGCTGGCCAGCGCACGCTTGCTCAATACGGCAGCGTCGACGATTTCGCCCGCCTTCACCGCCACCTTGTCTTTCAGCACGGTGCTGCTGCCATCGTTGCCCACGAACTCGATCTTCAGCGTGCCGGCGTCGGCCAGCGTGGTGGACTGTTCGCTACCGAAGAAATCGCCAGACTCCATGTGCGACACGTGCGACTTGGAATCGCGGCTCCACTTGCCCATGCGGTGCGGATGCTTGCGCGCGTAGTTTTTTACCGACAGCGGTGCACGACGATCGGAATTGCCCTCGCGCAGCACCGGATTCACCGCGCTGCCCTTGACCTTGTCGTAGCGCGCCTTGATGTCTTTTTCCGCGGCATCCTTGGGTTCATCCGGATACGCCGGCAATGCATAGCCCTGGCCCTGCAGTTCCTTGATCGCGGCCTTGAGCTGCGGCACCGAGGCGCTGATGTTGGGCAGCTTGATGATGTTGGCTTCCGGCGTGGTGGCCAGCTCACCCAGTTCGGCCAGGTCGTCGGCGATCTTCTGCGTGTCGCTCAAATGCTCGGGAAACAGCGCCAGAATGCGGCCGGCCAGCGAGATATCGCGCGTTTCGACCACGATGCCGGCGGTATCGGTGTAGGCATCGATGATCGGCAGCAGCGACTGCGTGGCCAGGTAGGGTGCTTCGTCGGTGAGCGTGTACAGGATCTTCGGTGTCTTCGACATGAGGTGCGATGGCTCTTGTGGTCGGGAGGAGCGCCGGCATTCACGGACGATGGCAGTGGTGCGCGCGACGGGGTCGTTGATGCACACCGGTTAACCAGCGCGTTGGATGCGGCGATGGATCAGCACGGCATTGTCGCGTCTGAGCCGCGCCCGGGTAAAGCGACCACAGGCGGATGCTTCGTCCCGTCACCAGGGCAATCGACATGGATGCAGCTGTAACAAATGCGATGCAAAAAAAAGGCGCGACGTCATCGGTCGCGCCCTGCTTGGGTGGCTTGGTGCCACGTCGAGCCACCCGTTGACTGAAGCAGTGGCGACGCGCGGCCAAGGCTGCACATCCCACTCCATCACCCATCCTTACTTGACGGTGATGGTCTGCGGATTACCTGCAGGCTTGCCGTCCACCATCACCTGCGCGGTGTAGGTGCCGGCCGGCCAGCCATCGGGCTTGCTGAAGCTCAGGTTGGTGGTTTCCGCACCGGTGGTATTCAACGTCGCATTCTGTTCGCCGGCCACCTGGCCATCCTGGTAGGTCAGCTTCGCCGACACGGCCACGTTGCTGGCGCTGCCGTCGGTCTTGACCGAGACGATGATGGTGTCCTTGCTGCCGACACTGGTGGCCGGCGTCACCGTCTTGTCCGCCGCGGCCTGGGTGCCGACCGCCACGCTGGACACCGTCACTGCGCTGCCCATCGCAGCACCGCCATCGGTGCTGGCCGCACCGGTGGCGCTACCCTGGGCAGCCTGATCGCTCCCCGGCGGGGTGGCAGCCGGGCCGGGCATCGCGTCGGTTGCGGCACCGGACGTGGGGTCCTTGGAAACGCTGTCGTCGTCGGCTTTCTTGCTGCAGCCGGACACTGCGAGAACGCCGGCCAGGGCAAGGGCGAAGCTGCTCGAAACAGAGGTGATACGCATAAATCGATTCTCCGGTAGCAGAACATCTGCAGTCGCAGTGCTCGAGTGGGTGTCTAGGTGTGTTGAATCGTGCCGCCGCCAGCGAGACTGGACGCCGACCTGCGATTACGACTTTGCAGGCAAGCGCAGTACCTGCCCGGGAAAGATCTTGTCCGGATCCTGCAGCGTTTCGCGATTGGCTTCGAAAATACGTGGCCACAGATTGCCGTCGCCCAGATGGCGCTTGGCAATACTGGAGAGGCTGTCGCCGGCCTGGACGGTGACCGATTCTTCAACAAGCTGCGCGGTGCTTTGCACACTGGTGCGCACGTTGGAAAAATCCGGCGCAGGCGTCACTTCAGCGGTGCTATCGACCGATGAGGTGACGTTGGAGAAATCTGCTTTCTTGTCGACACTCATTGCTGCAATCCCTGTGCATCGCGGTGTCAGCAGGGTGCGCGGGGCGCTGTTAAGCGTGGATCGCGCCGCCGTGAAGCCCGCGCGATCCCGCATGAGCGCGATCTATTGGCGCAGGTCGCGGAAGATCGACAGCGGCGTCGGCACGCTGGCCGAACTGCGCAGCGGGTTGATGTCCAGGCCGCCACGACGTGTGTAGCGCGCTTCCACCACCAGCCACTGCGGCGCGCACTGGGTCAGCACGTCGTTGAAAATGCGCTCGACGCATTGCTCATGAAACTCGGCGTGGTCGCGGAAACTCACCAGATAACGCAGCAATCCCTCGCGATCGATCGGTGCGCCGCGGTAACGCAAGGTGACGCTGGCCCAATCCGGCTGACCAGTCACCGGGCAATTGGATTTGAGCAAGGCCGAGGTCAGCACTTCTTCCACCGCTGGCTGCGCGCGTGCGCAGAGATAGGCCGCGTTCGGCGGGCCGTAATCGTCGATGCTGACATCCAGCGCATCGATCGATTCGCCCTCGCCCACCGCGTCGATCGGCGGTAGGCCGAACTCCACCGCCACATCGGCACCAGCGCGCGTGGACAGGTCGGTGGCAATGCGCGTGCGTACCGCTTCGGCGCTGTTGAAGCGGGTGGCGTTGAGCGAGTTGAGATACAGCTTGAGCGACTTGGATTCGATCAGCGAAGGCGAATCGCAGGGCACATGCAAGGTGGCGGTGGCCACGCAGGGCTTGCCTTGCGCATCGAGCCAGCTGAGTTCGTAGGCATGCCAGCGATCGCGGCCGATAAACGGCAGCTCACCGGTCAGCCCGATGGCCTGGCGCCCGGCCGCACGCGGAATCGGAAACAGCAACGACGGGTCGTAGCCGCTCGGATAGGCGACCTCACGACCGAGGGTGGAATCTTCTGGGGTATTCATGCCGCCATTTTAGGCCGCACGGGCTGGCCGTGAGGTGTATGGCGAGGCGTATCACGGGCCAAGGGAGCACTCGCAGAGCATCGCTCGTGCCCAATCACCCCGCACCGCCGCCGGAAGCGAGAATCGCCCAGCCGCAGACGATTCCCGATTCCCGATTCACCCCTGCTGCAGATAATCCAGCGACACCTGCAACAGCGCGCGCAAGCCCACATCCAGCGACGACTCGTCCAGCAGGAACTGCGGCGAATGGTTGCTGGGTGCGGTGGCCGGATCGATACCCTTGGCGGTGGAGCCGACGAAGAAGAACATCGACGGCACCTGCTGGGCGTAGAACGAGAAATCTTCCGCGCCCATCTGCAACGGCGGCTCGTACACATTGTCGGCACCCACCACGGCCTGCAGGCTGGGCAGCATCTTCGCAGTCAATGCAGGGTCGTTGACGGTAGCCGGGTTGCCTGGCTGATCCGGCACCTGCGCCTGGACCTTGGCCCCGTGCGCGGCGGCGGTGTGTTCGGCCACGTTCTTGAGATCGGCAAAGATCTGCTGCCGCATGCCCTCGTCGAAGGTGCGGATGGTGCCCACCATTTCCACATCATCGGGGATGATGTTGTAGCGGATGCCGCCCTTGATCGCGCCGAAGCTGAGCACCGCCGGCTGCTTGGAGAGGTTGGCGCGGCGGCTGATCACCGTCTGCGCGGCGCCGATCATGTCGGCGCTGGCCACGATCGGGTCGATGCCGTTCCACGGCGCCGAGCCGTGGGTCTGGCGGCCGATCATCTTGATCGCGAAGCGGTCCGAGGCCGCCATCAGCGGGCCGCTGCGCACCGCGATCTTGCCGGCCTGCACGCTGGAGAACACATGCAGGCCGAACACCGCCTGCGGCTTGAAATCGGCGAACAGGCCTTCCTTGAGCATCAGCGAGGCGCCGCCCTCTTCGTTGCCGGGCGCGCCTTCTTCGGAGGGCTGGAAGATCAGCATCACTTCGCCGGGCAACTGCTCGCGCATGCCCACCAGCGCTTCGGCCACGCCGAGCAAGATCGCGGTATGCGCATCGTGGCCGCAGGCGTGCATCACCCCGACCTGCTCGCCGCGGTATTCGGCGGTGGCCCTGGAAGCGAACGGCAGCCCGGTCTGTTCTTTCACCGGCAGCGCGTCCATGTCGGCACGCAGCGCGATCTTCGGCCCCGGCCTGCCGCCCTTGATGATGGCCACCACGCCGTGATGGGCGATGCCGGTGCGCGGCTTGAGGCCCAGCTTGCGCAGCTGCGCGGCCACGGTGGCGGCAGTGCGCTCCTCGCGGTTGGACAACTCCGGATGCTGGTGGAAGTCGCGGCGCCATTGCACCAGCTTGGCCTGCAGCGGGGCGGCAGCGGCCTGAACTTCGGGCCGCTGCGCGGTCTGCGCGGTGGCGAGCGTGGGCAGGGCGAGCAGCAGCGCACTGGTCAGCAGGCGGGAGGGGCGCATCGGTAATCCTCGATAGATGGTTGCTTAATGTAGTGCAGGCGCGCGCCGGATGGGCTGCAGTGGGGCCCGATTCAGCCCGGCGGTCAACCGCGGCAGCCGTGGCGCGTTGCCGCTGCAGTGCACCTGTGACCGTTGCGGTCATTTCGCCAGCCGAGCCGTTACTTCAGTAACGCTCAATTGGCAGAGCGCAACGATATGCTTTGCACCGCCGCCCCCACGGTCGCATCCACGCGCCCGGCCCGCCCTCAGGAGTTGTCGCATGTCGCGTTTTTGGAAGATCACACTGCTGGTTGTCGCGGTGCTTGTCGTGGTGTTCGTCGCAATGCGGATGATGGGTGGGGGCAATCACGGCAAGCGCGCGGGCGCACCGGACGGCAATGACCCGGACAACAGCGGCCCGGTACCGGTGACGGTGGTGGCGGCCACCACGCAGGATGTTCCGGTCTATGCCAGCGCGCTTGGTACGGTCACCGCGCTCAATACGGTCACCGTCAGCCCGCAGGTGGGCGGCCAGCTGATGAGCCTGAACTTCAAGGAAGGCCAGGAAGTGAAGAAAGGCGATCTGCTCGCGCAGATCGATCCGCGCACGCTGCAGGCCAGCTACGACCAGGCGCTGGCGGCCAAACGCCAGAACCAGGCGCTGCTGGCGACCTCGCGGGTGAATTACCAGCGTTCCAACGACCCGGCCTACAAGCAGTACGTCTCGCGCACAGACCTGGACACCCAACGCAACCAGGTTGCCCAGTACGAGGCCGCGGTTGCGGCCAACGATGCGCAGATGCGCTCGGCGCAGGTGCAATTGCAGTTCACTCGCGTCACTGCGCCGATCGACGGCATCGCCGGCATCCGTGGCGTGGACGTGGGCAACATCGTCACCAGCAGCTCCACGATCGTCACCCTGACCCAGATCCGCCCGATCTACGTGTCTTTCAACCTGCCCGAGCGTGAGTTGCAGGCAGTGCGTACCGGTCAGACGGCGGCGCCACTGGCCGTGGCGGCATTGGATCGTGGCGATGCGCATGTGATCAGCAGCGACGGCAAGCTGGATGTGATCGACAACCGCATCTCCGCCGACAGCGGCACGTTCGGCGCACGCGCGATCTTCAACAACACCGACAACGCGCTGTGGCCGGGCCAGTTCGTCAATGTGCGCCTGCAGCTGCGCACCATCGCCGGCGGCACCGTGGTGCCGTCCCAGTCGGTGCAGCGCGGCCCCGACGGCGATTACGTGTACGTGGTGGGCAGCGACAACACCGCACAGATGCGCACCGTGGTGCAGGGCGTGGAGGTGGACGACAGCCATGTGCAGATCACCAAGGGCCTCAAGCCCGGCGAGCGCGTGGTGACCGAAGGCCAGTTCCGCCTGAAACCGGGCAGCAAGGTCAGCGCGCTCAAGCCGGGCGAGACGCCGCCGGAACCGACCGAGGCCGAACTCAAGGCCGCGAAGGACAAACAGAGCCGTGGCGGTGGCCCAGGCGGCCGTCGTGGCGGCGGTCCGCGCTAATCCTCGACCACCGGCGGCGGAACCTCCGTCGCCGATGTGCGCCGGCGCTGCATGCGCCGGCTTCGCTTGACGTCTTCAGCAAGGACACCCCCCGTGGGCTTTTCGACCATCTTCATCCGCCGCCCGATCGCCACTTCGTTGTTGATGGCCGGCGTCCTGCTGCTGGGCATCCTGGGCTACCGTCAATTGCCGGTCTCGGCATTGCCGGAAATCGACGCGCCCAGCCTGGTCGTCACCACCCAGTACCCCGGCGCCAATGCGACCACCATGGCCTCGCTGGTGACCACGCCGCTGGAGCGCCAGTTCGGGCAGATTTCCGGCCTGCAGATGATGACCTCCGATTCGTCGGCGGGCCTGTCCACGATCATTCTGCAGTTCTCGATGGAGCGCGATATCGATATCGCCTCGCAGGACGTACAAGCGGCGATCCGTCAGGCCACCCTGCCCTCCTCGCTGCCGTACCAGCCGGTCTATAACCGGGTCAATCCGGCCGATGCGGCCATTCTCACGCTCAAGCTCACCTCCGATTCGCTGCCGCTGCGCGAGGTCAACCGCTACGCGGATGCGATCCTGGCCCAGCGCCTGTCGCAGGTGCCGGGCGTGGGCCTGGTGTCGATCGCCGGCAACGTGCGCCCTGCCGTGCGCATCCAGGTCAACCCGGCGCAGCTGTCGAACATGGGCCTGACCATGGAGTCGCTGCGCAGCGCGCTGACCCAGACCAACGTCAGTGCGCCCAAGGGCTCGCTCAACGGCAAGAACCAGTCCTACAGCATCGGCACCAACGACCAGCTCACCGACGCGGCGCAGTACCGGGAGACCATCATCAGCTACAAGGACGGCCGCCCGGTGCGGCTGGCCGATGTGGCCAAGGTGGTCGACGGGGTGGAGAACGATCAGCTGGCCGCCTGGGCCGACGGCAAGCCGGCGGTGCTGTTGGAAATCCGCCGCCAGCCCGGCGCCAACATCGTGCAGACGGTGGAGCAGATCCGCAACATCCTGCCGCAACTGCGGTCGGTGTTGCCGGCCGATGTGCATCTGGAGGTGTTCTCCGACCGCACCGAAACCATCCGCGCCTCGGTGCATGAGGTGAAGTTCACCCTGGTGCTGACCATCGCCCTGGTGGTGGCGGTGATCTTCGTGTTCCTGCGCCGGTTGTGGGCCACCATCATTCCCTCGGTGGCGGTGCCGTTGTCGCTGGCCGGCACCTTCGGGGTGATGGCCTTCGCCGGCATGTCGCTGGACAACCTCTCGTTGATGGCGCTGGTGGTGGCCACCGGGTTCGTGGTCGACGATGCGATCGTGATGATCGAAAACATCGTGCGCTACATCGAGCAGGGCAAGAGCGGGCCGGAAGCGGCCGAAATCGGCGCCAAACAGATCGGCTTCACCGTGTTGTCGCTGACCGTGTCGCTGGTGGCGGTGTTCCTGCCGCTGCTGCTGATGCCGGGCGTCACCGGGCGGTTATTCCACGAGTTTGCCTGGGTGCTGTCGATCGCGGTGGTCATCTCGATGCTGGTGTCGCTGACGCTGACGCCGATGATGTGCGCCTACCTGCTCAAGCCCGATGCCTTGCCCGAAGGCGAAGACGCGCACGAGCGCGCAACCGCCGCCGGCAAGACCAACCTGTGGACGCGCACCGTGGGCGCCTATGAGCGCAGCCTGGACTGGGTGCTTGCCCATCAACCGCTGACCCTGGGCGTGGCGATCGCTGCGGTGGCGTTGACGGTGGTGCTGTATGTGGCCATTCCCAAGGGCTTGCTGCCCGAGCAGGACACCGGCCTGATCACCGGGGTGGTGCAGGCCGACCAGAACGTGGCGTTCCCGCAGATGGAGCAACGCACCCAGGCGGTGGCCGCCGCGTTGCGCAAGGACCCGGCGGTGACCGGCGTGGCAGCCTTCATCGGCGCCGGCACCATGAACCCCACGCTCAACCAGGGCCAGCTGTCGATCGTGCTGAAGACGCGCGGCGACCGCGAGGGCCTGGACGAGGTGCTGCCGCGGCTGCAGAACGCCGTGGCCGGCATTCCGGGCGTGGCCTTGTTCCTCA
>JAAIGE0100095831.1_pt1 | contig 20090 bp, 16 predicted proteins | sample 6487951 | NCBI WGS metagenome assembly JAAIGE01 (sample SAMN13974128, study PRJNA590717) | phyllosphere metagenome | biome: tomato field; feature: multiple bacterial spot infested tomato fields; material: tomato leaves; isolation source: leaves from tomato fields | host: Solanum lycopersicum ...
AACCAGAACGCCAACGGCGACTGGATCGCTCATACCGAAAGGCTGCTGGCCGGGGTATTGGGCACCTCATCGGCCAGGGCCGTGGTCAAGGCGGCCATCGAAGGCCGGGACATGCAGCTCGAAGACGTGGTACGCATCGCCGACGAAGCCTCGGAAGTGCTGCAGTTCAACCGCGCCCTGCTGCAAGGGGCCATCGAGAACATCACCCAGGGCATCAGTGTCGTCGATCAGTCCCTGAGGCTGGTGGCCTGGAATCATCGCTATCTGGAACTGTTCAATTACCCGGACGGCCTGATCAGCGTCGGACGACCGATTGCCGACATCATTCGCTATAACGCCGAACGCGGCCTGTGCGGGCCGGGCGAAGCCGAAGTCCACGTTGCGCGGCGTCTGCACTGGATGCGTCAGGGCCGCGCGCACACCTCCGAACGCATGTTCCCCAATGGTCGGGTCATCGAACTGATCGGCAATCCGATGCCCGGCGGCGGCTTCGTGATGAGTTTCACCGACATCTCGGCGTTCCGCGATGCCGAACATGCGCTCAAAGGCGCCAATGAAAGCCTGGAACAGCGAGTCGCCGAACGGACTCATGAACTGTCGCAACTCAACATTGCCCTGACCGAAGCCAAGGGCAATGCCGAGGCAGCCAACGAATCCAAGACCCGCTTTCTGGCCGCCGTCAGCCACGACCTGATGCAGCCGCTGAACGCCGCCCGGCTGTTTTCCGCAGCGCTGTCCCATCAGGAAGAAGGCATTTCCAGCGAAGCCCAGCGCTTGATCCAGCATCTGGACAGTTCGCTGCGCTCTGCCGAAGACCTGATCAGCGACCTGCTGGATATCTCGCGTCTGGAAAACGGTAAGGTCACTCCGGATCGCCAGCCCTTCGCACTCAATACCCTGTTCGACACTCTGGGCGTGGAATTCAAGGCGCTGGCTCAGGAGCAGGGCCTGAAGTTCAGGGTCAGGGGCAGCGAGCTGCGGGTCGACAGTGACATCAAACTGTTGCGCCGCGTCCTGCAGAACTTCCTGACCAATGCCTTCCGCTATGCCAAGGGTCCTATCCTGCTGGGCGTGAGGCGTCGTGGCAGCAACCTGAGCCTGGAAGTCTGGGACCGTGGACCGGGTATTCCCGAAGACAAGCAGAAAGTGATTTTCGAGGAATTCAAACGCCTGGACAGCCATCAGACTCATGCCGCCAAAGGCCTGGGGCTTGGCCTGGCGATTGCCGACGGCCTGTGCCGGGTGCTCGATCATCCTTTGCAGGTCAAGTCATGGCCGGGCAAGGGCAGCATGTTCAGCGTCACCGTGGCGCTGGCTCAACCACTGACGCTGGCCCCCAACGCCCCGACTGAACCCAGCCGCGTGGTGCTCAACGGCATTCAAGTGCTGTGCGTGGACAATGAAGACAGCATCCTGATCGGCATGAACAGCCTGCTGTCACGCTGGGGCTGCCAGGTATGGACCGCACGCAACCGGCAGGAATGCGAGACCTTGCTCAACAACGGCATTCGCCCGCAAGTGGCGCTGGTGGACTATCACCTGGACGAAGGTGAAACCGGTACCGAATTGATGGCCTGGCTGCGAACCCGACTGGGGCAACCGGTGCCCGGCGTTCTGATCAGCGCCGACGGCCGCCCGGAACTGATAGCTCAGGTGCATGCGGCTGGTCTGGATTACCTGCCCAAACCGGTCAAGCCGGCGGCGTTGCGCGCGTTGTTGAGTCGGCATGTGCAACTGAGTTGATGAGTCACACCTCGTGAGAGGGCCCTTGGCCGCGACAGCTTGTTCAAGTGCTGAAAATGCGTTGCCTGTAAGCTGGCCGTCGCGGCCAAGGCCCCTCCTGGAAGTCACAGATATGCCTCGACTGATGGGCATTAATCCTGAATGACGTCTTGTTTATTCGCTCCGCCGATACGGAAACACATCGATCACCTTGCCGGCCCGAATCTGCGCCTGCAGTCCTTTCCAGTATCCGGCGTCGTACAGTTCGCCATGCAGGCTGTCGAACAGGCGGCGTTGTTGCAGGTCGGCAAACAGAAAGGGTGGAAACTCTTCGGGAAAGACATCCATAGGGCCGATGGAATACCAGGGTTCGGATGCCATTTCATCTTCAGGCGTACGCGGAGCCGGAATGCGCCGAAAGTTGGCTTCGGTCAGCAAGCAGATTTCGTCGTAATCATAGAAGACCACGCGGCAATGGCGGGTGACGCCAAAGTTCTTGAGCAACATATCGCCCGGAAAAATATTGGCAGCCGCCAGTTGCTTGATGGCCAGTCCGTAATCATCCAGCACCTCACGCATCTGCTCGGGGCCGGCCTGCTCAAGATAGAGGTTCAACGGCGTCATGCGCCGCTCGGTCCAGCAGTGGCGGATCAATACCTTGCCCCCCGTCTCCACTTCAACGGTGGATGGCGCGACCTGTAACAGTTCGGCCAGACATTCGGGCTCGAACTTGCTCACGGGAAAGCGAAAATCGGCAAACTCCTGGGTATCGGCCATGCGCCCTACCCGATCGACGCGCTTCACCAGCCGGTACTTGTCGATCACGGTCATGCGGTCGACGTTCTTGGAAGGCGAAAAGCGGTCCTTGATGACCTTGAACACGGTATTGAAACCCGGCAGCGTGAATACGCTCATGACCATGCCGCGTACGCCGGGGGCCATGATGAAGCGATCATCGGTACTGGCCAGATGATGAATCAGGGCACGGTAGAACTCGGACTTGCCCTGCTTGTAAAAACCGATGGAGGTGTACAGCTCGGCGATGTGCTTGCCGGGCAGGATGCTCTTGAGAAAGCCCACAAACGCGGCCGGCACAGGCACATCGACCATGAAATACGAACGGGTGAAGGAAAAGATGATGGACACTTCGGCTTCATCGGTGATCAGCGCATCGATCAGAATCCCGGCGCCTTCACGGTGCAGCAAGGCGATGACCAGCGGCCATTGCTCCTCGCGGGTGTAGACGCGGCCCACCAGATAGGCCCCCTTGTTGCGATAGAAGACCGACGAGAACAGCTCGACGCACAATGTCGGGTCCTTGCACACCCAGTCAGGCAGATTGCTCTGCAATTGCATCTGAACCCGGGCCATATCTGCGGCCAGGTCCGCATAAGGCACCTTGAAACGGTAATCGGCGAAGACACGCCTGAACAGGGCCGCCATATCGCCCGACGGCCAGTAGCTGCGAATCTGCGCCACACACTCTTGAGTCTGCGCTGCTGGCCGCGTGCTGTGGATGAACATGCGCTCGTCGCTGATCAGGTCATGGCTGAACAGGCCGAAGAAGATCGAATTGAACCAGGTTTCGGACAGTTCATCGTCCAGTCGCGGGTCGATCAGCTCGATATAGGCGCTCTTGACGCCAGGCCAGTCACGGGCTTCCAGAGCCTGCACGCCAGCTCGCTGCAGACGCTCGGTCACTTCGCTGACTTTCTGCTCATAGAGATTGATCCGGTCTGCCGAAGCACGCTGGATCAATTGCCATTGCGCCCCCTCGAAACGCTCCCGGGCACCGGCGGTTATCTGCCGGAAGTGTTCACGGTAATCATCGAAACCGTCGAGGATCAGACGGGCGATAGCGTTGGCGGACATGGCACAGCCTCGAGTCGAGACACCCAAAGCCTAGTTCAGGAATGCCAGGTATCGGGAACCACTTAACCGGGACAGGCCACTGAATGCACCCTTCATTTATGACCTGTTACAGGCACATGTCGATAACATGATGGCTTGAAGATATTACCCATACCTTCTCCCACTCAAGAAAAACAACCAGGGAGCTTTTCAGATACAAGGAGCAGTCAATGTTTATCAGGAATATGCGTATCGGGCCAAGGGCTAGCCTGGGCTTTGGATTAGTGGCGACCTTATTGGCGCTGGTAGGAATTTTCTGTCTGGGAAAAATGGCCGAGCTGCGTTCAAGCGCGGAAATCATCGAGCAGTCCTGGATGCCGGATATCGAGAACATGCACGATGCCGGAGCGGCAGTTGCGTCCATTCGCATGGAAGCACTTCGACTGATTGCCATGCCGGAACCTGCCAGCCAGTTGCGCAGCAAGAAAGTCATCAACGAGGCCAGAAGCGAACTGTTCGATCGCCTGAAAAAGCAGAGAGACAAAACCACCGACAGCCAGGAAACCAGACTGCTGGGCGACCTTGAAAGCAGTGCGGCCCGCTACCTGACACTGGTAGACAACATCATCGCGCAGATAGACAGCCAGCACTTCAATGACGCCAAGGCAATCCTCAGCGACGAACTCACGCCTCAGGGCCGCATCCTCGATGCCAATCTGGATGCCATGATCACGTTCAGCCAGAAAGGTGCCGACAGTGCCGCCAACGAGGCCGCCGAACTGTACGACAGCACGAAAACCATCGTGACCCTGATCATTTTCGCTGCCTTGCTCGGTACGGTGTTGCTGGCATGGCTGCTGACCCGCAGCATCGTCAAACCTATCGGCGAAGCATTGGCGGTCGCGCAGACCATCGCTCAAGGCAATCTGCGCGCCACCATCAGCAGTGAAGGCAAGGATGAGCCGGCACAACTGCTCAACGCATTGGCGATCATGCAGGACAACCTGCGTTCGACCATCCAGAGCATCAGCGAATCCTCATCGCAACTGGCCTCGGCCGCCGAAGAGATGAGTTCGGTCATGGAGCAGAGTACTCGTGGCCTGCAGGCCCAGAATGACGAAATCGAACTGGCGGCCACGGCGGTCAACCAGATGAGTGCTGCTGTGGATGAAGTCGCCAGCAACGCCGTATCGACCTCCCAGGCATCCAAGGCCTCGGATGCCGACAGTCAGCATGGCCATCGTCAGGTGGCCGAGACCATCGAGTCCATCGAAGGGCTGGTCAGCGAAGTGCTGGGCGCGTCGGAGCAGGCTCAGGAACTGGCGACCCAGGCCCAGGACATCACCAAAGTGCTGGAGGTCATCAGGGGCATCGCCGACCAGACCAACCTGCTGGCGCTCAATGCCGCCATCGAAGCTGCACGTGCCGGTGAAGCGGGTCGCGGTTTTGCGGTCGTGGCCGATGAGGTGCGCTCTCTGGCCAAACGCACCCAGGATTCGACTCAGGAAATCGAGCTGATGATCAACAGCATCCAGACCGGCACTCATCAGACGGTCGGTGCCATGCAGAACAGCGCGCAACAGGCAGGCCAGACCCTTGAACGCGCCAGCAGCGCGGGTCAGGCACTTGAGAAGATCACGGCCGCCATTTCCGAAATCAACCAGCGCAATCTGGTCATCGCCAGCGCCGCCGAACAGCAATCGCTGGTGGCCCGGGAAGTGGACCGCAGTCTGGTGAGCATTCGCGACCTGTCCACCCAGACCGCCGCAGGAGCCACCCAGACCTCGGCCGCCAGCCATGAGCTGTCACGCCTGGCCATTGGCCTGAATGGATTGGTGGCGCGTTTCGCGTTGTGAGTGCAGGTGGCGAATTAATGCCGATCAGTTAAAGGCGCAGCACAACTTGTGGGAGGCAGCTTGCTGGCGACTTCAGCCTCCCACAAATGATTTTCCATTCGGCTTATCCGAACAACCACTTCCACAGCAAGACCGCGACGATCACCGCCAGCACCGGGCGCATGACGCGGTAGGCCTTGGGGTTCTGGCGCTTGAACTGCTTGACCTTGCCGCTGAAGCTGTCGCTGAAACGCTTGCTGAAGGCATAGGCACGGTTGATACCGCCCACACGCTCGTCATCCAGGTTCTGTGGCGCAGTGGCGCGGCCCAGGAAAGCGCTGACGCTGCGATTGATGCGGGTCATGAAGCCATTGTTCAGCGGTCGCTCCACGTCGCAGAACAGGATCACGCGCGTGGTCTGTGTTTCGTTCTTGACCCAGTGCACATAGGTTTCATCGAACATCACATCCTGGCCATCACGCCAGGAATACTCTTCTCCATCGACGAAAATCCGGCAGGCGTCGGAGTTGGGCGTAGACAGCCCCAGGTGATAGCGCAACGAACCGGCAAACGGGTCACGATGCGGATTGAGATGGCTGTCTCCCGGCAGCAAAGCAAACATTGCACCTTTGACATTGGGAATGCTGTTGACCAGAGCCACGGTTTTCGGACAGAGGGTTTCGGCAGAAGGCAGCGCCTTGTCGTACCACTTCAGGTAGAAACGCTTCCAGCCCTTCTTGAAGAACGAACCGAAACCGGCATCGTTGTTCTTCTCGGCCGCACGGATATAGCCCTCATCGAACAGATGCATGGCTTCATCGCGAATGGTTTCCCAGTTGTCCTTGAGCACATCGAGCTCGGGAAACTTGCTGCGATCCAGATACGGCTTGGACGGCACCTTGGAAAACAGGTACATCAAGGCGTTATAAGGAGCAAAAAGCGCCGAATGATTCACGAACTGACGCAACAGGGGCAGACGCGCCTTGCCCCGCAGATGCACATACAGCGTGCTGCACAGAAACAGCATCAGGATCGATGCCTTGGCAGCAAATGAAAGGGTCATGAAACTCTCCTTGCAACGGACAGATAGCTGAACTGCCGTCATGTCAGGGGGTATATCAGCAGCCGGCCATCATAAACACTTGTCGACTCCGTACAAAGCCGACAAGTCAAAGATACGCTTACTGTTGCAATTCCTGTTCGGTAAACAGATCGCTGAACAACATGCTCGACAGGTAGCGCTCGCCCGAGTCCGGCAGAATCACGACGATGGTCTTGCCCTGCATCTCTGGTTTTTCCGACAGACGCACAGCCGCCGCCATGGCCGCACCACAGGAAATGCCGCACAGGATGCCCTCTTCCTGCATCAGGCGGCGTGCCATGGCCTTGGCTTCGTCATCGCTGACCCGCTCGACCCGGTCAATCAGCGACAGGTCCAGGTTGCCTGGAATGAAACCGGCGCCAATGCCCTGGATCTTGTGCGGGCTGGGTTTGATCTCTTCGCCAGCCAGTGCCTGGGTGATGATCGGTGACACATCCGGCTCCACCGCCACGGACTGGATAGGCTTGCCCTGAGTGTTCTTGATATAGCGGGAAATGCCGGTGATCGTACCACCCGTTCCTACGCCAGCCACCAATACATCGATTGCACCCTCGGTGTCTTCCCAGATTTCAGGGCCGGTGGTCTTTTCATGGATGGCCGGGTTGGCAGGGTTATCGAACTGCGCCGGCATGAAGTATTTCCCGGGATCGCTGGCCAAGAGCTCTTCGGCCTTGGCAATAGCGCCTTTCATGCCCTTGGCCGGCTCGGTCAGCACCAGTTCGGCACCCAGAGCCTTGAGCACCTTGCGTCGCTCGATACTCATGGATGCGGGCATGGTCAGCGTCAGTTTGTAACCACGGGCAGCCGCCACAAAGGCCAGGCCGATCCCGGTATTGCCCGATGTCGGCTCGATGATGGTCATGCCGGGCTTGAGTCTGCCGCTGCTTTCGGCGTCCCAGATCATGTTGGCGCCAATCCGGCACTTCACCGAATAGCCTGGATTGCGCCCTTCGATCTTGGCCAGGATCGTCACGCCACGAGGTGCGATGCGGTTGATCTGCACCAGGGGCGTATTGCCAATTGAATGGGCGTTATCAGCATAAATACGGCTCATGATCGTGTCCTTGTACGCATGCGTTAAAACTCAAAGCCTATGCTTACCGCCAGTGCGCGTCCAGTTGCACCGAACGGATGCGAGCCTTGGGAGTCAACCATTCAACAAATCCGGAGGCTCAGGTCATGAAACCTCGTTACCGCTGGCCGCTATGGATACTGGCCACCCTTGTCATATTGCTGATCGCCATCAATGCCGCACTGCCTTATCTGGTGCGCAATTACCTCAATGACAAACTCGCGGACATGGGCGATTACCGCGGCCAGATAACCGATGTGGATATCGCTCTGTGGCGCGGCGCCTACCGGATCAACGGGCTGAATATCGTCAAGGTGGATGGCAAGGTCCCGGTTCCCTTCGTCAAGGTGCCGGTCATCGACCTGGCAGTGAGCTGGCATGCTCTCTGGTACAACCATGCGGTAGTGGCCCGGGTGGTGTTCATCGAGCCGGAACTGAACTTTGTCGATGGCGGCAATGACAAGCAGGCTTCGCAGACGGGCCAGGGGACGGACTGGCGCACCCAGTTGAACAAACTGTTGCCCATCACCCTGGATGAAGCACGCATCGAGAATGCCCGTGTCACCTTCAACAACTTCACGTCAACTCCCAAGGTCAGGATCGAGGCCGACCGGATCAATGCCAGCTTCTACAACCTGACCAACGTGGTGGATGTAGAAGGCAAGCGCGACGCCCGTTTCGAAGGCAAGGGCCGACTGCTGGGCGGTGCCGCCGTGGAAGCCAATGCGACCTTCGACCCGCTCAGCGACTTTCAGGATTTCGACTTTCGCCTGCGCGCCACGGGCATCCATCTGCGACGGCTCAATGACTTTGCCTCGGCCTATGGCAAGTTCGACTTCAATGCCGGCAATGGCGATCTGGTCATCGAAGCCCAGGCCAACAACGGCCAGCTCAGCGGCTATATCAAGCCGCTGCTGCGCAATGTCGATGTGTTCAACTGGAAACAGGATGTGGAAAACCGGAACAAGGGCTTCTTCCGCTCGATCTGGGAAGCGCTGGTGGGCGGCAGTGAAACCGTTCTGAAAAACCAGCGCCAGAATCAGTTCGCCACCCGTGTAGATCTCAGCGGCAGCGTACGCCAGCAGGACATCAGCGGCTTCCAGGCTTTCCTTCAGGTCCTGCGCAATGCCTTCATCCAGGCGTTCAACACCCGCTACGAGAGCAATGAAAACTCCTGAGCCCGGTACGACCCTGTGAGCGCAATCCTTCATTCAATGACTGAATGAGGCATCTGCGTTCACAGTCGACAACCCTGCGCGCTATAGTCGTCACATTCTTTGCCCCCATTGAGCCGCGCCAGCCACAGACTGCGCGTCACGTTAGAGGATTCACCGATGAAGTTCGAAGGCACCCACGCATACGTCGCCACCGACGACCTCAAGCTTGCGGTCAACGCCGCCATCACCCTGGAACGACCGTTGCTGGTCAAGGGTGAACCCGGCACCGGCAAGACCATGCTGGCCGAACAACTGGCCGAATCCTTCGGTGCCCGGCTGATTACCTGGCACATCAAATCCACCACCAAGGCTCATCAGGGCCTGTACGAATACGATGCGGTCAGCCGTCTGCGCGACTCACAACTGGGTGTCGATAAAGTCCACGACGTGCGCAACTACCTGAAGAAAGGCAAGCTCTGGGAAGCCTTCGAGTCCGAAGAGCGCGTGATCCTGCTGATCGACGAAATCGACAAGGCCGATATCGAATTCCCCAACGACCTGCTGCAAGAACTCGACAAGATGGAGTTCTACGTTTACGAGATCGACGAAACCATCAAGGCGAAGCAGCGCCCGATCATCATCATTACTTCCAACAACGAGAAAGAGCTGCCGGATGCCTTCCTGCGTCGCTGCTTCTTCCACTACATCGCCTTTCCGGACCGCGCCACCCTGCAGAAGATCGTCGACGTCCATTACCCCGACATCAAGAAGGATCTGGTCAGCGAGGCACTGGATGTATTTTTCGACGTGCGCAAGGTGCCGGGCCTGAAGAAAAAGCCGTCGACCTCGGAGCTGGTGGACTGGCTGAAGCTGCTGATGGCCGACAATATCGGCGAAGCGGTACTGCGCGAGCGCGACCCGACCAAGGCGATTCCGCCGCTGGCCGGTGCCCTGGTCAAGAACGAGCAGGACGTGCAACTGCTTGAGCGCCTGGCGTTCATGAGCCGCCGCGGCAATCGCTGAGCGTCTTTATCCACTCTGTCACGAAAAAGGGCGACAGCCATGCTGCTCAACCTCTTCAACGAAATGCGTGCGGCGAAAGTGCCGGTGTCATTGCGTGAATTGCTGGACCTGATCAACGCGCTGAAACAGCGGGTCATCTTCGCCGATATCGATGAGTTCTACTTTCTGGCGCGCACCATTCTGGTCAAGGACGAACGCCACTTCGACAAGTTCGACCGGGCTTTCGGGGCCTATTTCAACGGCCTGGAAAAGCTCGACGATCACTTGCAGGCGCTGATACCGGAAGACTGGCTGCGCAAGGAGTTCGAGCGCTCGCTGAGCGAGGAAGAACGTGCCCAGATCCAATCCCTGGGCGGCCTGGACAAGCTGATCGAAGAGTTCAAGAAACGCCTGGAAGAACAGAAGGAGCGACATGCCGGAGGCAACAAATGGATCGGCACCGGCGGCACCAGCCCTTTCGGCTCGGGTGGCTACAACCCCGAAGGCATCCGCGTCGGCGAAGCCGGTGAGCGCAAGGGCAAGGCGGTCAAGGTCTGGGATCAGCGCGAGTACAAGAATCTGGACGACCAGGTGGAACTGGGCACCCGCAATATCAAGGTCGCCCTGCGCCGCCTGCGCAAGTTCGCCCGCCAGGGCGCTGCCGATGAGCTGGATATCGACGGCACCATCGACCACACCGCCCGCGATGCAGGCCTGCTGAATATCCAGATGCGCCCCGAACGGCGCAACACCATCAAGCTGCTGCTGTTATTCGATATCGGCGGCTCGATGGATGCCCATGTGAAAGTCTGCGAAGAACTGTTTTCGGCCTGCAAGACCGAGTTCAAGCACATGGAGTATTTCTACTTTCATAACTTCATTTATGAATCGGTCTGGAAGAACAACCTGCGCCGGGGCTCGGAACGCACTTCCACCCAGGACCTGCTGCACAAGTACGGTGCCGACTACAAAGTGATCTTCATCGGCGATGCCGCCATGGCACCTTATGAAATCACCCAGCCGGGAGGCAGCGTCGAACACTGGAACGAGGAAGCGGGCTATGTGTGGATGCAGCGCTTCATGGCCAAGTTCAAGAAGATCGTCTGGATCAACCCTTATCCCAGAAATGCCTGGGACTACACCTCCTCCACCCACATCATCCGCGATCTGATCGAGGACCAGATGTACCCCCTGACCTTGCGCGGCCTGGAAGAAAGCATGCGCTATCTGGCCAAATGAGCCTTCTCCACCTTTCGTCAAAGCCGGTCATCGACCGGCTTGTCGAAAGCGACCAGTAACAGCTCCCTTTCAGCCCGCCAGACTAGGCTTCCCAGTGCGACACCCACAGCAGTAATCACAACCCATCAGTTGTATTCCTGACTACTCCGCCGGCTAACCGCCGTCGTCGAGACCTCGTGGGGTTCCATGATCAAAACCCTGGGCATCATGCAGCCCTATTTCTTTCCCTACCTCGGTTACTTCCAGCTTATCGCCTCGGTGGAGCGGGGAATTCTCTTCGATATCGTCAAGTACAAGCGCAAAAGCTGGATGAACCGCAACCGAATGCTCGATGACAAAGGTGGCTGGCAATATATAACCGTCCCGGTGAAAAGCAGGGACGGCATGCTGATCAAGGACACGATGGTCATCGATCACGCTGGCTCATTGAGACATATCCGAGGCCAGCTTGAACACTACCGCAGCAAGGCCCCCTTCTTTAAACAGACCCTGCAACTGATCGACCAGACGTTCAACTCGACCCGCTCGGCCAGCATTGGCGACTTGAATGCCAGTTCCCTGAAAGTTGTCTGCGACTATCTCGGCATGGAGTTCAACTGGACATCCTGCTCCGACATGCAACTGGAACTGCCCCCCATTGAACACGCCGGTCAGTGGGCACTGGAGATCAGCAGCCTCATGGGGGCCCGCCGCTACATCAACGCCCCCGGCGGCCGGGAAATACTCATTCCCAGCGAATGGCACGACCGGCAAATAGAACTGCGATTCCTCAAACCCTCGCCATTGATCTACCCGACCGCTCACTACACCTTCGTGGAAAACCTCTCCATTCTGGATTTGCTGATGTGGAATGAACCGGGGGCTATTACGGAGTACATACGGTGCAATACGGAGTGTGAGGTTTGAGAGTGAGCCTTCTGTGTATTTCGCAATACCGTATTGACAACGATTCTTACCAATGATTACGTCCTGACGATCAGTTGATAAACAACTGTCTGTCAGACGCAGCCCACTGCGCGTCTTTTAATTATTTTTGGTATTTACAGCCTTTCCGCGCTGAGGACTTTCACGCCTCGACGATAACGGCTGCGCGACAAAAGGAACTTGAAAATGGGCACACCCAATAAAAACACCTTGATCATGGCATTGATTCTTTTCGGACTTGATCTCAGCTCGGCAAACGCAATGGCAGATTCAGACACAGCTCAAGCAATTGAGTTACCGGATAAACTCAATACGATAGTCGATAGTCTTGCCAATGACTCTGACGTGAAGTATTACTCATTCACGGCGGTTCGGGGGCAAAGGGTACTGATCAACCAGATAAAACCGGAAAATTCACCCTGGCTGATTGAATACAAAGAAAGTGACACATGGAAAACCAAACATGGCGATGAGGCCTTTGCAACATCCAACATGAATCCCGGACAAAAAATCCAGTTAAGGGTGTCGAAAAAATCGTACCGCAATATTCAAAAAGATGAGCGCTACGAAATATTGTTTGGCTCAGCACCTCGCCTTGCCGACACAGAGGTTACCGGTGATACCGAACACTTTAATAGACAATTTGGCAAACACAGTGCCTATCGAGTCTTTAACTGGCAAACGCGGGTTGTCGATTATAAGGGGCACCCACTCGAGGGGGTGCGGATCACGCTTGAGCTAAATATAAGTCAAGACCCAAACTCAAAACATAAACTCTCTCAAGGCATCAGTAACAAGAGCGGTTTTTTCAGAACATCGTTCTCACTGCCCGAATGCCAAGGCAGAGATAGAACCGAGCCTTTCTGGCTATGGCAATACGGCCTCAGGACAAGATGGCAGTTGACCTATAACACAGGCTACTGGTTCGCGTACCCCGACAGCCACGAAGATGGCGGTGCAGGAAGCAAAACCGGGATCAAGACTCCATTCGTACATATCTGTACCCAGAAAATAATCCGCTGAAAGTTATTGGCTTAACCGCTAACGGGCCTGTAGCCCGTTAGCCTGAAATCAGTTACCCGTTTCCTCTGGCACAAGATATCGTGCGTAAGGAGCATCCCATCCCGCCAGAGTAAAATCCACCAGACTGAAAACCATACGAACATAGTCGCGAGCCATTCTTCTCAGGTCCTCGTTTTCATTCAATAGTCTTTTAAAAACATTGTCTATTTCTTCATGGCGCTTTCCAGACACAGAAACCGGCTTGAATTCTCCTTTTTCATTTATCGAAAAGCTCAAGTCCTGTTCGTCAAATGCTCCCCCCGAAGCTTTTAGCGTTTCCTTGATCCCCTCAACAGCATCATTGATGCTGTTCGATAGCGACTCCGCCGCATAGACCCTGGCGTTGATTTTAGCCTGCTCATAGCTGTCTCTAAGGGTCCAGCACTTGAAATAAACACCCCCCGTATCCGTTACCCTGTTGCTGCTGACCATACTGGACTCGTGGTAAATCGCAGCGGGTGGCGGACTATTGAATTCTTCCTGGCAAGCCGCCTCTGTTATTTCATCCAGCGTGCCGTCTTGCCTGGCTTTATCGTAGGCAATTTTCAACGCCTCCCTGTAGCTAAGGTGCTGCTCGACGGTCAAAGTAATATTCATGAATATGGCCTCTTCTTGCTGTTGTCGTCCTTGTCTATGACGGCTGACAACAGAAGAATTCGACCTGACTTCAAAGCATGAAAAGTCTGAGCACATTGAATGAAACAAACTACAAGCCCGCATAAAACCAGCAACTGACAGGTATTACCACGTAAGAGCGACCGGGCGGCAATCCGTTTCATTCGCGAAAGGCCGGTACATCCAAGAAAAATACATCTTCTGGAATTACCATTTTAGCGAATGAATTCGCTCACACGGGGGATGCGCTCAGCGCCAGTCCCGGTTCAACGCTGGCTTGCGCCGACCGCCCGTCACCACCCAGCCCAGCAGCAGGAAGAAGCTTTCGATCAGCAGTGCCAGCAACAATGCCGAGATAATGCCCCAGGCAATGACTTCAGGTGCCAGCAGCACTTGCCAGGTGTAGCCATTGAAGGTTTCGCGGCGGATATCGGCATCGGCTGAAGTTGCGACATACCAGGCTCTGGAATACCACGCGCCCTGCAGGCCGAGCCATTGGCGTTCAAGCACGTGAGTGCGGGTCAGCAATGTGCTGATGTTGTCGGCATCGCTGCGAAACACCGGGTCTTCGCTGTTGCGATAGTGCTGAATCAACGCCTGGATATCGCCCTTGAAGAATTGCTGCGCAGTTGCGTTGTAACCCTTGATGGCCTGTTGCGCCTCGATCAGATGCGCTTCGACTCGCTTGCTGTAGTCGCTGATGAAACCCGGAACCTGAACCCCCACCAGCAGGCCAGTCGTGAACAAGACCAGGCGCAGATAACTTCGCAGCATTTAGATCCCTCTTGTCGGTTAGGCGAACTTACATCGGAGTATCGGTTGATCCTTGGGTCACGCATTCGCCCTTGCGCCACAGGCTCCACTGGCCCGGCTCGTAACGATTCCAGGTCTCGTTCTCGGTCAGCGGCTCGGTAGCAATGACCGTGACCACGTCATGGGGCGTGGTTTCTGCCTGAAAGTCGACGATCATGTCGACATCCTTCAAGCGTGCCGGGCCAAAGGGCGCACGGCGGGTGATCTGTACCAGTTTGGTACTGCAGAAGCAGAACAGCCAGTCGCCGTCACTGAGCAGGCAATTGAATACGCCTTTACCCCGGTACTCGGAACATGCCTGAATCAGGTAAGGCAGCAGTTGCTCGACTTCCACCGGCTCGGGAAAGGCTTCGCGGACCCGATTGAGCAAGTCGCAGAATGCCGCTTCACTGTCGGTATCGCCCACAGGACGATAAAAGGTAGCACGGGGACTGAAATCGGCCAGTTGACCGTTATGGGCAAAACACCAGTTGCGTCCCCAGAGCTCGCGCACGAAAGGATGAGTGTTGGACAGGCAGACCTTGCCGACATTGGCCTGACGAATATGTCCTATGACCACTTCACTCTTGATGGGATAGCGCTGTACCAGTTGCGCAACTTCCGATTCGCTGCTGGCCGCCGGGTCCTGAAACAGACGCAAGCCACGCCCTTCATAAAAGGCGATTCCCCAGCCATCGCGATGCGGGCCGGTGCGCCCGCCCCTCTGCATCAGCCCGGTAAAGCTGAAAACGATATCGGTCGGGACATTGGCGCTCATGCCCAGTAGTTCACACATGCTCAGGTTCTCGCTTCAATACGTGCTGCACGCTTGCCAACGAAGCGGGTTCTTACAAACGTGGCTCGACTCGCCCACGACTCGCACTGGCGACCGGTGCAGCCGGGCTGCGACCGTAGCGGTCTTCTCTGGCAAAAGGTTCGTCGTCGGTGTCGTCAGGCTCAGCGACCGGCTGTGGCTGACGGGCCTTGCGGTTTTTCTCGATGGGCCAGCGCACCAGCACGAACACCAGATAGGCAACGAAGGCAAACATGCCATAGGTGGCCAGATCGATGATCGCGGTCCAGACATTGCTGCCCACCTTGAACAGCAGGTCAAGAGCCGTGACAGCCACGGCAGGCGCCAATAATTCCTTGGCAGGATCGACGATGGTCGGCGTGAACAGCAACACCGCGCCAATCACCCGAAGTGGCTCTTTGAGGTAGCGCCACATCCAGCGGGTCATCAAAAACCACACCAGCAGGCAGCCCAATGCTGCAAATGCATAGAGGCCCCAGGCGATCAGATAGTCGTTCTCGGTCATGACGTCCGTGGTAAGGCAGGTAAATAGGCGCTTATGATAACGACTTTTCACTGGCCCGGCTCGCCCGGCTTCAGTAATAGGTGCGCCATACTTGCAGCCACCGATATTTCAATGACCCGATGCCTTTAAAGAGAGCCCCGCATGTCCTTCTCGAATGCCACCTCCAGCGCCCCGATCGCTCGCAAGGCCGACGGCGGCGATCCCTATGCATGGTTGCAGAATCGCGACAGCGATGAAGTGCTCGACTACCTCAAGGCTGAAAACAGCTATCAGGAACAGCAACTGGCCGATCAGGCACAGTTGCGTGAAACCCTGTTCCAGGAAATAAAAGGCCGCATCCTGGAAACCGACCTGTCGCTGCCCTCTCCCTGGGGCCCTTATCTGTATTACACCCGCACCACCGAGGGCGACGAATACGCCCGACACTATCGCTGCCCGCGCCCGGCAGACGACTCGAACACCGTGGATGAAAGCCGCGAAGAACTGCTGTTGGACCCCAACGTACTGGCCAATGGCGGGTTCTTCTCTCTGGGCGCTTTCAGTATCAGCCCTGACCATCGGCGCCTGGCCTACAGCCTGGATACCACCGGTGAAGAGGTCTATGAGCTTTACGTCAAGGAACTGGCCACAGGCCAGGTAAGCAGCCTGCCGTTCAAGGATTGCGACGGCAGCATGACCTGGGCCAATGACAGTCAGACGCTGTTTTTCGGCGAGCTGGACGATACCCATCGCCCGCACAAGCTTTATCGCCATCGTCTGGGCAGCGACTCGGCCGACCTGGTCTTCAACGAGCCGGACGGTCGCTTCTTCCTGCACTGCTTCCGTAGCAGCTCCGAGCGCCAACTGATTCTGCTGCTCAACAGCAAGACCACCAGCGAAGCCTGGCTGCTGGATGCCGAGCATCCCGAGCAAGCTTTTGTGTGCATGGCCGAGCGGGTCGAGGGTCATGAATACTTTCCCGATCACGGCCAGCTCGATGGTGTCTGGAGCTGGTTTATCCGCAGCAATCAGAGCGGTATCAACTTCGCGCTGTATCAGGCCCCGGAACAGAATGCGGGCCGCGACGGCTGGCAAGTGCTGGTTCCGCACAGCGATACAGTGATGCTGGAAGATGTGAGCCTCAATGCCAGAAGCCTGACCCTGAGCCTGCGCGAAGGCGGTTTGCCGATCATCGAGGTTCGCCCACAGGATCTGCCGACCTATCGCGTGCAATTGCCCGACGCGGCCTACAGCCTGTATGTGCAGGATTCCCTGGAATTCGACAGCAACAGCATTCGCCTGCGCTACCAGTCCCTCAATCGCCCGGCACAGGTCCGTCAATTGAATCTGGCCACCGGCGAGCAAGTGGTGCTCAAGGAAACCCCGGTGCTCGGTGAGTTCGATGCCGATGCCTATGTCAGCCAGCGTCTGTGGGCGACAGCCGGCGATGGCACACAAGTGCCCATCAGTCTGGTGGTCAAACGCGAGTTGCTGGGCCAGGCGACGCCACTTTACCTCTATGGTTACGGTGCCTATGGCGAAAGCCTGGACCCATGGTTCTCCCACGCTCGCCTGAGCCTGCTGGATCGTGGCGTGGCCTTTGCCATCGCCCATGTACGTGGCGGCGGAGAGCTGGGCGAAGCCTGGTATCGCAATGGCAAACAGGAACACAAGCAAAACACCTTCGGCGACTTCATAGCCTGTGCCGAACACCTGATCGATCAGGGCCTGACCCGCGCCGATCAACTGGTCATCAGTGGCGGCAGCGCCGGTGGCCTGTTGATCGGTGCCGTACTCAACCAGCGCCCGGAGCTGTTCAAGGCAGCGATTGCCGAAGTGCCGTTCGTGGATGTGCTCAACACCATGCTCGACCCTGAACTGCCGCTGACCGTCACCGAGTACGACGAATGGGGCAATCCGCAGGACCCGGAAGTTCATGCCCGTATCAAGGCCTACGCGCCTTACGAGAATGTCAGTGCCCAGGCCTACCCCGCCACGCTGGTCATTGCCGGTTACAACGACAGTCGCGTGCAGTATTGGGAAGCTGCCAAATGGGTCGCGAAACTGCGCGCTACCAGGACTGACGACAACCTTCTGCTGCTCAAGACCGAACTGGGGGCTGGCCATGGCGGTATGAGCGGTCGCTATCAGGGGCTGCGCGATGTCGCCCTGGAGTACGGTTTTATCTTCAAGGTTTTGCAACTGGACTGAACTTGGCGCCAATAGTCTGTCTTAGTAGCATCGGGGAGCACGGACCTGCTCCCCTCTTACCTGCACATACCTGCACAAGACCGAACCATGTCAGAACAACCGTCACACCTGAACAATGCCATACGCGACATGCTGCTGGACTGCGGCCTGTTCGACACCCTGCTGCCCGCCGACTACCTGACCGTCGCGGGCTACTTCAGCATCAGCGATATCCAGGAAGGCCAGAGTATTTTCAACGAGGGCGATGCCGGCACCTTCATGTGCATCATCGACCGCGGCACGGTTTCGGTACAGAAACTCAACCCCGAAGGCCAGCAAGTGGAAATCGCCACGCTGCGTCGAGGCCGGGCATTCGGTGAAATGGCGGTGCTGGACGGCGAACGGCGTTCGGCCAGTTGCATTGCCGCATCGGATTGCCAGTTGCTGAACCTGGGCAAGGACTCGCTGGACAAGATGCTCGAAGAAGCGCCGAAAATCGCCGCCAAGATCATTCGCGCCCTGGCCATTTCCCTGTCCAGGCGTCTGCGCATGGTCGATGGCCAACTGCTGTCCCAACAGGTGTGAGTTTCGTCATCTGAGGCTAAACTTGTGCGCATTCCCGCTTCAATGCGCACACGACACAGGTGACACCATGAGCACGGCCAACCCTCCTTCCAACACGTCCAAGCTGGACCGTATCCTGGCCGACGCCCAGCGTGACCGAGAAATGGGTTATCGCGACAAGGCGTTGCGCATGTACCCCCACGTCTGCGGACGTTGCGCACGGGAGTTCTCGGGCAAGCGCCTGAGCGAGCTGACCGTCCACCACCGCGACCACAACCATGACAACAATCCTCAGGACGGCTCCAACTGGGAACTGCTGTGCCTGTATTGCCATGACAACGAGCACTCGCGCTACACCGACCAGCAATATTTCTCCGACAGTTCCCTCAGCACCCCCAAAGCCGCCAAGGCCACCCACAACCCGTTCGCTGCGCTGGCGGGGCTGATGAAAAAGGAATAACACCTCGTCAATCCCTGGGCGGCGTGATCTGTAACCTTACAGAAATGTAATCACCCGCCCAGCCTCGTTGTGGCATCTTCCCTCCAGGCAAGCACGCAACTGACTGGATACAACCTGGGCATGCACTCCAAGACCTCAAGACGAACCTTTGTGAAAGGGCTGACGGCCGGCAGCCTGCTGGGCGGTATCGGGCTTTGGCAAAGTCCTGTGTGGGCCATCGGCGGCGCGGATCAACCCGGGGTACTGGCGGGTACCGAGTTCGACCTTTTCATCGGCGAAACCCCGGTCAATATCACCGGCACGCAAAAAACGGCCATGACCATCAACGGTGGAATCCCCGGCCCTCTGCTGCGCTGGCGCGAAGGCGATACCGTCACCTTGCGGGTGAAAAACCGCCTCAAGGAAAACACCTCCATTCACTGGCACGGCATCCTGCTGCCCGCCAATATGGACGGCGTTCCGGGTCTGAGTTTTCAAGGCATCGAACCGGACGGCATGTATGTCTACCGTTTCAAGGTCCGACAGAACGGCACTTACTGGTATCACAGCCATTCCGGTTTTCAGGAGCAGTCAGGGGTGTATGGCCCGCTGGTGATCGATGCCAGGGAGCCTGAACCCTTCCAGTACGAACGCGACTACGTAGTGATGCTCACGGACTGGACGGATGAAGATCCGCTCAGGCTGATGAAGAACCTCAAGAAACAGTCGGACTACTACAACTACAACAAGCGCACCGTGGGTGACTTCATTCACGATGTCAGCGAGAAAGGCTGGGACACGGCCGTTGCCGATCGCACCATGTGGGCCGGGATGAAGATGAACCCGACCGATCTGGCCGATGTGAGCGCAGCGACCTACACCTACCTCATGAACGGCAAGGCCCCCGACATGAACTGGACCGGGGTATTTCGAGCGGGAGAACGGATCAGGCTGCGCTTTATCAACGGTTCGTCCATGACCTACTTCGACGTGCGGATTCCCGGCCTGAAAATGACCGTGGTCGCGGCCGATGGCTTGCACGTCAAACCGGTCAGTGTCGATGAGTTGCGCATAGCCGTTGCCGAAACCTTCGATGTCATCGTCGAACCCACCGAAGAGGCCTACACCCTGTTCGCCCAGTCCATGGACCGCACGGGGTTTGCCCGTGGCACGCTCACCCGCAAGGCCGGTGCAACGGCACCGGTTCCAGCTCTCGACCCACGCCC
>JAAIGE0101002081.1_pt1 | contig 20063 bp, 13 predicted proteins | sample 6487951 | NCBI WGS metagenome assembly JAAIGE01 (sample SAMN13974128, study PRJNA590717) | phyllosphere metagenome | biome: tomato field; feature: multiple bacterial spot infested tomato fields; material: tomato leaves; isolation source: leaves from tomato fields | host: Solanum lycopersicum ...
CCCGTGTTGCCCGCGAAGTTCGTCGCGACGACGCCGGGGTGGAACGCGACCGCCGAGACGCCGTCGCTCCCCCACCGGCGCTGCAGCTCGCGGGTGAAGAGGATGTTCGCGAGCTTCGCGTTGCCGTACGCCCGCCACCCCGAGTGCTGCCTACCTATCTAGCGCGAACCAGCTCATTAGTGCGCCGAGTGCGAGCTCGATCTGGAAGATCGCGAGCAGGGCGAGCAAGACTGTGAGCGCGACCGGAAGCCGCTGCATCTCCTCGAGAGCTCGTGTTCATCAAACGGATGGACTGTCATACAGTTCCCTTATGTCATCTACCCCCGGCACCCCAGAGGATGCACCTACACAGGAGAGTGTGCAGCGCGAGATCGACGCAGCATACGGTCAGCTCGACACGGATCTTCCAAATTTGGCGTATGTCGTGTACAGCCTCATCACATCTGCTCCAGCCCAGACGCGAGGGGCCCTCTTTCAATATGCCGTAGAACACGACGCGAGAGCGTCCATGTTCGATCAGGGGAAAACCAACTTTTCAACTAAGAGCCTCAAGCTTGATCCCATCCTCACCGAAAATGATGTCGCGGGCTTGAAGGAACGACTCGGCCAGCTTATTGATACGTTCTTAGATGTCATCATCCGGGAGCAACACGATACCCACACATTTTATCAGCAACTCGCGCTTATGCTCGACAATCCCATCCTCCGATCGGATAAGGATCGAGGTTTCGCCTTTTACTGGTGTTACATAGACAAGCGCCTTCCGTACTTCCAGTTGGACGAGGGCTTGTCCCTTTCCAACGATGATTGGCGAGATCTCGGAATTGCTCTCCGGCCAGAAAAAGCCAAAATCCGATACATCCTCGCTACCGAGTGGATAAGTCGCTCCTCGCAAGCTGATCACATTCTTCGAGTCCTTGACGAAAGAAGCGACGTCGAACGAGTCCGCCTGATGGCCTTCCTTATATGGGAGCTGGAGTCTCGCACTCGTGGCGCTGCAGGGGAAGGGCGAGGATAGTGGCCGGGCTGGCAGAGGCGCTTGCAAGCATTAAGTCGAGCGCCCAAAATTTCCCAAACGGTCGCGCGATAAGTCGCCTTTACACCGGGTCGGAGTCTCTTACGCCTCCTCAGACAAGTGAGAGTGTTGGCGGCCCCGAGGGGGACGAGCGGAAGTTTACGGACTCGTCCCACGCGACGCCAGCTACCGCGACCAGTGAAGAGGAGTTCGCGGACCTTGTTGTCGTCGTTGCTCTCCCGAGCCCAGAACTGAATCAAGCGCTGAAAGTGCTTGGTACTTCGTGGCGGAAGATCAGCCGGGATGGCGTCGTCTACAACGTTTGCTCACGACCAGTCGAACAAAGTGACGTGCGTATAGCAGTGGCAGTGCAGAACGATATGGGACTGGTGCCAGCGGCGATTTTGGCTTCAAAGGCCGTGCGGTCCTGGCGACCCGCCGTTGTCGCAATGATCGGCATATGCGCTGGGGTCAGGGACAAGGTTGAGCTCGGAGACATCGTCGTGGGGAGGCAGATCTTCGATTACGGCAGCGGCAAATTGATACAGGGGAAATTGCACCCCGATTATCAACCCGTAGCCCTCGACGATCACCTGAGTGCCTGTGTTCAAGACCTCGCGCAGGACAAACAACTCCTAGGCAGGATCAAGTCAGAGTGGCCACTTGAGACGGGGGTGCCCGTCACAGAGCTCAGAGCGCACGTAGGCGCGATTGCGTCTGGAGCGGCTGTCGTCGCCGACGAAGCAGTCGTCGAGGGTGTACGCGAGCATAAGCGGGGCCTGCTCGCGATTGATATGGAGGCTTACGGCGTCGCGCGTGGTTCCCTCGCCGCTATCTCACCGCCGCGCCCTCTAATCGTCAAAGGCGTCCAAGACTTTGCCGATGACCAGAAGTCGGACGACTACAGGGAGTACGCAGCGTACGTGAGCGCTCGCTTTCTGCTTGCCTTCATTGAACGCTATTGGTGGCAGCTATCAGCAAAAGAGTGATGCGCGGTCCGATGATTGCCGTGGTCGACGTGCTGATCATTCAAGCTGCCTTGCGGCGCGAGCGCCGTAGTCGCGGTTGAGCGGACGCTTCGTAATGACGGTCTCCGCGAGCCGCCCGGTGTTTCGCAACTGAATCGAGCTGAGAGATGCTCGATCAGACCGACGGCAGGATCGACTGAGACCGTCTCATCATCCGGCAAGCCAGCCGACTGCCACAGATGCACTCGCGGCGCGGCGCCTTTCCCGCTCAATAGACCGGGCCAATGACTCACACACGCACCTGAGCACGGGACGCTGCCTCATGGTTGCGCGTTGCATGCGTTCCCGGTTGCCGCGGTATCGGATTTGGAGTTCCCGCTGGCGAGGCGCACGCCCGGTACGGGCTTGGTCGGCAATCGCTTGCGAGATGCCAGCGGAAATTCGCGCCGCCCGCACCACGAGTGTGACGAGCACGATGTCATCCCGATCCGAGCACGCCTCGCTGGATCCTCACGTCGAACCTGCCGTTCTCCGGCTGGGGCAGGGTCTTCAGCGACCAGGCCGTCCCCGCCGCGATGATCGACCGGATCGTTCACGACGCCGACGTGCTCACACTCAACGGCGCCAGCTACCGGCTCCGCGGGCGAGGAATCGACAGCCACCCGGGCATCAAGACCAGGATCCGGCAGACTAACGAAACGACAACCAGGTGGCCTCGTTTTCGCCCGTCGCTTTCGCTTCAAGTTGGCTCGTCGTCGCCAGAAGGGCGGAGGTGGGGGCCTGCCGTGGTCGACTTACCCGCCTGAACGCTATGAGCGATCGAATGGGCGACGATCTGCGCATCCTCATGTTCCCAATAGCGCAGCACTGTCCACCCCGCGGCACGGAGTAAGGAATCAGTCTCCCGGTCCCGCTCGATGTTGCGCCGCAGCTTGGGGACCCAGTACGCCGCGTTGCTCTTGGGGATTGTTGCGTGATCAGGGCACCCATGCCAGAAGCAACCATCGATGAATACAGCAGTGCGTTGGCGCGTGAAGACGATGTCAGCCCGACGTCGTCCGCCAAGCGGAGCGAAGTCGACGCGGTATCGAAGCCCGAGGGCGTGAAGGCTCCGTCGCACTGCGAGTTCAGGGGATGTATCTCGTCGACGGTTGGCGACCATGGATCGCCGAGAGCCTTCACTGCTCGCCCAGGACATACGGGCAACGCTAGCCGCGCTCACGATGAAAGTCCGCGGGCACCACTACTTTGGGTGGGGAGAGAACAAATAGTGGGGACTGGGATGTCGAAGACGACCGAGGCGTGGCGGCCCGATTCCGTGCTTGTTCAGGAGATTGAAGCGCAGTTTGCGAGTGCAATCGCTGCCTACTCCGCCAAGCCGACGCTGATTACCGAGCACGCGAATCACGAGGAGTCGATTCGTACCGGCGGATACTCGAGCCGCACGCTCCTGGAGCTGGTACAAAACGCCGCCGATTCTATGACCGGCGATGCGTCGGACGCAGGTCTGGGTCGTGTCGAGATTGTTCTGGACCCGGACGCGCGGGTGCTGTACTGCGCGAACTCCGGACGCCCGTTCTCAAAGAGCGGTCTTGTGGCGATCACCCATGCGCACCTCAGCGGAAAGCGGGGTGATGAGATCGGTCGATTCGGGCTGGGGTTCAAATCGGTACTGGCTGTGAGCAGCTCTCCGCAGGTCTTGAGCCGATCGGTATCGTTCGAGTTCAACTCCGCCCAAGCACAGGCAGCGATCAAGGGAGTGGGGTCCGCTGATCGTCGACTGCCCGCACTCCGCACTGCGACTCTGCTCGACGCGGACCGACTCTTTGCCGATGACGCAATCGCCAAAGGACTTGCTGAGTGGGCTACGACCATAGTCCGCCTACCAGGTGTCGCGGACCCTGCACGGATTCGGCGCGAGATGGAGACGTTCTCCTCCGAGTTCCTCCTGTTCGTGAGCGCCGTGCGCGAGGTCAGGCTCACGGTGCTGGGAGATGGGGGACTCGCGACTAGTCACATCTCGAAGGAGCTGGGGGAAGGGCAGTTCAAGATCGAGCGACCAGACGGGACAGGCGACGAATGGCTCGTCCGTGAGCGCATGCACTCACCAACACCTGCAGCGCGACGGGAGGTCGGGGAGGCGGTATCTCGAGACGAGATCAAGGTGAGCATCGCGCTGCCAGTTAAGCCTCGCCGAGGAAATCCGGAGGCGGGGGACCCCGGTACCCAGGTCGGGCAGTTCTGGAGCTACTTCCCTCTGCAGGACCGGACCTCGGCCACAGCGTTCTTCAACGCGCCATGGAGCGTTAACGATGATCGGACCACGCTGTTGAGGAACGGGTACAACCGGGAAATTCTCGCAACCCTCGCCGACATGTTCGTTGAGGTCTTGCCGAGAGTCAGCACCCATCAAGACCCCGCTGCCCACCTGGACTACCTCCCCGCTCGGGGCCGGGAGGCGATCTACTTCGGCGACGAAGTGCTGTGTGCACTCGTGCCGCCGTTGGCCGTCACGGCTGCGCTCATCCCGGATGGAGATGGCGTGCTGAGAACTCCCGAAGAGCTCAGGCCCCTCGATCTGACGTGCGAATGGAAGATCCCCGAGGTCGCGCACGAAGCGTGGGTAGCGTCCCCAAACACTGCCAACGACGTGCCGCACTGGCGATGCTACGGATCGAGTCAGCGCGTGGCACGGCTCCGACAGTTATTCGCAGTAAGCGTGGACCCGGACCGGTTCGACGAGGACAGCCGCGACATGAAGCGTGCACTGGAGGTCGTACCCAAGCGGGGTATCCAGTCGTGGCTGCGCGAGTGGGCCGAGGGAGATGACGTCGAGTCCGCGGCCAACGCACTCAAGGTGGTCATGGCCAACCGTGGATCGGATGATGCGGAAAAGGCGCGAGTGATTCCGACCACGGACGGCCCGCGTGCGCTTGGCGACCGTTCGCTCGTGTTCCTGTCGAAGATGGAAGACCTCGACATCGAAGGTGCTGTCTTCGTCGATCCAGCGTTTCTCGCCTACCCGGACATGGAGCGGGTGCTTCGTTCAGCCGGATTCCGCGACCTTGATCCCATCGCGATCCTCCACGCGCGTCTGGCGAAACTCACGACGGATGCAGGACCGGAACAGCAGGAGAGGTTCTGGGACTCGGCCTTGAGCGTCAGCACACGTGACGCCTTGAACGCATTGCGAGCAACGCCCACAGCTCAGGTGCTGGTGCCGACTCGCGACGGGGCCTGGAGCTGGCCGCAACAAGTTCTTGACCTGGATGGTGAGTTGCCGGGTGCGGACGGTGGAGTTCTGCTGGATCGACAGCGATGCGTCCCAGCCCTTGCCCACGAGATCGGTGTCGTGGAGTCGCCGCAACGAGAGTACGACTTCGAAGACGAGTCCGCCGCCGATGAGTACCGAGACTGGGTGATCGAGGAGCTGAACGGCCGTCTGACTCCGGGCGAACGCCCAATCGAGCGGATATCGCTCTACCCGAGCGGTGGCGGTTCGGCGGGACCTTTCTCCGTGCTGTTGATACTGCAGGCCGCGGGGGCGGCGAACCACATTCGGGAGTCTTGGACACGAGGACTTCTCGAGTTCGGAGATGCCCCGTGGGATTGTGAGGACAACGCGACCGGAGTGTCGTATCGCGTGAAATCACCGATGCGGTGGGCTGCCGAACGTGCTGGGCTGCTTCGGACGTCGCGCGGCTTTCAGCCGATCACTCATGCCGTCGCACCGTCGCTCGTCGAGTACCGCGAGTTGTTGCCGCTGTACGAGGGGCCGCGCAGCATCGTTGACACGCTTCAGCTACCGCAGGAGATATCGCGCATCGCTCCCGAAGTGCTCCGGGAAGCATTGGCAACGGAGTTACTTCCGCCTCAACTCACCGACTCCGTGCTCGTCCGGTTCATCCTCGAATCCGCGCCGCGCGCCTACCCGGACGGGCGCCCGCCGGGTGTACCCGCCCGCGTCGGGCGCGTGGTCGAGTCGCGCGCAACCGGGACCGTTTACATAGCGGTTGACGAGGAACAGCGCGACTATCTTGCACAGCACCAACGACCGTACCTTCGCGCTTCGGAGGCCGACGCTGAACGGTTGGTAGAGCTGGTCGGATGCAGACGATTCGAGGATTCGTTCGCCTTCTCGATGAGGATCGACGGCCAGCAGGAAACTGAGCGACTGCTGGACGTCTTCAGTGGTCTCCGGGGCTGGCCGAGCAAAGAAGATCTGGGGAGTACGACTCTCTCGCGCGCCGAGTCCATAGCGAAGTGGGTCACCACGGAAGAGGGCGTCGAAACCCAGTCGCTCGATTCCTATCGTGACGGTGTCAACTTCGTCGTGGCTACGCGGCTCAGCGAAAAAGAATCACTTCGACTCGTCAGCGAAGCTTTCGATCTGGGACTCAACAACGCGGAGGTCGAGCGAGTACTAGAGGTCGGACTCGCCCAGCACCTCGAACTGATCAGGCAGGAGGCTGTTTCGGCAGCGACGAATGCTGACCGACTCGACGTCTATTTCGGTGCCGACGATATGCGAGAGAAGCTTCCGAAGGGACTCTGGCAGGGGCTGGAAGCACAAGGGCTAGTGTCGAAGGCCACGTCTGTCGCTGAGCTCGTACTTTCCGTCTATGGAAAGGACGCCGTCAGCGAGCTGGCCGATCTCTTTCGGCGAGAGGGCTTCCCGGATGTCCCGACCCAGTGGGCCGGCGGTGCAGCGACGATCACGTGGCTGCGAAAGATGGGGTTCGGACCCGAATTCGCAGGACAGCGGACAGCGCGCCAGGCGGCCGAATTCATCGTGCCCGGTGCAACGGTGCTGCCGAAGCTCCACGACTACCAGGCGCGGATCAGCGCAGAACTGCGCTTCACGCTGCTCGAGATCGATGATTCCGGACGTCGAGCCAAAGCCATGGTCGAACTTCCCACCGGGGCAGGTAAGACACGCGTCGCCACCCAGACACTCCTTCAGCTGTTCATTGACGGCGAGCTCGATGGCCCTGTCCTTTGGATAGCGCAGTCGCAAGAGCTGTGCGAACAGGCGGTGCAGACGTTCAGCCAGGTCTGGCGGGGACTCTGCACGGAGCAACAGGTGGACATCCCTCTGACTCTGGGGCGTCTGTGGGAAGGGAACGACGTCCAGGAACCGGACACCGCCCACAGCGTTATCGTCGCCACTGACGCAAAGCTAGAGGTTCTCCTCGACAGAGCTGAGTATCACTGGCTCAGCACCCCCGCCGCCGTCGTGATCGATGAGGGGCACGTTGCCGGTACGTCCACGCGGTACACACGACTCCTCTCATGGCTGGGCGTGGACGGCCGCAGGTTTGAGCGCCCACTGATCGGATTGTCCGCGACTCCGTTCAAGGGCACATCCGTTCAGGCAACAGACCAACTCGCCGCCCGCTTCGGCAGGCGAAAGCTCGCCGCCTTCGAGGAGAACCCGTACCAGGAGCTCGTTGCGCGCGGGGTGCTGGCCCGTGTGAAGCACGCCGTTCTGAAGGGCGCGGTCGTCCGACTCTCGGACGACGAGGCGCGTGAGGCGAAGCGGACAAACCGGGTCAGCGGGCAGGTCCTTGACCGGGTCGCGGCTGACCATGCGCGCATGGGCATCCTGGTCGACAGCATCATGAACCTGGAATCCGAACGGGCACGATCAGTTCTCGTGTTCACACCCAATGTCCTCTCGGCACAGGTCCTCGCGGCGACGCTGTGCTACCGAGGAGTGGAAGCCGCATCGGTAAGCGGGCAAACCGGTCGTCAGGAACGACGCGACGTCATCCAAAGGTTTAAAGACGGGAAGGTTCAAGTGCTCGCCAACTGCGACCTGCTAACCCAGGGCTTCGACGCGCCAGGCGTGACCGCGCTCTACATCGCCCGCCCCACGTTCAGCCCGAACGCCTACATCCAGATGGCGGGTCGAGGGCTTCGAGGACGCGAGAACGGCGGAAAGGACGAGTGTCTCATCGTGGACATGGAGGACAACTTCGGCAGTACCGACATCAATAACCTTCTCGGCTTCCGAGAGTACGAAGAGCTCTGGCAGGAGCAGCAGTCGTGATTCTCAGCCCAGACCTGCAGAGCATCGAACAATACGTGCAGAGCGATGCCGAGAGGCGTGTCGCGAGACTTCTCGCGCGGATCCAGAAGCACGACGCGGTGGGATTCCATTCGATGCAGCTCCGCAGTCATCCCTCGAAGCAGACATCCGAAGGAGACTTCATCGTTCTGTGGAGAGGGACGATCATCGTCGTAGAGGTCAAGGGCGGCGGTGTAATGAAGCATGAGGGGGCCTGGTACACCAGGAATCGCCATGGCGATTGGAACAAGCTCAAAGAACCGCCGATGACACAGGCGCGCACCGCGATGCATGCGCTGCTCAACATCCTCAGAGAAGACGGTGCTGGCTGGGTCCTGGCTGACGCTGTCGTGATCACTCCCGATGTCGACGCTCCACCGGCGTCGCCTGAATGGAAGTCGACGCATTGGTTGACCAAGGGTGATATGACAGTCGAGCGTCTCACCTCGGCACTGGACGTGGTTGCAGCTGCCATCCCTCCCGGCCCGCCTTCTGCGCGGCCTGCACGCTTCGAGGATCTGCGGACGCGACTGTTCGGAGAGTTCTCCAGGCTCCCCGTCATCGATGCGCAACGCGGAGCTGTCATCGACGAGCAGAACATCGCGACGGCAGACCAAGCCCGTGTGCTTGCAGGCCTGGCGAAGAACCAGCGGATCCTGGTCCTCGGCGGAGCGGGCACAGGCAAGTCGGTCGTGCTTGCGGAGGCGGTCAAACAGGAAGTCGCCGAAGGCCGGTCGGTGCTCGTCACATTCCGGTCACCAGGACTTCGAGCCTTTTTCGCCCCGCTGCTCGACGGTAGAGACGTTGAGATCGCCGAGTTCGCCGCGCTGCGCGACACTCGCAAGTTCGACGTCGTGCTCGTCGATGAGGCCCAGGATCTGATGCACGCCGAAGCGATGGACGTCCTGGATCGCGTCATCGACGGGGGCAGGAGTAATGGGCGGTGGCGCATGTTTCTTGATCCCAACAACCAGGCCCACGTCGACGGTCGCTTCGATCCGGATGTGTTCGAGCTGGTGCAATCAGACGCTGCTGAGTACGACTTGACCAAGAACGTGCGGAACACGCGAGCAATAGTTCATATGGTCCAGGAGTACCTTGCGGCGGATGTCGGGGATCCCGGCATCGTCAACGGGGAGGCGATCAGTTGGGTGAAAGTCGATCAAGGTGAGTCTCGTGCTCAGGCGATCCGGCTCGCCAAGTCGTTCAAACGTGATGGGGTTCGCGCCGCCGAGATCTGGGTAATTCCTGCGCAGGGCGACGCGTCAAAGGATGAGTTCGTCGACGGAATCCGCGTCGTGAGTCCGCGCAACGCAAAGGGCTTGGAAGCCGAGCATGTGATCGTGTGCGACCTTCCCGAGGACTACACGCCCGAGGCGCTTGCGAGCCTGTACGTGGCCGTTACACGAGCCCGCGTGTCCCTGCACATTTCGCTCACGGATCCCGATCGGAAGCGACTGCAGACGCTTGTTCGGTCGTCGACGGAGGCGCAACGGTGACGCTCACGCCCGCCCAGACCCGCGCTCTGAATCATCTGCGAGCTGCGTACGTTGGACCAGAACACGGCGATGACGAGGTGCTTCTGAATCGACCGTCGCTGCAGTACGCCGTAGGGATGCTATTTCCCGCTGGGGACGAGGCTCCAGCCCAAGGCAGCGTTGCAGCCGGCGAGTCTGATCCCGAACAACTCGTGATGGCAGACGTCGACGAAGGCGACATCGAAGAGGAGGATACGACTTTACCTTTGGCGGAGGACTGGCGGCCCTCATCCGCTGCGATCTCCTTCGTGACGGATGGTCAGGCCGTGCTCTGCGACTTCTCGGCGGCGACGTATGCTCCGATCGAGGACGGAGGACTCCCGAGGTGGCAACGTACCGGCCATCGGTTCGGCGGGATTGCCCTTGCCCGGGGCGCGGCGCAGGTGCGCCAGTTGGACGCTGGCGACGTACCGTTCGAGATCGGGACGCGATGGCGCCCGTATGGACCCAACTGGCTCGTTACGCTTCACGTCCGCTTGCGAACGAGAACAACGGGAGAGGACCGGACCGACATACCCCGGATGCTGTTCCAGGTAGACCTCGAAGGTCGGCCTGCGGATGGTGCGCGCATCTTGGAGTACGACGTGTCGCGTGCGATCGACGTCGACCCGGAGTCGGCGGAGTTGCGACTGCGATACCGAGATCGCCAGACATTTGCCGTCGGGCACGGGATGGCCGCAGGCTGGGACGTCGACGCTGAGGGGCGGTGTGAGCGTGTCCGCCTCGATCCGGTTCCGCACTTCGTAGTGCCGGCGATCGCGCAGACCGGCGGAACGCAGCTCCGGGATAGCGCCCGTCCAGCACTCAACCTCGAATTCCTGGCATCCATTGATTCCGACCCTGACCCTGTGATCGATGCGCTGGGGGCCTTCGTCGAGGCCTTCTCGGATTGGGTCGAGGGGCAACAACGCGATGCGGTCGATTATGGCCGCGTCGCCGAAGCAATCGCCGGGCGCGCGGAGACCTCAGCCAAGCGCATGCGTGAAGGCGTGGACCTCCTCGCGCGCCCTGGCGCGGGCGCTCTCCGACGGTCTTTTGCACTCGCGATGTCGGCCATGCGCCTTCAGATGGCCCAGGCTGCGATAGGACGCGGCGAGATCGATCCAGTTCCGGAATGGCGCCCGTTCCAGCTCGGGTTCTTGCTGATATCTCTAGCGTCGACCGTCGATGAGAAGCATCCCGACCGCTCAATCGTCGATCTGATTTGGTTCCCGACTGGCGGAGGCAAGACAGAGGCGTATCTCGCACTGGCTGCGATCGTCATTTACCTTCGCCGCATTGAGCACGGCCCGGAAGGTGGAGGTACCGCTGTAATAACCCGGTACACGCTGCGACTACTGACTTCACAGCAGTTCCAGCGTGCCGCCTCTCTGATCTGCGCGATGGAGATCCTTCGCGGCCGCGACGAAAGAGCGAAGGGGATGGCCCGCTTCTCGATCGGCCTGTGGGTCGGACGGGATGCAACTCCTCAGACTCGTGCGGACGCGAAGTTTGCCCTTGAACGGCTTCACAAGGCCCAGCATCCGCAGGACGCTAATGAGTTCCAGATCACCGAGTGTCCGTGGTGTCTGGCGGAACTTGTACCCGAGCGGAAGGATGACTCGCGTCAAAGCTATGGCGCTCGCCGGGCCGGCAACGACATCGTCTTTCGATGTGTCAACGCATCGTGCGAGTTCTCCCAACGGGATCTGCCGATGAACGTGGTCGACGAAGTGCTCTACGAGGATCCGCCGACCTTCCTGCTCGCGACCGTAGACAAGTTCGCGCGATTGCAGTTCAAGGACACCGCTGGACGCCTCCTCGGCATAGGCACGCCGTTCCGCCAGCCGTCTTTGATCATCCAAGACGAACTCCACCTGCTGTCCGGGCCGCTCGGAACCACGGTCGCCGTGTTCGATGCTGTTCTTCAGGTGCTCCTGAGTCGAAAAGGAACCGATCCGAAGATCGTCGCCTCAACGGCGACGATTCGAGCCTCGGACGAACAGGTGAAAGGTCTCTATGGGCGCCGTGTCGCGCTCTACCCGCCAGCCGGAATCGACGGCGATCGCACTTTCTTCGCTAGCCCGGTCGCCACGGGTAGGGGTCGCCTGTACGCGGGAATCATGCCGCAGAGCGTGTCTCAGGCAACCGCGTTGGTCGCGGCGGCCTCCCCCATACTCGAGCTGCCGCAGGTGGTCGTCGGAGCCGACGGTATCGGCGACCGCATCGATCCCTACTGGACGTTCGTGGTCTATCACAACAGCCTCCGAGAGCTAGGGCGAACAAGCGCGCTTCTGCTCGACGACGTCAACGGGCGCCTCGAAACGCGCGCCGACAGACTGGGGCTTGCCCTCCGAGCCGTGCGCGCGGATCATGTGCTCGAACTGACGAGTCGACGGGGCCCGGACGAGCTGCCGAAGGATCTACGGCAATTGAGGGTGAACGCGGATGAGTCCGCGGACGCAGTTGACGCAGTGCTGTCCTCTAACATGCTGTCCGTCGGCATCGATGTTCAGCGCCTTGCGCTCATGCTTATGGTCGGCCAACCGAAGACCACCGCCGAGTACATTCAGGCCACGAGTCGGGTCGGACGCGGGAGCGTCGACGGCATCGTAGTAACGCTGTTCCGGTCCAATCGCGCCCGCGATCGGTCGCACTTCGAGACCTTCCGCGGATTCCACGACGCGCTCTACCGAAGCGTTGAGCCGACGAGCGTGACGCCTTGGTCCCTTTCGTCGCGCGACCGGTCGCTCGCCGGCGCGCTGATCGCGCTCCTGCGACACAGCGTCGCCTCACTCAGTCGAGACGGTGACGCAGGCGCGTTCGACCTATCTGATTCGCGCCTTCGTGTGACCGTTGAGGACCTGGTCGAGCGGTTCATGGTGCCCGTTCGGGAGTCAGATCCGAACGAGCAGCGAGCGGTAAGAGATCAGGTGTGGCAATTGCTGCGTGAATGGGATCGGAAGGCGGCCGAAGCTCGTGCCGCCGGAGACTCTCTTCGGTACGAGCATCATCAACCAGGCGACCGCGCACTGGTCAAGAGGTTTGGGCAAGAAGGCCCCGACTGGCTGGTCGGAGATTCGATGCGGTCGGTCGAGCCGAATGTTGCGGTCGAGGTCCAGGAACCCGAGCAGGAGGTATCGCGTGCAGAAAATCAAGCATGATCTCCGACTGTCGGAGACAGTCTCTCCATTCGGCGTCGGCGCGATCGTGGACATTCGGGGAGAGTCGCTTATCGCGCCCGACACTTCCTGGTGGGCGAAGAGAACAGCTCCCGAGATCCACTGCGATCGGTTGGTCGACCAACTCGTGCAGCGAGGGCGTCCTCGCCCCGTGCTTCGGCAAGCTCCAGCGCACGCGGGCCGTTCTGGACGCGACACGGCAAGTGTTCCGTACTGGCGATTCCCAGCGTGGCGATTCTGCGAACGGTGCCTGAGACTCTCAAAGCTGACTGGAATAGTGAAGGGACGGTTCCGTAACAGGTGTGATTGTGGTGGCGCGCTCGTCCCGATGCGCTATGTCGCGGTCTGTAAGTCCGGAAGCCACGTGCAGGACGTGCCGTGGTTCAAATGGGCGCACCGAGGCCACGACAAGGGAGTGACCGAGGAAGTACGCGTGTGTCGCGCCTACAAAGAGCTCCGCTTTGTGCGATCGAGCACTAGCGGTGAAGGTCTCGCCTCCCTTCGTGTGGTCTGCGACGGGTGTGGACGAGCGCGCCCTTTGTCGGAGCTGGTCGGGCAGAATTCACTCCAACGCGCTGGCATCCGTTGCGAAGGACATCAGCCCTGGCAGATCGAGGATGCTGCGCGCAGAGTCTGCGACGCCGATCTTGTGGCCGTTCAACGCGGCGCGACTGGCAACTATCTCGCTGAACGCGTCTCCGCGCTCGACATACCCGAGGAGAAGACACGATCGCAGGAGACCATCAGCAGCGTGCGCGGTCATGACTACTTCCGGCGTCTTGTCGACGATAACGGCGGCCCGAAGTCCGAGATGATCGCGGGCTGGATCGCCGACGAGCTCGACGTTGCGGTAGAGGACGTTCTTTCAATCGCTCTCACCGACGAGAACGAGACCGCTAGCGACAACGGCGTCGGTGTGCTCAAAGATGGCGAGTGGGCGGCGTTCGTGAAGAAGATCACGGCAGGCAAGGACAAGGCCCTCGGCAACTTTGTCGTCGATGGCTGGGCTGGGGACTGCTTCGATGACGCGCCAGCCGAGCTCAGCCGCGTACTCGCGGGCGTCGGCCAGGTTCACCGGGTCCGCGAGGTGCGGGCGCTGAAGGGATTCCGAAGGCACCGCGCAGACGCGGACTTCGTATCCGCGGACCTTGGCCAAGATCCAAATCAACGCCCGGTGTTTCCAGCGCTCGAGCTCTTCGGTGAAGGAATCTTCCTCCAGTTCGACGAAGCGGCGATCGAAGCTTGGGAGCAGCTACCGGATGTGCAGGCTCGCGCCCGAATACTGAGGGAACGCCGCGAGCAGATGGACTGGGCCCGCTCCCGCCTGGATGACCCTGAGCCACGATTCATCGCCCTGCACACCATCGCTCACCTGCTCATCCGTCGGCTGGCTTTCGCTAGCGGCTACGCGTCGGCGTCGTTGCAGGAGCGCGTCTATGCCAGCTCGGATCGTCCCGACAAGACGTCCGGGGTACTCATTTATACGGCTGCGGGAGACGCGCAGGGAACCCTTGGAGGCCTGGTCAGGCTCGGTGCACCGCGGCTGCTCGTACCTCTGCTCCTATCCGCCCTCGATGATGCCGACATCTGTTCGAATGATCCTGTATGTATCGAGAGCGATCGTCAGGGGTCGTCCCAACTGAACCTTTCGGCCTGTCACGGATGTGCTCTCATCAGCGAGACCTCCTGCGAATCGGGCAACCGGCTGCTGGACAGACAGCTGGTGCTCGGCGGAGGCGATGTAACTGGGCTGCTTGCGGGCGTGCTTCCCGAAGTGCGGGCAACGCTCGGGGCGGGCTCGTGAGCGTGCCGGCGCGCCGGACGAGCCCGACCTCAATCGGTGTCTACGATGACGAGGTGACCCGCGAGATCAAAGTTCTGGACCTCTTCGCCGGTGCTGGGGGGCTTACTGCAGGACTCCACGCGGCCTCCAGTCGCTTTAGGACAGTGGGTGCGGTCGAAATGGACCGTGCTGCAGCCGCATCGTATGAGGCAACCTACGGCGAGAACATCGTCTACGCGGGTGACATAAAGACATGGCTTGCCGAGGAGAAAGTACCTAGGGCGGACGTGATCATCGGCGGCCCTCCCTGCCAGGGATTCTCGAGCCTTGGGAAACAAAACGTCGAGGACGAGCGCAACTCTCTCTGGGAGGAGTATGCGAAGACGATCCGGCGAGCGCGACCAAAGTACTTCATCGTCGAGAACGTCGCCGAGTTCAAGAAGTCCCCGCAATACCGCCAATTCAAGGATGCGACCTCCGACGGAGGATTGCTCGATGAGTACGACTTTCAAGCAGAGGTGCTGAATGCTGCGGCCTACGGTGCCGCGCAGTCGCGCCGACGCACCGTGATTGTCGGGTACCGACGCGAGCTCGGATTCCCGGGATTCCCAGCTCCCACGCACTCCTCCACTCCCCAAATCGATGGACTGAAGCCGTTCGTCACGGTGAAGGATGTGCTTGGTCGGTTACCTCGGGTTCCCGACCGCGATGACGTGTTCAATAGTCGTCAAGTCGAATTTAGGGGCACGCGGTACGCGGGGGCCTTCTCCGTGCGCGATCTTCACTGGAGCAGGAAGTACACCGATCTTTCACTGAGGCGATTCGCCGTAATCCCGGCGGGGGGCAACCGCCGAAACCTCGAGCCCTACCCGGATCTCATGGCGCCGTGTTGGGTGGCTCACAAGACCGGGTCGGGGGATGTCATGGGCCGACTCCACTGGGGTCGTCCGGCCGTGACGATTCGCACCGAGTTCTTCAAGCCCGAGAAGGGGCGCTACATCCACCCTGAGGAGAACAGGGCGATCACCCACTATGAAGCCGCCCTACTCCAAGGTTTCGGCCCCAATCACCGATTCGTTGGGTCCCGCACCGACATCGCGCGACAGATCGGAAATGCCGTGCCCATAGCGCTCGGCGCCGCGATCGGCCGATTGCTCGCAGCGAGGTTCTGAAGTCCCTCGCGGTGCTTATCCCCGAGCGGCTGGTAATCGGAGCGCCAGTCCGGAAACTGAGGAGTGAGCGGCGAGAACGAAGGCGCGACCGACCGCCACGCTCTCGACGTTGGAGGGAGGCGCCCCTCCAACTCAACGCCAGTTGACGACGTCCTCCGACATCTGTGGTGCAACCGCCCGTCAACACGCGGTTAGAGGTCGCCATAGACTCGCCTGGGTCCGCGAAATGGTCTCCCCAGCTGACAGATGTCGGGCCGGCAAGTAACCTTGACCTGTGACCATCGCTACCGAGACCGTGCCCAGCCGGATCAAGTCCACCGATCCGCTGCACGAGCCTCGGGAGCTGACCGCAGAGCAGCGTGAGGTGTTCCGCGTCCGGGCGCGTGAAGCGCGTCTGGCGAAGATCGCCGCGGCCAGCGGCGTAGGGGAAACGCCGCTTCATGAGGTCAACGTGCCAACCTTCGACCCGGACGAACTAATGCCTCAGCTTCCGTCCAACGGGATCACGACGCTTTCGCTTTTTAGCGGGGGCGGAGGGCTAGACCTCGGCTTCGACCGCGCCGGATTCGTACATCGTGGCTCGTGGGAGTGGATGTCCGACGCGGCTGCGACCATCAGGGTCGCTCGCCCCGAGTGGGATGTTTACGGCGGCACCGAACTGGGGGACGTGCGCAACGTTAACTGGCGGGCTTTTCGGAATCAGATCGACGTTATTCACGGCGGCCCTCCCTGCCAGCCCTTCAGCAACGCCGGAAAGTAGCGCGGCGCTCAGGACCCTCGTGACATGTGGCCCGAGTTTGTGCGCGCCGTCCGGGCCGTCCGACCACGCGCCTTTATCGCGGAGAACGTTGCGGCGCTTGCTTCGGCGACCTTCTCGGACTATGTCGAGGAGCACATCCTCGCCCCATTGCGCGGCGCGTACGAGATTCACCGCGTTCTCCTGCAGGCATACGAGTTCGGAGTTCCGCAGGTGCGCCGCCGCGTCTTCTTCATTGGATTTCGTACAAAGACGATGGCCAAGAAGTGGAGAGCTCCGTCGGCCAAATTCCGGCGCATCGACGACAGCGAATCAAACTTGCCCGTCGTGACGGGCGTGCGCAAAGCTCTGGGTCTGCCCGACATCGGGTACGACGGAATCTCGCCAACGATCCGTAGCGGTTTGTCTGGACCGCGCCACACCACGTCGATCCTGAGCAGCGTCTCAGCCCAGCGCAAGTTCGAGGCTCTCAACGTTTGGCCAAACGGAGTGGCAGCGAGTCGAGAAGCGGCTAGTGCGTACGTGACGAAGAACGGTCACTTCCGACTGTCGGTAGCGGATGTCGCCTTGCTTCAAGGCTTCCCCGAAACATGGCCGTTCCAAGGTGCGACCTACATGCAGCTCGGCCAAATCGGAAACTCGGTCGTGCCGCCCGTTGCTTACGCCGTAGCATCCTCGGTCGCCGAAGCTTTCAAGTAGTCCCGAATCAGCTCACGCAGCTTCCCCGCGTGCTCGGCCTCGATCCGGTCAAATTTCTCGAAGAACTTCGCCTCAATGTGTGGGTTATTGAGTGTCGAGCCGCGGCCAAGCACGTAGCGTGCTCGTGCCTGGAGGATTTCGGTCATTCGCGCTAGTGAGTACCCGGACTCAACGTCCTGACGAGCGACATACTCAGCCTTTGTCCAGCGCCGCTTCATCAGGGACCGCGCCTCGTCGATCGAGTAGACGTCTTTTGCCCCGAACAGCGCGACGACATGTTCAATAGTTGCCGCCTCGACGCCGCTGTCACGGCTGTGCGTCAGTATCTCCGCCATGCGCTCGCGGGTATACCCGGCGACATGATCCTCGTTGGCGGCGTAGTCGTCTGCACTCCATTGGTTCTTCATGATGCTTCGAGCGTCTGCGCGTGAGTACACAGTCTTATCTCCGAGGCTCGCTTTGATCTGCGCGGCCGAGACGTAACTCGGTAGGTCCGCGGCGAGAGCGACGTCGGGAGCGATGTACTTCTCCTTCTCAGCGATCCAGCTCTCCATGTCGGCGGGCGACGCATAGATGCAGTACTTCAGAGTACTGCCGCTCTTGTCGTAGAAGGCAAAGATCCAGTGCAGGCCGTCGCGCCACTTCGAGATGTGGTCGGGTCCAAAGTCGCGAACGGTCGAGACGCTAGAGCCTGTCGAGGATTTCAACTCAAAGTTGATCTTGTGACCGTCGACTATGAGGTAGGCATCAATCTCAGAGCGTTTCCGGTCCGGATCCGCTATCAAATTGAAGAGGCTGCGCATCTCGCGTTCGCGAGCATCGTCCTGGACCGGCATGTCCCCGATCCTGTCAGGGTGCGCCTCTTCCGCGCCAATCCGCGAGCTTGCGACGCGGCAGCGATCCGTCCGTGCGGGATGGCGCGCGCCCGTGCTCCTTCAGTCCGGCAATCAGCCCGTCGAGCGATTGGGCGCGGCGCAGTGGTCGCCGTCGAACGGCTGCTAAGCGACGCGCGCCAGCGCAAAGTCTGCAAGGAGTGAGCGCCGAGAACGGAGACGCGACCGATCGCTACACCCTTGGCGTCGGAGGGAGGCGCCCCTCCAACCCAGCGCCAGTTGACGACGTCTTCCGCCATCTATCCACATCTTCCATCGGCTGCGTTGACGTGATCCAACGAGTGTCCGACACTGGCCCGATACTGGCCGTCGAAGGGCCGCCGCTACCGCGTGCGCTACCGCAAGCCTGATAGCACCGAAACGCAGAAGCGCGGCTTCACGACGATGCGCGAGGCGAAGCTCTACCTGTCCATGGTCACCGTGTCCAAATCGAAGGGCGAGTACATCGATCCCGTGGCATCGCGGATGCCGGTCCGGATGTTCGCCGACAGCTGGCTCCGGTCGAAGCAGCCGCCTATGTCGAAGCCTTCGTACTACATGACGCTCGAGCGGGCGTGGAAGAACCACGTCGCTCCAGTCTGGGCAGACAGGGAGATCTGGTCGATCCGGCGGTCTTAGGTTCAGGACTGGGTATCAGAGCTCGCGACGCAGAAGTTGCGCACGGTAGTGCTTCGCGCGCTGGGAGTCCTCGCAGGTATCCTCGATGTCGCCATCGATGATCGTCGCCTTGCGAACACTCCGGCGCGACACATCCGCAATCTCCCTCGGAGCGGACCAGGCAAACGCCGCGTCTATCTCTCGCACGACCAGGTGGCGACGTTGGCGGCATGCTCGGCGTATCCGACGATGGTTCTGACCTTGGCATACACCGGCCTGCGCTGGGGTGAGGCGACGGGGCTGCGCGTGCGGAGTGTGAATCGACTGCGTCGGCGCTTCGTGATCGAGGAGAACGCGGTGATGATCGCGTACGAGATCCACGTTGTCACGCCAAAGACGCACGAGAAGCGCTCGGTGCCCTACCCCGCGCGGCTCGCTCCGATGATCGAGCAGGCGTGCGCCGGAAAGGGACCGGAAGGGCTGCTGTTCGGCGACGGCATCAACCACATGCGCAACTCCGGCGCACAGGAATGGTTTGCGAACGCGGTCCGCCGTGCGCAGGCTGTGGACCCATCGATCCCGAGGCTGACGCCTCACGACCTCCGCCACACCGCCGCATCGCTGGCGATCAGCTCGGGCGCAAACGTGAAGGCTGTGCAGCGGATGCTCGGCCACGCGTCGGCCGCGATGACGCTGGACACCTACGCCGACCTCTTCGACGACGATCGGGATGCCGTCGCATCGCGCCTCAACGACGCGATGCCGCTCGTGGCGCTGCCGTCAGGTCCCCAGACCCGCTACGCCCGACCGACGTAACGACGGAGAGCAGACTGCTCAACTTTTCGACGAGGCTCAGGACGCCCGAAATGCTCGATTTCGTCGTTCTCAGGCGTCGAACGACGCTCCGTGAAGGGCGTCGAATCTGCCTCGTCTTCGGCTCACACGTTTCTCAAATGCGGCCGAAAAGCGGTCAAAAAGGCATTCTAAGTGGCCTGACCATAGAAGAAATACCTGGACCGAGGCGAAAAGAAACTGCGCCCCTGGAGGGACTCGAACCCCCAACCGTTTCCTTAGGACGGAACTGCTCTTCCATTGAGCTACAGAGGCTGGCACGTCGAGTCTACCGATCCCCCGGCGTCCGGTAGGTTCGCGACATGACCGTTCGGCGTGCACTCCCCCTGCTCGCCGCAACAATATTCCTGCTCGCCGGATGCGCCGGCCAGCCGCCGCACGACCCGCCCGCCGGGCCACAGCTGCCACCCGCCGGAGCCCAACTCGACTACCAGCTTGGCGGAGCCTACGACCCACCCGACGGCGTCGACATCGTCGTACGCGACCGGGCCGCGGCATCCGTCGACGACCTCTACTCCGTCTGTTACGTCAACGGCTTCCAGACACAGCCGGGCGAGC
>JAAIGE0100369124.1_pt1 | contig 20039 bp, 11 predicted proteins | sample 6487951 | NCBI WGS metagenome assembly JAAIGE01 (sample SAMN13974128, study PRJNA590717) | phyllosphere metagenome | biome: tomato field; feature: multiple bacterial spot infested tomato fields; material: tomato leaves; isolation source: leaves from tomato fields | host: Solanum lycopersicum ...
AATCCATGTGGCCACCGCCATCTGTACAAAGCGCGGTAACACTTGGTGGCCTCGGTGCCGTAGGACGCAAAGAACTCAGGCATCGACAATCCAGCCTGGAACTGCACAGTGTTGATGCTCATCTCGCCACCTCGTTGACTTTAGGTGACGACACCATCAACCCCGCCTGGCGCAGATCCTGCGACTGCTGGCTGAAGGTCGGGGCTAATCAGGTCGCCTGTTGGGAAGGTGCCGGTCACTCCGTATGCCTTCGTCGTCCCAGCCAGCACTTCAGTGAACGACCGCGAAACCGAGCGATTCTCGCCAGAACCCGACACGGGAAGATCGCTTCAGAGGAAGCTTGTTCGTCTCCGATGTTTAATTACATCGTGGATGTCTAGTAAATTATCAATACCATTGCTTACAATTCTTTGAACTTTAAAATAATGGACAGGATATTTAATTTCGACTATAAAAAATATCGCGAAATGACGGAAGCGGCGGATGATTACCGCAATTCTCCGCCTCATGAAGAACAACGGGAAAACCACGGCGCGGGTTATAACATGCATCCGTTGCTTGAATCTCTCCCACGAAGAAATCCTACGCAAGTGCATGCCGATGGCTCGGTTCATCAGATGCGTGCGGCCGCGCCGACCTCCAGAACCCATAGGGATTACTTAAAAATATTAGAACTAATAAGCGCCTATGGCGATGGCAAAGGTATTCCCGAGCTACAAAGAAGCTTTCCAAGCTTTGCTGCCTTTTTGATGGACAGTGGCTTGTCGCATGTAAATGGCAGGCAGATGCTTCAGGAACTGAATGAAGATCAACGCGACCAAGTCATACATCAAATAATAAGACGAATTGAGTATTGTGCGGATCCTGAATATCGAGAAGTTGCGCTGAGCCGACTGGAGTCGGATTGCAGTGGAAAAATTACGCTAAGTCAACGGACTTTGGATCGCATTGACAAAGCCAAAGCCAAAGCCGAAGCCAAAGCCAAAGCCAAAGCCAAAGCCAAAGCCAAAGCCAAAGTCGGAGTCGAAGCCGGAGCCCAATGCAAGATCAACGAAATTATGGAATATATACCAAGATATGAAGCATTAGAGAAAGTGCCAGTGCGTGTGGGATTCCATGCTTACCTGCGTGGTGATGGCTCATTCGGCCCAGGGCTATCTGGCATCCTTCGATACATGACCCCAGATCAGAAGAAAAGATTGTATCTAGCAAGTGAGAGACGCAAACTGGCCTTGGCCGCTCCAAAAAGCAAGCCTCTAAAAGGCGTATTCCGGACCCTCCATCAAAAACCAAATTTGCTTCTTGAGATTTCGAGCAAATTCAGCAATAGAGCGTACAGCATCAATGATTCAAGCAGCGGATATTTATCACAAGCAGACCTGGAAGAAATGGTCGACGAGGAAACCGGCGAACTGACTCGTCTGGGTGAAGCAGTGATTTCAGGAGCATCCCAAGGCATCCAGACGGCAATTCGAGCCAACTTCAGAATGCGTTATCAACAACCGGATCTGCCTCCATACAGTCCCCCTCAGGCCTTCCATCGGCCAGAAGAAACGTGGAATCCCCATACTCCGGCGGGTTCTTCCTATTCGTCCCTGTTCCCGCCCACCCCTTCTGGCGGTTGGCCGCAGAACGCATCAGGTGAGTGGCATCCCGATACTCCGGCGGATTCTTCCTATTCGTCCCTGTTCCCGCCCACCCCTTCTGGCGGTTGGCCGCAGAACGCATCAGGTGAGTGGCATCCCGATACTCCGGCGGGTTATTCCCATCGTGCATGGCCAGCCCAGCCCGAAGCGTCGAGTTCCACCTTCGATGATCTTGAGTCCTTGGACTATAGGCAGAACTATGGTTATCGCGAATTCGACCTTAACACCCCCCAGGAAATCGAGCAGCCAGGGTGGTGGCAGCAAGCCACGCCCGCCCAAAGCACGGACTCGACCTTCGATGGCCTCTCCTCCATGAGCCATTACGGTAGCGAATTCGACCTCAACATCCCCCAGCAAGAAGAGTACCCTAATAACCATGGCACGCAGACCCCCATGGGATATTCGGCCATGACTCCTGAAAGGATCGATGTGGACAATCTGCCGTCGCCCCAGGACGTCGCAGACCCCGAACTTCCTCCAGTGAGGGCCACTTCGTGGCTGCTGGATGGACATTTGCGCGCCTACACCGATGACCTAGCTCGCCGATTGCGAGGGGAGCCCAACGCCCATTTACTCCACTTTGCCGACTCGCAGGTAGTGACCATGCTGAGCTCCGCAGATCCAGACCAACAGGCCCGCGCACAGCGCCTTCTTGCCGGAGACGACATCCCACCTATCGTGTTCCTGCCGATCAATCAGCCCAACGCTCATTGGTCATTGCTCGTCGTCGACCGGCGTAACAAGGACGCTGTTGCGGCCTACCACTATGATTCCATGGCACAGAAGGACCCACAGCAACGCTACCTTGCTGATATGGCGGCCTATCACCTTGGCCTTGATTATCAACAAACTCATGAAATGCCCATCGCGATACAGTCGGACGGTTATTCCTGCGGCGATCATGTGCTGACCGGGATAGAGGTGTTGGCCCACAGGGTACTCGACGGCACCTTCGACTACGCAGGCGGCAGGGACCTGACTGATATCGAACCAGACCGCGGCCTCATCAGGGATCGTCTTGCCCAAGCGGAGCAAGCTCCAGCAGAAAGCAGCATCAGGCAAGTTCCCGCACGATCCAACGAACAGAAGAAAAAGAAAAGCAAGTGGTGGAAAAAGTCCTAGCAGTTCGACCATCAGCGGTAAAGTAGGGTTGGCAGGATTAGGGAAGGTCTGATCAACTGACCCACCCCCGAAAAACCGTGCCGACGTAAAGTAGAGACTTCGCCCCGCATGGGCCCCGTGGATCACGAGGAATCAGGCGATGAAGAAGTCCCGTTTTACCGAAGAGCAGATCGCATACGCGCTCAAGCAGGTCGAGCTGGGGATGGCGGTTGGCGAGGTGTGTCGCAAGATGGGCATTGCGGAGGCGACGTTCTATGTGTGGCGCAAGAAATACGGTGGGCTTGGACCCTCCGAACTGAAGTGCCTGCGCGTGCTGGAAGAGGAAAACCGCAAGCTCAAGCAGCTGGTTGCCGACCTGAGCCTGGACAAGGCGATGCTCCAGGAGGTGGTCACAAAAAAACTCTAAGGGCGCCCCAGAAGCGCAGCTGGGTTGTCCGCTTGAGAGAGCGCTTCGGCGTGAGCGAACGACGCGCATTGCGGATCGTTGCGATGTCGCGCTCGGCGTTTTCGTACAAGGCCAAGGCGCGCGACTGCAGCGCCATCCGCTTGCGGATGCGCGAGATCACGCAGACGCGCATCCACTATGGCTGCGAACGCGTATTGGTGGTGCTGCGGCGCGAAGGCTGGCGGGACAACCACAAGCGGGTGCATCGCATCTACAAGGAAGAAGGCCTGTCGTTGCGGCATTGTCGCCCGCGACGTAGTCGCAGCAGTCGTCGCCGGCAACCGATCAAGGTGGCCACGGCGCCCAACACGCTGTGGGGCATGGACTTCGTCAGTGACGCGCTGTTCGATGGCCGTCGCTTCCGGCTGCTGCCGGTGCTGGACCACTTCACGCATGAGTGCCTGGAGATCTTCGTGGATCAGTCCTTGGGCGCTGACGATGTCGCCGACGCAGTGGTGCGGCTGGTCGTTCAACGAGGCAAGCCGGAAGCGATCAAAATGGATAACGGCAGTGAGTTTGCCGGCAAGGTCTTGGACCGCTGGGCCTATGAAAACGGCGTAGAGCTGGACTTTTCCCGACGTGGCACGCCGACGGACAACGCGATGGTGGAAAGCTTCAACGGCCGGCTGCGACAGGAGTGCCTGAATGCGCATTGGTTCTTGTCTTTAGCCGATGCACGGAGCAAAATCGAAGCGTGGCGGCGCTTCTATAACGAGGAGCGGCCCCACAGTGCACTGGCATGGAACCCCTGCGGAATTCGCCCGAGAACACGGGTCCCAAGCGAATTCAATGAGGGTGCCTGCAGGCTGAAGCATGAAACGGCAACCTGCAGGCCGTGGTCGGTAGGGGCGACCAACAGTTGTTTACTGCATCGATGCAGTGTCGCCCGAGAGGCTGAGGCTAGTGTTGAGCCATCCATCGGATAAACCACCGAGGCGTCCGCCATTCTTCGCCTGTAAAATGTCTCCGATGATATTCATTAGCATCTGGGTGCGTGGCGACGGAAAATCGGTGGGCTTGTCAGAGTTCGGGCAATCATCAGCATTGTCGTCCTGCAGAAGCATTGAAAAGATGAACTGGGTCAGCAGTTGGTCCAGCTGCTTTTCCGAGATGCCTTGATTGCATTGATTTGAATCGAATTTTTGAAATTGGTCCGGGTTGACTTGTATAAAGGAAGAGTCGACGCCGAGGAGCGACGTATTCAATGAATTGATCATAGCGATTTCTCTCTGGTTTAACTAGGATTTGTCTTTCGCTCAACTGCCGGGGCCAGGAGGCAACGACTGCTGTGTCGCTTTCCGCCCCGCTGAACAGTAGAAGCTGAAAATCATCGGCGCCATAGAGTATGCGAAATTACGCTTGTGCAAGCGAAGAGGTAAATAAAAAAGATTCTTAGGGTCGATAAGAAAATCCACGGGGTGTCGTTGAAAAACTTTTTTCGCTTGCCTATTAAGTGTTTCGTAGGTCCCGAGTAAATCGCGTACAGGTGGCGTTATGTTGCCGCCGTCGAGCGTCGTGGGTCGTTGTGTACCGGCGCTCTACTCACCTGGAGACCTGTATTCAATCGAGATCGAGGTAACGACACATGATCAATTCAACGATCGCATTCAAGTATGTCGATAAAGTATCCAATTGGCAGTGGGAGGCCTCGTCCGGGCTTTCGCCGAAGCGGCGCATGCGCGCGCAATGGTCCGGACGTGATCGTCGGGCAGGGGCTGGTCCGCAGCGCATTTTGTTTGCGGCAGCGCTGGCATGCGCGGCGCCTTTCGCACGCGCGGATTGCTTCGAAGAAGCTGCCGGATATCAGCACGTCAACCCTTGGGTGCTGCGGGCCATTGCCTGGCAGGAATCGCGCGGTCGCGCCGACGCGATCCATCGCAACAACAACGGTACGGTGGATTACGGAAAGATGCAGATCAACTCCATCCACCTACGGCGGCTATCCGGCTATGGAATCTCCAAGGACGCGTTGATGCAGCCCTGCGTCAGCGTGTATGTGGCAGCCTGGAGGTTGCGCGAGATGACCAATAAATATGGAAATACCTGGGCTGCAGTAGGCGCCTACCACTCCGAAACGCCGGGAGAGCGCGATAAATATGCGCATGCCATTCATTCGATTCTGCTAAGGCGCGGTGTGATTGATGAATAGCGGGTGTGCCACTGCAGGAGGACGTAGGCGCAGCCCGATGTGCGCGGGGATTCCCTGGGGTGATGGCGTAGGACCGTACAAAGCGGCGGCGCCCCGCGACGGAACTATCTGCAGAAATAGCGCGGTGACCGTGCTGTCGCGCATACGGTGACTGAAATGGCGATCGCCACAGCAGCATCCGTCATCATGGGTCGACAAGGTGCGTCGCGCGGCTGGAGACCTGTGGTGCAGAGACCCGCTAGCCGCGACCTGAGCTGAGAACTGGCATACGCAGCCTAGCTTTCGATCAATCCCTGCTGTCCGCCGCCGCCGGTTGGTTTGTTAGGACGTGCTGGAGGCTGCGCATGGAGCCACCACACAGCTGTCGCACACGCACTGCCGTTGAACCGGCAGTGCGTGTGCGACCACCAGGTGCTGCACTCGTCGATGGCTGCGCGATAGCCGTCGCCAGGCGCGGCCACGCTCACTCAGTTCGCGTGCGAGCGGCCTCGGCTTCGCGCACTGCCGCTGCAGCCTGCCAGGTGCCGGCGATGACCTTGTACTGCATGCCGGCGGCCATGCCCGCCAATGTATTGGAGAGCAGCGCACTGCGAGCTGGCGACAAACCGAGCCAGGTGCCAATCATGTTGACTGCTGTACCGAATGCGATGTTGGAGTTGATGGCGGCCGTACGCGCGACAGAATGATCCATGACCCGCTCATAATCCTCGCGCTTGGCCTTCCAGGTTGGTTCCGAGATCTGCTGCGTCCCGGCTTCGTCGGCTTCGTGTTGGGTGACATTGAGCCAGCCGGCTGTCTCCAGACCGACATTCAAGGCCGCGTTCACCGCCGCTTGCTGAAAGACGACCCTGGTCGCCTCTCCCATGTTGAAGGGCGACATCAGTCCTGCCCAGCGCTGCCTGGCCGATGCAAAGTCTGGTGCCTCCAGCTCGTTCGACGCCAGGTTGGTCAGGACGTTGGCCATGCCGTAAAACCTGCCTGCACTGGTGACGTGGGGATCGCTGACGCCACCGTTGGTCGGTGACCGCATTCCCACCATGCGGAATGTCGCCTGGATGGCGTCGCGGGCCGCAGCATAAGGGGCGACCTTGAGCTCACTGGCCAGCAGCCTGGCCGCCATCTCCGGTCGGCCAGAAGCCTTGCCCGCAGCGCCGATGGCGATATTGCTCAAGATGCCGGTCAGCGCGAGCCGGGTGACCAGATCCGAGTAATGTTGCTGCTCGCTCCTCTTGTGATGACGTTCGTCTTCGGACAGCGCTTCCCACTGTTCAAGATTCAGGTTGTGAAAACCTCGGGCGGCGGCATCCGGATTGCGGTTTTCGCGGTTGCGCCGCAGCGTATGCAGGGCCAGATGCAGCGTGCCCGACACCGCCTGCATGGCAACGACCGCTTCGGGTGGGAGCTGGCGAAACGCGGCAAACAGCGCTTCGCCGATCAACTCGCGCACGAACGTGGTCGGTCCCACGGAGGTGGTCTGGTGCACGAGATGTCCCAGCGCAGCGCCCAGGTATTGTTTGTCGAAGCTGATCGGTATGACACCGCGCGCCGCAGCTGCGACCGCTGTCGCGGCGGGTCCAAGGAGGGTGGTGACTCCATGTGTTGCACCTGCGCGGACCGACGCCGTCAGTGCGCCCAAGCGCGCAGTGCCTGTCGCAGAGGTGGATGCATGCGCTTGGGAGCCATGTTGTGCAGCGTGTTCCTGGGAAAGTGATGGCAAAGCCGATGGTTCCAAGGAGTCTTCAGCGTCGTAGAACTGCTCGCTGCTGCTCTCTTCCCCACGCAGCGGAGCATGCAGCTGCGGACTTCCATAGGGGGACAGGTCTGCGTCGTTGGCGGTTTCATATCCGCTGTCGCTTCCTGTGCTATTGCGTCGTCCCGAAGGTCTGGGCGGCAGGGCGGAGAGGGGAGAATCGATCCTGGGCGTCGATGTATCGTCGCGTCGTTGTGCCGGTATCTCGATCACAATATCGCCGCTTGTGGCTTGCGGTTGCTGGGAGGTACTGGCTGAAGAGATCTTCGTCACGGCTTGTCCTCGCGTTGGGGGGATATCGGCATGCTCTCGCCCAGGCTTGCGGGGCGATTGATCGATAGCGCCGGACGATGGGTACCTCATCAAGAAGGGCGTGGCGGCGAGGGGCTTGATTGCAGCGTGGGGATCGCGATCGGCAGCCAGACGCGTGGACCGGACAATCATGCGTGACGTGCGGCACGCCGACCCGGCAAGGTGCATATGCTGCGCTCAGCTGCCCGTGCAACCAGAGCGTGACTTCTTCGCTCGCAATCGATGCGCCCAGGCGTCCCTGCTATCCACGGCCACCCTGCGTGGTATGTGTCATCGTCGTCGGCGAGCTTGAAGTTCGCATGAATCCACAGAATCTTGACGCGCGCTTGGCGAAACGATCATTCCACATCCGAACAACCAATTCGTCTGTGCTGGCCAAATATGTTTGCTGCCGCGGCCGTCCTTGCAGGGACGAAGACGTGCGCGTGTGCCAGCGCTGCGACATGTGTTGGTTGATGGGCGTCGGTGCCCGTGCGGATCGATGGCGCAATGACTGGTTAGAGCGTTCGAGCGATCGCCCAGGACGCGTGGTGTGGCTTGGAGAGCAGATGGCAGCATTTCCGAGCACCAAGATCGCGAAGCCAACAAGGTGCAACCGCACCAAGGCTGCAGCCGGCCTTTAAGCCGCATTTTCCCCAACACCACTGCGACCTATCTGTTTCTGCGCATACCCTGATTCGCATGCCAGCCACACGCTGCCGAACCCTGCGGACCGGGGCGAGCCGGGCTGGAGGAGGGAATCGAGTGGCTGCGTCGGCCCGTGCCCAGTCCGCGGTCGAGCGATTGCATTGCTGCGATCATGGAAAATTGCAGCAGCGGTTGGCTATCTTTTCCAGGCCATGCAATTACGGTAACGCGCCTGGGAGTTGCCGGGAACTCGAACGGGCTGACTTACGAATCTGCCGGTAAGTCATGGAGATCGAAAGCCGAACTGCGCAAGGCGAGTTTGATCGGTTTGCTGCCGGACTCAAGACATAATCCCGTGCTGCTGTGGGAAGCAAACCATACGTATACCTTCAGCAGTGCCGTGCAATGGGCGAAAGGATCCAGGCTACGTTGCACCCGATTGGTGCGGCTCAGCCTGTCGCTACGCGGGTTATCTGCGTCGCTAGTCATGTTGCCTGGCTGCTGCTGGCATAAAAGCTAGAAATCAGGTCGACAATCCTAAAAATCGGCGCCGTGTGCTTGGGATTGGGCTCTTTCCGTAAGCACCAAAAGATTCAACGCATTCGGCCCGCCGCAAGATGAGTGCGACGGGCCGAATGCCGTTTAAGGGTCGCAGGTTTTGGAGGGGCGCTTCGCGCATCGCTAGATGACGTGCCGCGATGCCATTGCCTCAAAAGGTTGGCAGCCGCCGAGGCCACGTGCCAACCTCCAGATCAGATCAAAGCATGTCCGGCGGCGGGGCGGTGGCCTTGGAGTGCTGCTTGCCGCGTGCATGTTCGATGGCAGTGCGCAGCTTGCGCGCAGCTCCGGTCACGGCAGAGGCCGTCGTTTCGGCGCTGTTGGTAGCCGCGATCGGCGGCAGGCCGGCGACGTGCGCCTCGATGCTGCAGGTTCGATCCGCCGCGCCGCCGCGCTGGCCGTTCTCATCACGCAAATGCACTTCCACACGGGTGATGTCGCTGGCGAAATGGGCCAGCTGGGCGGTGCAGGTCTTTTCGACATGCGCCACAACGGACGGATCGTGTGGCACGTGCTTGTCGGTCTGGATCTGAATCTGCATAGAGGATCTCCTTCGCGGTCATCCGCTGCGTCTGCCGCAGCGGTGGCTCGATTCTGCGTCAGCGGCGTGTTGTCGCAAAGTGACAACGCGGTAGGCCCATTCATGCGCTAGCAGGGTCCTCTGCCGCCATCGCCGCGGTGCAACGAGATCGTCCGATCGGTTCGCGGACCCAGACCTGCCGCGGCTGAATCACCGGTCCCGGGCAATCGGCTCGATCAGGGGCGGTGCCTTAAGATGCCGGCACCCGCGGTCGCCCGCGCCTGTTCGATGCCTGCCTGTGTCCGAATTCCGATTTACCTGTGGTGCCCGTCAGGGCTTGTTGCGGCGTCTGTTGTTGCTTGCCGCGCTGGGGATGGTCTGTGTTGGCACGGCTGTGGCCCAGGACGAGGACACGGTGCTGGAGACCGCGCAGACCCAACTGGACAGCATGCAAAAGGTGCTGACCCAAGCCGAAGCGGGGATGGAAAAGTCCGACACCGACCAGTTGCGCAAGCTGGCTGACGATGTCACCGGCGCACAGCGCCAGGCCCAGGATCTGGCGCGCTCGCTGGAGCCTCCGTTGAAGGAGCTGTCTGTCCGGCTGGCCGGGCTTGGCGAAGAGCAGAAGACCGACCCACCAGATCTACGCGACCAACGCCGCGCGCTCACGCGAGAGCGCAACGGGCTAGATGCCGAGCTCAAGCGGGCGAACCTGCTGGCACTGGATGCCAAGGATCTCGCCGACCGGCTCGAAGGCGAGCGCGCCCAGCGCTTCAGCGAGAAGCTCTCCGCGCGCGCTGCCTCGCCGCTGTCGCCCGCGTTGTGGAATGAGATCGCGCGGGAATGGCCCGACGACCGAGCGCGCCTGCAGGCGCTGTCCGACAAGGCCGTACAGGCGGTGCGCACCGGCACAGCGACCAATGGCGTCGCCGGTCTGATGATCGGAACGCTGGCGGCATTGATGCTGGCATTTCCGTTGCGCATCTTCCTGCGTCACCTGGGGCGGCGGTATGCGGCCTCGCGCGCGCCCGGTGGCCGCTTGCGGCGCTCCGGCCTTGCACTGTGGTTTTTGTTGGTGGGCACCCTGACGCTGGGCATGGCGGCATGGGCGTTGGCCGAGAGCGTCCGCGCACTCAGCGAGCTGCCGACCGATCTGGAGCAGCTGCTGAGTGCATTTGTGGTGATCAGTTGCGTGGCGGCCTTCGTCGGTTCGCTCAGCGCCAGCCTATTGATGAAGCACCAGCCCACCTGGCGTCTGTTCCCGTTGGACGATGCCACTGTCGATCGTTTGCGTGTGCATTGTCTTGCCACGGCCGCGGTGAGCTGGTTTAGCGGTATGGCGATCAGAATCAACGACGTGGCGCGCAGCAGCAGCGCATTAACCATCGCTACCGATGCAGTTGCCGCGCTGTTGTATGCGGGGTTGATCCTGTCGGCACTGGCTGGCCTGACCCTGTCGTTGCGCGCTCATGCCGCAAACGTGGGCGCGGCCGATGCGGACAGCAGCGCACCACCGCCGGTGGTGTCGCGTGGCGGCGGTTACATCGTGCTGATCCGTCTGCTGGGCCATCTGGCGGTGATCTTCGCGTTAGTGGCGGCCTTGTTCGGCTACATCAATCTGGCACTGTTCGTCGAGCAGCAGATCATCTGGATCACCCTGGTGTGCAGCGTGCTCGCGCTACTGGTGATGTTTGCCGACGACCTGACGACCTGGGTGTTCAAGCCGGAGAGCCGTTTCAGCCGAGCGCTGTCGCATGCACTGAATGTCGGCAGCGGGCGGTTGGTGCAGGTAGGGTTACTGATCTCTGCGGCAGTACGCGTGCTGCTGGTGCTACTAGGCATTGCCGCGCTGGTGACGCCGTACGGCGCCAACCTCGCCGCAGTGACCGGCTGGTTGGAAAACGTTTCGCACGGTATTGCAATTGGCAAGGAACTTGTCATCACGCCCGGCGACGTGGCCAGGGCGCTGTGTGTGTTCCTGCTCGGCATGGGTCTGGTCCATGTGGTGCAGAAGTGGCTGCTCAACACCTATCTGCCCAAGACCGAACTGGATGCGGGAGCGCGGAATTCGATCAGCACGGTGGCGCGCTATCTGGGCTGGTTGATCGTGGTGGTGTGGGGGCTCACGGCGCTGGGTCTGGATTTGAAGCGGTTGGCGCTGGTGTTGAGCGCACTGTCGGTGGGCATTGGTTTTGGTCTGCAGGCGATTACGCAGAACTTCGTGTCCGGGTTGATCTTGCTGGCCGAGCGTCCGGTGAAGATCGGCGATTGGGTGCGTATCGGCGATCAGGAAGGCGACGTGCGCAAGATCAGCGTGCGAGCGACCGAAATCCAGGTGGGCGACCGCTCCACGTTGATCGTGCCCAACTCGGAGTTGATCACCAAGAGCGTGCGCAACATGACGCTGTCCAATCCGATGGGCCGTGTGCAGTTGCAGTTCTCGGTGCCGCTGGAAACCGACGTGGCCAGGGTGCGCGACATGTTGCTGGCCTTGTTCGCCGAGCACGAGAAGGTGCTGGCCGAACCGGCGCCATCGGTGTTCATCGATTCGCTGGCCGGCGGGCACGTCAATTTCAACTCGTTCGCCTACGTGAGCAGTCCGCGCGATTCGTATGGCGTGCGCAGCCAGCTGTTCTTCGCGCTGCTGCAGCGCATGGCGACGGTGGGCATTGCGTTGCAGTCGCCGCAGGAGATCCGCTTCAGTCGTGCAGGGGCCGCCGTGGCACGCGAGGCCGGAGATGGTGCGCCTGCGTCGGATGACTGAGCTGGCGAGGTCGGCGAGGGCTGCGCAGCGGCAAGTCGGTCGGCTTGCGCTGATTGCACAACCATGCCCGACCATCGATGGACGCATGTCGGCACATCAGGAGCGATCCGCCACCGGGATGTCCTTGACCAAGGCCAGGTCGTCCACGCTGACGTCTTCGGTGTAATCAAGCCAGGCACGAATCTCCAGGTCTTCCACCGCATGTTCCAGGCCCACCGGCATGCGGATGCGCCCGGCGGCGTCGGGCACGACCCATTGCTGTGCCAGCACGACCTTACGTTCGGAGGACACCGCTTCCACCCAGAACGCGCGCGTGGGCCGGCGCTTGGCGTAGAGCTCGAGCATGTAGCGGCCGGCATCGGTCTTACGCGCCGCCTGGGTGAGCATGATCGGCTGACGCACGCGCGGACGCGGGCCCTGCTGGGTGGCTTCCAGCGGCGCGTCGACGGCGATGCCGCGGGTAAGGTCCGGGTCGCGATACAGCTTCATGCTCTGGTGGCGGTCCACCACCAGCGCACACCAGTGGCCATCGGCCGAGCCGTCTTCGAACGCCGTGCAGCGGTCCACATAGGCCAGCGTGCCCTTGGAATGCGTGCGGTCGAACTGGCGCGAGGTGTTTTCCAGGTACACGTTTTTCAGGTTGGTGTCCTTGTCGTATTCCAGCAGCACCGGTGGGCGCACCTGTTGCACGCCGACCACCACATCGCCATTGCCATTGATGCGCAGCATGCGCGTACTGCGCCCGGTCCACAGCGTGCGCGCGTAGGCCAGGTAGCGCGGATAGTCCTTGCCGCTGTCGCGGCTGGCGGCCGCGCTGGCACTGGGTGGGGCATCGCGGGCTAGCAACGAGCGGCCAAAGCCCAGCGTGCGCATGCCTGGTTCCAGCAACTGCAGCAGCGTAGCGCCCGAATCGAGCGTGCTACCTGCGCGCGTGAGGACCTGTTGTGGCGCGATGTCCTTGCCCAGGAACAACAGCAGGTTCTCGCGCTTCTGCTTGGCCAGCACGTCGCTCAGGTCGTTGGGCATGGCCAGATGATCGGAGGCGATGACGATGATGGTGTTTTTGCCATACCGGCTGCTGCGGATGCGCGCGACCAGTTCGCCGATCAAACGGTCGCTGCATTTGATTGCATGCAGCAGACCGATATCGCCCAGTGCGCTGTCGTACTGCTGGCCCTTGCACGCCAGTGGCAGGTGGCCGGCCGGATGGTGGGTGTCCATGGTCAGCGTGGTCAGCATGAAGGGTTGGCCGGCACGCGACAGCGTCTGGAAGGTATCCCAGGCGTCGTCCAGCAGGACATCGTCGTGCACGCCCCATGCAGAAAAATGCTTTGGCGCGACACCCTGGTCGTGGAAATGGTGCACGTCATGCACCACGTCGAAGCCATGGCTGGACAGGAAACGGCCCTTGCCGGCAAAGCTGGCATCGGCACCGCCCACGTAATGATTGCGGTAGCCCTGATCCTTGAGGTAATCGCCCAGGCAGCGCGCTTCGGGCAGGAACATGCCCATGCGGTCCATGCTGTTCTCGTCGCCTGGCGCGGTGGTGAGCGGCACGCCGCACATCGAGGCGACCATGCCGGCGATGGTCCAGCCGCTGCCTTCGGGGGAGGCGAGATTGCGTACGTCCACCGCTTCGGTCGCAAGCGCGCGCAAATTGGGCATCAGGCCCGGAAACACCTGCTCGTCGAAGTAGGTGCGCTCCAGGCTTTCGCCGTAGATCCAGACGATGTTCTTGCGCTTGTGCAGCGGTTGCTGCGGCACCTGGTATTCCGGCACCACGGTGGCGTAATCGACCGGGCGCAGCTGGTAGTACAGGCGCTTGCCATCGCGATACAGCGGGCTGGCGGCGATGCCGACTAGCAACATGCCCACAAAGCCTGCGAACACGGCGCCGCCACCACGCGGACGCTGGAAGCGGCGTACCCGCACCAGCAACAGCGGGCTCAGCGAGAGCAACAGCATGCCGACGAAAACCGCGATATAGCCGGAAAAGTCGCTGACGCCGGCGCCGTCCATGTCGGCGCGCAGGTGATACAGCGTGGCTGCATTGATACCGTCGCCGCTGAGCCGGTCGACCAATCCCCAGGCGCTGAGCAGCAGCAGAAAGAGCGACAACAGGCCAGCCTTGAGCCATGCCAGACGCGGAGAAGCGACCAACAGCCACAGCAATAGCAACAACGAAACCAACAACATCCAATGCATGCGCAGCGTCCGTGGGGAATGATGCGAGCGCGTACCGGACGCCTTGCTCGCCATGTCCTGTGCGCCACCTGCAATGTGACACCCGGATGACGGACTATGCCGCGCCGAAGCTGACTGAAATGTTTGTTGGAGACAGATCCGGCATGACCTCCGGCCCAGCATCGCCGGACAGCGGCGACACATCCGTGCGCACCAACCAGTGCGAAGATGCTGAAGCGCAGGTGGCGTCAGATGCCTTGCGCCCACGCGTGATAGTGGTTGTGCTCGCTGCAGCGCTGCTGCACGCAGCGAGCAGGGGTGGGGACACCATGGTGTGCGCAGGACGCCTGCAATCCGCTGCATCGAGCACGATGCAAGACGCACGAACGGAACCGGCGCTTTTCTTGCACCGTTCCCTGTGTGTCGCGCACGCATTCAACGCGGAGATCACAGGCGCTACGCCTGACGCGCAATCGCTCACACCTGCCTGCGCGGTTGAACGGACTATCGACACGATAAGAAACAGTCGTCACTGAACGTGGACAGCGCGCAGCAACCGTCGCTTACACGTCACATGCCGGTTCCGGCCGCGCCCGCCGGGTGCGCGCGGTCTTGTCAGGGGCACTTGTTCGCAGGCTGGTGACTGACGCAAATCCAATGCCTGCCCGCAGGGCACCAAGGCGCCCACCTGCGGCAACCAGCCCTAACGGCTAGCGGTGCCCACGCTCTTCGCGCGCTCGCACGCGGCGGTCGAACAGCAGCGCACTGACCACGATGCCCAGCCCCAGCACGACCCCGAGCAGGAACAGCACCATCGCAATAGCCGGGTAGCCCCATAGCTTCAAGCCGGTTTCGATGCGCATCATCTGCGCCGACGCCATGATCAGCGCAGCCGTGACGATGCCCGCCGCCACGCGGTTGGCGATCTTCTGCAGGCTTTCCATCAGGTGCGATTCTTCCAGCCCGGTGACGCGCATCTGCAGGCGGTTTTCCGCAGCCAGCGACAGAATCTCGGACATGCGGCGCGGTCCTTCGCGCACCAGGTGCTGCAGTTCCATCGCCTCGCTGGCCAGGTTGGCCGCGGACAGGGATTTCTTCAGGCGCGCGCGCATCACGTGCTGCAGATGGCGCTCGACGATGCGGCGGGTATCCAGCGTGGGCGACAACGCGCGGCACACGCCTTCCAGATTCAGCAAGGTCTTGCCGAGCAGGCTCAACTCCGGCGGCGTCCGCAATCCGGTCGAGGTGGCGATGCGCACCAGATCCAGCACCACCCGGCCTTCGGAGGTGGCATCGTGCGCTGCGTAGCGCGCGATCATCTGCCCGGTTTCGCGCTGGTAGCGTTCTTCGTCGTAATCCTCCAGCCGCGTGCTCAGCGCAATGGTCTCTTCGGCCACTTCCTCGCCGCGCCCATCGACCGCGGCAAACAGCAACTTGAGCAGGCGCTCGCGCAGGCGCGGCGGCACATGCGCCACCATGCCCAGGTCGAAGATGGCCAGACGCCCGTCCTGCAGCACCCGCAAATTGCCCGGATGCGGGTCGGCATGGATTTCGCCATGCACGAACATCTGGTCCAGATACCCCTTGACCAGTTCCGCGGCCAGCTCGTCCATCGGCTGTTCGGTGCGGCGAAGACCGGAGATCTTGTCCACGCGCACGCCTTCGGCCAGCTGCATGGTCAGCACCTTGCGGCTGCTCAGGTCCCACACCGGTTGCGGCACCCACAGCAAGGGGAACGGCTTGAGGTGCTTGCCGAAGCGCGCCAGGGTTTCGGCTTCGTCTTCGTAGTTGAGCTCGGCGCGCAGGGTCTTGCCGAATTCGCCCAGCCAGTCGGCAAAGCGCACACGCCGGCCAATGCCGGTGAGACGGTCGGCGGCAGTGGCGAAGCTCTTGAGCACGTCCAGATCCGAACGCACCTGCGCGGCCACTTCGGGCTTCTGCACCTTGATCGCCACCGGCGTGCCGTCGCGCAGCGCAGCGCGGTGCACCTGCGCCAGCGAGGCGCAGCCCAGCGGGACCGGGTCGAAGAACGAGAACGCCTTGTTGACCGAGACCCCGAGCTCTTCCTCGATGATCTGGCGGATGCGCTCCACCGGCACCGAGCTGGTGTTCTCCTGCATGCGCTCCAGCGCGGTGGCAAATTCCGGCGGCACGATGTCCGGCCGGGTCGACAGCATCTGGCCCAGTTTGACGAAGGTGGGCCCGAGCGATTCCAGGTCGGAGACGAACTGGTCCGGGGTGCCTTCTGCGGGCACTTCGTATTCGTTGATGGCCGCCGGGTCCAGGTTCATGCCAGCGAACACGCCCGAGCCGCGATAGCGCAACAACAAGCGCAGGATCTGCGTGCGCCGGCTCATGCCGCCAACCACGGCATGATCTGCCGGGCTTGCGGCCGGGGCGCGGTGCGGGTCGTTGTGACTCAAGGCCATCTCCGGGGGCGTCATGCAGGCGGCGAGTGTGGCCAGCGACGGGTCGTCGCGTAGTGAATCCGCGCGCTCCCGCACACCGCAGGCAAACCTGCCCAAGGCGAGTACGAACGGCCGCAAGCGCAGGCGCTGCGGTGCCTGCATCGCTCTGCCAACAGCGTGCAACGACCGCGCAATGGCCGCTCATCACCCCACGCGGGTGCGGGATCGGCGAGAATTCGCGACCACCCCAGAAGGACCTTGCGCATGGCCGGTGCCAGCCTGTTCACCCTGCTCGACGACATCGCCACACTGCTGGACGACGTTTCCATCCTGACCAAGGTTGCGGCCAAGAAGACCGCAGGCGTGTTGGGCGACGATCTGGCGCTCAATGCGCAGCAGGTCACCGGCGTCACGGCCGACCGCGAATTGCCGGTGGTGTGGGCGGTAGCCAAGGGCTCGCTGGTCAACAAGATGATCCTGGTGCCGGCGGCGTTGGCGATCAGCGCGCTGGAAGCGTGGCTGCGCGGGCGCGGCTACAACGTCCCGTTGGTGATGCCGCTGATGATGATCGGTGGCGCCTACCTGTGCTTCGAGGGCGTGGAAAAGCTGGCGCACAAGTTTCTGCACAACGATGAGCAAGAAGCACAGCGGCATGCCGAACGCACCCGCGCGCTGGCCGACCAGAACGTGGACGTGGTGGCGCTGGAAAAGGACAAGGTGAAGGGCGCGATCCGCACCGATTTCATCCTCTCGGCCGAGATCATCGTGCTCTCGCTGGGCGTGGTCTCGGAGGTGTCCTTCGGGCAGCAGGTGGCGGTGCTGGTGGCCATTGCGCTGGCGATGACCATCGGCGTCTACGGCGTGGTCGCCGCGATCGTGAAGCTGGACGACCTGGGCCTGTACCTGACCAAGAAGGGCGCCGCGCTGGCGGCCCTGGGCCGCGGCATCCTGGTGGCGGCACCGTGGTTGATGAAGTTCCTGTCGGTGGCCGGCACGCTGGCGATGTTCCTGGTCGGCGGCGGCATCCTGGTGCACAACATCCCGGCACTGCATCACCTGGTGCAGGACCTGGCCAAGTCGGCCGGCGGCATGGGCTGGTTGGTCGATGCACTGGGCAACATGCTGGTCGGCGTGGTTGCCGGTGCGGTGGTGCTGGCGGTGGTCACCGGCTTCCAGAAGCTGCGCGGGAACAAGCCAGCGCACTAAAAGCCCAAACGTTCCACCTTGAATTGCACGTCTTCGCCAAGCGTGCATTTCAAGGGTTCAAAACGTGTGTTAATCCTTGACAAACGTCACGATCTACTTGGATGATCGCAAAATCAAGGACGTCTCAAGAGACATGCAATGAGCATCTGCCGTGCAGGGATTGCGCTGGTCGTAGGACTATTCTTTTGTGGCCTGGCAAGCGCTCAATCCAATGTCAAAGCGCCTTGGGAGGAGTACGACAAGCTAATTCACAACCGACAGGCATTGACGGCGCTGGGGCCAACGCTATTTGGTGACCAGGTTGATCTTTACAGCGGTACGTTGAGTTTTTCGAATGTCGATGTGGATGTGCCAGGCAACTCGCTGGCGATCAGCATAGGCCGCAGCCTGACGGTTACCAACCGGCAGGGATATAGTCTCACCGATCTCTCCTTCGCCGATTGGGACCTGGAAGTGCCACGCCTCTCCGGCGTGTTTGCCAGTACAACCGGTTGGGCCAGTGCCTGCACACACAATGGGAATGGCCAGCCACCCACTGCTCCATCGGCAAGAGGGGCAATGTTCCTGGCCAGTGAGTATTGGCATGGCAATCAGCTCATCATCCCTGGCCGCGGGCGCCAAGACATGCTTGTTGCCAACAATGCCAGTCTGCCCAAGCCGACGAGCGGCGGTCCTTACACCTGGGTCACTCCCGATTTCACATATTTTTCCTGCATTCCCAAGCAGAAAAACGCATCTGGCGAAGGATTCCTGGCGATCAGTCCGGACGGTGTGAAGTATTGGTTCGACTGGCAGGCGCAATACATGGAGCCTACGCTCCAGCGTCCCACAAGCGGTGGCACCAGCGATCTGGGTCGGCGCCAGGCCGTTCTCTACGCAACGCGTGTCGAAGACCGTTTCGGAAATTGGATCACTTACAGCTACAGCAATGCTGCGAATGCACCCGCGCGGCTCAATTCCATTTCCAGTAGCGATGGCCGATCCGTTGCGCTGACCTACAATCAGCGTGGACATATCTCCCGCATCACCAGCGGGACACAGACATGGATCTACAACTACACCTATCCCTCAACCCAACTTGGCTATCTGACCGCAATCGATCTGCCCGATGGCAGTCGCTGGTCGTTTGATCTGGCTGCATTGGGAGCGGCTGCAATCGTCTACGAGCAAGCGGTGTCGCCAGAAGATATTGTCCGTACGTGCGGTTACCCTGGTTTCATCGTCAGTCCCCCGGATGCAAGGGGATCGATCACCCATCCCTCCGGCGCAGTGGGCGAGTTCACGGTCTCTGTGATCGGTCGGGGGCGTTCGAATGTTCCGCGTGTCTGCAACAACTACACCACCCCGAACAATAATCCCAACGACGACGTTGCGCGCTACGCGATGACCTATGACAGTTTCGCGCTTACCCGAAAGCGCCTGTCCGGCCCTGGTATCGATCCGGCGGAATGGAATTATGCCTATGGCGGTGTCGCCTCGTTTGCCCCAGGCACTGGCCCCACCTGTACCAGTGGCGATTGTGCGGCGGTGGTGTGCAAGTCCGAGAGCTGTTCCGGCACCCAGGTGACCGAAGTCACTGAGCCCGAGGGTATCTGGGTTCGCTACACCTTCGGCAATAGCTACCGCTACAACGAAGGAAAACTTCTCAAGGTGGAGCGCGGATCGGGTCCCGCTGCCATCCAGCAGGTCGAGACCACCAATTACCTCTGGCCGTTCGACGGCCAGCCATTCGCTGCCAAAATCGGCAGCACACAGCAGGACCGGGGCGACGGCTTTTCGTCCGAGTACCTGCGACCCGAAAGTGCAACGAGCGTTTCCCTGGATGGCGTCGTCTTCAATCGCAGGGTGGATGCGTTCGATGCGATGGCGCGCCCGCTGACGACGACCAAATGGAGCAGCCTGGGATTCAGTCGCCAGGACACGGTGACCTATCATGACCAACCGGCGCTTTGGGTGATGGGGCAAACGCTGCGCCAGCTCAACAACACCACCGGCAGGGTCGTCAGCAATACGGACTACGACTCCGCCACCGCGCTCCCGTTGCGACACTATGCCTTCGGCAAGCTGCAGCAGACGCTTGCTTACCATGCCAATGGCATGGTCGCGAGCGTGACCGACGGTGCAGGCAACACCACGGCGATTCCATCGTGGAAACGCGGTATCCCCGAATCCATTCGCTACGCCGACGGTGCTGTCGAGTCGGCGGTGGTCGACGACATGGGCTGGATCAGCGCCACCACCGATGAAAATGGCTATTCGGGCTCATACAGCTACGACGCGATGGGGCGGCTGGCGCGTCTAGGCTATCCCGCTGGGGATACGCAAGTACTTGCTGTAGCCGCGCAGGC
>JAAIGE0100238564.1_pt1 | contig 20025 bp, 18 predicted proteins | sample 6487951 | NCBI WGS metagenome assembly JAAIGE01 (sample SAMN13974128, study PRJNA590717) | phyllosphere metagenome | biome: tomato field; feature: multiple bacterial spot infested tomato fields; material: tomato leaves; isolation source: leaves from tomato fields | host: Solanum lycopersicum ...
AAGTCCTCCTGCAGCTCATCCATGTTTGCCACAGCGCCCTCCCCCCTGAACCTCGACACAGATCAAAGACGCGCCCTTGTCCGGGCCTTGAACGGAAAGCTGCTTGCGGTCTGCTTTGGATCAGGAGTGGATTCGACAGCAATGCTCGTCGCCCTGCACGAGGCAGGCCTGCGGCCGCACATCATCACCTTTGCCGACACGGGCGGTGAGAAGCCTGAAACCCTTGCCCATGTGGCCAGAATGAATCAGGTTCTGCTCGGCTGGGGCTGGCCCCTCATCGAGACCTGCCGCAAGGTGCCTCTTGCGTCCACCGGCTACGACGATCTCTACGGGAATTGCCTCAAGAACGAGACGCTTCCCTCTCTCGCCTTTGGGATGAAGAGCTGCAGCCTAAAGTGGAAGGCGGCTCCCCAGAATCAGTTCATCAAAGGGGCCAAGCGCGGGCCCAACAGACGCCCTCCCCACCCCGTATGGGATGAGGCACAACGCAGTGGACGCCGGATCGTGAAGCTGATCGGCTACGACTGCGGAAAGGCCGATACGCGCCGATCCAAGCGTCTTGCTGGCGCAGACGGGGACTTCGACTATGTGTATCCGCTGCAGGTCATCGGGTGGGCGCGCCGCGAGTGCGTCAAGGCAATCACGACCGCCCTGGGCGCGGACATGGTGCCGGTGAAGTCCGCGTGCTTCTTCTGCCCGGCAACCAAGCAGTGGGAACTCTATTGGCTGGCAGCCCACCATCCGGAGCTGCTCGAACGGGCGCTACTTCTTGAGCGCACTGCTCTCACGGGAAGGCACAGCCGTTTCGATGCGGTCGAGTTCGGAGCGTCGTGGGAGGAGATCGTGCGCGACGCAGACCGCTTCCCGAGCACGAAGTCTACGGTGGGGCTCGGCCGCAGCTTTGCCTGGAACCAGTGGGCCCGCGTCAACGATGTTGTGGGTGCGGACTTCCGTGTGCACCGAGGTGCGCCGGATCGGGCTCGGTTCGCCCTCCTGTCGGATTCATTGCGAGACCCCGACAATGCGCTCGACTCGCGCAGCGCCAAGGTCATCCCGCTTGTCTCCAGCCGGGCCGCGGTGGAGCCTTTGTTCACGCTCTGACCTCCCGGCGCTATGGCCTGGCGCCATTCTCACGGTTACAGCTGCGCCTATCGCTGGCGGAATCGGCGCGGGGACAGCGCGGGGCTGCGAGCCTGCACTATCCGCTCGGTGGCAAGGCTTGCTAGCGAAGCCACGTCTCCTCCGCTGCCCCATGTTCCACTGCCTGCTTAAAGATCCCATGCAGAGGGGACTCAGCGCAGGGGTGGTCGGTGACTTCGATCTGCTTGAGGACGGCGTGCCGCAACAGGTCGACGTCGATTCCGTGCGCCTTGGCCCCGGTGAAGATGAGCATGCACAGGTCGTTCAGCGCAGCCTGGGTGAATTTCATTTGTCTCGTCCCAATGTCAAATGAATGCTGGATGCATTGGCTTCGAAGGCGCCTGAACGCGTTCAATGGAGACGAGGCGTCAAGCTGCGCGTCGCGCCTTGAGGCCGCTGGGCAGCGGCTGGCTACCAAGCGTTTGCTCATCCCAGCCGCGGGCAATCCCTGTCAACACACCGAAGGCCCTCAGCCCATCGACGGAGAGCCGGCGCCCGAACGCCCTTGTGCTCCCGATCAGGCCGGTTGGGCCCGCCTCCGTGAGCGCGACGGGCCGCAACATCAGCAATCCCTCGCTGGTGACAGGCATGGCTGGACGCGAATTGCGGATTCGGCGGTTGAGTCGCATCACCATGGCCAGTACGGACCCGGGCGTCTGGCCGCATTGCACCGCGGCGGTCTCTGCCCTGGCCCGGACGCTTCGGCCGGGACTAGCCAAGAACTGCAAGTAGATTTCACAGCTGTGTGTCGGGGTCCCCATGCTCCGCAGCACATCCAGGATTTCTTCCTCGGCAGACATGCGCCTGGCATGGTCAAGTCTCAGAACGGCACTGATGTGCGTCACCGGAGGCTCACTGGCAGTTGCGGTGTGCATCACAAGGTCGTGTGCAGAGGCGAAGCCGAGAAGCGGAAAGCGCGGGTCCGACGGTCCGACTGTGTCTAGCCAGCATTGCTGGAGCACCCTGGGAATAGCCCGACGCAGTGCCTGTCGGGCGGCATGCACCCCGGACTGGATGGACTCAATGCGCTGAGCACAGATGCACCGATCCAGCCCGCGAAGCAGCGTGTGGAGGCCGGCAGCGGACATTCCTTCCCCCATCTGGGAGAACTGAGCGTCAGCGCGAGGATCAGGAGCTGATGTGTACATCTCTAGGGCGGCCGACACGGCTGGGAGTGCTGGCCTCATCCCTTGCGCCGCGGCGAGCATCTGCTCCACGACGCGGGTCGCTCGGTTCGTCGACATACCTGATGCAAGCGCCGCCTGCCTTGAACGGATAGCCCTGCTCTGCGTATCTCCAAGGTGGAAATGAACAAAGGCTGCGGTGGCTGCGGATATCGGCACACCTCTGCGGCCCGGGAGGCTGGGGTGCAGAGCTGCAGCGAGGTCTTCCATCTCCTCTCGGACGGACATCTTGCTTGCGCGATGCATTGCCAGCACAGCGCGCAGCTCCCGCGATGAAGGACATGCTTCATCTTGCGTAGCAGCCAGCAGGTCAGCTGCCGATTCGTGGGCAGCCAGGTCAAAGCGCGCGTCTCCTTGTTTGACGCCGGTCAGCCATGGGGCACCGTGGAGCGCGGCCGCCGCGAGTCGCCCCGCGGCGAGGAGCTCCGTTCGCGCCCCCTCCGTTCTGGCCTCGCATTGCGCAAGCACCGTCAGCAGGTGGCCGAGTCCCATGCGGGCGATGGTCTTGAGCGTACCGATGGGTACTTGATGCAGCTCCCGGGTGCCAACTCGCGCGGCGCACCGCCGCAAGGCCGTTGCCTCGTGATGGTTGCACCAGGTCAGGTCCTCGGGAATCGCGACGTTCACAGGGCACGAAAGAATTTCGGTTGTGCGGCGCTTGGTGCGGTGCGCGAACTGTGAGGCCATCTTGCGACGCACGTCGATGGGCAGGAGCTCCGGATGAGGCCAGTCCTCAAGGAAGGAGAGCCCGACTTGCTCTCCCCCGGCCGTCAGCGGAGAGAGGACAAAGCGGTGGACGGCGCGAGGAAGGATCTCCGCATGCCTCGGGAGGGGCGGTGCACTGTGCATGCACCGATTGCAGCGGTGCGGGTACTTTCAGTGGGCGCATTGCTGCCCCGATTTGGGCAGCCAAGCCCACCAGTTACAAGTTTTTGTCGCAAGCGTGCCCTCCTTGGATGAAGTCTTTCGGTTCGGCCGTTGGACGGATACGCAACGGCCAGGCCGCGCTGGAGTCATCAATTCTCCGACGTGGTGTATGCGGTTGGAATGGCGCGAATGAGGAGTTCCAAACGCGACATCTCCGTCGGTACCAGCGCCAAAGGCTGGATGAGGCATGCTCGTCCAAGCTGTTTCTGTGCGATGGGCTGTAGCTGAATCTGCAGTTGCATCAGCAGCGCATTGCTCTGCTGCTCTGTAAGAGCTGATGGCGACTCGGACGCCAGAGACACGCCCAACACCAATGGGATGGTAGGGGGGACTGGAAGGCCGTCCGCCTGGGGGCCACAGACGAACACTCCCAGTTCCAGCCCGGATGCCGCCACCTCTGCTACCCGCTCGCGGTACCACGAGGCCAGCGGCGCGGTGGGTGCCTCCAGCTGCGCTAAGAGCGTGTTGATTGCCTCCCGTTGGATGCGGGTGATGTTGCGAACAGAGCCGGTGTAGGCAGTCGTGATGTTGGTCCGGCTGTGGCCCAGCGCTTCCGTGACGTACTTACGTGTGGCCTGGTCGGTGGCCTGATCGATAGCGGCACCACCCACCACCGGGGCCGGAGTTCCAGAGACGCCGCGGAAGGTCTCAACAGCGAACTGATGGCGCAGCCCGTGTGCTGTGACGCCCAGGCTTGCCTTGGTGACGCCCTCTTGTCGCAGCACGTAATAGAAGTGGTTGCGGGCCCGCTGGAGGCTGTCACCCTGGCGGCGCAGGAAGCCCGTCGGGTTGTTTGCGTTTACCCACTGCTTTACTCGGTGAAGTACCTCGCGCTGGCGCTCGCTGGTGATCTCGACGTGGCGGCCGCGGCCACCTTTCGCGCCGCGTGTCACGGCGAGGTGCGTGTTCATGTCGCTCTCTGAAGGCTTGAGCGCGACAGCTTCCTGCGCGCGCAGCCCAAATGCCCAGCAGAGTTCCAGCTGCAGCGCAGTAAGGTCACAGCGCGTGTGTACCGCGCCCAGGGCCTGGGAGAGACTTACACCGCGTGCTTCCCACCCCTTGGGCTCGGTGGCAGAGTAGGTGCGGCGTACACGCGCAGGATCTTTGACGAATTCAGCCACCGATCCGATGCGGGAATCTTTGCCGATCCAGCCATAGAAGCGGCGTAGGACCGTGAATCGATTGGACAGTGACGAACTGGACAGCCCGGCCTCTTCCCAGACGGACATGCAGATGCGCAGGTGTTTCAAGGTGACTGCGGTGAGTTCGGGCGGGCGGATGCCCTTGGACTCCAGTGCCTTGAGCGCCAGGCGCATCGTGATGACGTACTTGGTTTCCGAAGCAAGGCTGATCGAGCGCTTGCGCCCCAGCGCCGCCGGCAGCTGGTGGTTGCTGAAGAAGAAGGCTAACTGCCCATGGAGGTCTCCGGGATGGTTGCGGACCGCTGCTCTAAGCACATCTCGGGCCTTAGCCAACTCGAGCTGCCTTCGATCCTTTGTTGTCAGCCGTTGCATCGCACTCCTACGCCGTGTCTATCCGATCAAAAGCAGAACACGCGTATGCGCTCACACGTTGCCCTTCCTTGCGAAAGCCGCATGCGCGTGTTCTGTTCACTTGCACCTGAAAAATATCGATCTCGTCTGTCAGTAAATCGTCCTACGTCCGGCGCTGATCAAGCGACGGGGCACCTCTGAAGCCAATCAGAGGTTGTCAGCCCCAAGGTCTGGGGGAGCTGACAAGGTGGGGTGTTCTAAGGCGAACAGCCATGCGCTCAGGTGTCAGGCGCAGATTGCTACAGCTTCACGCGCCTTTCGGCTACGTGCGCGGTGCTTCATCGACCGCCGATCAGCTATGCCAGGGCGTGCCCTGGGGTTGCTGTGGCCCCCCTTGCGCGCAATTGCCATGGGGGTGATGAAGCCGGAACGCTGTGCATGGTCCCTTCGCACAGGGCTCTCGCCAAGTGCTGCCGGCCAGGGGAATCCCCCTAGGCCAAGACCGTCCACGTAAGGATCGGCCTGTTGATTTACTGAGTGCAGCCATCAATGGGGCTGCTCCATTCCTGCGCTAGTGGCAGGAGAGTTGTTGCACCGATAGGTGCGGCTTGAACTGCCATCAGTAGATGGCTCATGGCCGAAGCCAAGTGGGCGCAGTGTAGCGGGGATTTTCATGTACGCATCGCCGAATTTTTTGCGCTTCCAGACTCGCAATTGTGAGGTTGGCCGGTGAGCGGCATCGGGCCTCACTTCTGCAGACCTTCTCATTGGCGTCTCACAGTTGATTCGGCGAACGCCTTCCAGCTTCAGAGTGTGGTGTCGTCTGGTGCGCCGCACTGGCTATTGAGAAGAGGACCAACGTTCACCGGTGCTTGCGCGCTCTGGTCTGCTAACGCTCCGATGACAGGAGGCCCTGTGCGCGGCCGGTCCACAGCCTGAACCTGCTTGCGCGGGTGGTTGCGACTTGCCGGCCCGTCCTGGGCCTCGTTAGCCCGAGCCGGGCCGCGCTGGGCCACGAGCTGTCCGAGTTACCGTGAGAGCGGAGGGTCGCACTGATCAATGGCCCGCAACGGCCCCTCGCGGGCCGCTATGGGCCTCAGCTTGCACAAGGCGTTCAGGTGGGGTGAAAAAATGGCTGCAGTTAGGCCCGCACCGGGCCGTGCTGGCCCGATGTGAGCTGCGTTGGGCCAGAACTGACTAGGCTCATTCATCTGCTGCAGAAAAATTCTGCAGAAACATGGGGCACACGAACCAAACCGGGGTAGCAGCTCGCCCATCAACGGGCCGCCAATCGAAATACTTTGGAGACCAAAAGGAGTCTCCAATGTCAGATCAAACCCTTGTCATTCCCGCGGCGGCTGTTGATGTCGGCTACTTCTCAACGAAGCTTGTGCTGCGTCGTGAGGGTTCAGAGCTACGGACGATGTGCTTCCCCAGCCTCGCGCCGCAAGTGGTTCGCGATTCGCCGCTCGCGATCGGAGAAGGCAGGTTGTCCGGCGTGCAGATTGCTCTTAAGGGGCGCGACCGTACCTTCTTCATCGGGCCGGACGCAGCCCACCGTACCTCCGGCCGCCATGTGCGCGCAGTGTCCAACGATTACGCCGCGAGCGATGAGTACCAGGCGCTGCTCTGGGGCGCTGTTGCCTACATCGTCTCGGAGCAACTCGGCAAGACTGCTGGCCGGTATGGGAAGGTACAGATCAGTAACCTTGTGCTGGGACTTCCCCTCAATACCCTTGCCACCCACTCCGAAACGCTGCGGAACATGGCGGTTACGCAGGTCACGCTGCCTCTTGTCGGCCGCAGCGGGACAGTTGAAGTCACGGTGAAGCGCTGCTTCGTTCTCGGCCAACCGCAAGGCGCACTGATTGCCCACCAGGTTGCGTCAGGGTCCAAGGCAATCGAAGGCGACGCACTGGTGATCGACATCGGCGGCGGCACCGTTGACTGGTATCTCACCCGCGGGGGTAAGCCGATGCCCGAGCGCTGTGGTGCCTATCCGAAGGGCATGCTGTCCTGCGCCTTTGCAGTGCTTGAGCGGATCGCGCCCGAGTTGCGTGACGACCCGGTGATCGTCGGACGCGTGGATCAAGCTCTGCAGGGTGATGAACTCACCGCGCGCATTGATGGTCGGCTGGTTGATCTGAAGCCACACCTACCTGCGGCCATGGATGTTCTTCGCGAAGGGCTTGCTCGCGTCATGGAGTCGATCCAGAGCCTCGCCAGCGTCGATACCATCGTGCTGGCAGGCGGTGGCGCAGGGCTCATGAGCAAGGCGCTCAAGGAGAGCTGGCCCACGCGTGCGGACTCCGTCGAGCGGTCGGCCAACCCGATCTACGCGAACGTTGAAGGATTCTTCGCGATGGCGGAAAGGGTCGCTCGCAATGCATGAGGAAAAGCTGAGCTTTCGGCTGCGTTTCGAGGTAGACCGTACCTATGACAAAGACCTGTTTGATCTGCTGCAGACACTTCCGCGCAGCGTCTACAGCCGCGTCATCCTGGATCTTGCGCGCGAGGCGATTCAGCATCGGACCCTGGCTCCTACTGGCCTCGCGGCCATTCCGGTTGCCCCCCGCCACGTCAGTCCGCTTATGGGTCCGGTCCCTGGCTCCCCAGTAGTTCAGCCGCTGCCGTCCACCGATGCGACACCGGCGCCTGCAGGGAAGATTGGGGATTCGGTCCCTGTGCTGGATATGGATGACGACACGCTGAATGCGATGCTGGGTTTTGGCCAGCAGATGCGTGAACGCTAGCCGCTTGACATCGGAGCCGTCCGTGAGAACTTTGGTGCATGTCCAATCAACAGGAGATCTCCATGAACGAGGCCAAGGTGCCGTTCCTGCCAGCACGATCCATGCGCTTGCACTACTGCGACATCTACCCGGATGGTGGTGGCGTAGCGGTCTCGGCGGGCCCGGAAGTACAGGGGATGGCTGTGCACGATCCTTTCTGCGCCGCGGTACTGCGGCGAATGGCCGTAGCCCGGGTGGCAGCATATGGCTCCGAGGGTGGGCTGTCGCCGGAGATGTGGCTCGAGCGCTGCGCGCGCTCTGCGTGCCTGGAGGGCGTGGCCATGCCTGCCTCGCGTCTCCAGCGGCTGCTCCTGCGTGCCCGGCTGCTGGCCTCCGCGCTGCGCGAGGGCTGAGGGGTCTGCGTGGCTTGGTGGCGACCTCAGCGCTGGTCGCCGCTGCCAATGGCGTGGCGAGGGCCGACTGCATTGACGATGCGGCGACCTATCACCATGTCAATGCACTAGTGCTCCGCGCGATTGCGCAGCAGGAGTCGAGCTTCAGGTCCAACATCGTCACGCGGAACACCAACGGGAGCGTTGACATCGGGATGTTTGGCACAAACAGCATCCATCTCCCAGACCTGGCGACCGTCGGCGTCGGGCCCAACGATCTGAAGGAGCCGTGCGTGGCGGCGTATGTGGCTGCCTGGATGTACCGAAAGAAGATCGTGCGTCATGGGAACACGTGGACTGCCGTGGGCGCCTATCACTCGGAGACACCCCGCCATCGGGATCGCTATGCCCAGGCCATACACAGAATTGTCCAGTCGTACCTCGCTGGAGGCGCGGCCGCACAGGGCCCGCTCACCACGGGGCTGAAGTAAGGCTCTGTCATTCGTGGATTAGCCCGCCGAGTCGTGGGCACCTGAGTCGTCGGGTGGTCGCCTGCCGGCTGTTGTAAGATCTTTCTCGGCGAGCCGTTATCGCCAGCTGTCCACCATGGCGAACCCTCGCGGGATGACGAAGAACCAATCCTTGGCCGATTCCCAATCCTGTGGCGAATCCCGGCAGTGGGCACCGTCGATTCGCGTCACAGAGAAGGAATCTGTCATGCGATACATACCCACGTCCGCTGCAACCGTGGACAGTCTCAAGAAGCAAGCTAAGAAACTCCAACGTCGGGGTGGCGGAAAGCATTCGGACCTGCTGAACCGTGTCGCGCGCGGTGCCGGCTACGACCACTGGCACCACGTTACGCTCTGCCTGAGGGAAACTGAAGAGCAGGAAGGTTTTGGCAGACTTAACGCTGAAATTGACCTGATCATTCGCGCGGCGGGTGCGGGTGAATCCAAGATCATCGTCACAGGTCCCGAGATGGTCACCGTACCGCTAGTTCTGTTCGCCAGTCAGGGCGATGCGTGGATGCTCGATGTGGCTGAGGGCTCGGCCATGTGCTTGATATGGCGGGGCGAGGTTCTTGAACGTGGCATTCGGGATGCCGGGCGTCACATCGAGATTGCTTGGGACGGTAGTTTTGCCCTCGCTGGTGAAGCCTTCACTGTCGAGACTGACAATGCAGATATCGGTTCACGCGCTATTCATGGCTATCCGATGCAGGAGTTGCGTGAGGCAATCGACAGCGCACAGTCTTTTGACAAGCGGTTCGGCATGATCTTCGGACAGGAGGGGGCTCAAGAGCTGACGCCCGAGTTGGTTGAGGATCTGGTCGCTCAGGGTTGGCAGCGGGAAGTGTTGGAGGCCGGCGTCCAAGACGGTGCTCGGTACAGCCCGAGCCGCAACAGTTTGCTGTCCCCTGCGATGACCGACCTTGATCGTGAGGACGACGACGACGATGGCCAGGAGCAGACGCCAGTGTGAAGCTTGGCGGGGGGTACCGCTGGGATCGGTCGCGCTGACGACGCGGTTGCCCCACCCGTTGCGTGCCCTCAACGTCCTTGAGCACAGAGCACCGCGATGAGAAAGTGAAAAAGCCCCCTGGTCTCACATCAGCGAGGGCCAGGGGGCTTTTATGTTGAGCAGGGCTTAGGCTGCGGCCCTCGAGGGCTGTTGAATTTTGCGGCGGCGCTTGTCGCGGCGCACGCCCATACGCTCCCAGAGCGCTGCGTCTACTCGCAGAGGTGCCACTGTGACCGTCTTCAGGTTCACGAAAGCACCATGCACGGTGAGCTGCCCGGCGGTGAAGAGCATCCACAACAGGTTTAGACCCTGCTGGGCGATGGCCCCGTTTATGAACAGGGACTGCTTCACCAAGGCCTGCGCCAGTGAGCACGAAGGCGTGTCATCGACATCATCGAGTGCCACGTCGATGAGCTCGGGGAACAGCTCCGCTGCGTGGGGAAGTCGTAGCGGCTGGTCGGTCTTGCGCCGGCTGCTGGTCACCTCCCCCAGCACAACTTGGCCATCGTCCGCACGGTTGCCCAGATCCAGCCAGTAACGCGGCTCGTGTGGAGTCGCTGCCTCGAGGCCGCGCAGAATGCCCAGACGGGCACGCCGCGTATCCACCGCGCCGATCACCAGGTCGAACCGCAAAACGGACGCGGTGTCCACGCGCTCTTGCAGGGCCGACCAGGTGCCTAGGCCATTGAGCGCCATGTTGGCGCGGTTCACAAGGACATGAGCCTTAGGACGGCCGATGTCGCAGGGGTAGAACGCCTGACGGCCGATGTTTGCGGCCGACACGGTGTCATCGTCGACGACAGTGACATGGAGGCCTTCGGGATGGCCTAGTGCGAGCATGGCTCGGTGGAGATTGACGAGGCCTTCGAGGACTCGGCTACCCGTTCCGCCGGCGCCGACCAGGAGGACCCTGACGGCCCGCTGCAGGAGCTGCGGGTGTAGATAGTGGATGTTCATTGGATGATGTTCCAGCTCCCATCCTCGGAGAGAGACATGGAGAGCTTCTTGTTGAAGATGTTCAGGCGCAGGGCCAGAGTGAGGTCATTGCCGGGAGCAAGACTGCCGATGACCGCGGACACCTTGAGGGAGCCGTAGTCGTCGGCGTCGTCTTCGCTGCTGAAGAAGGCCTCGTGGTGACCGTGGCTGTGCACGTCGACCACCAGGACCTCGGTTGAGCCGACCTGTACCTCCTTGTAGGTGACCCGGTCGTTGGTGGCCTGCAATGGCGTTCGATCTGCCAGCCGCCAGGTGGCAGTGGACGTGTCGTAGAGCATGGCTGCGGCGGCCTCGAGAGGCGCCACAGACCGCGCGGTTGCAACGAACTGACGCCACAGCCGAAGCGGCGGCGCCGAAATGAGCAGCGTTGCCATGGCAGGCGTGCGGCCGAACGGGAGCATCAGCCCTTCCTGAGCGTCAGATACCGGCAGTGCAGCATGAAGCCACGCAGTCCGGGTCTCGCGCCAGAGGCCCTGCCCTGTTACCAGGTAGCGAACCCCGTCCTGCTCCATTGCCGGGAAGGTGCCACGATGCTCGACAGACACGACTGGAAACGGTGTGGTGTCAGTCATCAGAACTCTCCCCGTGCCTGCGGCGTTTCGGCCAGCGCGGCTGCGAAGTCGATCCGAAGCAGATCCTCGATCGTCAACGGCAGCATGAACAGGCGCTTCTTCGGAAAGGGGCGCGTGGGGTTGTCCAGGGCCGACGCCCAGTAGGCGTGCGGGTCCTGGCCAACGATCAGGCGATCCTTCTCGGAGAAATTCGGGTGAGTGAACTCGCTGCCGAAGAAGGCCCGCTCCCAGTGCTCCAGCGGAGCATCGAGCGCAGGCCATTGAACGGAGCCCGCACAAACCTTCCCGCGCGACCACACATTGAACATGGGTGACTGCGCGAGCTGGGTGGTCCGAATCGGCCTGCCCGCTGTGGGCAAAGCCCACTGGAACAGTCCGTTCGGCGTGGCCATCCAGACGAAGCCAGGCACCATGGCACGCCCGGCACGTTGCAGGGAGCCGGCCTTGAAGGTCAGCAGCTCCGAGCGTGGCCGGGTGTACCAGATGGCCCGGTCAGGCGCGACGGCCAGCGTGCGGTCGTCGATCCAGGTGGCGCCGCCGACGCTCTTGGTCGATTGCCGGAGCGCTCCGTACAGAGCCTCCAGATCGGCGTAGCTAAACGGCCGGCCTGGCTGGATGATCGGTCCTTGCTCCGAATGGAGGACAGGGTGGACCGAGGCGTAGGCACATGCCGGAGTGCTCTTGGCATTGCCGTAGATAAGCATTGCCGACTGCAGCTGGACGGTACCGCCTTCGACGTAGCAGTTCCCCTGCAAAGGGTTGTCGGTTGAATTCATGATGGAGTTACTCCCAGAGGTCGCATGTCTTCAGCACGGCGTCGAGATCGCGCAACGCCCGAAAGACCGCTTTGATGAGTTGAATGAAGGCCGGCCAGCGAGCCTGGTCGGCGGCCACCACGGCGTAGCGGCAAGTGATGCACTCGGCTTCGCCCTGCATGGCGTGGTTCTCGAAGGCCTCAACCGCCTCAATGAGGGTGTCTTGGTTCTCCCAGTACACCCATGCCAGGGCGCCGAAATGGTCACCTCCGGTGTATTCGCATTCCATGCGAGCGCTGCGGCGCAGTTTCGTCAGGGTTGCGAGGCTTTTGCGGAGTGCCTCCACTTGGGTGATGAGGTTGCGCTCGCGCTCTGCGAGCGGCCCATTGAGCAGTGCCTTGATGGCGCGCTGGTTTGGCAGCGTGAGCCCGCGGGTAGTTCGCGTGAGCTCGTTCGGGCCCAGCCCTGCAAGGACTTGCGACGGCAGCAGGCCGTGGAACTGCTCGTCTTCGTCGAGGCCTTGCTCTTCGAGATAAGCCTTGTCGTCCCACTCCCACATGCCCCACACATAGCCTGCGATGTCGACTCCGCGAAGCGGGTCATACGTCGCGAGCCATGCGCTGTGGACATCGTTGAGCACGTTGCTTAGCCACCAGCCCAAACTGGGCAGGAGGCTGTTCAGGCCCTTCACGGCTGGAGCGATGTCGATGGACGCCATGCGCTGGCCGCCAGGAACGACTTCCATGAAGAAAACGGGCGCGTTCGGCTCGAAGGGATCATCGAGCGGCGGCAGTGCGCTGCCGCGGGTGATGCCCAGAACGACCGAAGCGTCCAGCAGGGAATCCGCGGGAAGCGCAGACTGGATCTGCCCTGCCACTACGCCTGTGAGCGTGGTGAACGTGGCCGCGGTGATGGGCAACCCGGCCGCAGACGCCGCGAGGGCGAACTGGGCCATGTAGCACTCCATCGCCGGATCGCCGGCGATGGCAACTGGAATGTCTTTCGACAGTGTGGGCAGGGCCCAAAGGCCCCCTCCCATCATCCCCAGAGGCTGAACGCCTGCGGGGGCAGCGGCAGGCACTGAACTCCACTGCGGAAGTTCCTCGTGCACGCTTGGTGAAGAATCCGTGAACATACCTGTACCTCTTCGTGCTCGGCCATGGACACGTCCGGGCCTTCGACGCCTGCAGGCCGTGAGGCAAGCAAGTGAAGCTGGTCCAGCACGGCCTGGGTTCCGACGGGTTTCATCCCTTGGAGCCCACTGCGCGGACGAATTGATAGCTCAGAGCGCCGCCCACCTCGGTAGGGCCGTCGATCGTGGCGTTGGTCAGTTCAGGGAACTGCATCGCGTAGAAAGACTTGACCTCTTCGGGTGGCATGGTGGCGCCTGGATCGGGCAGGTTCACTCCGTTGTATTTGAAGGCGCGCTTGATGGCAGCAATGGTGATGCTCATGTCGCGTCTCCTTACAGCAGGGATACCTGACGGTGGTCGACCTCGGGTGCAGGTGGCGCGCCCTCCGCTGGAGGTGTTGCGCGCTCGGTGCCCTCCTCTTCTGCACCATCGTCTTCGGACAGAGCGCGAGGGGCCGCCGGCGTGGTCTTCGTGCCAGGAGCAGCCTTCTTGACCGCTCGGTTCGTGTCCGCCTTCGCCAGCTCACGTGCGGCGATCGAGTTGGCCTCGATCTGCTGCTGCAGGCTGGTGTTGTTGGCAACGATCTGCCCGATGGCTTCGAGGTAGCCTTCGTCGAGCTGCGCCGGCGTGCCGGTGAGGCGCGCCGGTGCAAGGCTCTGGTCCTTGCCCTTGGCGATTGGCAGCAGGTCGACGTGGATCTTGCCCCCTTCAGCGGCCGTCAGGCGCATCTGCAGGGTGATGCCGTTTTCAAGCAACGGCTGCAAGGTTTGGAAGAGTTTCATGGGTGGCTCCAAAAAAAAGGGGCCACCCCCAGCGTGGGGATGGCCCCACGTGGGTTGAGTTGATAGCGCGAGATGCGCCTGGGCTGTGATGACACAGCGTACTGAACCGAGAAGGTCCAAGTCGGCGCAGTATAGGAACAAGCGGCGCGCGCGCGGTGCCGTGCGTACACGCAAAAAAATGGGCCTCCCTTTGTGAGGGAGGCCCATTCTTCAATCACCAGCGCATCTGCCGAGGCACCAGACCTTTGTAGTCCAGGTCCTTGATGCTGAGCAGACCCTTGATCAGGTCGTCCTTGCGGCCGCCAAGCAGTTTGGGGTACTCCTTGCCTATGGCCTTCTCGAGTTTGAGCTCGCGCGCGATGGCATCGATCTCGTTCTTGGTGAGCGTTGCCAGGTAGGCCGAGCACAGCTTCCAGTGGTCTTCGAGGCGCACCTCCAACACCTTGAGGATCTCCACGACAGCGCGGATCTCCAGTCCATCGGCAGAGGCTGCCGCCTGGGCCATGGCCATCGACAGCTGCTGATCGCTCAGATCAAGCGCCGTTCGCAGCGTCTTGGTCAGGTTGATGCTGCATCGCTCGAGGCCCAGGGGCTTCAGCGCAGTGCCCAGCGCATCAGCGCTCAGCACGCTAGGCCGGTGCAGCAGCACCGTTAGCAGCACAGCCTTGGAGGTCACAGCGTCGGCGCGTGCCGCCACCGTCGCGAAGACCATGCGCCAGACGCTTTCACGGTACTTGGTCACCGCGGAAGACAGACCGGCGGGCGCCGCGCTAGAACTACCAGAGGTCGACCGGTTGGCCGATGCTGTTGCCCCAGCTTTGCCGCCGGTGGGCACTCCACCAGTGCTTGCAGAACTCGAAGCGCCCTCTTGTGGGGGCGGCGTCTCGCTCTTCACGCGTGCGGCGATTTTGCGCATCATGCAGGCTTGGTCCATGCACATCTCCTTCTCCACTTCGCCCAGGGTGTCGGGCACGGCGGAGACGGTTGCGCCGAAATTCGCGCAGGTGCGGCATGCCGCAGCCTGTTCTACCCCGACGCCGCGCACGCCATCCTGCAGGAGCGGCTTGGCCACTAGCTGGTCGCCCGGCCGGATGATCTTGATGACCTGGTAGTCATCCTTCAGTCCATCTGCCTTGGCTTGCAGCGCCTGCTCGGTCTTGCCGTCATAGCAGGCCTTGTTCGTGCAGTTGCCCTCGGTGAGGACTTCTGCGAACAGCGCCTGCTGGTTGGCAGTGGCGAACTTGCAGCCCACGCAGTCGGACTTGTCGAAGATGGCCTTGTCCAGCTTCAGGAGCATGCCCTCGATGATGGCTTTGAAGCCGCCTAGGTTGGCTTTGTATGCCGGGTTTTCGTCGAGCCAGTGCAAGACTTTCTCCTGGCTTTCGGAGCGCAGCGTTGCGATCAGTTCGGCATGTCCGACCGAGAACGCAAGCGCGCGCAGCGCCTTCCGGGCTGCCGGCACCAACTGCGTCAGTGCCAGCATGCGGTTGAGACCCGCAACGCCCATGCCATGCAGCCGGGCAACGGTCGCCTTGTCTTCTTTGTAGATGACCAGGGCGCGCTCGGCGCTTTCGGCGATATCCAGGGGCGTCATGGCTGAGCGCACCAGGTTCTCGGTGGTCGCGATGATCTCGGCATCTACTTCGCAGCCCTCGAGCAACATGCAGGGAACGAAGACGTCGATCCCGTAGAGCTCGACGAGGATGTCGTAGCGTGAGAAGCCTGCATTGAGGAGGTATTGGCCACCGGGCTCGGCTGGCGGACGTACGGTCACCGGCGAAAAGATACCGCCGAGGGCTTTGACGCTTTCACGCAGCTGACCGTAGTCGGCTGCGTTGCGAGTCTGCCGAGGATTGCGCGCCGAGTCGGCGTTGATCTGATGTGCTTGCAGTGTGATGGCACGGCCGAGGGACGCGCTGGGCTGCGCCTGCAGAGCATTGGCCTCGGTTTGGGTGATTGCATTCATCGTTGGTTCCTTGGAGCGTGTGCTCCGGATGTGCGCCGAAGGTGCGGTGCTATGACGCCCAACTACGCGCCGCATCCGAACAAAGTTCAGCTGCGATGTGTGGAAGGGCTGGGGTGGAATGCCGACGCGCACAAAACCACAGCCCCAAATGGGGTGCGGTCTGCGTGCGGTCGGTGTCAGACGCCAACGAGCGCCGCCTGGTCAGGCGTGTCGCGGGTGTCGCTTGGGCTGGGCCGTGGGCCTAGCGGAAGACCTGTGAAGGTCTGGCCAGGCTGGTGCCTGGCTTGAGATGCTGCAGAGGCAGCTCCAGGGCAAAGCCTTGGTAGCGTGATTCTAGGAAGTGGATGAGCCAGCGACACGAGATGCGTACACGTGGGGCTCCGGCCAAATGGTTTGGCTGAGGAAGGCCCGCGCCACTTCGATGCCTTGCGAGGGTGGCATTCACGGCCGCCCGCTGAACTGGCGACCTGCTTGGCTTGTTCTGAATGAGAGTCAGGCGGGGGGACGCGAGGGCCGTACCTGAGCGGGCCCGATGCCGGAGTAGATCTGTTCGCCGGTGGTGATCACGCGCACTGTTGATCTGTCGCCTTGGTTCGAGACTTTGTAGTCTGATACCGGCAGTGGAAGGGGCAGTTCATCGTTCGGGCCCCCGTACCACGTAGGTGTGCTGAGTACGGAGGGCGAGTAGTCGGCGAAGAGGCTGCGGCTTGCTTCGGTCATGCTTCGGGGCGGCTCAGGGGGAGAAGGAATTCCGTGCCATCAGCAGCGGTCTTTTGCAGCAAAACAGTGTGCGCTGCTCGCTTCAGCTGCGCGAGGCCCGCCTAGCGGGCCTGGTGTGGAGGAGGCGTGGTCGCTCAAGGGCACAATGGGCGCTGGGAGTGTGGCGGCACATGCAGCGCTCATCAATGGCCGTTTTGGTGCCAGAAGCGGACGTTGGGACTCTATCTGCTCGGGACGGTTTCAGGCTGGATGCTGTCCTTCACCGGCGGCGTCCGAGCGTCAACAAGGTGCCCAAAGCCGAACTTCGTTGAACCGCAGCGACGGGCTGACTTTAACTGCTCAGCTTCGGCAAGGTCCGCTGTAGGGCCGTTGCTCATCCAGAAAGACGTCCCGACTGGACGGGCCAATTTGACGGCATCGATCGGAGCTGAGCGGCTGCTGAAGATAATGCTTCTACAAGGGGGGCCGGCCAAGACGACGTGTGTCATGGGTGCGCGTGATTGCCGGTCAAAAGAGGTCGCTGTTGTCTGTTGATGGAGCGGGTGCCGGCGTAGGTCCAACCATGCCCGCGGTCATCAGCCGCAGAATCTCCCGCAGCTTGTCCAGGATCTCGTCAAACGTGATTACCGCCACGTCCCTAGACGAATGGCGGAACAGGTCAAGCGAGCGCTTTTCTTGGATGGTGGCCGGCGCCGTGCCGGCAATCACGATGCAGTGGACTGCTGAAACATGCGTGTCTCTAAGCGCGGGGTCGTGGGACTTGGCTGCGAAGTTGTTCAAGAGTTGGAAGCGCTGGTCGAGCACTTGCGCCATCGCGCTGGTCAGGTCCTTGTGGGGCGCGTGCAGGTCGCCGCGAAACGTCTTGGCCTCTATCAGCTTGGTCGAGGGACGCTTGATCTCGATGAGGGCGAGACTGCCGGTGAAGCGCTGCGAAAACAGGAAGTCCACGATGCTCTCGCCAGCGCCGCGCAGCATCGTGCCGCCGACATGAGCCTGGTCTTGGATCATGGTGACCGGGTGCGGGAAGGCCAAGCCCAAGACGAACGGGTTGGCCTTGAAGAAGGCTTGCCACTTCGGCTCAGGCAGGTTATTGCTGAGCATGTCTTCGATCTTGGCAATCAGCTCTTTCAGCGTGACCTGCTCGATCACCGCCTTGAGCTCCACCAACCGCGAGGGTTGCTCGGCTAAGAGCTTTTCGGCGTCATCGCGAATGACAGTTGCCGCTGCGAGACGGTCGTCGGCGCTGCGGTTCTGAGCGCGCCCGCCCAGCTTGACCAACTCGTAGATCTCTCCAGGCTTCACGTTGGGGAAGCGGCGCTCGAATTGGACGGGATCGGCGACGTGCAACAGCTCATTGAAGGCGAGCAACTGACGTTCGCGCAGCGACCGCGCGCGCGCGCGCGTAGTGATCGAGTCGATGGCTCGCTTGATTGTCGAAAATCGGTCAATGCCCAGCCTGAATTTTGGCAGCTCCGCCAATGCGCCGCTGCCGGGTTCGATCACCAATTCGGTGATGCCTTGCATTTCGAGGATCGCGTGCGGGATCAATCGGTATTTCCACTTAAAGCCGAGCCCATATTTGGCGTGGCGAACAAAGCCAGTGGGCAGGCGCTTGAGCATGGCGTCGAAGTCCCTGATGTCCTCAGGCAGCCACCAGGGCTCATCCCTATCGGCCAGGATGGTAATTGTGGTCAGCTCGTCATACTTCGGGGTCAGGAATGCGGGGCGATATGAGGCCGAAACCAACGGGAACATGGTGAGCGCGCGCTCGGTCACGCGGGCGAGAAGAACAATCTGCTGAGTCTTTCCCATCCCGCCGTCTGGATCGGCCTCGCCGTGGGCATATACCTCAGCGCAGTCATCGCCGTCATGGGTGGACTTTTTCAACGAAACCCGCATCGCCTCGGCGTCGGGGGCGGCGCCAGGCTCGAAGCCATCCCCGGAATTGCCTTCATGCGCCGGCTCAGCCTGATCGGCAAAGAAGTCGTCGTTGATGTCATTCGGTTTGCCGGCTTCGCCTTCATTCCTCTGCGTCATTGATTGCCCCTCGCTGGATTGGAGATAGGTCTTTGCCTGCATTTTCCCAGCAACCGCATGGGTCTAGTCACGGCGACCTAGTACCCCGTAGAGATGCTTTTCGGGCCATGGTTCTTTGGCCGCACCGAACGACCGCTTGACACCCGACAGCGTGAGCACGCGATCAATGACCGCCATTGACGCGCTGGAGCCAGCTTATCGAGCAGAGGACTGGTTGTAGGGGCGGACAAAGCCTTAATACTTAAGACGCATTCCTTCGGGTCCGCTCTGTGATTCTTTCGTGTCATTGCCGTGTTTCCTATTGCGGTACCTATCGTTCCGCTTGAACGCTTCCTGAATCATGGAGAAGATTTTTGCGCTGCCGACCATCGGGACGAACACTGCCTCCTGCGTAAAGTATCCGAAGACAATTTTTCCGTCATCGTCCTCTATGGGTACTCCGTGTGCTGTCATGCATTTGATGTATTCCATCAGTTGATCAGCAGTCCAACCAAATCGAGGATTGAACGTGGCTATGTGGAAGAAATCTGGAACGCTGGTAGGTGAGCTCGTCTCCGATGTGATGAGTGAGATGTAGCTGCTCAGCTTCAGTCCATTTGGCGTCCAATGTGCGCCAAAGTGACCTATTGGCGACAGTTCGCTGCACTGAGGGTGCTGTTCCAGGTGGCAAAGTAGCGCTACACGATCTGGCTTTCCACCGTTGAGATCAACCTCGTCAAGGAAGCCGCTAGCCTCACGCTTAAATTCGATGATGAAGTAGCGTCCCCTTTCAGTTTGGCCGAGCACGTCTCCAACAAGATGGTCGAGAGGATTTTGTGCATTGCCCACCAATTTAGCCCCAGGTGCGGGGTATGTGAGCTCCTCCTCAGCCAGCAACTTTTCGAGTGCCTCAAGTGCTTCCCCTTTTTGAACGTGGGTCGCTTTGGCATCTGTGATAGCGGCAAGTAGCCTTTTCACTGGCTGCCTGACTTCATTTTCGTAGCGGCGCGCGGTCTCAAGTCCGCCGAGCTGGCGAAAGAAGTCGCAGACCAGGTCGCTCTCATATGGCGGAAGCGAGGCTGCCTGAGCAATAGCCATAGCGGGGACCGCCGAGGAAGGGGTCGGCAGCGATTGAGTTGCTGGGTTCGAATTTGACATTTCGTTTTGATGGCCCGCGCGAACAAGGGCTGACTAGTTTGGCGCAACAGTCTGCAAATTCCCTGGACGTAGGTCTTGAGCGACCTTCCGTGTCTGCTGTTGGCGGTGGCTTGAGGATGACCTCATCAGTTTGAACGTTTGCCTTTTGCGTCTGGTCCATACCGTTCCTGCTGACATCGGCGGTAGACCTGCGGGGATAGTGCGTGCTCGACATTTCAGTGCTGTACCTGCCTGAAACGAAAAAGCCGCCCTTGGTGTACCAGGGGCGGCTTTTCATTTGGTGCGCATTTCAGCGCTGGCTTTGAGGTGCCACCTGGGTGGTGGGCTGCTCGGCAACCTGTGCGGCAGTTGCCTTGGATTCTTCGTGGGCCGGAATGAGGAACAGGGCCAGAATGCCCAGGATCTCGATGGCGAGAACCCAGCGCGCTGAGCGAGTGTTCCCCGGAAGGCTGAAGAAGGCGTGCTTGAAACTCATGGCGGGCTCCAGTGTAGAGAGGCCCGCGCCCTTCGGGACTAGGGCCCGGAGGGTTGAAGG
>JAAIGE0100626061.1_pt1 | contig 20023 bp, 15 predicted proteins | sample 6487951 | NCBI WGS metagenome assembly JAAIGE01 (sample SAMN13974128, study PRJNA590717) | phyllosphere metagenome | biome: tomato field; feature: multiple bacterial spot infested tomato fields; material: tomato leaves; isolation source: leaves from tomato fields | host: Solanum lycopersicum ...
GGTGCCGACGCGGTCATGCTCGGATCGCTCCTCGCCGGAACCGACGAGTCGCCGGGAGAGATCGTCTTCCAGTCGGGCAAGCAGTTCAAGCAGTACCGCGGCATGGGTTCGCTCGGGGCGATGCAGACCCGCGGCAAGCAGACCTCGTATTCCAAGGACCGCTACTTCCAGGCAGACGTCCCCAGCGACGACAAGCTGATCCCGGAGGGCATCGAGGGTCAGGTGCCGTACCGCGGACCGCTCTCGGCCGTGGCGTACCAGCTCGTGGGCGGCCTGCGTCAGTCGATGTTCTACGTCGGCGCGCGCACCATCGAGGAGCTCAAGACGCGCGGACGCTTCGTGCGCATCACCTCGGCGGGCCTCAAGGAGTCGCACCCGCACGACGTGCAGATCGTCGTCGAGGCGCCGAACTACAAGCGCTGAGTCGCTGACGACGAAGGGGGCCGGATCGCGCATCCGGCCCCCTTCGTCGATGTCACCCGCAGGTGTAGGTGACGCCGTCGATCTCCCACACGCCCGGTCCCAGCTCGGCGCACATCGAGAACAGTCCGGCGAAGACCGTCACGAGCAGGATGACGCCGATGATCTCGAGGAGAGTCAGCACCGCGCCGATGATGATGCCGGCGATCGCCATTCCTCGCGGCGCACCCGCCTTGCCCAGCTTGACCGCGGCGACCGCGCTCAGGATGAGCCCCAGGGGCGGGACGAGGAACGCGAGGATCAGTCCGGCGATGGAGAGTCCGCGCCCGGGAGGCGAGGCGGGCACGGATGCGGCACCCGCGCCGGAGATGGGATACGCGGCGGGGTCGTGCGGAGCAGGCGACGCTGGCGGCGGCGAGTACCGCGCGTCGGGCTGAGAAGGCTGGTCGGTCATGGTCCCTCCGATCTGTGTGCGCACACGGGGCGGCGCGCTGGTCCCCAGAGAGTACTGACCGCGTCCGCCGGTGCGCCATCCCCGAGAGGGCGACCGGGGTTCCGCGCGATCCACGCGCGGCGTACGGTGCCGGTATGTGCCGCAACATCGTCCCCCTCAACAATCTCGAGCCGGCCGCCACCGACGCCGAATGCCATGACGCGGCGTTGCAGTTCGTGCGGAAGATCGCCGGAACGACCTCGCCGTCGCGCGTCAACCGTGAGGTCTTCGACCGAGCGGTCGACGAGATCGCCCGCGCGACGCGGAGTCTCGTCGACGACCTGAGCACGTCGGCGCCCCGGAAGAATCGCGAGGAGGAGGCGATGAAGCGCCGCGCTCGTTCGGCGGAGCGCTACGAGGCGATCCGCGTCTACCAGGAACGCTCGCGCGCGGCTCGATCCTCCGCGTGAGTCCACGACATCGGTGCGGATCTCCTAGCCGACGTATTGGTATGCCAGTATTTAGGGACATTCCGCTCGATCTCCCCGCGGACGTCCGGTGCGAAGGGCACCGGAAGGCCATACGCCGGTCTCGCGCCGACAGGGGACTTCCCCATTGAGAGCCGCAGATATGAACCAGGCTGCACCCCGCGTCCTCGTCGTCGACGACGATCCCGACGTCGCCCTGCTCGTGAAGACCGTGCTGCAGCGCCGCGCGGGATGCGAGGTCGCCCTCGCCTACGACGGCCTCTCCGCGGTGGAAGCGGTCGACGGCTTCCGTCCCGATGTCGTCGTCACCGACATCGAGATGCCGGGACTCGACGGGCTGGAGCTCCTCGCCGAGCTCCGCCGACGTGACGCGCGGATGCCCGTGATCGTCATGACGGCTCACGTCTCGGTCGAGTACGCCGTGTCGGCGCTCCGGTCGCAGGCCGACGAGTTCCTCACGAAGCCCCTCGACAACGCGCGTCTGATCGAGGCCGTCACGCGCCTCACGGAGCAGGCGCGCGCGCGACGCGCGGGGGAGCGGCAGCCCGAGGTCGTCCTCGCGATCGGCGCCCACCCCGACGACGTCGAGATCGGCGTCGGCGGCCTGCTCGCCGCACACGCACAGGCGGGCGACAGCATCACGATCCTCACCCTCTCCCGGGGTGCGCAGGGCGGAGACGCCGACAGCCGGCAGAACGAGTCGCTCTCGTCGGCGGAGCTGCTGGGAGCGCGTCTCTTCCTCAAGGACCTCGTCGACACCGAGATCTCCGGCGGAGGGACGACGGTGCGACTCATCGAAGAGGTCGTGAAGGAGATCCAGCCCACGATCGTCTACACGCACTCCTCTCACGATCGCCACCAGGACCACCGCGCCGTCAGCGAGGCGACGATCGTCGCGACCCGACGCGTGGGCACCGTCGCGTGCTACCAGAGCCCGTCGGCCACGATCGACTTCCGTCCGACGCGCTTCGTGCGCATCGACAAGTACCTCGACGAGAAGCTGCGCCTGCTGGAGTGCTTCGCCTCGCAGACGGCGAGCAGGGACTACCTCGAGCCCGACTTCGTGCGGGCGACCGCGCGCTACTGGTCGCGTTTCGGCGGCGGGGTCGCCGTCGAGCCGCTCGAAGTCGTCCGTGAGACCGCCGAGTTCGTAGGAGCCGAAGAGCTCAGCCGTTTGGAGAAGTGATGACCGCTCGAGTCCTCGTCACCGGAGCCGGAGGCCCCGCAGGCGTCGCCGTGATCCGATCGCTGCTGCGTCGCGACGACCTCACGGTCTTCGCGGCCGACATGGACGGATGGGCGAGCGGGATCTATCTCGTCCCCGCCGCTCAGCGCCGCCTCGTGCCTCCCGGACGCAGCGAGGAGTTCGTCCCCGCCATCGCGAGGATGGTCGAGGAGGATCGGCTCGACCTGGTGATCTCCACGGTGGATGTCGAGCTCGACGCGCTCGCCGACCGCCGTGAGGAGCTGGCCCCGGCGGTGCTCGCGGCCGCACCCGCGGACACGCTGCGCACCGCGCTGGACAAGCTCGTGCTCGCCGAGCGCAGCGCATCGACCGGGCGCGTGCCGAGGACCGCGCTCGCCGGTCCCGACGCGCTCTCCGTCGAGTGGCAGTTCCCCGCGTTCGCCAAACCGCGACAGGGGGCCGGGAGCCGCGGCATCCGGATCGTCCCCGATCGTGCGGCACTCGAGGCCCTCCCGCTCGACGAGGACCTCATCGTGCAGGACTTCCTGCCCGGCGAGGAGTACTCGGTCGACGTCATCGCCGACGCGCACGGCGGCATCGTCGCGGCCGTCCCGCGCACGCGGGCGCGGGTGGACTCCGGTGTCGCCATCGCCGGGCGCACCGTCCGCGACGCCGAGCTCGAGGAGACAGCGGCAGCGGTGGCCAGGGCCATCGGCCTCGTCGGCGTCGCGAACGTGCAGCTCCGGCGGGATCGCGACGGTCGTGCCGTGCTGCTCGAGGTCAACCCGCGCTTCCCCGGCGCGCTCCCGCTGACGATCGCCGCAGGGGTGGACATCCCGTCGCTCGTCGTCGACCTCTTCCTCGGTCGCGAACTGCCCGAACGGGTGGCGTTCCGCGAGGTGGCCTCCGTGCGCTTCCTCGAAGACGTCATCGTCGAGGTCGACGACGTGCTCGTCTCGGCGCACGCCGGACACCAGGAGGAGCTGTGACCCACCTCACTCTGCTCGGTGACCACCACGTGCACTCGACGTTCTCCGACGATGCCGTCTCGACGCTCGCGGAGAACGTCGCCGCGGCGGCCGCGGTCGGCCTCACCACGGTGAGGCTCGTCGACCATGTGCGCCGCTCGACCACCTGGGTCCCCGACTACCTCGCCGCCGTCGCGGCCCTCGAGGTCCCCGAGAGCCTGACCGTCCTGACGGGGGTGGAGGCGAAGATCCTCGACGCCTCGGGCGAGCTCGACATCCCCGATCTCCCGCCGGGGATCGACCGCATCCTCATCGCCGACCACCAGTTCCCCGGTGTCGACGGCCCGCTGGGGCCGACGGCCGTGCGGGAGCGGATGGCAGACGGCTGGGCCGCCTCCGACGTGCTCGACCAGTTCGTCGACGCGCTCGTCGCGGTGATGCGCCGGCACCCGGGCAACCAGCTCGCGCACTGCTTCTCGATCCTCCCCAAGATCGGGCTCTCCGAGGATCAGCTCGGTGCGGAGCGGATCGATGCGTGGGCTCGTGCCGCAGCGGCGACCGACACGATGGTCGAGGTCAACGAGAAGTGGGGATGCCCCGGAGCCCCGCTGCTGAGCGCTCTCCGCGGCGTGGGCGTCGAGGTCGTCGCCTCGACCGACGCGCACGTCGCGACCGACGTGGGGCGGTACTCCCGCGTCGTCGAACTGCTGGAGACGGAGGGCGTGCGCTGATGCAGGACCTGAGCTGGATCGAGATCACGGTCGTCGTGATCCTGCTGCTGTGCGTGCTCGTCGGCACCCTGCCGGTGATCAACACCGGCCTGCAGTTCCTCGCCCTTCCGGTGCACGCGTTCCGCAACCACTACGGCAAGGCCGCGCCCCACCACCCGCGCATCGCGGTGCTGATCCCGGCCTGGAACGAGGGTCTCGTGCTCGGTCCCGCGATCGAGCGGCTGCTGCAGCTGGAGTACCCCTCCGAACGTCTGCGCATCTTCGTCATCGATGACGCCTCCACCGACGACACCCCGACCGTGGTGCAGGAGAAGGCGGCCGCCTATCCCGGCCGCGTCGTGCACCTCCGTCGCGAGAAGGGTGGCGAGGGCAAGGCCCACACGCTCAACCACGGTCTCGACATCGTGCTGAAGGACGAGTGGACCGAGGCCGTGCTCATCATGGACGCCGACGTCATCTTCGCGCGGGATTCGCTGCGCAAGCTCAGCCGGCACCTCGCCGACGAGAAGGTCGGAGCCGTCACCGCGTACATCGCGGAAGGCAGCCGGGATCGCAACTACCTCACTCGCTTCATCGCGATCGAGTACGTGATCGGGCAGCTGTCTGCGCGACGCACGCAGAACGTCGGGGGAGCGATCGCGTGCCTCGCCGGCGGTGCGCAGCTGCACTCGCGGGCGAACCTCGAGGCCATCGGCGGGCGGATCCCCACCGGCACCCTCGCCGAGGACACGATGACCACCTTCGAGGGGCAGCTCGCCGGACGGCGGATGGTGTTCGAACCGCACGCGGTGGTGCTCGCCGAGGAGCCGCGCACGATCGACAGCCTCTGGAAGCAGCGGCTGCGCTGGGCTCGCGGCAACGTGCAGCTGACCTCGATCTACCGCAAGCTGTGGTTCCGCCCCAGCCGCGACCACAACCTCGGAAGCTTCGCCTTCGGGCTCGCCTGGTTCACGATCCTGCTCCTGCCGGCGTTCATGCTGCTCGCCGCGGCGGCGCTGCTCGTGCTGCTCCTGCTGCACAGCGACATCGCCGAGTTCGTCTTCCGCTTCATGTGGATCGCCGCGGCGTGCATCTACCTCTTCTCGATGCTGTACTCGGTGCAGCTCGATCCGCGCATCGGCCGGCAGTCGTGGCGCGAAGCGGTCATGTTCCCCGGACTCGGCGCCCTCATCCTCATGGCCTTCGCGCTCTTCCCCTGGGCGTTCGAAGCGGGGCTGACCGCCGTGGGCCTCCCCGTCACCGAGGACTCGCTCTTCGCCTGGGCCATCGTGTTCTACCTCTGGGGACCGATCTCCATGCTGGGGATCTGGCTGGCCCGAGCCGTCGAGCCGCTGCCCGCCGGACGGTTCTTCGCCGGGCTGCTGCTCTACATCTGCGGCTACGGGTCGCTGCTGTGCGCCATCACCGCCGATTCGTACATCAAGGAGTGGCGTCGCGCCGATGCCGCATGGATCAAGACCGAGAAGGTCGGACGGGTCGACGCATGACCGATGCACCCCCTCCCCTCGATGAGGAGCAGGAGATCGCCGCGGATGCGCGACGGGAGAAGCGCCTGATCCCGCAGGCGCTGATCTCGATCGGCATCGTCGTCGTGATCGTCGTCGTGCGAGAGCTGCTGCTGCGATGAGCGACCGCCCGCTCGCGCTGGTCGTCGAGGACAGCGACGACCAGAGGATGCTGTTGGAGCGGCACCTCGATCGCGCGGGGTATGAGGTGTTCGCCGTCGCCGACGCCGAGTCGGCCGTCGCCGCGTTTCCGGACATCCGACCCTCCGTCGCCGTGATCGACCTGCGGCTGCCCGGCATCTCGGGAGAGGAGTGCGTGCAACTCGTGCACAGCCGGTACCCCGACTGCTTCCTCATCGTGAGCTCGGTGCTCGACGCCGCCCGTCATCCCGACGGGCACGCCGCGCTGCCCAAGCCGATCACCGGTGAGGGGCTGCGCCAGGTCCTCCGGGAGGTGCCTCGATGAACCCGCCGGGAACCATGCAGGAGACCGTGCAGCGCAGCTGGCGGAGGTACTTCGACCACCCGACGCCGCTGATGAAGCAAGGGCCGACCGCCATCGCCGTGGCCGTCGCAGGACTGCTCATCGCCTTCGCGCCCGGCTTCCCGGTGACGAACATCATCGCCGTCCTCGTCGGCGTCGGCATCGTGGGGATCATGACCGCGTTCGCGGCCGTCCTCTCGATGCGCGGTGTGACCGAGGGCTGGGTCGTCATGCTCATCCCGATCATCGACATCCTCGGCATCGGCGCCCTGCGTGCCGGCACCGGCGGCTCGACGTCCCTGTTCTCGTCGTTCGTGCTCCTGCCGGTGATCTGGATCGCGGCGGCCCCCGGGTTCCGTCAGGTGTTCCTCGTGGGGATCTTCACCTCCATCGCCCTCCTGATGCCCTACGTGACCGACCCGCCGGACAACGCACTGGCGTGGCTCCGCGGCGTCATCGGACCGCTCGTGTTCGCCACGGTCGGCGCCATCGTCAACGAGCTGTCGCGGCTGCAGCGCATGCGCACGGCCGAAGCCGAGTCCCTCGTGCTCGATCGCACGTCCGCGCTCGCGATGAAGGAGCAGACGCTGTCGCGTCTGAGGGAGAGCGAGCAGCGCTACCGTGCGCTGTCGGAGTCGTTCACGAGCGTGTGGAACTCCATCACGGGGCAGGCGGTGATCGCGACGGACAGCGAGGGGACCGTCACCGCGTGGAACCCGGGAGCCGTCCGAATCCTGGGCGTCTCCGTCGACGAGGCGACGAGCGGCGTGCGCGTCGACCGATTCTTCGCCTCGGCGGCGCTCGACCCCTTCGCTCCAGAAGGAGGGGGCAGGACCCCCGACGCCCTGCACCCCGGACTCCGCGCCCTCTTCGAGGAGGCCGATACCGGAGCATCCGTCGACCCTCTCGTCGAGGTGCGCACGGCGATGGGCGCGACGATCCCGGCGCGCGTGACCATCTCGCCCTACCTCGACAGCGAGGGCGCCGCCCACGGGTACCTCCTCGTCGTGGCGGACGAGACGCGCGCGGCGGAGGTCGCGCGCATGAAGGACGAGTTCGTGGGGATGATCTCCCATGAGCTCCGCACGCCCCTCAGCGCGATCATCGGCTTCCTGGATCTGCTGCAGAACGACCCCGGTCAGCCGCTCACCGAGGAGCAGCAGGAGTTCGTCGGCATCATCGAGCGCAACGCCCAGCGGCTCCTGAGCCTCGTGGGAGACCTGCTCTTCACCGCGCAGGTCGAGTCGGGGAGGTTCCCGCTCGAGCGCACGGATGCCGACATGGTCGAGCTCGTCACGACGGCCCTCAGCTCCTCGGGCCCGCACGCCCAGCGCGAGGGGATCACGCTCATCGCCGACGTGCCGAGCGTGCCGATCCGCATCCCCGCCGACCCGGGGAGGATCGGGCAGGCGCTCGACAACCTCCTCTCCAACGCGATCAAGTTCACGCCGCCGGGCGGCACGGTCACCGCCGGCGTCCGCGTCGTCGAGGGGGGCGTGGAACTCGCCGTGCGCGACACCGGTCTCGGGATCCCGGAGGACGAGCAGGGGATGCTCTTCACCCGCTTCTTCCGGGCGTCGACGGCCACGCGCAATGCGGTGCCCGGCGTCGGTCTCGGTCTCACGATCACGCGCGCCATCGTCCTCGCGCACGGCGGCACGATGGACGTCACGAGCAAGGAGAGCGTGGGAACCGAGTTCCGCATCACGCTCCCGGACTCGCCCCGCACGCAGGCCACCCCTGTGGTGGGCTGACCGCCGCTCGCGCGGACGACCGCCTGCTGATAGCCTGGTCGGCTCGCCAGGCGGGCGGAAGGACGGCCACGCAGGGTGGGATACATCGATGTCGCAGGAGTCTCGCTGACCCTGCCGGACGGCAGACCGCTGCTCGACGAGGTGGCGTTCCGGGTCGGATCGGGCTCGACGAGCGCCCTGATCGGCCCGAACGGCGCCGGCAAGACGACGCTGCTGCGGATCATCCGCGGGGAGCAGTCCGCCGACGACGGCGTCGTCACGATCGACGGCGGTCTCGGTGTGATGGACCAGTTCGTCGGGCACGGTGCGGCGGGGGAGACGGTGCACGACCTGCTCGTGCGCGTCGCTCCGGCGCGCATCCGGCGCGCGGCGCTCGCCCTCGAGGACTCCGAGAACGCGCTCATCGAGCGGGACGAGCACGACACGCAGATGGCCTACGCCTCGGCGATCGCCGAGTACGCGGACGCGGGCGGGTACGAGCACGAGACGGTCTGGGACCAGTGCACCGTGGCTGCGCTCGGGGTGCCGTACGAGCGGGCGCGCTTTCGAGAGCTCACGACGCTCTCGGGCGGAGAGCAGAAGCGACTCGCCCTCGAAGCCCTGCTGCGCGGCCCCGACGAGGTGCTGCTGCTCGACGAGCCCGACAACTACCTCGATGTGCCGACCAAGCGGTGGCTGGAATCGCAGCTGAGGCAGACAGCGAAGACGGTGCTGCTCGTGTCGCACGACCGCGAGCTGCTCGCCCGAGCGGTCGACAGGCTCATCACGCTGGAACCGGGCGGCGCGGGGGCCACCGCCTGGGTGCACGGCGGCGGCTTCACGACATACCCGCAGGCCAGGGCCGATCGGATGGATCGACTCGACGAGCTGCGGCGCCGGTGGGACGAGCAGCATGAGAAGCTGCGGGTCCTCGTGGCGACGCTGAAGGTCAAAGCATCGGCCAACGACGGGTTCGCCTCGCGGTACCAGGCCGCGCAGACGCGACTGCGCCGGTTCGAGGACGCCGGGCCTCCGGAGGAGCGCCCGCCGGCGCAGGAGTTCGACATGCGGTTGCGCGGATCCCGCACGGGAAAGCGGGCCGTCGTCGCAGACCGGCTCGAGCTCACCGGTCTCATGCGTCCGTTCGACGCCGAGGTGTGGTTCGGTGACCGTGTGGCCGTGCTCGGCTCGAACGGCTCCGGCAAGTCCCACTTCCTCCGACTCCTCGCCCGCGGCGGCAGCGATCCCGATCCGACGCGCGGGCACGTCACCTCCACGGGAGAGCAGCTGACCGAGGTGGAGCACCGCGGGAGCGTCGTGCTCGGGGCGCGCGTCGTCCCGGGACTCTTCGCACAGACCCACGCCCATCCGGAGTTCGTCGGGCGATCATTGCTGGACATCCTGCACCGCGGCGACGACAGACGTGAGGGCATGCCGAGGGACGCGGCCAGCTCGGCACTCGACCGGTACGGGCTGGTCCGTCAGGCCGGACAGACCTTCGACTCGCTCTCGGGCGGCCAGCAGGCGCGGTTCCAGGTGCTGCTGCTCGAGCTCTCCGGAGCGACGCTGCTGCTGCTCGACGAGCCGACGGACAACCTCGACCTCGAGTCGGCCGAAGCGCTGGAGCAGGCACTGGCGCGGTTCGAGGGCACAGTGATCGCCGTGACCCACGACCGGTGGTTCGCCCGCTCGTTCGACCGCTTCCTCGTCTTCGGCTCCGACGGAGACGTCTACGAGGCCGACGCTCCCGTCTGGGACGAGACGCGGGTGGCGCGAGCGCGCTGACTCAGGGGAGCCGGAACGGCTCGGCGGCGCGGGCGGACGGGTCGGACACGAGGTCGGCGAGCACCGCTCCGATCCCCGGCGCGAACTTGAACCCGTGTCCCGAGAATCCGGCGCCCACGACGAGGCGTCCGCGGCGGTCGAGGATGAAGGCGCTGTCCGGGGTGGAGGTGTACGTGCAGCTGATGGGCACCGCGGACGACGGGTCGAGACCCGGCATCCACTCCCGGACGTACTCCCGCAGAGCGTCGGCGTGGGTGGTGACGTGCGGGCGAGCGTCCGGGTCGACCAGGTCGCCCACGCGGTGGAAGCCGACCTTCACCCCCTCGCCGGGCGTCGGCATCCCGTACACGGTCGCGGGGTAGCGGCCGGGCGGCACGTAGTGGTTGAACGACGGCCAGGCATCGCCGCCCGTCGGCGCGAAATGAGCCGGCGTCTCCTCGGTGACCTCCAGGCGCGGCAGCGCGATCGCGGGCAGCATCCGCTGCGTCCAGGCGCCGACGGCGACCACCGCAGAGTCGGCCAGGACACGCCCGTCGTCGAGGACGATGTCGACGCCGTCGCCCGTGTCGTCGACGGACAGGACCGGCGTGCTCCAGCGCACCTCGCCGCCCGCGGAGACGATGCGGCGCTCGAGTTCCCGCAGCGCGGCGGCGGCGCGCACGACACCGGCGTCGCGCGAGTGCAGGACGGGCCCGTCGAAGCGCATGCCGCTCCAGCGCCGTGCGGCGCCGGCGGGGGAGAGGACCTCCGCGTGGATGCCGCGCGCGGCGAGGCGGCGTTCGATCTGCGGGAGGTCGACATCGCCGTGGGTCACGAGCCCGTGCAGACGCAGAAGCGGCTCGGCGTCGTCGGTCCCGAGCGCCTTCCAGCCTTCTCGCGCCCTGACCAGGAGGTCCAGGTAGTGGTCCTCGGCGTAGGCGTTGTTGAAGTTGCGTGTGGCGCCGTGCGACGCCCCCTCATGATGGCCGCGAGCGAAGCGCTCGAAGACCACCGGCCGGATGCCTCGACGTGCCAGCTCCCAGGCCGTGGCGAGCCCCATCACGCCGCCGCCCACGACGGCGACCTCCATCCGCTCCACTGCCATCGCGCCTCCCGGTCTCGCTCCCAGTCTTCCAGCCATCGGGCACCCCGGCCGCCGGGTAGTCTGGACGGGTGACCATGGAGATCGAGCTCGGCCGAGGCAAGCGCGCACGTCGCGCATACACGTTCGACGACATCGCGGTGGTGCCCTCCCGGCGCACGCGCAACCCCGAGGACGTCTCGACGGCGTGGACGATCGACGCGTTCGGCTTCGGCATCCCCGTCCTCGGAGCGCCGATGGACTCCGTCGTCAGTCCGCAGACCGCGATCATGCTGGGACAGCTGGGCGGCCTGGGCGTGCTCGACCTCGAGGGTCTCTGGACCCGCTACGAGAACCCCGAGCCGCATCTGGCGGAGATCGCGGGCCTGAGCGAAGACAAGGCCACCGTCCGCATGCAGCAGCTGTACGCGGAGCCGATCAAGCCGGAGCTCATCACGCAGCGCCTCGCCGAGATCCGTGAGGCCGGTGTCACCGTCGCCGGATCGCTCACCCCGCAGCGCACGCAGGAGTTCTACGACACGGTCGCCGCGGCCGGCGTCGACCTCTTCGTCATCCGCGGCACCACCGTGTCCGCCGAGCACGTGTCCAGCGTCGACGAGCCGCTCAACCTGAAGAAGTTCATCTACGACCTCGACGTGCCCGTCATCGTGGGCGGAGCGGCCACCTACACCGCCGCGCTGCACCTCATGCGCACCGGCGCCGCGGGAGTCCTCGTCGGCTTCGGCGGGGGAGCGGCGTCCACGACGCGCGCGACCCTCGGCATCCACGCGCCGATGGCCACCGCGGTCTCCGACGTGGCTGCGGCTCGGCGCGACTACCTCGACGAGTCCGGCGGCCGGTACGTGCACGTCATCGCGGACGGCGGCGTGGGCACGTCGGGAGACATCGTCAAGGCGCTCGCCATGGGCGCCGACGCCGTCATGCTCGGCGTCGCCCTCGCTCGCGCCACCGATGCTCCCGGTCGCGGATTCCACTGGGGCCCCGAGGCTCACCACCCCAAGCTCCCCCGTGGACGCCGGGTCGAGGTCGGCGGGATCGGCACGCTCGAGGAGATCCTCTACGGTCCGGCCCCCGTCGCCGACGGCACGGCCAACCTCATCGGGGCCCTGCGCAAGTCGATGGCGACCACCGGATACTCCGACCTGAAGGAGTTCCAGCGCGTCGAGGTCGTCCTGGCTCCGTACGAGGCCTGAGGACCCCGCTCGACACCGTGACATCACCCGCTCTGTTCCCGCCGACTCTCCGCGAGGTCATGCTCCGGGGGCGTTGGATCGGGATGCTCCTGCTCTGCCTCGTCGTGGCCGGCGTGTTCGCCTGGCTCGGTCAGTGGCAGCTCGAGCGCGCCATCGAGACGGACCCGCCACCCCCCGGCGCGACGGAGCAGGTGCGGCCGCTCGACGACGTCGTGAAGCCGGCGGAGTACCTCCCGGAGCCGCTCGTCGGGCAGCGCGTCGAGACCTCCGGCTCCTGGGTGCGCGACGATTTCCTCGTCGTGTCGAGTCGGTTCAACGACGGTGTCGAGGGCTACTGGGTCACCGGCCAGCTGCGGGTCGCCGAGCGGACGTCCCTGGCTGTGGCGATCGGCTGGACGGCCGATCGCGCAACCGCCGACGAGGCCGTCGCCACGCTGAACCGCGGCGCGGACGCAGACGTGGTCGAGGTCTCGGGGCGCCTCATCTCGGACGAGGGGCCCTCGGTGCCCCCGGTCGACGACCCGACCCGCATGGACCGCATGTCGACGGCGGCGCTCCTGAGCTTCTGGCACGACACCGACCAGCTCGATGTCTACCGCCCCTTCCTCGCCTCGGCCACCGCCACCGCGGGCCTCGACGACATCGCGTCACCGGCGCCCGACGAGCAGTCGCCGGTGAACTGGCTGAACGTCTTCTATGCGGCGGAGTGGGTGATCTTCGCCGGCTTCGCGTTCTACCTCTGGTATCGACTCGCCAAGGATGCATGGGAGCGCGAGGTGGAGGAGTTCGAGGAGGCGGCGGGCGCGCCCACCGCCTGACCCGCTGCGCATCCGAGCGCGTCTCGCCGCGCCTCTGAGCACGTCTGCGCAGGGGCTTGCACCTTCGTCAGGGGTGGCCTTCGGCCATTCGGTGAGCGCTGGATGTCCATTGGGAAAACTCCGTTGAGGTTTGTCCGGAGGGCTACGTATGCTCGCTCACATGTGCGCCGGCTGTGAGCGCGCGCAGCCACGGTTTCACGAGAGCCGTCGCCCAGACCACACCGAGGAGACAACACAGATGATGTCCGCTCCCGACTCCGCGAACCGCCAGGTTCCCGGGTCAGATCGCAGAGGTCGGGGGCGTCTCGGCGCACTCGCCGCCACCTGCGTCGCCGCCCTGGGCGCCAGCGCCCTGATCGCCGCCCCCGCGACCGCAGACGTCGCCGGCACGGGCGTCGTCATCAACGAGGCCTACCTCTCGGGAGGCAGCGCCGGCGCCGCGTTCACGAACAAGTTCGTCGAGCTGTACAACCCGACCGACTCGGCCGTGGCCCTCGACGGGATGTCGCTGCAGTACCGCTCGGCCACGGGCACGGCGGCCTTCACCGGGGTGGCGCCGCTCACGGGCACCATCCCCGCCGGCGGCCACTTCCTCGTGCAGGGCGGCAGCAACGGCTCGAACGGCGCGGCTCTGCCGACGCCGGACGCGGTCGGCCCCCTGAACCCGAGCGGCACGAACGGGACCCTGGCGCTCGTCGAGGGCACGGCGGCGGTCTCGCTCGCTCCCGGTTCCGTCGCCGGTGCCGACGGCGTCATCGACCTCCTCGGCTACGGCACCTCCAACACGTTCGAGACCACGGCGGCGGTGTCGCCCACCGGCAACACCGACGTGCGTTCGCTGAACCGGACCGACGGCGTCGACACCGACGACAACCGCGCGGACTTCTCGCTCTCGGCCGACATCACCCCGCAGAACTCGGGCGGCACGACCCCCGACCCGGAGCCCGAGCCGGAGCCGGAGCCCGCCGCGGTCAGCATCGCCGAAGTGCAGGGCACGACCGACGTCTCGCCGCTCAACGGGCAGACGGTCACGGTCGAAGGCGTCGTCACCGCCGATCACCGCACCGGCGGCTACAAGGGCATCGTCATCCAGACGCAGGGATCGGGCGGAGCGACCGACGCGACTCCCGGAGCGTCGGATGCGGTCTTCGTGTTCCTGAACGGCCTCGCTCCCACGCTCGAGATCGGCGACCTCGTGTCCGTCACCGGCTCCGTGAGCGAGTACTTCGGACAGACCCAGATCAATCCCACGTCGCTCGCCGGTGTCTCCGTCGTGCAGGCGGGCGTCGGCGTTCCCGAGCCCACGCCTCTCCCCGACACGGTGGTGGGTGCAGATCGCGAGCAGTACGAGAGCATGTACGTCGCGCCCGAGGGCACGTACCGTGTCGCCTCGAGCCACCAGCTCTACAACTTCGGCACGCTCTGGCTCAACGCGGGCGGCGACCTGAACGTCAAGAGCACCGAGCTCGCGCGTCCGGGCGACGATGCGGCGGCCATCGCCGCCGCGAACCGTGCGAACCGGATCCTGCTCGACGACGCCTGGTCGATCCAGGTGACCAACAACGGGCACCCGAACGACCAGCCGTACTTCACCGAGGACGCGGTCGTGCGCAACGGCGACACCGTCGACTTCGGCGACAACGGCTACGTGCTGCAGTACGGCTTCGACGACTGGCGCCTCCAGCCCGTCGTCCCCATCGACAGCACGACGCCCGCCGAGCAGAAGGCCGGCTTCACGTCGACGAACCCGCGACCGGACGCTGCGCCGGAGGTGGGCGGAGACGTGCAGGTGGCGTCGTTCAACGTCTTCAACTACTTCACGACGCTGAAGAGCGAGGACTCCGACGCGCGCGGTGCGGCGAATGCCGCGCAGTTCGCCATCCAGAAGTCGAAGATCGTCGCGGCGATCAACGGCCTGGACGCCGAGATCGTGTCGCTCATGGAGATCGAGAACGCGATCAAGCTCGGCGGGACGCTCGACGAGTCGCTCGCCGACCTCGTCGACGGTCTCAACGATGCTCTCGGCAGCGAGGAGTGGGACTACGTCCGCACGCCCGAAGAACTCGACGACGCCGGCATCACCGACTTCATCACGAGCGCGATCATCTACAAGAAGGATGCCGTCTCCACGGTGGGCGACAGCCTCACCATCGTCGACGAGAGCGTCTGGGGCAACGCCCGCGAGCCGATCGCGCAGGCCTTCGACATCGACGGCCGCGTCGTGACGGTGGTGGCCAACCACTTCAAGTCGAAGTCGGCGCCGGCCGGCGGCGGTGCGGAGCCGGCCGACGGCCAGGGCTTCTTCAACGCAGACCGCGTCGCCCAGGCGACGTCGCTCCTCGGATTCACCGAGGAGATCGAGGAGACGACCGGCAGCAGCGACATGCTCCTCATCGGCGACTTCAACGCCTATGCCAAGGAAGACCCGATCGATGTCTTCACGTCCGCGGGCTGGAGCGACGTGGCGCGGGAGAAGGCCCCCGAGCAGCACACGTACACGTTCGACGGCGAGCTCGGCTCGCTCGACCACGTGCTCGCCTCTCCGTCGCTGTCCGCGTCGGTCACGGGAGCGGGCGTGTGGAGCATCAACTCTCCCGAGTGGAGCGACCGCGGCTATGCCTTCGGCGCGGCCGAGGCCGGCACGCCGTTCCGGTCGAGCGACCACGACCCCATCATCGTCGGCGTCTCCTCGGAGATCCCGCCGGTGAGCATCGACATCGTCACCATGAACGACTTCCACGGTCGGATCGAGGCCGACGGTGCCGCTGCCGGAGCCGCGGTCGTCGCCGGCGCGGTGAAGCAGTTCCGCGACGCGAACCCGAACACGATCTTCGCCGGGGTCGGTGACCTGATCGGTGCATCGACGTTCACGTCGTTCATCAACGACGACAACCCCACCATCGACGCGCTCAACGCGGCGGGTCTCGACGTCAGCGCGGCGGGCAACCACGAGTTCGACCAGGGCTGGGAGGACCTGCGCGATCGCGTGCAGGATCGTGCGGACTGGGAGTACATCTCCTCGAACGTGTTCGTCACGGAGACGGGCGAGCCCGCTCTCGCACCGGCATGGATCAAGGAGCTCGACGGCGTGCGCGTGGGCTTCGTCGGCGCCGTCACGGAAGACCTCGACTCGCTCGTGTCGCCGGAGGGCATCGCCGACCTCGAGGTGCGCAGCATCGTCGACTCGGTGAACGCCGTGGCCGACGACCTGCGCGACGGGGACGAGTCCAACGGGGAGGCCGACGTCGTCATCCTCCTCGTCCACGAGGGCGCCGCGAGCACCGAGCTGTCCACGATCACCCCGGAGACGCCTCTCGGCGAGATCGTCTACGGGGTGGACGAGGACGTCGACGCGATCGTCTCGGCCCACACGCACCTCGCGTACAACCACGTGATCGACGGGCGTCCGGTCATCTCGGCCGGTCAGTACGGCGAGAACCTGGGCCTCATGAACGTGCAGGTCGACCCGAAGACCAAGGAGCTGATCTCCATCACCAATGAGATCAAGCCCCTGGTCGTCGGCGGAGTGGCGCAGTACCCGGCCGTTCCCGAGGTCGCCGCCATCGTCGCGAAGGCCAAGGCCGACGCCGACGTGCTGGGCGCGGTCAAGGTGGGCGACATCACCGCCGACTTCAATCGGGCACGTCAGACCAACGGCTCGGAGAACCGCGGAGGAGAGTCCACGATCGGCAACTTCGTCGCCGATGTGCAGAAATGGTCCACGGGAGCGGACATCGCCCTCATGAACCCCGGCGGCATCCGTGCGAATCTCACCTACGCGTCCTCGAACGCGAACGACCCGAACGGCAATGTCACCTACCGTGAGGCGGCGACGGTCCAGCCGTTCGCCAACACGCTCGTCACGCTCACGCTCACCGGTGCCGAGCTCAAGGGGATCCTCGAGGAGCAGTGGCAGCCCGCGGGCGCCGCGCGGCCGTTCCTGAAGCTCGGCGTATCGGAGGGGCTCGTCTACACCTACGACCCCGCGGGCGCGCAGGGTGCACGGATCACGTCGATCACGCTGGACGGAACGCCGATCGATCCCGCCGCGGAGTACACGGTCGCGGCGAACTCGTTCCTCGCAGCCGGTGGAGACAACTTCTTCACCTTCCGCGAGGGCGACGACAAGCGCGACACCGGCAAGATCGACCTGCAGTCGATGGTCGACTGGTTCGACGCGAACAAGACGGCCACGCCCGACCTCGCCCAGCGCGCGATCGGAGTGCAGGTCAGCGCGGCGGACGCCGACGGCTACAGCGCCGGAGACCAGGTCACCGTGGCGCTCTCGTCGCTGGCGTTCAGCGCGGGTGAGCAGGCGCCCGGCGAGGTCGTCCTGTCGCTCGGCGACACGCAGCTCGCGTCGGCGACCGTCGATCCCACGATCGTCGACACCACCGACGAGGCGGGGCGCGCGTCGCTCACCTTCACGGTTCCGTCCGGTGTCTTCGGCGATCAGGTGCTCACGGTGCTCGTGCCGGCGACCGGCACGACCGCGCAGATCCCGTTCACGATCGCGGGGGAGCAGCCGCAGGAGTTCGCCGGAAGCATCGAACTCGGCTCGTCCAAGGTCGCGGCCGGGAAGAAGCTGCAGATCTCCGGCGAGGGCTACGAGCCCGGAGAGACGGTCACGGTGCAGCTGCGGCCGAAGAAGGGCGAGTCGATCGACGTGGCGACCGTGAAGGTCTCCGCCGACGGCACCTTCACCACCCAGGTGACGGTTCCGAAGAAGACGCAGCCGGGCAAGTACACGGTCGCCGTGTCGCAGGCGGACGGCGACGAGGCCACGGCCACCGTCACCGTCAACCGTGCGGGCGGTATCGGCGGCCTCATCGGCGGCATCATCGACTGGCTCTGGGATCTCCTGAACGGGTGGTTCTGATCATCTCGATGTGACGACACGGGCGGAGGCCGCCGGGAGGGATCCCGGCGGCCTCCGTCGTGCTGCCGGCGTACGGCTCACGGCGCGATGACCTGGACCTCGGCCTGAGCGAGCGCCGCCGCGAACGCGGGAGGCGGCGCGGAGTCCGTCACGAGGTAGTCGGCGCGGTCGAGCGTGGTCACCTGGGCGAACAGGCGCCGTCCGAACTTGGTCGAATCCGCGAGGATCGCCGTGCGCTCCGCGCGCTGGATCATCTCGGACATCATGTTCGCGTCGCCCATGTTGGACGTCGAGAAGCCGGCCTCGTCGATCGCGCCCACCGCGATCAGCGCCAGATCGCAGCGGATGTCGACCTCGGGGCCGCCCGGCGTCATCATGAACGTCACCGGACCGGTCGTCGCCTGCGTGATCGCGCGCACGGCCCCACCGAACACGTAGAGATCGCGGAACGCGGAAGGGGAGATCTCGGCGGGGATCCGCAGGTTGTTGGTGGCGATGGTGAGGTCCCGGTGGTTGCGCAGCGCCCGCGCGAGCGCCAGGGTCGTGGTCCCGGCGTTGATCATCACGACCGCGCCGTCGTCGATGAGTCCGGCGGCCAGGCGGGCGATCTTCTCCTTCTCCTCCGTCTGCATCCGCAGACGCACGTCCAGGGCGCGGTCCTTCAGCTGACCCTCCGCGCTGACGGCTCCTCCGTGCGTCCGGATGACGACGCCCTCGCGATCCAGCTGGTCGAGATCGCGCCGGATCGTGTCGATGGAGACACGGAAGTGCTCGGCGAGTCCGCCGACGGTCACTTCGCCCACCTGCTCGACGTAGGCGGCCAGGTCGGCCTTGCGCCCTGCGGGGAGGCGACGCTTCGGCGTCGATGCGGTTGCTTCCATGCAGACATCTCTAGCACATCCGGGCAGATAAGTCGGCAGACTTCGGCATAAAGCCGCAAGAAGGACTAGCGCTGCTTCGTCACGAGTTTCTGCGGCCGGGTAGAGCACCGTACGCAGATCTGTACCTACATCTCGGTCATAATCTCGGGAAATCCTTGACGATCCTGCAAATGGCGGCATAACATGGCTCAAAACCGCATGAACAAGCATTGAGGCGCGTGATGCGGCACGATCTCGAAGAGGAGAAGTGATGATCACAGCAGGACGAGGGCGACGCATTCTGAAGCTCGCCGGCGCAGCGACGGCAGCTGCGACCGTGCTCGCCGTCGCGGGATGCTCGACGGGCGGCGGAGACGAAGGCTCCGACGGGGAAGACGTCACGATCGAGTTCGCGCAGTGGTGGGAGCCCGAGCTCCCCGACGGGGAGTTCCGAGCGCTCATCGACAAGTTCGAGGAGGCGAACCCCGGCATCACGGTGGACCTCGTGAGCGGTCCCTATGCCTCGACCAAGGAGCAGCTCTTCGCCGGCGCGGCGTCCGGCACCATGCCCGATGTCGTCGGCCTCGACGGCGCATGGGTCAACGACTTCGCCTCGCAGGGCGTGATCGCCGACCTCACCGCGCTCATGGAGGAGAACGACTACGACGACAGCCAGCTGGCGAGCCAGATCCAGGTCGACGGCAGCACCTACATGATCCCCGTCGTGAACTTCGTCTACCCGATGTTCACGAACGACACCCTGCTCGCCGACGCCGGTGTCACCGCCCCGCCCACGACGCGCACCGAGTTCGCCGACGCCGCGGCCAAGGTCACGGCTCTCGGCGGCGACGTCTCCGGCTGGGTCCTCCCGCTCTCGCTCGAGGCGCCGAACGGCGTGCAGAACGACGTCATGTCGTGGGTCTGGGCATCCGGGGGCTCGATGCTGAAGGACGGCCAGCCCGACCTGACGAACGACGACGTCACCTCGGCGATCGACTACATCGGCGGGCTGTGGGACGACGGCGTGATCGCCTCCGGCTCCTTCACCATGAAGGAGCAGGACAAGGTCGAGGAGTTCACCAACGGTCGCGTCGGCATGATGATCGACTCGCTCGCGCACATCAACCTCATCCGTCAGTCCAACCCGGATCTCACCTTCTCGATCTCGGCGATCCCCGCCAAGGACGGGTTCACCGGCGAGCGCGGGATCCCCTACGCCTCGTGGGGCATCGGCGTCGCCGAGAACTCCGAGCACAAGGACGCCGCTTTCAAGCTGGTGCAGTTCCTGATGGGCAAGGACGTCAACAGCGAGCTGTCGACCATGGCCAAGGCCTTCCCGGGCAACACCGAGAGCGTGCCGACCTTCGTCGAAGACGACGCGTTGTTCAAGACCGCCTTCGACATCTACAAGAAGGGCTACCCGGCGAACGAGTTCACCGGTCTGCCCGTCGCAGAGGAA
>JAAIGE0100352856.1_pt1 | contig 19960 bp, 16 predicted proteins | sample 6487951 | NCBI WGS metagenome assembly JAAIGE01 (sample SAMN13974128, study PRJNA590717) | phyllosphere metagenome | biome: tomato field; feature: multiple bacterial spot infested tomato fields; material: tomato leaves; isolation source: leaves from tomato fields | host: Solanum lycopersicum ...
ATCGGTGTGCTGGCCTGGGGGGTCGGTGGTCTCGAAGCGGAAAGCGTCTTTTTCGGGATGCCGGTGGCGCTGCGCGTCCCTGATGTTGTCGGTGTCAAATTGACCGGCGCGCTGCGCGAAGGCGTTTTAGCCACCGATCTCGCGCTCGTCATCACCCATCTGCTGCGAAAGATCGACCTTCAGGACAAGTTCGTCGAGTTTTACGGGCCGGGCGTCTCTGCCCTGACTGCGGGAGAACGTGCAGTCGTTGCCAACATGACCCCGGAGTTTGGAGCGAACAGCGGCTATTTTCCGATCGATAGCCGCTCGATTGACTACCTGCTTCAGACAGGGCGAAGCAAAGAGCACGCTCTCTTTGTCGAGGCTTATGCAAAACGCGTCGGTCTGTGGTTCGACCCGCATGCCAATCCCCGTTATACGTCGATACTTGAACTCGACCTCGACAGTGTCGAGCCGAGCCTTGCCGGTCCCCGCCGTCCACAGGACAGGATCGCGGTCAGCGAAACCCGCGCGGCTATTAGCGGCATGAAGACAGGTGCTGTTGCAGTCGAAGGCGAGCCGAACGACGGAGCCGTGGCGATCGCGGCGATCACCAGTTGCACCAACACGTCCGATCCCGGCCTGCTCATCGCTGCAGGTCTATTGGCAAGAAAGGCACGACAGTTCGGGTTGCGGCCGCCGCACTGGGTCAAGACGTCCACCGCGCCGGGCTCTCCGACGGCCGAACGCTATTTGGTCCGCGCCGGTCTGCTGGACGATCTCGAATTCGTCGGTTTCGGCATCGTCGGTTACGGCTGTACCACCTGCATCGGCAATTCCGGCCCGCTGACGGAGCCTGTTGCGAAAGCAATGGCTGAGCGCGGCATTCTGCCCGCGGCAGTGATTTCCGGAAACCGGAATTTCCCAGGCCGCATCCATCCGCAGCTCGAAGCCGGCTTTCTGGCATCGCCGCCGCTGGTCGTCGCGTTCGCGCTGGCGGGCACCGTTGAGATCGACATCATGACCGACGTGATCGGTACTGCTACGGATGGCACGCCGGTAACGCTTGCCATGCTCTGGCCGAGCGCTTCCGAGATTGAAGACGCGCTCACCATGGCATCCAGCATTGCCGATTTCGCTCCGGCCTATGATGCGGCCGAGGCAAGCAAGGCGTGGAAGGATTTGTCCGCGCCCACGACCACATTATTTCCGTGGGACGAGAGTTCAACCTATATCCGCCGTCCGCCATTCGCGAGTTTCGGCAAGGGCACGCAGCTCGGCACCTATCAGGCGCATCCGATAATCGTCGTCGGCGACGACATCACGACGGACCACATCTCGCCGGCCGGCGCGATCCCCGCCAAGGGCGATGCCGGCCGTCACCTCATCGAGCGCGGAGACAACCCGACGGACCTTAACGTCTTCTCGTCGCGGCGCGGCAACTGGGAAGTGATGATCCGCGGCCTGTTCACCAACAAGACGGTACGCAACCTGTTGGGCGATGTTCCGCCCGGATCGACAATTCATTCCCCATCGGGTGCCGTGATGTCGCTCTGGGATGCGGCACAGAGATATCAGGATGAAGAGCGCTCGGTCGTCATCGTCGCCGGCGAACGGTACGGTATGGGGTCTTCCCGTGACTGGGCGGCCAAGGGCGCGGCGCTGCTCGGTGTTCGCGCTGTGCTCGCCAAGAGTTTTGAGCGCATCCACCGCTGGAACCTGATCGGCATGGGCGTACTGCCGCTTCGCCTGCCCGAGGCTTTTGGCCCCGATGAGCTGGCATTGGTACCCGGCGATCTCCTGACGATCGTCGCTGAACCCGACGCCATTTCGTCACGCTGCCCTGTCGAGGTGCGGCTCGAGCGCACGTCCGGCGAGACGCTGACCTTCTCGGCCAGCGCCGCCATCGAGACCAATGCGGAGGTAAACATTCTGCGCGCGGGAGGCATCCTGCCGATGATTCTCACCAGATTGCTAGCGGATGATCGCCGCAATAGGTCCGGCACCTGATCAATGCCAGGGAAGGTCGAGGTAATGCTCTTATGTTTCCATTCACACTCAATCCCCAGTGCTTCAGAGCTTTAACCACCAGCCTTTTCAAGAAGTATGGTCTCGTCGTCCGAAAGATGCAGGTCCACCGCGCTGGCGAAGCTCTTGACGTGGGATGGAGACGTTGCGCTCGCGATTGGTGCCGTGACACCCTGGCGAGCCATAAGCCAGGCTAATGCCACCTCAACGGGCTTGGCTCGGTGTGCATCCGCTACTTCGTCCAATCCCTGGAGAATCGCTTTGCCCTTGGCGTTAAGGTACTTGCCGACCATCCCACTGCGGGCGGTCCCATCAAGGTCTGCCTCCTGACGATACTTGCCCGTTAAGAAGCCTGAGGCGAGGCTGAAATAAGTAACGACGCCGAGTCCTTGGGCGACGCTCAGATTCCTCAATGGCCCCTCAAAAGAAGCACGATCGTACAGATTGTATTCTGGCTGAAGGACCTGATAGCGCGGCAAGCCGGTTCGGTCGGCAACGGTCAGCGCTTCTTCTAATTGGACAGCGTCATGATTTGATGCCCCGATAGCGCGGATCTTGCCGGCTTTGAGGAGCCCGGCGTAGGCCGCGAGAGTCTCTTCATAGGGCGTACCAGCATCGGGTATGTGGGAGAATAACAAGTCGATTGCTTCAACCCCGAGGCGCGAAAGCGACGCCTCCACCCCCTTATTGATCCAGCGTTCCGAAAGTCCCGTCTCTCCCGGTCGGCCAAGATCGCCGCCCACTTTCGTAAAAATGACGACTTTGTCACGGACACTAGGCCGTGCTTTTAACCAGCTACCGATAATCGTCTCAGCCTCGCCGCCGCAGTTACCGGGTATCCATGCCGAGTACACGTCCGCCGTATCAATCGCATTGAAACCGTACTCGATAAAGGAGTCGAGGACGGCGAAGCTGGCTTGCTCATCAATGGTCCAGCCGAAAACATTGCTGCCTAGCACAAGAGGGGCTATCGAAAGGTTCGTCTGTTCAAGCTGACGCTTGTTCATCTCGTTCTCCAGTTCGGTACTGCCGCTGCTTCAACAGCGCCTGATTTCGCCAGGCACATTTGTTTCTTGGGCAGGGTTTGGGCGATTTAATGATGGCCCTGGGGTGGGCTATGCTGGAAAAGACGGCCTTGTTCCGCCAGCAGTACGCAAAGCAAGGAACACAGGCCGAAGCCGAGGAAGCCACCGGCAAGCGGCCCGGTTGATCCGTTGAAACTTTGTCCGATCACCGTGCCGATCAGGGCGCCCCCCCAAAGTTTGCACAAAGCCTTGGACGGCCGCCCCAGCGCCGGCGACGTGGCCAAGGGGTTCCATCACGAGCGCGTTGAAATTGGCAAAGATCATCCCAGACGCCATCATTGCTAACGTCATCAAAGACAGAAAGACGCACAGATGAATCGGTCCCATAAGCGTCAGCGACCACCAGACTGACGACACCGCGATGAAAGTGACAAGCGCGCCGTGCGACAAGCGACGGATGCCAAAGCGCCTGACGAGGTAGGAATTAAGGAACGACGTGACCGCCATCGCTGCAGCCACAGACGCGAACAGGGTCGGAAACAACGGCCCGACACCGAACGTATCGACAAATATCTGTTGAGCCGAGTTAATATATCCATAGAGGGAACCGAACATCAGCGCGGAGGCGACGATGTAGCAAAAGGCAACCCGGTTTTTGATCACGACGGCTAGTCCGCCGCTGATTGAGCGTAGCGTAAAGGCCCTCACATCTGCGGGGTGCTGGGTCTCCGGCATGCGCAGCGCTAGCCATGTTGCGACAATCCCTCCGCCCAGGCCGATGATGAGAAAGATAGTGCGCCAGTCACCGACGAGCAGCGCCGCTTGCCCGAGCAGTGGCGCGAACACCGGCGCGGCCATGAAGACGGATATGACCAGCGACATGGTTTCGGCCATTGCCCGACCGCTGAACTTGTCTCTAATCATGGCGACAGTGATGACGCGGATTGCAGCGGCACCTATTCCCTGAAGGAAGCGCAGGCAGAGAAGCAGTTCGAAACTTCTCGTAAACAGTACGGCTACTGAAGCAAGGACAAATATTCCCAGACCAAACAGCAATGGCTTGCGACGCCCGAAGCGATCGGATGCGGGGCCATAAGGCAAGAGCGCAAGCGCCATTCCTACCATATAAGAGGTAATCACGAACTGCCGGTGATTGGGATTCACCACGCCGAGATCAGTTCCCATCTGTCCAAGGCCCGGGACCACGATGTTCACCGCCAACGCGTTTAGCGCCATAACGGCGGCAGCCAAGGTGACGAATTCCCAGGTAGCAATCTTGTTTCCCACGTACGCGCCTGACTCACTTGCGTCATTCATAAGGATTTCCATTGTTCCATGGGTGCGGCATTGGCGCCCTCTCATGGAACGCGTCGTCTGCCGCTATCTTGTGTGGGCCGATTGTTGTTGTGGCAGATCCAATGTGTCGCAAACTCCAGAGACAAAAGTGGACGCAAGCAATCAGGAGTGTGAGACGAGTGTCGGCCCGCGAATACCGATATCATCGAGCTTTCCACGATCGGTTTCCGAGGTCCCTCTGTGTTGGAGGCGCCATCCCAATGAGAAACAATGTAGCGGCTTGGGCTACATGCTCCACAAGCGAGGCGTTCCCAGGGAACGGTTCGAGTCCGCAAACAGCGCGCAAGTGGACGTCCCCCCGAAGCATCCCGAGAAAATACCTCGCGCTTTTGAAGGGATCCGGTGAGACAATCTGACCCAAGGAATGAAAATAAGCTAACCCATCCGCTATAAGAGCATGTGTGGGTTCAACACCTTTCGAGTAAAAGATCTGTGCGATCTCAGGATGTCTTGCCCCCTCGCTAAAGACGAGCCGGGCAAGGTCTAGCGCACGGGGTTTCAGCATGGCTTCGAGGACTATCTGTCCAACCCGGTTGAGGTAGTCCAAAATGCTGGTACGACTTGGCACATGGGTCGGTAATTCGGCGAACAGGGCGTCACAGCATTGAACCATTGCTGTCTCGAACAACGCTTCTCGTGAAGGAAAGTACTTGTAGAGAGTGGCTTTAGATCCACCAACCGCGGCGGCAATGCTGGACATGGATGTCTGTCCATAGCCGTCGCGGACATAGAGTTGAACAGCAACATCTATTATGTTTTCGGTTCTGCTCTCTTTCGAAAGTCTTGGGAGGCGGGAGGCTATAGTGACCATTCCGTACACCTACCTTCTTCTCCCGTCCATTGCAAGCTCTACAGCAAGAAACTTGGTTTCTGCCGGTTGACAAAGGCGTCCGACACTGTGGTCGTGCACGGCCTGCGAGATGCCGCAGTCTCATTTGCTACATTGGAATTCTTGCTCATTTCGCCCGCCGATTTCTGATGAACGGAAGTGTCTTGCATGGCGCCGCCGCGGGCATTCGCTCGCTTTCGAACTTGCGCCCGGGAGCTTCGTCACAAAGAGGCTTGCATCAGGTGCCACTGTGAACTAAGTGTACGGAACGGTCACTAACACTTTGCGAACCGTCTCGACCGGAATACTGACAGGAGGGTCGTCCGGCTAAGGTAGATTTGACTCTTGTGGATCGAAATACTCCTTTCGCTGCATGACAATGCGAAAGAGGCGCGAGGAATACTTATCATCGTGCGCTCGCTTGCTTGGATCGCGGGCCAAGTCATGCGCGACCAAGCGGGCCTTATCAAGGTCGCCCTCTTCTATTGCCGGACTAACATCTCGGCTTCGATATCGCTGCCATTACAATTCAATTTCAAGGAAAAAGTAGATGACTGATAAGACACTTGAAGGCAAAATAGCTCTAGTCACGGGCGCATCCGGTGGTATTGGCCAAGCCATCGCCCTCCAACTTGCGGAAGCTGGCGCCCAGGTCTTGGTTCACTATTCGGGGAACAAGGCGTCTGCGGATAAGACAGTTGCCGAAATAACGAAAGTTGGTGGAAGTGCGAGAAGCGTCCAGGCAAACTTGCGCGACGCCGCAGCAATCGACCTCCTGGTTGGCCAGATCGACGCTCTGGATATTTTGGTCAATAATGCCGGCGTGGCGGATGGAGCCGATCTTGCAGGCACGACGCGGGATCAATACGACGCTGTATTCGACACAAACGTCAAAGCAATGTTTTTCCTGACTCAGGCGCTTCTTCCCAAATTGCGTGACGGAGGTTCGATAATCAACACGTCATCCACCGTGTCGATCGCTGCCTATCCTGACTACCTTGTCTATTCGATGTCCAAAACAGCGGTGAACGGTTTCACGCGGTCGCTCGCTGCTGGTCTCGCTAAGCGACAGATTACAGTAAACGCGGTGTTGCCCGGTGCGACCGATACTGACTTCCTGGACGGGGTCAGGGATATTCCCGGCGTGCTGGACGCCATCGCTTCGCAAGCAGCTTTGGGACGTATTGGAAAGGCCATTGATATCGCGCCCGTGGTCACATTCCTCGCATCCCCGGCAGGACATTGGATCACCGGGCAGATGATCCAGGCTAATGGTGGCATGCACCTGTAGCCAGTATATTCCCGGGCCGTTTTTTCCATAGCCGTCGAGACCGGCTACGGGGTCGCGTCCCTGTTTCTGCATCTGCGATCAGGTGCGCGGGGGCTGCTCTGACCGCGCATCCGCCTGACACAGTCACTGTAGGGTCGATAGCCTCATGCCCGCGCGAATTTGCTACCTTCAACTCGTGGCCCTTCGCAATCAATCGCTCCACCAACGTTTTTCCTATCGCGCCGGCACCCAAAATTCCAATGTTCGCGATGATCAACCTCCAAGTCGATGGTATCTAACGTATGTGATCCCACGGCATTCTTCTCAAGATAGCGGCTCCTTGAAAATGGGGAGGACCTAACACCTTTTACTTTCAGCGGTAGGAAGCGGAACACCGCCTGGAATGGTGCGGCGCGGCAGAAAGAGCGCAGCGACGAGAGACACAAGAACGAATAAACAGCCGACAAGGTAAGCCTGCTGGGTACCCTCCGCAATCGCAGGACCAATGGCTTCTCCAGTATGAATGTAGCCCTCGCTGGTCGCTCCCATGATCGAAAACATGATAGCGATCCCCGCCGCGCCAGCGAGTTGCTGGAGCGTGTTCACTATGGCGCTCCCATGAGCGAGAAGGCGCTTGTCCAAAACGCCGAGCGAAGCTGCAACTGCTTCCTCAAGCCAGCCGCGCGTCTCTGCCATATTGAGCAGGGACGCCGAGATGATCGCGCAACGTGGCTCCTGCGTAGTCGAGGTGGAATAGTCCGCGTTCCTGCAACATCGGAACGACCTCGTCGACAATTGGCGGAAGGCCATCCTCATAGACGTCAGGATTTAGCCAGAAGCCGTCCGCTGCTTCCGCCTCGAACCACTGCTGCAAATGGTCGGCGAGTTCAGTTGGTGCCCCTATGACGGATGGATGGTAATCAATCACCCCGTGTGCGAGCACGTCACGTAATGTCCACCCTTCCTTCGCAATCTCGAGCGCCTTGGTAGATCTTGGGTCATGCTGCGATGGGCGCGCTGCGGCTAGTTGTGCCGGGGCGAGTGGTTCGTCCAGCGCGGCGGAGCCAAGTGGGATGCCGAGCATCTGACCAAGATAGCCTGCGCGTTGCTCTGAAGCGTCACCGCTCATTTTAATGCGCCGGTCCAGCGCCGCACGCCGATCAGAAGCAAGGGTGGTCTGGACCCCGGCAAAAAATTTTATCTCATCAGGATCACGGCCCGCATGCTCCGCTGCTGCACGCAGCGCCATGCGTTGGGCACGCGCTTCTTCGATGGAGAAGACCGCGCCAATTACCCCGCTGGCATAGCGAGCGGCGACCTCTCCGCCAGCACCAGTGCCACCGGCTTGGAAGATAACCGGTTGCCCTTGCTCGGACGGGGGCAGGATCAGAGGCCCTGCGGACCCGACGTGGCGGCCGCGCAAATTAATCGGGCGTATCTTGTCCGGATTGGTAAACCGCCCCGATGCCTGATCATGGATCCAAGCATCCCGCTCCCAGCTACCCCACAGCGCCTGCACGATCTGAACAACCTCATGCAGTCGTTCGTATTTCTCGATGCGAGGTGGCAGTTCGCGTCCATAGTTGGCGGCGATCACCGGGTTGCTCGTTGGTACGACGTTCCACCCCATACGCCCATGACTCATCAAATCGAGCGCCTTGAATTGTCGCGCCAGATTGAAGGGTTCTGTAAATGTGGTCGAGCCGGTTGCCACCATGCCGATGCGCTTGGTCCCACGAGCAATAGCGGCTGCCATCGTCATTGGCTCCATGGTCAACTGCTGAGGGTCCGAAGCGAGATCGCCATTCACCGACTGAAAATCGGGCATGAACAAAAATTGAAACTTGCCGCGTTCGGCTGTCTGCGCATGTCGCACAATGGCATCAAAGCTTGTTAGATCCTCGGGACCAACGCCCGGCCATCGCCATGCGCCGGGTTGGGTTCCGTAGCCATTACCGACCGACATCGCGAGAAGCATCTGTCTCGGGGGCATCTCAATCTCCTGATCTCGCTAGCCTGTCTTGCCAGCCATCGACAGAACAGCCATATAATGGGGACTCTCCCCGGCTCTAAAAGGATATATGGGGACCATCCCCATTTAACAAGAGGCTTGTTCGAAAGGTTCATGATGGTCGCGTCAGACAATGCTCGACAGCCTCGCAAAGATGCTGTCGCGAACCGGGCGCATATCCTGGATACCGCTGCCCGCGTTTTCGCCGAAGAAGGAGTAAACGTTTCGATGGATGCTCTCGCAAAGCACGCGGGGATTGGCTCAGCGACCCTGTACCGCAACTTTCCAAACAAGGACGCGTTGCTTGCGGCACTTCTTGCTCCCCATCACGAGCGCCTGGCGACGCGGCGAATCGCAATTGAGAGAAGTGATGGCGACGCCGGCCAAAAGCTGCAACAGTGGATCGACGCGCTCGGTGACTGGATGTTGGCATTCGAAGGACTGCCAGAGCCATTGAGGGAGGCTTGGATGACCGATACGTCGGCGCTGAAACCAGCCTGTGACGGCTTGATCGCGACAACAGAGAAATTCTTGGACGCAGCTCAGCGGGACGGCTTTTCGCGGCCATGTCTGTCCGGTCGGGACGTCTTCATCGGCGTGATGGCATTAGCATGGGCGAGCGAACAGACCACCGTAGGGAGAACCAGCCGAGCCGTCCTGAGTGACATGCTGCGAAATGGCTGGGCGGTTGGATAAGAACCGGGTGGAGATTGCGCAGACAGTAAATCTTCTCTTGGCATGGACACATGCATTGAAGCTACTTTTAGGAATCTTGCGGTTTGGATAGGTAAACACCCGCCCGCATTGTCTTAGCTCGGAGAGATAGTCTCTTAGATCTCGACGCGCCGCCCGTGGGCGATCAGGCGAGGTGGCGCAGTGTGGAAAGATGTTGCGTAAGATGGAGCCGCCGGTCCAAGTCACCGTGACGACAATCCCTTCGAAGTCGTGTTGTGGCGTTCGGGCCGCGCCGCCAGTATGCATTAATGCTCTTGCCACGGGCAGAGTTGCAACAGCTGACGATATCGTGAAAAGCCTTCATTTGCGTCTGTTTGCCGCGATCTCATTGAGAGAAAAGTCGTCACATCGCTCGGTCATTCGGCAGGGCTCGTTCGGCTGGCCGCTCGACATGAAGACCGGCGGCGGTTCCTTCCTCTATCATCTGGAAGACAATCAGGTGGCGGTCGGTTTCGTCGTGCATCTCAATTACAAGAACCCCTACCTCTATCCGTTCGAGGAATTCCAGCGGTTCAAGACACATCCGGCCATCGCCCCGATTTTCGAAGGTGGTAAACGCCTTTCTTATGGCGCACGCTCGATTACCGAGGGCGGTTATCAGTCGGTTCCGAAGCTCACATTCCCGGGCGGCGCGCTGATCGGTTGCTCCGCCGGTCTCGTCAACGTGCCGCGCATCAAGGGCAGCCACAACGCGGTCCTGTCTGGTATGCTGGCGGCGGACAAGCTTGCCGAGGCGATCGCGAGCGGCCGCGCCAATGACGAAGTGGTCGAGATCGAAAACGAGTGGCGCGACACGGCCATCGGCAAGGATCTGAAGCGGGTGCGCAACGTCAAGCCGCTGTGGTCGAAGCTCGGCACGGTTCTGGGTGTTGGCCTCGGCGGTCTCGACATGTGGACCAACCAGCTGTTCGGTTTCTCCTTCTTCGGCACGCTGAAACACGGCAAGACCGATGCGCAGTCGCTCGAGCCGGCCAAGCTTCATAAAAAGATCGACTGCCTGAAGCCGGATGGCGTGCTGACGTTTGACCGCCTGTCCTCGGTGTTCCTGTCCAACACCAATCATGAGGAAGACCAGCCGGTTCATCTTCACGTGAAGGATATGGACCTGCAGAAACGCTCCGAACACGACGTTTATGCGGGCCCGTCGACACGTTACTGTCCGGCCGGGGTTTATGAATGGGTCGAGAAGGACGGCGAGGAGGTCTACGTGATCAACACGCAGAACTGCGCGCATTGCAAGACCTGCGACATCAAGGACCCCAACCAGAACATCAACTGGGTACCACCGCAGGGCGCGGAAGGGCCGGTGTATCAGAATATGTGATGATGAAACAATGCGTCTCGTGGACTTCCATCTAGCAAAGGCTATTCCTATCCGGCGTGTCGTGTCTCGGCAGGAAGACATTCGACCTTTTAAGGAGACGTGAGGTTCGCCACGCTCCGTTGTTAAAGCTGCGCGGATAAGTGTTTCGCCATCGATACCGCAAACTTTTGCACGACGATGTTGAGGCCACATGCCAGCCCTCTCGCTCTTATGTTTTTGAGCGGGGGGTAAAGTAAGAAGGTATCAATTGTGCCATCCAACTGCTGCCCTTGCAAGACGCTTTAATGAAGGCTAAAAGTGTACGGAATGGTCACTAACTTACAAGTTTCAAGACTCCCAAAGAGGGCCGGCCACAAGCATTGTTGACGGGTTGCTCGCACGTGAGGGGTCGGGGCAGAGATCGATGTCTGGCATCGCAGCCCCGCTCGGCGGATTAAAAGCCTCCTTCTACAGGTACTTCCCTTTAAGAGAGGCGCTGTTTGAGGCGGCAAAGGTGCAATGTGCGAAGAACCTTTGCCGTGTTCTCGACGGTTGAGTTAAGTCGCACCGCGTTTTTGGACTACCTTAGCGAGGGCGCGAGACATACCGAAGTCGCAACAACCTTTGAATGAGAGCCTTTAAGCCTACAAAAGTATTCATAGCCGACCTAGTTCCATAAAAAGGATTATGCAATCCTAGATGATATTATACTGAGAATACAATATTTAAGAGCGCCTCGGTGACCTGTCCCACCTGAAATTACGGAGTACAATATGCAACATTGGCTAGACAAGCTGGTCGACCTTGCTGCGCTTCGAGGCGACGAAGGTGTTCTCAAGGATGCTCTGACCAACCTTGCCCATCAAGCGGGATTTTCCGGGTATGCTTATCTGTTCATCCGACCGGGTCACACGATTGCCTCATCAAACTACCCTCCCGAATGGCGTTCGCTCTACTTTAAGCGAAAATTCCAGGCGGTTGATCCGATCGTAAACCGCGGAAAGGCGCAGAAACGGGTGTTTACATGGAGCGGGGAGGAACAGAGACGGCAGCTTTCAAAGAACGAGCGGGCGTTCTTCGACCAGGCAGCGGATTTCGGGATCCGCTCCGGTGTCACCGTCCCCATTCGAGCGGCCAATGGATCGACTTCCATGTTCACGCTCGCTTCAGACAAATCTGCAATTGATCTCGAACGCGATATCGATCCTGTCGCGGCGGCCGCCGCTGTTGGGCAGCTTCACACCCGCATGACCCTGTTGCCCCTGACATCGAGTGCACAGTATCCGGCGTGGCTCGATCCCAAGGAGGCCGCGTACCTCAACTGGATCTCAGTCGGCAAGACGATGGAAGAAGCGGCCGATCTGGAAGGCGTCAAATACAATTCCGTGAAAAGCAAACTTGAAGAGGCTAGGAAGCGCTTCCAGATCCATACGATGCCGCACCTGGTGGCGTTGGCCATCCGGGCCGGGCTAATCTGACCGCGGACTTTAGTTGACCGAAACTTTTGGGATGAAACCCAGAAGTCCAACCAGCGTATTCACCGCACCCATCTGCGCATGCATCTCGATCATCGCTTTGATGTATTCGAGATGCTGCTCGCCACCGATTGATTTGCCCGACTTATAATCCTCCGGCAACGCCTGGAACAGTTGATCCGCTTTTTCGACGAGTTGTCTGTGCAGCCGGATGGCATTGACCGCCAAGGTCTCGATATCCGAGATTGGAAGTCCGCGCGTGAGCCCGATCACCGGGCGCAATTCACATGTGTCCGACACTGGTGAATCTTTCAAATCCATTGTTGATCCAACCCGAAGAAAATTGTCTGCGGTACGCCCCCGCCGACTATGAACCCTTTGAACCCTGACCGGGGGTTAGAATCCGAGATGAATCGGCCCTGCGACCTTTAGCCGGAGCCTGGACATGCGTCGCAGGCCCCCGGACACAAGGTCAGAGGGTTCCTGGCGCCGTTTCGGCCAGCGCCAACCGTTCATCTGCGGATTCTAAGCCGCAACGCAGCACGTACTACGTCGCTGTCGTTATAAGAGGTCCAGCGGGCTTCCGCTAGTCTTGGGAAAAACAATCGTTCGGCAAATCTGCAGAGATCCTTGTTCAGGGCCTCGCACCGATCCCCGAGAGATCGATCCTAATACTTGCCTTGTTCGGATCGGACGCTACCGCATCGGTCGCAGATTCCGCCGTGTCACCGGCTTCAACGGGGTCGCTATCCTTTTCGGTATTTTCGGGATTGGCCGGTTCAGACCGAGCCTCTTCCTCCGCCCTAAACACCGCCGTCCCCTCGAAGTATCCCGTCTGCCAGGCGATGATCGCATCGTCCATGACCTGTGGCAGGACTTCTTTCGCCGTGGGATTGCCATACCATTTCGAGACGATGCGAAAGACCTTGGCGAACAGCGTCGTCCCCATGCGGATATTCTCGCAAGGATCGACCATATCCGGCTTCAATTGACCGGCCTCAACGATGCCGACGCCCGCCGGGTATTGGGTGATACCCACGCGAACGGTGTTCCGACCGAGATTGTCGCGGATCAGAGCCAAGGCTTCTTCGTGTGTTGTCGGCTTCGGCACCAGCACCACCCGGTTGCCGGAGCGCACGGTGACAGCCAGCGGGTCCTGCGATCCGGCCTTCGCGATGAACTGCTCAACGATCGAGGGCTTCAGGGAAGGATCGGCGCATTGCTGGATGAGGACGGCATCGAGCATCCCCAAGTACTCCCTATGTGTTGAATGCCATGACAGCGGGCAAGCCGAAAAGCCTTGCCCAGGCCGAGACGCTCGCTTTCTGGATGGCAACGATCGAGGTGTTTTCCGTCCACCAGCCGTTGCCGACGGCAACGATGACTCCTGGCGCATGCAGCATCGATTGCAGTACCGGCCAGACAATGAGCTGCTCGTAGCAGATCAGCGGCGCGATCCTTACACCGTCAACTTGGGCCACTGGATTGCCGAAGAAGTCGGCCCGCGCGCCACCGCCCTGCCCGCTCCATCGCAACCAGGGCTGCCACATGGAGCCTGGGACCGGCATGCGCTCGCGATAGACGACATCGGCCGCATCGGCCGAGATCACTGTCATCACATTATCGTAGCCACCAGGATCGATGACGGCGGCGCCTGTAATAACGGTAAGACCGGAGTTCCGCAGCCCCTCCCGCCAGACCCGCTCCACGGTCTGCGTCCAGAAGCCGAGCGCACTTTCTGGCAACACCGCGACACGAACCTCCTGGCTTGCCTCCGCGGCATTACGCACCCTCTCGATCAGGTCGCGGTGATACTGAAGCGAGCTATCGCGCCCAAGCAATTTCTCTTGTTTCAGATCGACGGCCATCCATCCGGATGTTAGTTTCGGGGGCGTCCAGTTCGTGGCGGACCAGACGTAGAGTCCTCCTAGAACTGCGGCCGCGATACGCCATCTTCGACCGGTCATGAGGACCAACAGGATCGCGGTCGCGCCGAGCCCCCACCATCCCCAACCGGGAAACAGCACGCCGGCAGCCGTCAGGGGATGCGCCCAGCCGGTGATGCCGAACGGCGGCAGCGCGGTCAGCACCATGGCGAGCGGATAACGCATCACTCTCGCCAAATCAGCGCCCCTGCTCCAGGACTTGAATTCGTGACCGGGCCTCCTCCAGAGTGCAGCATGTACGCCAATGAACGACATTGAAGCCGTGACCCAGAGCAGAAGCCCCGGCCAGAGATCGGAAGCGTAGAAGTTGGCCACGCCCTGCGGCAACCCGCGGGAGGCCGCCAGGAAATACCCAGCGGACACGAGTGCAGCGATCGCGCGTGATGGCGCCATCGCCCAGAGCAAAGGAAAGGAAATGGCGAGCGGGAGAAGAAGCACTTCACCGCTCCAGCCGATCCAGCCACAGGCGATGGACGCGATGATCAGGAGGATGGATTTCCAGCGATCAGTCAGATGAATGTCGCCGCCATCAGGGATCGAAGATGAACACCGGCCGCGCCAGACCGAGAAGACCTGAATCCGGAAGCGGGCCAAAATATCGACTATCATAGGAGCTCGCAAAGGATGAGTGAAGGAACAGATGATGCGGCGGTACGACACCGCCGGGATCGGGCAGGAGCACCCTGCCCTCTCCGTCCCGGCGCGACACAGATGACGCGGGAACCGGGCGACCGTCGATGAGCACGTGATCCGTGATTTCGACACGCTGTCCGGGAAGTGCTGCGACCGTCTTGATCAGCGGCGCGAACCCGCCGGGGCACAGCCCCCGCCGCAGATATCCGCGCCGCCACGCCTCTGCGAACACGGCTGTCATGGGCGGGCATAAAAACACCAGATCGCCTATAGAGACCGGGCGTTGAAGCCCTTCAATACGCCAGAGGCCGAGCGGCTCGCTTGGAGTCAGGTTCAGGCGGTAGCCACCCGTGAACGCGGCCGCCGTCAGTGCGGACACGAAGACGGCGGCGCCCGTCACAAACAGAAGAACCCGCCTCCGCCTCATTGCTTAATCACCGGCGTCTGACGCTGGGTAAGACGCTGTTCCTCCGCTTGTTTTAGCGAGTGGACGGTGCGCTCATGGGCGGAGAGCTGTTGCGCTGTCCGCATCACCGGCCAGGCTTGTTTGAGCTCCTCCTTCTGTTCCGGCTTCATACCCTTGGAAAGCTCTTCGTACTGTTTTCCGGAGGGTTCACGGACAGCGTTGCTCAACAAGGTGCGCTCGCCGAACCGCTCGGTGATCGCCTTGTTCAATTCGTCAATTTCGAGCTTGGTCTCCCGATTGCTCAGCGCATACCCCATCGCAGCCGGCAGATCGTTGCGGTCGATGGCATCACGCACCCTCTCCAGCACCACGCGCGCCGCAGGCGACAGGGCCGGAATGTCGATCGAAACCCGCCGACGCAAGGCCTGCTCGTCCGCCTGAAGCTTCATTGCGACGGTCTCTCGTATGCGAAAATACTGCTCGAGATCGCGTTTCAGAGCCGGAACATTGACCTCAGCGACACGACGCGCCTCCCGCTCGGACTTGGTGGCGAGAATGCCGGTCTTGCCCGTCAGCGCGCCGATCGACGCCGGCTTCGCCTCGAGTTTCTGGAGAACCTGCTTCGCCATCTCCTTGTCTGCCAGGACCGCGTCGATGTTCATCGAGCGGAAAGCAGTTTCGGGATCGGCAAAGACATAAGCAAAACGTGCCGAGACTTCTTCCCATTGCCGTTGCAGGGCGGGATCAGCGCCAAGCTTGTCACCGACCGTATCGGCAACAGAGCCAGCGAATGTCTTGATACCTGCGACCATGGGCGCGGCCTCCTTCATCGTCTGAGTGTTCGGGGATTGGGTGATGCCGAGGTGCGCGGCTAAGGCAGAAAGACGCCGGCCGAGATCGACGAGTTTGGCTTTCTGGCGCAGCGTCCAGTCGAGCCGGTCGCGTACCAGCGTCCGGGCGACCTGCACGATGTTCAGGCCACGAGCCTCGGCGAACCGCAGCGCCTCGCGATATAGCTGGCCGCGCTCGTAATCGAGCGTGGTCTCCTTGGCGTTCCTTTGGGATAGAACCTTGGCCAGACCGCCATTGAATGAGAAGGATCTGGTTCCGTAGTAGAGCTGCAGATCCTCACGATGGCGGGTCATGGCCACATAGGTCAGATGCCGGTCCAGCGACAGGGAAGCGAGCACTTTGACCCTATCGACCGTCGCTCCTTGAGACTTGTGAATCGTCGTCGCGTAGCCGTGATCGAGATTGTTGTAGAACCGCTGTTCGACGATCACCTGGCGTCGATGATCGCCCTCGCCCACCGTTGCAACGATGCGGTTTGCTGCAGCTTCTACGACATGACCTATCATGCCATTCTTGACGCCGAGCGATCCTTCGTTCTTCAAGAAGACGATCTGGTCGCCGGCATCGAAACGGCGTTCGCCGTCGGCGGTCCGGAACAGATGACCTTCTCCGACGATGCCGCGTTCGACCAGCTTTTCGCGGGCCATTACATTCAACATGCGCACGTCACGACGAAGATGCGCGAGGATCAATGTTGTCTTCGTCCGATCGTAACCGTGGTTCCAGTCACCTATCAGCCGCTCGACAGCTTCGGTCTTAAGGCGTGTTCCCGTAATTCTGGCATTGGCATCATAAGCGGCCAGCGCCTTTTCCACATTGCCATGGGCCAGATCGAGCGACGCCTTGCGCATCCAGTCCTCGCGCTGGCGATAGATCGTCTCGAGTTCGGCACAACCAATGCGGTCAACGACGGCGCGGAAGGCAGCACCCGCCTCGATCGGCTGGAGCTGTTCGGGATCGCCGACCAGCACGAGCTTGGCGCCTGCCCTGACAACGTTATCAACGAAGCCGGCCATCTGTTTTGAGGCGACCATGCCCGCCTCGTCCATGACGAAGATGGTCTTCTCGTCCAGACCATCACGGCCTCGATTCCAGCGCAGCTCCCATGACGCGAGCGTCCGGCTCGCGATGCCTGCTTCCTTCTCCAGACCTTCAGCGGCCTTACCGGCGAGGGCACCGCCAACCACACGATATCCGGCCAGTTCCCAAGCCTCTCGCGCCGCCTTCATCATCGTGGTCTTGCCAGCACCGGCGCGTCCGACGACCGCGGCGATCTGGGCAGGTCCTGCGACGCGCTCGATCGCCGCTTTCTGCTCTTCCGACAGGCGTTCATGCCTTCGGAACGTTGCATCGAGAACGGCCGTGGAAACCTCATACCTCTCTTTGCCCGACAGCCACGTCGCCTGCCGCGCCATCGTCGCCTCAAGGCGGATCATCGCCCGTGTCGAATAGCGCGCCGGCAGCTTGTCACCGGTCGCAAAATCGATTGTGTCGCGCTGGAGCCGGAGCACCTCGGGGTTGAGGATGATACGCAACATCAGCTGCTGGAAGACAGCGGGATCGTCAATATAGCGATGCAGCACTTTCGCAACATCGCGCTCATCGAAGACGCTCTTTTCCCGCGTGATCAGGTCGAGCACGATGGCTGGATTGTTCAGAATGCGGCGGGCGTTTTCCGAGCGTCGCTGCTCATTCAGCTCGATCCGTTCCAGTTCCGGGCGAACACCTTGTTGCTCCGCCTTGCGCTCGATCGCCTTGGTCCCGACACCAAGATGAATGGTGGGCTCGAGATCGATGCCCTGCTTTTCGTAGGAGCGCCCATCAATGCGAAGATCGATGCCGCCGAGAGCCAGATGGTGGTTGAGGCGTTCAAACCATCCATCCCGCAGCACGTCAAAGTCATCAGTCGAGCCGGCCCAGAGTTCGTAGAGGATTTTCCCGGACTTCGTCCGCACCGCCTGGCCATCCTCGCCGATGACAGCAACCTTCTTCGACCCGAAGCCGTCGTGGGAGAGCGGCCGCAACGTGGTCATCAGATGAATATGCGGATTGCCGGCATTGTCGTGATAAACCCAGTCGGCGGCCATACCTTTGGCCAGAATGTGTTTCTCGACAAACTCCCGGACCAGGGCGATGTTCTGCTCGGCCGACAGTTCCAGGGGCAAGGCAATCGTCAGGTCACGGGCAAGCTGCGCATCGGCACGCTTCTCGAAAGCTTCGACCCGGTTCCAGAAGGCTTCCGACGCACCTGAGACAGAGCGGTCGGCGATCATCGATCGAACCCAGTTCGGGGCATCTGCCGGGAGGAGAAACTCCTCGTGAAGCAGCCTCTGCTTCCGCGTGTAGTCGATGGTGCGAGCCTCACGTTGATAGTCCATCTTCGCGCAGTGCCGGTAGGCCGCGGACAGCACGGCACTGCGGCCGGAGCCGCGGCTGACGATGCTGGCTGAGAAGTGGGCGATGGCCACGGCGAAGAGCGCTCCCGGTTAGAACCAAGTTCGTCAGGAGTGGCGGCGGAACCCGCCTCTCCGGGCCAAAAAGCAACACGTCGCCTTGCGACGTATAATTGCGCCCTTGGAGCCATTCCTTCGGAACGGCGGGATCATTCACAAAAGCATCGGCCTTGGCGACCTGCAGATCTGCAGATGTCTTTTTCAGCGCATCCGGAAGAGTCTGGGCGTCGCAAGAGCAACGCCCGACTTCAAAAGGAGCAACCGGAATGAAGAAACCGTCATCGAAGATCAGGGAAGAGATCGCCAGATTGCAGGACCAGCTGAGGCAGGCCGAGACCCGTGAGGCCGAGCGCATTGGTCGCATCGCGCTGAAATCCGGTCTCGGGGACATCGAGATTGACGAGGCAGAGCTCCAGGCTGCCTTCGAGGATGTCGCAAAACGGTTTCGCGGAGGCAAAAGTATTGCGACCGGGAGAAAGAATGCCGGCGAGAACAGAAGCGGCGGTGAGCCGTCCACGGCGCAGTCGCCTGGCGCGGATGCGGGCGGCCCTGGTGAGGCTTAAGCGCATGGCGAAAGCGATGACATCAGATGCGCGCAAAAAGGACACGCGCGAAAAAATCGAGCTCGGCGGCCTGATCGTTAAAGCCGGGCTGCGCTACGAGAAGCGTGCTCTGTTGTTCGGCCTGCTGATCGACGCCAACAGGCGGATCAAGGGCGACGAGACGGAGAAGGCACGCCTGGCGGCGATCGGCGCGGAGGCTTTCGGCAATGACAGCGAATAGGCTGCTTCTGACAATCCTGCCCGCAGCAATCATGCTCGCGGCGCTGGTCCTGATGTCAGGCTTTGAACATCGGCTGGCGGCACTCGGAACATCAGCGCCGACGAAGCTGACACTGGGCCGCGCGGGGCTCGCCCTACCCTACGTAGGCGCCGCCGCGATCGGCGTTGTTGCGCTGTTCGCCATCCATGGTTCGGCGCATATCAAGGCCGCCGCTCTGAGCGTGCTGGCTGGAAGTGCTGTGGTCATTATCATCGCTATGACACGCGAGGCCATAAGACTGGCCGCTATTGCCAGCGACGTCCCGGCCGGTCAATCGGTTCTCGCCTACGCCGACCCGGCAACCACGCTCGGCGCGGCCGTCGCCTTCATCGGAAGCGTCTTCGCTTTGCGGGTTGCGATCAAGGGGAATGCCGCCTTCGCAATGGCAGCCCCGAAGCGGATCGGCGGAAAACGCGCTGTCCACGGTGAGGCCGACTGGATGAGACTGCCCGAAGCTGCGAGACTGTTTCCCGAAGCCGGCGGTATCGTTATCGGCGAACGCTATCGCGTCGATCGCGACAGCGTTGCCGCCATGCCATTCCGCTCCGATCAACCGCAAAGCTGGGGCGCCGGCGGCAAGTCGCCGCTGCTCTGCTTCGACGGCTCGTTCGGCTCGTCGCATGGAATTGTCTTCGCCGGCTCCGGCGGTTTTAAGACGACGTCGGTGACGATCCCGACCGCGCTCAAATGGGGCGGTGGTCTCGTCGTGCTGGATCCGTCAAGCGAGGTCGCGCCGATGGTGATCGAGCACCGGCGCAAGGCCGGACGCAAGGTCATCGTGCTGGATCCCACCGCATCGGGTGTCGGCTTCAATGCTCTCGACTGGATCGGCCGTCA
>JAAIGE0101010707.1_pt1 | contig 19945 bp, 24 predicted proteins | sample 6487951 | NCBI WGS metagenome assembly JAAIGE01 (sample SAMN13974128, study PRJNA590717) | phyllosphere metagenome | biome: tomato field; feature: multiple bacterial spot infested tomato fields; material: tomato leaves; isolation source: leaves from tomato fields | host: Solanum lycopersicum ...
AATCCCGACATTGTCCGGGTCGCGGTCGCCCAGCAGCACGGGCGCGCGGCGTGGCGTCGGGCCGGAGGCATCTTTGATTGCGGCTTCCGGCTTCGCGGCCAGGAGACAGGCAAAAAAACGGCCCGGGTAGAGACCGGGCCAAGAAAGGATTAAAAGTGAGTCAATTATCACCCGAAACCCACGCGGCGACAAAGGTTATCGCCAAGGCGTGCAGCTGGGCCGACCAGCGGCGCATCGTTCGTGATGCTGCCGCCGATCAGAAGGGCCGTGCAATCGGCCGCCTGGCCAAGAGCAGCAACGAGCTGGCCGAGGCCGTCGAGAAGTATCGCAAGGCGGGGAAGGCTGGTCAGCCATGACGCAGCTCGTCAGCATCCAGAAGTGGCTCGGGCACCAGGGCGATACCATGTCGCCCGAGTCCCTCCAGTTCACCACCAGGCCGGCCAAGGGCTGCCGCGGCTGCCTGTTCCAGCACCAGCATTCCTCTATCTGCGATCGCGCCTGCACGGCCGCCCAGCGCGCCGAGCTCGAACACTGCGAGCGCGGCTTCATCTACGTCGCCAAGCCGGTAGACCCGCGCCAGGTGTCCCTGATCGAAAAGGGGCACTGACATGGCCGGCGAATGGATCAAATTCGAAGCGAACACCCCCGAGAAGCAAGAGGTCTTCACGATCACCGTTGCCATGGGCTGGGACGACCCTGACCTGACCGTTGGCAAGCTTCTGAAGGTATGGCGTTGGTTTGACCAACAGACCGTGAATGGTAACGCTCCGCGCGTTACCGCAGCGTTAATGGATCGCATCATCGGCGTTACCGGCTTCGCACAAGCGATGTGCGATGTGGGCTGGCTGATCGCCGATGAGCATGGTATTTCGCTTCCAAACTTCGAGCGACACAACGGCCAGACCGCTAAAAACCGCGCGCTTACTGCGAAGCGCGTGGCGAAACACAAGGGAAACGCCAAGGATAACGATGAAGGTAACGCCGACAGCGTTACCTCAGCGTTACCTAAAGAAGAGAAGAGAAGAGAAGAAAAGAAAGAACCAAGGTCAAAAGCAAAACCAGCGCCGGCTGCGCCGACGTTCGACCCTGGTGCTGAACTCGCTTCCCTGGCTGTCTCGCCTCAGATCGCTACCGACTGGCTTGCTCTCCGCAAGACCAAGCGTGCTGCGGTCACCCCCACCGCTCTGAAAAACATCATCGCTGAAGCTGGCAAAGCCGGTTTGTCGCTGGAAGCCGCCCTTTCGCTCTGCTGCACCAGGGGCTGGGCCGGGTTCGAGGCCGAATGGGTGCTGAAAGACCAGCGCGCCGGTCCAGCGCCGGCCTACCAGACCTCGAACGACAAAGCCAAAGCCTGGGCCGACAGCCTGACCGGAAAGAACCGAAGCCATGAACCTGACAACCGCATCATCGACCTCAACGACGCCCCTGCCCGCAAGCTGGGTTGAGAAGCTGCTGCACAAGATGCTGCTCAGCTACGGCAAGAAGTTCACGGACCAGTGGGGCGCCACCAGCACCAACGAGCTGGTCGAGCATTGGGCCCAGGAACTGGCCGGCTACCAGCCGATCGAGATCACGCGCGGCCTGAAGGCGCTCGAAACCCGCGACTGGCCACCGACTCTGCCCGAGTTCAAGAAGCTGTGCCGCGCACCGCTGGACCCGATGAAGGCGTACTACGAGGCCGTGGCTGGCGTCCAGGCGCGCGCCGCCGGCGAGTATGGCAAGTGGTCCCACCCTGCCGTCTACTGGGCCGCCATGCCGCTGGCCTTCGACCTGAGCAACCAGACGTACAGCCAGGTTAAGCCCCGCTGGGAAACCGCGCTGGCCGAGCAGATGGAAGCCGGCGAATGGGCCGAGATTCCCCAGCCGATGCTGGCCCTGGCCGCGCCCGGCAAGTCGATGCCGACCCGCGAGCAGGCCGAGCAGATGCTGCGCAAGCTGAAGGCCGCGACCGTCATCGCCAAGCCGAGCGATGGCCGCGACCACAAGGCGTGGGCGAAAGCCATCCTGGCGCGCGCGGCACGCGGCGACAAGACGCTGACGCTGATCCAGGTGCAGTTCGCACAGCAGGCCATGGGCGCCGAGGTCGCAGCATGACCCGCGAACACGACCCCTGCGCCATGTGCGCGAACTTCACCGTGCCCACCGACGGCGCGCCAACCGGCATGTGCGCCGCCTGGGGCGAGCCGAAGCCCTGGAACGGCCAGATCGGCGTCCTGTTCAAGGAAGCGAAGGACCGGGCGCCGAGGGCGCGGTATATGGCGATGCAGCAGACCATCAACGATAAACAGAGGGAACTAGCATGAAAGATCGCCCAATTCTATTCAGCGGCGCTATGGTGCGCGCCCTGCTCGACGGCAGCAAGACGCAGACGCGGCGCGTGGTAAATATGCCGCCGAGCTGGGACTGCTTTGTGTGCGCCGACTGGGGGGACGGCTGGTGGCCCTACCGCAGCGACGACGGCGAGAGCCCGAACTACGACAACAACGAGATCCCGATGCGCTGCCCCTACGGCCAGCCCGGCGAGCGCCTGTGGGTGCGTGAGACCTGGCGCGGCGTGGTCGAGATTGGCCCTCCTGGCGCGCCGATCGAGCATGGCGTTGCGCGCTACGTACCGGACCAGCAGCACTGCCGGCGGGTCGAATACGCTGCCACGCAGGACAAAGACGGCGAGCCATGGCGCCCGAGCATCCACATGCCGCGCTGGGCGAGCCGCATCCTGCTCGAGATCGTGTCGGTGCGCGTCGAGCGGCTGAACGATTGCGGCGAGGCAGATGCGCGGGCGGAGGGTGTGACGATCGAGGACCGACACATGGCCGGCTACTGCGCCGGCCAGTTCCTGCCGCCGTCGATCCGCGCCTACCGCGACTTATGGGAATCGATCAACGGTGCCGGCAGCTGGGACGCGAACCCATGGGTTTGGGTGGTCGAGTTCAAACGGGTGGCGCCTTGATCCGCACCTCTCCCATCGCCCGCACTGGCACCCTCAACCGCAAGACCCCGCTCCCGCGCCAGGCCGCGCCTGCAGTCGGCAAGCCACGCACGAAGAAGTGCGGCAACCGCGCCTGCCGCGCGCCGTACGAGGTCGACGCCAAGCGCCCGTGGAAGAACTGGTGCAGCGACGACTGCGCGGTGGTCATCGCGGTGACGAAGCTCGACGCGCAGAAGGCCAAGCAGAAGCGCCAGGAGCGCGCACAGGACAAGGCGAAGCTCGACGGCATGAAGACGTACCCGCAGCTCATCGCGGACTGCCAGAAGGCGTTCAACGCGGTCGTGCGGCTCCGGGACATGCTGGCCGGCCACCGCTGCATTTCGAGCGGTCGCGCGCTGGACTGGACCGGCAACGCCGTTGATGCCGGCCACTATCGCTCGACCGGCTCGGCGCCGCACCTGCGCTTCAACTTCGACAACTGCCACGCGCAGTCCAAGCACGACAACCAGTACAAGGCGGGCAACGCCGTCGACTACCGCATCGGCCTGATCGATCGCATCGGCCTGGCGCGCGTCGAGGCGCTGGAGGCCAACAACACCCCGGCGAAGTGGACGCATGACGACCTGCGCCGGATGACCAAAGAGTACCGCGCAATGCTGCGGGACATGAAAAAGGAGACAGCGTGATCGAAAACCACACCTTCACCACGCCGAAGGCCCAAGCCAAGATCGCCCGGATCCTCGCCGCGCTCGAGCAGCAGCCGATGACCCGCGACGAACTGCAATGCCTGCTGGGCATCGCCAAGCCGACCATGCGCCGCTACATCGCATTCCTGACCACAGCACAGCGTCAGATCCATGTCCGGCGCTGGAAGCGCACCACGGGCCAGCTCGCGCCTGTGTACGCCGTCGGCAGCCGCAAGGACGCCCCGCAACCGCGCATCGCCACTCGCACCGAGCGCAACCAGCTCGAATGGCAGCGCATCAAGGCTGACCCGGACCGCCACGATCGCGTCAAGGCCGCGGCCCGCGTCTACGGCCGCATCAAGCGCGTGCGCCAGACGCCGCAGCCCTGGTTCGCTGCACTGCTCAACACCCGCACCATTGAAAGGAAGTCCGCGCCATGAACATCCCGAAATTCCTACCTCCAACCGTCCAAGAGCGCGTCGAGGAACACATCAAGAAGCGGCCGGGCATCATGACCCGCGAGCTGGTCGAGGAGCTGGAAATCACCGCCGGCTCGGCCACCATGGCAGTCAACCGGCTCCAGGTCCAAGGCAAAATCCACCGCATCAACCTGCTCAACGAGCGCCGCGCGAAATGGGGAGCGGGGCCGGCGCCCGACTTCGATCCGGATAATCCGACGCCCGGCATCGGCCAACCGAAGCAGCGCACCATGAAGGACTGGGAGCGCAAGCCGGTGCCGCGCGATCCATTGCTGTGGGCACTGTACGGAGCGCAGCCATGACGCGCGCGAGCCACGACATTACCGCCCGCCTCGACAACTGGAGCCGATGGGCCACCGAGAGCGATCGCCGCATCGAGGTCAGCCCGACCGGCAAGATGATCGACCGTGCCAAGATCGCCGCCGGCATCATCGAAGACAAGTCGGACGAGCGCCGCAACGTCGACGAGGCTGACGCCCAGCTCATCGAGCGCAACATGCGCAACCTGCTGCCGAAGTACCGGGTCATCCTGACCTGGCACTACATCCGGGGCGCGCGCCGGGGCGTCGTCTGCCGCAAGATGGGCATCGACCACCGGCCGGCGTCGATATTCGATGACCTGCTGCGGAAGGCGCATGAGACGATAGAGGCGTTGGTTAATTGCGATCAGGCACAGAAAAAGATTGACACCAAGCAAACTCAACAGTAAATTCCAAGCTACAACTTAATTCCGTCTAGAAATTCGACGAGCGATTCCACCAGGATGACGCTCGTCCCTACGGACGACGAAGCCCGCCACTGTGCGGGCTTTTTGCATTGGTGGGTCGCACGCGCGCATGAGGGCGGCAACCAACTGGAGAAACCCATGGGCGAGACCAATTCGAATTCCTGCACCGACTACACCCGCCAGATCCGGGCGCATGCGCTGGAAGCTGCCCTGCGCACCGAGCACCCCGTGGGGCGCGACCACCACAGCGTGCTGCAGGCAGCCAAGGCGTACGAGGCCTATCTCAAGGGCGAGTATGGCAGCGGCAAATAAAACGTTCCTGCTCTGCTTCGGCATCAGGCTTGCAAGGTGAGCGCGTAACTTCGGGAGAAGCGCCACGCCGGTGAAAGTCCGGCACCGACAGAAATCGGCATGGGCTGGTTCTCCCCATCGGAGACGAGGAAAGCACCAACACATGCGCCGCATAATCGTAAGCGGCCGCCTGACTGGCGTAACCAGTCACCACACGCATGCGCATTGAGCGCCGAACATGCAAGCCCGAGCAGCGCGCTCGGTTACTGCACGGGGAGTGCGCAGCCGTGTGGCCCCACCAGTTGCTGATGGTGGTTGATCAACCCCAGCTCGGTGCGATTAAGCGCGCGGCCGCCGCAAGATCGCCGAATGCCTCACGAAACGAGGCGCCACACGCAAGCCCTGAGGTTTCCGTGTGGTGGACGCCCGCTCACCCTCCGTCCGCCGTGTGCGGCACATCGCGGGGCGGTCCACCCAACCTTGTCTCCACGGGGTGCGGGTCCCAATCCTTCCTGCATCCCCTTTGCCCGCCGCGCGCGGGCTTTTTTTATTCGAGGTCCCCATGTTCGGCCTGTTCAAATCCATCACTGATCTCGCCACGGACGTGGCAACCGTTGCCCTCGCCCCTGTGGCGATCGTTGCCGACCTGGCCGGCGCAGCAGTCAAGCCGATGGCTGAAGTTGCCAAGGAACTGGCTGACGACGTGAAATCGCTGAAAGACTGAGCGCGGCTATGAGCGGCACCAAAACAGCCAAGACCCGCAAGAAGGCGGCGCCGGCTGAGGCCGCTCCGTCTGCGCCGCCTGCACCGCCAGCCCAGCGAGGGCGCCCGAGTACGTTCAGCCAGGAAGTGGCGGACGAGATCTGCGAGCGCCTGTCGCAAGGTGAGCCGCTGCGCCAAATCTGCCGCGATGATCGGATGCCGGCTTGGCAGACCGTCTATGGGTGGAAAGCGGCGCACGAAGACTTTTCCAAACGCATCGCAGGCGCGCGCGAGGCTGGCTTCGACGCCATCGCTGAAGAATGCCTAGAGATCGCCGACGAGACCGCGTTCGACACCGTGATCGGCGAGAACGGCGACCGCGCCAACTCCGAATGGATCAGCCGCAGCAAGCTCCGCGTCGAGACGCGCCTGAAGCTGCTGGCGAAGTGGGACCCGAAGCGGTACGGCGACAAGATCACCCAGGAGCTGACCGGCGCCGGCGGTGGTGCCATCCAAGTTCAATCCGCCGCGGCCCTGACCGACGACCAGCTCGCGGCCATCGCCGCAGGCAAACCATGCAACTGACCCCACAACAGGCGGCCGGCATCCTGATGGAGCGCCGCGCCGCCCGCAATGACCTGGTGACGTTCGCCAGCCGCGTGCCGGTGCCGGGCTCGCCGTCGGAAGACGCCGACGAGGCCGCGCCGATCCCGCTGATCGAGAGCCACCAGGCCGAGCACCACAAGCTGATCCTGCGCGAGCTGCAGGCATGCATGACGAGGCGGCACGGCCGGCTGATGATCATGGCGCCACCTGGCTCAGCGAAGTCCACGTATGCGACCGTCGTCGGCCCGAGCTGGTTCCTGGGCCGCGAGGCGAACCGCCGCGTCATCCTGGCCAGCTACGGCTCGGACCTGGCTGGCCGGCATGGTCGCCGCACACGCCAGCTGCTGCGCGCCCAGGAGACGACCGGCATTCTGCAGTGCGAGCTGAGCGCCGAGTCGCGCTCGGCCACCGAGTTCGCCTTGACCAACGGTAGCGAGTACATCGCCGGCGGGATGATGTCCGGTATGACCGGTAACCGCGCGCACGGCATCGTCATCGACGACCCGATCAAGGGCCGCGAGCAGGCTGATTCGCAGACGGTCCGTGACAAGACGTTCGCCGCCTACGAGGACGACCTGCTGACCCGCCTGATCCCCGGTGGCTGGGTGGTCATCATCAACACCCGATGGCACGAGGATGACCTGTGCGGCCGGATCCTGCCCGAGGACTGGTCAGGCGAGTCCGGCGATATCGAATGTCGCGACGGGAACACCTGGCGCGTGCTGTGCCTGCAGGCTGAATGCCAGACTAACACCGACCCGCTCGGGCGCAAGCCGGGAGAAATGCTGTGGGCCGAATGGTTCGACGCCAAGCACTGGTCGCAGTTCAGGCTGAATCGTCGTACCTGGTCGAGCCTGTATCAGCAAATCCCGGCGCCGGCCGAAGGCATCCTGTTCCGCAAGGACGATATGGGCACCTATGACAAGGTGCCGGACGGCCTGCGCATCATTGGCGGCAGCGACTATGCGGTCACGCCAGATGGTGGCGACTGGACGGAGCATGGAATCATGGGCATCGCACCTGACGGCACTTGGTACCTGCTGGACTGGTGGCGCGGCCAGGTCGGGCCCGAAGAGTGGATCGAACGGAAGATCGACATGATGATCCGCTGGGCTCCGCTGGCATGGTTCGGCGAGGCCGGGCCAATACGCCGCTCGACCGAAGGCAGGCTGCGCGCCCGGATGATCGATCGGCAGGCGAAATGCCGCGTCGAGTGGCTGCCGTCCATACAGGATAAGGCTACGCGCGCGCAATCCGCCATCGCTCAGGCCGGCATGGGTCGGCTGCTGTGGCCGCGCGCCGCCTGGGTGGCTGAGCTGCAGCGGCAATGCCTGGTCTTCCCAGCCGGCTCGCCAGATGACGGCGTTGACACGATTTCCATACTTGCGCGCGGCGCCGACACGCTCGGCAAGGCCGTGAAACCGACACCACCACGACCCCGGCCGCCCGCTTCTGCCGGTGGCTGGATGGGATAACACATGGCTGACCTGAAGAAAACCCCGAAGCCCGAGGCCGACAAGGACCTGCACGCCGAGGGCATCAAGATTTACGACTACGCAGTCGAGCGCGACAGCCACAACCGCGAGCGCTACGCCGAGGACATCCGGTTCGCGCGCCTGGACGAGCAGTGGCCCGAGGACATGCGCAAGAAGCGTGAACGCGAGGGGCGGCCCTGCCTGACGATGAACAAGCTCAAGGCCTTCATCCGCCAGGTGGTCAACGACGCGCGCCAGAACAAGCCCGCGATCAAGTTCCACGCGGTGGGCGACGGCGCCGACGAGTGGACGGCCAAGGTGCAGGACGGCCTGGTGCGCAACATCGAGTACTCGAGCAACGCGGACGTCGCCTACGACACGGCGATCGACAACGCAGTGTCGGGCAACGTGGGCTATTTCCGCATCACGACCGACTACGCCGCCGATGACGTGTTCGACCAGGATATCCGCATCGAGCGCATCGCCAACAGCCTGTCGGTGGTGCCGGATGCCTATTGCTTCGATGCCGACTCGGCCAACTGGAACGATGCGTTCGTCACCGAGGATTACTCGCTCGACGCTTTCAAGGCGAAGTGGCCCAAGGCCGATACCGCCAGCTTCGAGGGCGACCGCCGCGGCGACATGGCCGCAGGCTGGATGACCGACGACGGTCTGGTGCGCGTGGCCGAATGGTGGAAGCGCCGCGAGGTGCCGGCTACGATCGTCAAGCTGTCGAACGGCATGGTCGTGCAGGCCGAGAAGATGGAGGACCAGGAGTTTGTAGCGCTGCTGGAAGCTCAGGGCATCACCGAGGTGGCTCGCCGCGAGACGCGCACGATGAAGGTAACGCAGCACTTGATGAACGGTGCCGAGATCCTGGAAACAAACGAATGGGCCGGCAAGTACATCCCGATCGTGCCGGTGTACGGCGATGAGGTGATCATTGACGGTCGCCGCCACCTGTTCTCGATGATCCACGGTGCCAAAGATGCCCAGCTCAGCTACAACTTCTGGCGCAGCACCACCGCAGAAGTGGCGGGCCTCGCCCCGAAGGCTCCATACATCGGGGCACTTGGTGCGTTCGCTTCGGACCCACGCTGGAACACCGCCAACACCGAGACGCATGCTTATCTTGAGTATGACCCTGTCGAGGGCGCCCCGCCTCCGCAGCGTCAAGGATTCGTTGGTCCTGACGCTGCCTCCATGCAGGAGGCGCTGAACGCTTCGGACGACATGAAGTCGATCATGGGCCTGTACGACGCCAGCCTGGGAGCTCAGGGCAACGAGGTCAGCGGCCGGGCCATCTTGGCGCGCCAGCGCGAAGGCGACACCTCGACGTTCAACTTCACCGACAACCTGTCGCGCGGTATCCGCCATGCCGGCCGCATCCTGGCCGACCTGATACCGAAGGTGTACACGGTGCCGCGCGTGATCCGCACGATTCAAGAGGACGGGACGAACCGCGATGTGGCGGTGAACCAGCCGACGCAACCAATGCCCGAGGAAATGCAGGCGCAGCAGGAACAGATGGTCGGCATCACGCGCATCTACGACCTGACCGTGGGCAAGTACGACGTTACGTGCGAGTCGGGCCCGAGCTTCAATACCCGCCGTCAGGAAGCGGCCATGCAAATGACCGAGTTCATGCGCGCCGTCCCGGCTGCCGGCGGGATGATCGGGGATCTGCTGGCGAAGAATCTCGACTGGCCAGGTGCAGACGAGATCGCAGAGCGCCTGAAGCCGCCAGCGGAGAACCCGCAGGTGGCGCAAGCGCAGCAGCAGTTGCAGCAGATGCAAGCGGTGATTCAGCAGCTCCAGCAGCAGATGGCCGACCAGGCGAAAGACAAGGAGCTCGACGTCGCCAAGCTGCAGATCGACGCCTACAAGGCCGAAAGCGAGCGACTGAAACTCACTGCGCCGGCATTTGGCCCTGCCGAGATTCAGGCGCTGGTCATGCAGACGCTGCAACAGGTCCTGACCTCGCCCGACATCACTCCAGGCGGCCAGCAACAGGCCATGCCGGCGCCGCAGATGCCGATGCAGCAGCCGGCGCCCGAGCAGATGCAGATGGCGCAGCCAGAGGCACCGCCGATGGAAATGATGCAGCAACCGCCCGACATGGGCCAACCAATGTGAGGGAATCCATGAAGAAAGCAATCTTAGGCCTGTGCCTGGCAGTCCTTTCCACCGCGGCTTTCGCGGCTGCCAATAGCATCATCGTCACGCAGCGCAACAGCACCGATACCGCCAATCAGGCGCGCACGCTGGACAATCCTGCCAGCGACGGCATCCTGATCTGGAGCCACGCTACGAAGCTGCCGGCGTACCTGACCGTAGGCGCCGGCCTGGTCGCCAGCAATGGCGTACTCTCGGCGAACATCCCGGCCCAGGTCAACCCGGACTGGAACGCCACCAGTGGCGCCGGCCAGATCCTGAACAAGCCGCTGCTCAAGACGGTGGCGATGACCGGCGAGGCGGCGGACCTGACAGGCCTGGCGCCCGTAGCGATTACTGGCGCGTGGGCCGACCTGGTGGGCAGGCCCACATTGTTCAGCGGCGCATATGCGGACCTGACCGGCAAACCAACGTTCGCGCCAGTGGCCAGCACCGGCGACTACAACGACCTCATCAATAAGCCTGCGCCGGTCGGCCCATACACGTTCGACTATGGCCTGCCGACCACCCGCACGGTCGCTGTGTCGACCGCATACCAGGCGATCAACGCCACCAAGGCCGCGATCGTGACGATCAGCCCATCCTGCTCGGCGTCGCTCAACCTCGCTGGCGGCAGCACTTGCTCGCTGCAGGCCCGAATCGGCCCGGCTCCGCTGACCTGCTCGAGCGGCACTGTCGTGGCCACCTGGACGAACGGGAACACGGGCGCCCTCACCGTCGGCCTGTCGCTGAACCAGACCGTCGGCGCGCCTTACGGCATCAACCTGCCGATCGGCGCCAGTTTCATCCTGTGTCCGGTCAGCGGCACCTTCACGATTTCCGCAGCCGAGCAATCCGTCGGCTGATCAACCGCGGCTTCGGCCGCATCACTGGAGCTTTACCACATGGACGAACTGGAACAATCGGCAGAACTGCCGAATTCCGACGCCGCAGCCGCTGCAGCCGAGGAACAGCACGAGCAGCAAGCGGACAACCACGATTCCCAAGCCGACGCGGCCTCGCAAGAGCAAGCCGAAGAGGACGAGGAAATCGAGATCGGCGGCAAGAAGGTCGCCATGCCGAAGAGCATCGCCGCCGAGATCAAGGCCGGCACGATGCGCAACGCCGACTACACGCAGAAGACCCAGGCGGTCGCCGAGGAACGCCGCGCCGTCGAGGCAGAGCGCGCCCGGGTGCGTGAAGAAGCGCAGCGAAACCAGCAGTACATGAAGGAAGTCGCCCGCGTGCATGCGCTGGACGACCAACTGGAGCAGCTCAAGGCGCTCGACTGGAACAAACTCAGCGATGAGGACCCGGTCAGCGCCCAAAAGCTGCATTTCCAGTACCAGGCGCTGCAGCAGCAGCGTCAACAGGCCGCAGAGGCCGTCGCGCAGAAACAGCACGAACATGCACTGAATGAGCAGCAGGCAACTGCCAAGCAAATCCAGGAAGCGGAAGCGTATGTGCAGCGTGAAATCCCGGGCTGGAGCCCTGAACGTGCGAAGGCGCTCAACGAATTCGCTGGCTCGGTAGGCCTGACGGTCGACCAGAACCTGGCCAAGGTGCTCGTGCAGCACCCGGCCCTGTTCAAGGTCATCGACCAGGCCGAAAAGTTCGCTCAGCTCGTGAAGAAGCAAACCGCCAAGCCGCAAACCCCGGCCGCACCGCCGGCACCGGTCACCCGCGTGGGCGCTGCGCGCGCAAGCGCCAAGGTCGACCCGGACAAGATGTCGACGGAGCAGTGGATGAAGCACCGCAGCGAGCAGTTGCGGAAACGCTAACCCAACACATCCCTTTCAACGACCCGCCTTGAGCGGGTTTTTTCATTCTTGGAGCATCAAATGCCGAATACCATCCTCACCCCAAACCAGATCACCCGCGAAGCCCTGCGCGTCCTGCACCAGAAGCTGAACTTCATCGGCTCGATCAATCGCCAGTATGACGATTCGTTCGCCAAGACCGGCGCCAAGATCGGCGATTCGCTGCGCATCCGCCTGCCGAACGAGTACACCGTTCGCAGCGGCATCAACATGGCCGCGCAGGATACGGTCGAGCAGTCGACTACCCTGGAAGTCAAAAACGTCAAGGGTGTCGACCTGAACTTCAGTTCGCAAGACCTGACCCTGCACCTGGACGACTTCAGCAAGCGCATCATCACCCCAGCAATGTCGGTCCTGGCCGCCAATATCGAAGCCGAAGCTTTGTCGATGGGCCTGGACGTCTACAACGTCGTGAACAACATCGGTTCGGCCCTCGGCCTGAACCAGGCAATCGACGCGCGGGCGCAACTGACTGACAACCTGGCGCCGAGCGACGACCGCACCCTGCTGCTGTCCACCCGTGATAACGCCTCGTTCGTCAAGGACACGAAAGGCCTGTTCCAGGCGTCGGACGCCATCAGCCGCCAGTACCGCGAAGGCAAGGTCGGCGTCACCGCAGGCTTCGACCCAGTGTACGAAAACACGCTGATCCCGTCGCAACTGACCGGCACCGCTGCTGCTGCCACCGGCTATACCGTGGGGGGCGCCAACCAGACCGGCTCGTCGCTGGCTGTCGCGACCGGATCGACCACCTTCAAGAAGGGCGACGTCATCACGCTGGGCATCAACCGCGTGCACCCAGAAACGAAGCTGGACACCGGCCTGCTGCAAACCTTCGTGGTGACTGCCGACTATGCCGGCGGCGCTGGCAACCTGCAAATCTCGCCGGCTATCGTGACTTCGGGCGGCCGCCAGAACGTCGTGGCATCGCCTGCCAACGGCGCTGCAGTGGCGAAGATCGGCGCCGCCAGCGGCGTGTATCGCCCTGCTCTGGCCTACCACAAGGACGCGTTCACCTTCGCCACGGCCGACCTGATCCTGCCGGAAGGCGTGGACTGGGCCGCGCGCGAAGTGTTCGACGGCATCTCGCTGTCGATGGTGCGCCAGTTCCAGATCAGCGACCGCTCGTTCCCGTGCCGTATCGACTGCCTGTACGGCTTCAAGACGATCCGCCCGCAACTGGCAACCCGCATCCTGTCGAACTGATCGACGCCCCTGAGCCCCGCCCGCGCAAGCCGGCGGGGCTTCCCACATGGAGACTTCAATGTTCCACGAATACCCCAAGGCACTGTACCTCGCTGGCCAGCAACTGGTGGCCGAGGACAGTGAGCAGGAAGAGGCGGCCCGCGCCGACGGCTACGACGACTGGCACGCGGACCATGCGCGCACGACCGGCGCCGACGAGAAGCCGGCCGAGCTGGACCGCGATGCGCTGAAAGCACGCGCCGCTGAACTGGGCGTCGAGCACGCCCGCAACATCAGCACCGAGAAGCTGGCCGAACTGGTCGCCATCGCTGAGGACGAATAACCATGCCGTATTCCAACTACACCGAACTGCAGGCGGCAGTGACCGGCTGGCTGCACCGCAGCGACCTGGCAACGCGCGTACCTGAGTTCATCGCCCTGGCCGAAGTGGGCATGAACCGCATCGTGCATGTGAGCGCGATGGAGAACGAGGTTCCGCTGACGCTGGGCGCTGGCGAGCGGTCGATTCCGCTGCCTACCGGCTTCAGTACGCCGCTGGCGGTGTGGTTGGCGGCGCCGCAGCCGCGCGAACAGCTAACGGCCATGGTGCCCGAACTTTTGCCAGTGACGAACGATCCCGGGCGCCCGCGCTATTGGGCAATCGATGGCCAGTCGCTGGCATTCGAACGCCCTGCTGACTTAGGCACGCCGGTGACGCTCCGCTACCGCGGCGGGTTCCGTCTGAGCGATGAAGTTCCGACCAACGCGCTGCTGACGAAATACCCCGACGTGTACCTGTATGGCGCGCTGCTCCAGGCCGCGCCATACATCCGCGACAACGACTCGATCGGGCTGTGGCAGACCATGTACCGCCAGGCCGTGAAAGAGATCAACGCGACCGAGAGCCGTGCGCGCGCCGCCGCACCGCTGCGCACGGAGCTGGCAGGCCTGCTCGGCCGCTGCCCCGGTAACTTCATGAATGGATAAGCAATGGCCCTCGAATCCGCTACCCACATTTCCGAACTGGTGCCGACCAACCCGACGCCAGGCGATCCGAAAAGCCAGGGCGACGACCACATCCGCAACGTCAAGACCTCACTGCTGAACGACCTGGCCGGCTTCGAAGGCTCGATCATGTGCACCGGCGTCGACGGCGGAGCGGCGAACGCCTATACCGTCGCGCCGGCCCGGCCAATCATCGGCTACGGCAAGCGAATGACCGTCGTGTTCGGCGTGACCGTGGCGAACACCGGCGCGTCGACCATCAAGGTCTCGGCGCTGGACGCCAAGCCGCTCAAGAGCGTCAACGGCCTCGACCTGATCCAGGGCGACCTGGTGCCGGGCGTCATCTACGCCGCCTGCTATACCGGCACCGAGTTCCGGCTGCTGTCGATCACCAAGAACGCGCTCGACCAGGCCGCTTTCAGCGCCGCCCTACCCGGCCTGGACGATCCGGCGAACAACGGCAAGTACGTGCGCGTGCTGAACGGCTCGGTCGTCTATTCGAACCCGGGCATTGCGACCGTCGCCGCGGCCGCTACCGACAATGTCACGCTCACCACGGCTTTCCAACTGGTGCCGGTGCAAATGGCCGCCCAGGGCAAGTCCGTCACGCTGCCGAGCGCGACCGGCCTGACCCTGGGCGGCCCGCAGTTCATCATCGACAACAGCAAGGGCATGTACTCGACCGGGATCCGCGATAACGCTGGCACGCTGCTCCAGGCGGTGGCCGCCGGCGGCGTCGCCTTCGTCTCGCTCAAGGAGAACGCGACGGCTGCCGGCGTCTGGCTGGTGACCGGCATGGGCATGGAGCCGGGCATGATCACCGGCGACGTGCTTTTCCCTGGCAGCTTCGGCACGACCATCTTCCCCGCGTTCGTGGCGATGGATGCGAACACCAGTGTGCACTTTGCGGCGCTGTCGAGCGGCTATGCCGCCTTCGTGGTGGACAACCTGGGCAAGGTGGTGAGCACGCCGGTAACGGTGGATACCACCTCGGGCCAGACGCCGCTGAACGCATACAAGATCGACGCAACCCGCCTCATCGTGTTCACGAACAGCAAGGCGGTCGTGATTTCGCTGACTGGCGCGAGCCCGACGTATTCGCTGTCGGTCGGAGTGCTGGCGACCATCAGCACCACTGATAACGGCATTGGCTCCCCGCGGATGGCGCAGTTGTCGCCAACCCTGTATGTGACACTGGCGAGTGCAGGTTCGGGTATGTCGGTATCGGTAAGCGGCACAACTGTGACGCCTGGCACGTTGTTCAACATCGGCATCGCTGCAACTGGCGAATTTGCAATCCATCCGCTGTCTGCAACCACTGCAGTAGCTATTTTTACAAATAACAGCACCGGCAACACAGGCGCATACATCGCCACCGTCAGCGGTGTAACCACCTCTACGGGGACGCCAGTCTATTCCGCAGCTAGCACGTTCACCTCAACTTGCCAGCTCTCCCCGACCAAGATTCTGATCCTTGTAGGTAACGGCACAACTACGGCGGCGTCGGTCTTGGCGATGACGATTGCCGGAACATCGATCACTTTCGGTACAGCGGTGGGCGTCGGCGCAGCATCCGCGACAACAGCGTATTCCAATGTGATAACGCGATTTAACCCGCCACTGTTCCCGATCGGCGCGAATGCCGCCCTACTGACCTATACGGACGGCGGAGCGACCCGGGCTGTGGTCGTGACGGAGGCTAGCAATGTTCTGACCTTCGGTACGCTGCTATCGGGCAGCTTCGCGGGTGGCTTCGTTGCGGCGCAGAACACCACCGACTTTATCGCGATCACGAACTCCGGCATCACCGGCAATCAGCGATACAACATCGTCCCGCACAAGGTCAACGGCACCAGCGTGACCCTCGGCACCGCCCAGCTGATCCCGGAGGTCTCGCCAACCGGTACGGCTGGCGTGATCGGCACCACCCCTGCCGTGCGCTTGTCGCAGGGCGACTACCTGGTCTTCGGCGCCGGCATCCAGGCCATACCGGTCTACCGGTCGAACGGTGATCTGGCAGTCAAGCGTGGCTCGATCGTGGTGCCAAGTCTGGGTGGCCCGACCATGCAGCCGATTCAGGCGGTGGCGCCGAACCGCGTCGTGGTGCTGGCCGCATTCAACTCGCAGCTACGGCTGCTCAACATCGAGGTAGCAGCATGACGCAACTTCTCGTCGTGGGCACCGCCATCTTGGCGGTCGGCCCGTTCACGATGACGCCGGACGAGATCCGCGCGCCTGACGTCATCTTCCCCGTGCACACGGTCGAAGGCTGGCAGATGGTAAGCACCGAGCTGCCGCCAGACTTCTCGCCGCTGGCCTACGAGTGGATCAAGGGCGGGCTGGCAGCCAAGGAGCCGCCGGCGGCGCCGATCGAGGTGCCGGCGCGCGTGCCGATGCTCAACGCGCAGCTCGTGCTCATCGAAATGGACTGGTGGGAGCCGCTCCAGGCCTATATCGGCGGCATGCCAGCCAAGGAGCAGCTGCTGGCGCGCACCTATATGGCCCAGGCGCTGACCATGGCACGCGACCACGAGCTGGTGCTGGCCATCCCGACCGCCCTGGGCAAGACGGAAGCCGAGGTCGACCAGCTGTTCATCATGGCGGGGGCGCTCGATGTCTAAGGTCACCATCGAAAGCGCCGGCTCGGTGGGCGTGATCAAGGACCTGACGCAGCAGAAGCTGCCGCCGGCCGCCTGGACCGACGCGCAGAACGTCCGCTTCCTGGATGGCGCGGCGCGTCAGTTCTTCGGCCACGGCCCGGCCTACGGCGCGCCGACGATCACGCCCTACCACGTGGCGCAGCTGAACATCAGCGGCAACAGCTACTGGCTCTACGCCGGCGCCGCCAAGGTCTACGCCACCGCCGTGGTCAACGGCGCCGCGGTGCACACGAATCTGACGCGCCAGACCGCAGGCGCCGACGTCGACTACACCGGCAAGCAGAACGCCTGGACCAGCACCATGCTGTCGGGTATCCCGATCCTGAACCCCGGAAATGAGGTCGACCCGCCGCAGCGCTGGAATCTGGACATCGCCGCGCGCTTCCAGGTGCTCGACAACTGGCCGGCCAACACCTTCTGCAAGTCTCTCCGGGCGTACAAGAACTTCCTGGTCGCGCTGAATATCACGCGCGGCGGTGTGAACCTGGGCTACATGGTCAAGTGGTCGTCGCCGGCAGACCCGGGCGGCGTGCCGATCACCTGGGACCCGAGCGATCCGACGCAGGACGCTGGCGAGACCGACCTGGCCGAGGGAGGAGACCGCATCGTGGATGGCCTGCAGCTGCGCGACAGCTTCATGATCTACAAGGAGCAGTCGGTTTGGCGCATGGACTATACCGGCGGCCCGTTCGTGTTCAGCTTCCGCAAGGTGCTGGGCACCGCCGGCGCCATGAACCGCAACTGCATCGTGGAGCTCGACGGCGTGCACTTCGTGCTGGGCAGCTCCGACGTTTATGTGCACGACGGCCAGTCGGCGGTATCCGTGCTGGACAAGGTAGCGCGCCGGGCGCTGTTTCAGGACATGGACACGGCCTACACCGATCGCGCGTTCGTGTTTAAGAACCCATTCATGAACGAAGTGTTCGTCTGCTATGTGAGTGTGGGCGGCACGGTGCCGAACAAGGCGCTGGTCTGGAACTACGTCGACAAGACGGTCAGCTATCGCGACATCCCGAACCTGAACCATGCCGCGTTCGGCCCGGTCAACAGCACGCTGAGCGACAGCTGGGCATCTGACGGCGACCCGTGGGAATCTGACATCTCGTCCTGGAACGGGCCGGGCTTCGTGCCGAACCAGGCGCGCGTGCTGATGGCGTCCAACGACGCGCAGCTGCTGCTGCTCGACGCATCGGCGACCTTCAACGGCGTGCTGCCGATGGCCTACCTCGAGCGGCGCGGCCTGTCGTTCGGCGACGCAACCATGACGAAGCGCATCACCGGCGTCCGCCTGCGCGTCACCGGCAACCAGGGCGAGACCGTGATCGTGAAGGTGGGCGGCCACCAGACCGACCCGTTCGCGGATCCGGAATGGGAAGCCGAGATGGAGCACGTCATCGGCGAGACGATCGCCTGCGACTGCTTCGTTGACTACCGCTATCCGGCCCTGCGCATCGAGTCCGGAACGGCCGCGCAGTGGCTGTTGGAAAGCTACACGTATGACATACAGCTTGGGAGTAAATGGTGAGAACGCCGACCATTGCAACAATCCAGTACTCGCCCGGCCCGATGCCGAGCGACCTGCCGCCGAACGCGCAGCGCTACCTCGAGGAAGAGCTGGGGAAGATCGCCGTCGCGATTCAGCGACTGGCCGAGGGCCACATCGACGTTACCTATGCGCCGCCGCCGAAGCCTCGAGCGGGGAATATCCGCTACGCCGACGGCACGCAATGGAATCCAGGCAGCGGCCGCGGCCTGTACCTGCACAACGGCATGAACTGGAGCTGGTTCGGTGGTGAATGAACCGCTTCGCCTGGCGTATGAGTCAGCGCGCGACCGCATGGCCGGCGTGACCTTCGAGCAGTTCGCCGCCGAGGTGGCCGACTTCGACGTGCATCCTGTGAAGGTCCGCGGCCGCCTGTGCGGGGCGGTGCTGGTGCGCGGCAAGGAAGTCCACGCATGCGTGATGCCCTGGGCGCGCGGCCGATGGTTCGGACGGCCGGAAGCCGCGCTGCTCAGCCAGATCATCGACAGCCATGGCGAGGCCACGACCACCGCCACGACCGAGGATGGCCGGCGCTTCGTCGAACGGCTGGGCTTCATCAACGACAACGGAATTTATAGGAGCACCAGAAAATGGGCATCGAATCGATCTTCAAAGTAGCAGCCCCGATCGTCGGCGGCCTGCTCGGCAGCAAAGGCAGCTCGCAGTCAGGCACGCAGCAGATCACGCAGGACGTGAAGCAATCGGGCAGCCAATCCAGTACCACATCCAACGCCCTCAACCCGCGCATCGCCCAACTCTTGGGCCTCGACGGCCAGGGTGGCGTGCTGGGCGGCCTGGAATCCCTGCTCGGCAATGGCGGCTCGAGCCTGGCCGGCCAGAGCAATAGCTTCCTGAACTCGAACGCTGGCCAGATCCTGAACAATGGCCTGGCGGGCAGCAACGCCCTCATGAGCGGCCAATTCAACGCACCGGCGATCCAGGGTGCGCAAGTTCAGGCGCCGTCGCAAAACGGCATCAACCTGTCGCCCACGTTCCAGAGCCTACTCGGCGGCGGCGACACGTCGGCGCTGATGAAGTCCCTGCAGGCCGGGAACGCACTCGCCGGCGCACAGTTCCAGCAGAACCAGCAGAACCTGACGGATAACCTGCAGCGCAGCGTCCTGCCCGGCATCCGTGGCGGCGCTATCGCATCGGGCCAGTACGGTGGCTCGCGCCAGGGCATTGCCGAAGGTCTGGCCATCAGCGACCTGACGAAGCAACTGAACAACTCGAACACGCAGTTCGGCCTCGGCGCCACGGCGGCGAACTCGTCGGCGCTGGCCGGCGCGTATGAAAACGGCCAGAACCGCGCCCTGTCGGCGGCACAAGGCCTGTCCGGCCAGCAGTACGGCGTCGCCTCCCAGGACGCGGCGGCGCGCCAGGCGGCCGACAACACGAACGTGCAGGCGCTGCTCGCCACGCGCGGCCAGAACAGCAACAACCTGGCCACCGGCATCGGCCTGCAGCAGGGGCTGCTGGGCGGCGCAGCGAACTACAGCAATACGGACCTGGGCCGGGTGGGCATGGGTAGCGGCATCCTGGCGCCCTTCCTCGGTGCCGGCGCCACGACCACCAGCAACGGGACCAGCAGCAGCACCAGCAACACCACGGGCAACCAGCCGATCTACCAAAACCGCGCTGGTGGTGCGCTGGGCGGCGCGCTGGCGGGTGCGCAGCTCGGCG
>JAAIGE0100184833.1_pt1 | contig 19939 bp, 14 predicted proteins | sample 6487951 | NCBI WGS metagenome assembly JAAIGE01 (sample SAMN13974128, study PRJNA590717) | phyllosphere metagenome | biome: tomato field; feature: multiple bacterial spot infested tomato fields; material: tomato leaves; isolation source: leaves from tomato fields | host: Solanum lycopersicum ...
GACGGTGAGGGCATCGAGCCCGAACTTGGCCGCTTTTTTATTGAGTGCTTCAAGCCGCTTGGTGAATTCGGCCATCTTGGCGGCGGGTACCAGCACCGTCGCCTGCCGCAACGGCGGCGGTTGTGTGTTCTCGATCGCGGCCTTCGTGCCCATCGACTTGCTCCTAGCGCGGCGACCCGCGGACTGCGAGCCCAGCATACCGACCTTCTAAATCACCGGCGCACAGCCGGGCGATAAAGAGGGTCGGCAGGGAATCGTTACGTACAGGGCCAAAAACCACCTAAGCGATTGAAACACAATGATAAAGGCTTTGTCCCGATAGCGGATCTCCCCGTCTATGGGGCCTGTTCAAGGACTTTCGCTGTATAGCTCAGCGGCGCCACTTCCCTATCAAGGTCGAGATGGTAGTCGCCGAAACGATTGATGTGGCTGGTCCGATACGGCGACAGGCCGGCCAGGATCTCGGGCGTCAGTTCAATCCCCTCCTTCCGCATCTCAGCCAAGGTCCGGCTCATGCCCTCCACGTTGTGGAGGATGATCATGTTCGCGACCAGCTGGCTGTACTTGATGATCTTGCGCTGCTCGTGTTGGACGTTCTCAGCAATGATCCCCTGGCTGCCAAAGAACACCCATTTTACGAAGCCGTTGTACTCCTCGCTCTTGTTGGTCGCAGCATGGATCGTTTTCCGAATCTCGTTGTCATCGATGTAGCGCAGCAAGAACAGCGTTCGGACGGCCTTGCCAAGTTCCCGGAAGGCGAAGTACAGCTTGTTCTTCCGGCTGTAGGTGCCCAGCCGGCGCAGGATCGAGGACGCGGTGATTTTCCCCAATCGGATTGAGATCACCACCCGCAGCATGTCGTGGAGATGGGTCGCGATCAGTTGCCAGTCGATGCTGTCTCCGAACAGTGCCTGGATGTTCTTATAGGTCCTGCCAGGTTCGGGCCGAAAGAAAGTCAGATCCTTGATGTTTCGTATCCTGGGCATCAGCTGGATGCCCAGCATGTGGGCCAAACCGAAGACCGGGTAGCTCTGTGCCTGCGTGTCGCCATGGACGATCTCAGGCTGGATGTCGGACGTGTTGGCCAGCAGGCCATCGAGGATGTAGATGCCCTCGTGCACGCCACAGGGAATGAAGTGGCTGAACAGCGCCACATATTTGTCGGACACATGGTAGTAGCCGATGCCGCCGTAGCCGCCATAGCGGATGTGGTACTCCGACAACAGGTTGTCCTCGTAGACGCTCCATTTGGTGCCATCTGCTGAGGCGCTTTTCCCGCTGCCCCAATAGCCCGGCAGGTCGAATTTGTTGTAGGTATTGATGACCTCCACGATGGCCTTCTCAAGCACATCCTCGGTCACGTATTTCAGGTTCAGCCAAGCAACCTGGCGCCGGCTGAAGCCCTTGATCGACCGCGCCGTCTGCGTCGGACCCAAGTTGCAGCCATAGCAAAATAGTGTGGTGATCACACGTCGGGGCAGATCTTCGACTTGGCTCCCGGTGCCGGCGATCGGGTGGAAAAAACGGTGCAGATCCAACCATTGGCTGGCATCGATCAGCACATCGACGATGCTGGACTCTGGAAGCCGTTCGGCGATGAGGCGATCCACGGTGGTAATCGCGCTGGAGACTTCGGCGCGTTGCCCCTTCCGCAGCACCAAGCGCCCATCCAGGATGTCCGCATGCACGTTCTCCGGGAAACGCGCGTCGACCTCATCGGCCAAGGCGGTCAATTGTGCGCGCAACCCCGCCGCGAAAGACTCGGCGTCGGTGGGCAGGCCTGACACCTGGCCATAGGCTTCCAGTTCCTGCGCCAAGGTGGCCTCATCGACCAGCTGCTCGCGGTAATCATCAAAGCGCTCGCTGCTGGGAATGAAGAGATCTCCGGATTTCAGCTCGTCTTTGACCTGCACCAGCACGGCCAGCTCAAAGTACTTCCGGTGCATCCAGCCGGCGCCGGCCGCGCTGGCCCGCTTGCCGAACACGTGCTGACGCCAGAGCTTGGACATCCAGTCGAAGTCCTTTTCTGGGTCCAAACCGAGGGAAGCGACCTCGATCAGCTCACGACGCTGGTTGCGCAGCGAGAGCACGGCTGCGATCAACGGCTCCATGCCGGCATCGTGGCTGGTCGCCCGCAAGTTCATCAGCTCCAGCCCATTGAACAGCAGCGGCCTGACCACGCCATAGGGCTGCAGCATGAAAGGCAGGTAGTTCTTGCCGGCGTAGGCCATATGTTCTTCGCATTCGGCCAGCAAGGTCGACACTTCCGCTTCCAGGCTGTTGTCGATGGCATCCACGCGCTGACTATCGCTGCCGTCGAGCTGATAGGCCTGCAGGATCTCCTTGAGCTGGCCGATGAGGAAGTCGGCCCGCTTGGCATGTTCGAGCTGGTATGCCAGCAGCTTCTGCTGGGCCGTGTTCTCCAGCCCGCGCACCTGCTTGATGAACAACTCGGCGGCATCATCCAGCGTCTTGGCGTGCTGGGCGCGAATGAAGATGGTGGCCAGCGCATAGCGCTTGTCCTCAGCCAATTCGGCCAGTTCGCTGGCGTCATAGGCCCGAGCCATTGCACGGAATTGCTTGAGCTTGGGCACCGGCACATCGATAGGAGGCAGTTGGTCAGCCAACTGCTGCAGCATGCGGATGTGCTGCAGATAAAAACGAACTTCCTTGTTGGTCGGCCGGCCAGGCTCGCGCTTGAGCGATTGCCAGCCAGTAAATCTGGAGCCTTCCGGTGCGCGCAGCAATTCGTCAATGAGCGCGCGCGTGGCAGGCGTCAGTGCGTGACTGATGCTGCGGTAGTACCCCAAATTGACCCGCTCGCGTGCGCCAATGGCGGCCAGCTCCAGGGTGCGGAAGCCTGGCAGTTCGTAGCGGTGGTGCACCAGCTCTTCGAGCAGGACGTTCACGATGTCCGGGATAGTGTGTTTGGTCTGTGCTGCTCCGGTGGCCACTGTGTCCAGCCAAGACAACCCAGCTTTGTCCAAGGGACGCACCCCAATGAACTGCCGCAGCTGCGGCATATGCCGGCGCTGGCTGCCGGAGGCGTCATAGCGTTCGAGCTGGTCGGTGTCCAATACGCGCCCGAGTCGGGCGGCCTTGGCGATGTGCTTCCGGATCCGCTCGGGCACTTCGGCCAACACTGTGAAGTAACCCAAGCGCTGGAAGAGCTTGAGATGGATCAGCACCGCCAGTTGCGGACACGGCTGGGTGGTCAGCTGCTTGGCGAATGCAATCTCAGCGGCGGTGGGGGTATAGATCTCCTCCAGTTCCTTGGCGGTGGGATCAGGCTTCAGTCGCGGGTAGGCGGTCTCGTGAAGGGTAGCCATTGGATCCGAAGGTTATGAGGGGATCAATCCCAATGCCGGCCGTCGTCTGTATTGAGAGACGCTTCCAGGAAACACTGGTGCGTATCGGCCATGCGGTGCATGTCATCGAGCAACGTGGCCAGGATTTCATCCAGATCCCGATCGGGATCGGTGGGAACAGCTAACCGGTACTCGCTGCTGGCGGTGTTCAGACGCACAGCCTGGAACGGAGCCAAGCAGATATCTTCAATCCGGCCCCGGGCCTTGGCCGCGCCGCGGCCCGCGCGGGCAAACGGGGTCAGCACCATGCGCAGACGGAGCTGCAGCGCAGATTTACTCTCGGGTGCCGGCAGTGCCATCGCCGGTACCGGCGCGGTTGGACTGGGTAGGCTCGCTTCAATGCGGTCCCGGGCAAACGGGTCACGCCCATTCAGGTAGCGCATGGCCGACTGCACATCGCGCCAGCCCACGTACTCCATCAACGCCTTCATGTCCCAGCCTTGGTCGTTGGCCCAGCTGGCAAAGCCTCGACGCAGCGAATGGCTACTGTGGAGCCCCGCATCGGCAAAACCGGCACTGGCCAGCAACTCGCGCAGCAGGCGCACCAAACTGTTGGGATGGAGCCCTTCAGCGCTGACCTGGCCCCATTGGTTGACCGCCCGAAACACCGGCCCTTCTTGCAAGTCAGCCGCCTGCAGCCACGCTTGGGTCGCCTCCACCGGACACAGCCGCGATAACGCCGGCACCTTATAGGTGACGCCGGCCGCCTGCCGATCGCCCTTGCTGCGCGGCAGGAAGCAGGTCATCCCCTGTCCCGGCACTAGCGTGAGGTGGGCCACTTCCAGACGCAGCAGTTCATCGCCACGGAAACCTCGCCAGAATCCGAGCAGCACCAGCGCTCGGTCGCGTTGATGGCGCAGCGCCGCCGCTCCGTCGCCGCGGGCATGCGCCGCAGCAATCGCTGCAGCCAACCAGTCATCGAGCTCGACCAGCCGCCGAATCTGGAGCGGCGCGGCTTGCTTGACCTGCCCGGGGTGCAGGGTCTGGATGCCTTTGAGCACCTTGCGCACCAGCGGCGACCGGGTGGGATCGACAAATCCGTGGTCGCGGTGCCAAGAGGCGATGGCGGCCAGGCGCTGGCGAAGGGTGCTGGTGGCCAGGGTCTGCGCATACGCGGCCAGGTATCGGGCCACGCTGTCAGGTGTCGCTGGGAGGTGGCCTTGCCACTCGACTTCAAAGTGCCGCAGCGCCGACGCATAGCTGCGCACCGTGTTCTGGCGCGTGGCCGCATCGAGGTAGCGGTCCAGTTCGGTCACTGGCGCGTGGCCTCCACAGCGACCGGCTGCCGCAGGGTCGACAGAATGGTGCATTCCGCCCGCTGCCCGCCGTGGCAACTGGCAATCACCCGTTCCAACTCGCTGGCCATGCGCTGCAGGTCGGCCATGCGCGCCCGCACGTCCGTCAGATGGCTGCGTGCCAGCCGATCCACGTCGCCGCACGAAAGCTCCTCATCGCCGGCCAGCTGCAGCAGGCTGCGGACCTCCTCCAGGCTGAAGCCTAGGTCCCGGCCGCGCGCAATGAAGCGCAGCCGCTCGATGTCGGCCGGGCCATAGACCCGGTAGCCATTGCCCGAGCGCCCCGGGCGCGGCAGCAGGCCGATCCGCTCGTAATAGCGGATCGTCTCCAGGTGGCATCCACTGGCGTCGGCAGCCTCACTGATTTTCATTCGTAGTACACTTGACTCCGTAGTAGCTACGGACTTTACGCTGAGCTCGTATTCGCCGCCACTCCGGCCGCGCCGCTGCGTGTGACGACCATGCCACTGCCCATCTCCTTGATTCGCTACTGCCTGATTGCCTTGCTGATCGGCTGGGTTCTGCCCGCTTCCGCTCAGGCGGAGCCTCCCACAGCAGACCTGCGCCAAACGTGGCAGATGCTCGATTACATCGCGGTCGACTACCCCGGCGCGGTCCAGGCCGGCCGCGTTATTGCCCCCAGCGAATACGCCGAAATGAGCGAGTTTGCTGGCGCCGTCCGCAGTCAGCTGGCGGCATTGCCCGGTGGCCCGAACCAGCAGGAGCTGACGGCCCAGGCCGACCGCCTAGTCCAGGCGGTGGCAGAGAAGGCCGACCCTGCGCAGGTAGCAACGTTGGCGCGCGGGCTCGGCACGGCGCTGTTGGCCCACTACCCGATCGGCGCGGTTCCGGCGAGCCCGCCGAAAACCTCCCAGGCCGCGTCCATCTACAGCCAGCAGTGCGCGGCCTGTCACGGCCCCACAGGTCACGGTGATGGCCCCGCCGCGCAAGCGTTAAGTCCGCCGCCGATCGCGTTCACCGATGCCACTCGCGCCGCGCAGCGCACCCCGCTGTCGTTGTACGAGGTCATTTCCCAGGGTGTGCCGGGTACCGGCATGGTCAGCTTCTCTGGGCTGTCAGAAAGTGATCGCTGGGCGTTGGCATTCTATGTGGGCAGCTTGGGGTACTCCTCGCAAGCCAAGGCTCAAGGTGAGGCGTTATGGCGCACCAGTACGGAGGCCCATGCACGCATTCCCACCCTCGAATCGCTGACGCGCACGCGGGAAGCCGATCTTGCCACCACGATGCCCGCTGATCAGGCAAACGCGATCATCGCCTACCTGCGTTCGCAGCCACAGGCTGTCAACGAAGCGGTACCAGGAGCCGATCGCTTTGCGGTGGCGCGGCAGCAACTGGCCGCCAGCCAGCGCGCTTACGCTGTTGAGGACCTGGCTCAAGCCAAAAAGCTTGCGCTCTCGTCCTATCTGGATGGAGTAGAGCCGCTTGAGCCCACGCTGGCCACGCGCAATCCGTCATTGCTGCGAGAGATCGAAACGGCCATGGCAGGCTACCGCGCGCAGCTGGACCAGCATGCGCCCGCGGCTGACGTTGCCGGGCAGGCAGCGCAAATTGCCCAGCTGTTTGATCGGGCGGACTTGGCGCTGCAGGACACCCGAATAGGCGCCAGCACCGCATTTCTGGGCAGCTTTACCATCCTGGTACGCGAAGGACTGGAGGCGCTGTTGATCGTGATTGGCATCGTGGCGTTCTTGCGTAAAGCCGAGCGGTCTGATGTGTTGCCGTATGTGCATGCGGGTTGGATTTGCGCGTTGTTGGCAGGTGCAGCTACCTGGGCAGTGGCCACTTACTTTGTTGATATCAGCGGTGCGAACCGGGAAGTCACTGAGGGCGTCTCGGCATTGTTCGCTGCCGCTGTCCTGCTCAGCGTAGGCATCTGGATGCACCAAAAGAGCCTTGCAGGACGGTGGCAGGAGTACCTGCACGCCAAGCTGACGACCGCGCTGACACGGCGCTCGGCTGTTTTTCTGTTCATGCTGGCCTTTGTCGCGGTGTACCGCGAGGTGTTTGAGACGATCTTGTTCTACATCGCGATGTGGAGCGACCAGGCGTCCACCGCCATCCTCGCAGGCCTGGTGGCGGGAATCGCGGTGTTGGCCGCGGTGGCGTACTCGATGCTGCGCATGAGCAGGCGACTGCCGATTAGCCGGTTCTTTTCGATCAGCTCGATTCTCATCGCGGTGATGGCGGTCATCCTGATCGGTAAAGGCGTGGCCGCGTTGCAGGAAGCCGGCTGGATCTCTCAAACACCGCTCGCGTTGCCGCGCATCGAATGGATCGGCCTGTATCCCACCTGGCAGTCGCTGCTGGCGCAGGTATTGGTAGGCACCGCCGCCATCGTGGGGTTCCTCGCCAATGCTCGTTCCGGTGTGCGTAGACAGCCAGGCGCAAACGAGCAATGAAACAACACAGCAGAGGACCAGGACATGAGTGATTGCGGGTGCCACCACGAGGCCAAGAACAAGGAGGAGCGGCGCATCCTCTGGATCGCCTTGGTGCTGAATGCAGCGATGGCCGTGATCGGCGGCATTGCCGGCTGGATTGCCCATTCCACCGGGCTGCTGGCCGACGCGCTGGACATGCTGTCTGACGCCACCGCCTATGCCATTGGCCTGGTCGCTATCGGGCGCACGGCGCGGTTCAAGGCCAACGCCGCGTGGGTCAGTGGCAGCGTGCTGCTGGTGCTGGGCGTAGGCGTGCTGGTCGAAGTCGGCCGCCGGGTGATGTACGGCGCCGAGCCGGTCAGCGGTTGGATGATAGGTACCGCTCTGGTCTCGCTGGCGGTGAATCTGAAAGTGCTCCGTATGCTCGCCCCATTGAAGTCCGGCGAAGTTCATCTGCGAGCGACCTGGCTGTTCACCCGAGCCGATGTGGTGGCCAACGTTGGGGTGATTCTGGCCGGCCTGTTGGTGTGGTGGCTGGCCAGCCCGTACCCGGATTTTGTGATCGGCGCCCTAATCGGCCTATACGTGATCAAGGAAGCCTTCGAAATCTTGGGCGACGCGCGCCGGGCTCGAGCCGACGCGCGCAACTTACCCCCGTGACAGCACTTGGCCGGCTAAGCAATGCCTACGCGGGCTACAGGTGGCACACCTGACGGTGGACCTCAACATGTCTCGCCAACCCTTGGGACTTGAGGGCAAGCTGCGTCACGCACCTTTGGAAACAGAGAGCGTCACTCGGCCTTGTCAGTACCGGCAAATACCACGTCCGCAGCTGCCCAATATCGGCTGAGCCGGGGTCCGCTGGGCGATCGCATCTGTTAAAGCCTGGAAAGCACGCGTCAGCTACTGCTGGGGTGTCCGCGCTCAGTGCGTGGACGTTGACGTATTGGAGTAATCAGGGGCTCAAACGAAATTGTCTAACGCTCAGAGCTTTGAGTACTATCCTACAAATGTCTATTGTCGCATCACGACTCCGCCGCTACCTGCGCCTTCCGGCGCTGGTGTTGCTGCTGCTCGCGGTGCAGATAAACCCGATCTTCGCTGCCATAGGTGACACGCACGAAGCTGCGCGAGGCCTAGCTGAGCACCTGCACGATCGTGACGAGCAGGTTCTCACTCAGGATGCAGCTCATGACGAAGATGGTCAGGGCGGCGACTTCTTTCACGCTCTAATGCACGCCTCTCACTGCTGTGGCCATCTAAGTGCAATTCCATCTGCATTTGCATTAAGTCTTCCACTGGCAGTGGCGGCCAGCGCGCCTGAGTCCGGACAGTGGCAAGCACGTTCGGTGCGCATTCGTTTCGATATCCGTCCTCCGATCGGTCTGTAATGGTCTATCGCTCTTGCGGGCGATCACTGTTTTGACCTTTTCCGGAGAATTCCCATGTGGTTGCGATTGGCGACACTGGTCGCCTGTGCCTTTGCGCCTGCGCTTTATGCGCAAGAGCAAGTGCCTAGTCAAACGTTAACTCTTCAACAGGCGATCGAACATGTCGCCCAGACCCATCCCGATCTTCGCTTGGTAGACGGCCAGCGTGCTGTGCTGCAGGCCAACTATGACTCGGCAAGCTTCAAGCCTGCCCTGACCATTGGTGCAATGGTCGAAAATGCCCTGGGATCTGGCGCCTATCGCGCATTCGACCAGGCAGAAGTCACCGTAACGCTCGCCGGCACGCTGGAACGCGGTGGCAAGCTTGACGCGCGCAAAGCCTTGGCTCAAGCAAATATCGACAAGTTGGCGCCACAGCGCGAAGTAACGCGACTTGATCTATTGGCTGAGACCGCACGCCGCTACTTGGCTGTCGCTGCGGCTATACGCCAACGCGAGATTGCCGAGCTGGACATCGAGCAGCGCCGCCGTACGGTCGACGCTGCCAAGCGCCGATTTGCGGCAGGTGCATCTCCTGAGTCGGTGGTGCTCACGGCACTAGCTGCATTGGCTGAGGCAGAGCTGGATCGCGATCGCGCTAATCAGGCTGAGAAGGCTGCGCGACAATCGCTTTCATCGCTCTGGAACAGCCTAAGCCCCGCCGCTGGTGCGGTGTCTGGCGATCCCATGGTGTTGCCCAACCTGGAGGACTTCGCTCTGTTGAGTGGCTTTCTGGCGCGTACGCCAGAGCTAGCACAGCTCGCCGGCGAAGGGCGCATTCGGGAGGCGCAGCTGCGCTTGGCCCGAAGTGATGCCACACCTGACATCCAATGGCAGGTCGGTGGCCGGGCCTTTCGCAGTGGCAATGACGTCGGCATCTTGGCGGGCTTCACCATTCCACTAGGCGCGTCGCGTCGCGCACAGCCAGGTATACGTGCGGCGGAAGCAGAACTGGCACTAACAAACGTGGAGCGCGAGGCATTGCTGGTCGGAATGAACTCAGCTCTTGCTACGGCTTATGGTGATTACAGCACTGCACAGCTGGAAGTGCAGCGACTGCAGAGCGATGTTTTGCCTCGACTGGCAAAGGCCGAGACTGCGGCCGACCGGGCCTGGCGCGCAGGAGCCATCAGCTACATGGAGTGGGCGTTGTTACAAGACCAGCGCATCCAAGCGCGGCGGCGTCAGCTCAACGCGGCGCTCTCGGCACAGGCTGCGCTCATCGAAATCCAGCGATTGCTGGGACAACCCATCGTTAAGGCGCAAGGCGCCTCGAATACGGATACCCCTTCGAAATGAAAATCTCCAACCCCATGAACGTGTTGGTGTGGTTTCTCGTGCTTGCCCTTGCAGGCTGCGGAGGCTCGAAGCAGCCGACAGAAACCGAACCCGGTGCGGGTCCTGCGAACACGCAGGGAGATGAGCCAGGCGGGCATGCAGAAGAAGCGGTTGAATCGACCACGATCTCAGCTGCGGATGCGGAGGCAAACGGCGTCAAAGTCGCTGTCGTTGGCAGCGGCAAGGTGGCCAATGAAATCGATGTGCAAGGCGTAATCCGGGTCATCGATGGGAGCGTGGCTCACGTCAGCGCACGCTATCCAGGGCGTGTGGCGGCGCTTCGCGTCAATGTGGGCGACAAAGTCACGGCAGGACAGAATCTCGCCAGTATTGAGAGCAATCTGAGCCTCAGCACATATGGCGTTGTCTCGCCAATCTCGGGAGTGGTGCTAAGTCGTCAAGCGCAGACAGGCGGCGGAGCGGCCGAGGGGCAGACCTTGTTTGAGATCGCTAACTTCAGCCGAGTGTGGGCTGACCTGACTGTCTTTGGGCGCCAAATCAGCGACGTGCGGCCCGGACAGCAAGTCACGTTAGAGAGTCTATATGGTGGACAACAGATCACCACTACGATCGACAGCGTGCTGCCGGGCACGGCCAGCGCATCACAGAGCACAGTAGCGCGATTGACATTGGATAACGCTAAGGACCAATGGCGCCCAGGTATTGCAGTGACTGGCAAGATTGCGACTCGCGCGCGCGACGCCGCTGTAGTCGTCCCACTTCAAGCTATCCAGACAATGGATGGTCATGAAGCAGTGTTTGTTCGCACCGGAGAACTCTACTCCTCTCGCGCCGTGAAATTGGGCGAGAAGGATGCGCGAGTCGTCGAGGTGCTGGATGGCCTAAAAGCTGGCGAAGAGGTTGTCATTGAGCAGAGCTACCTGATCAAGGCAGACATCGAAAAGTCTGGCGCCTCGCACGAGCACTAAGGAGACCGACATGCTAGAAAAAATTATTAGGATCTCCGTCAGCCACAGATGGTTGATGATGGCACTTACTGTTGTGCTGATTGCGGTTGGTGTGTGGAGCTTCAAACAGCTGCCCATTGACGTCACCCCAGACATCACCAACGTCCAAGTGCAGGTCAACACGGCAGCGCCTGGCTATTCGCCGCTAGAAGCAGAGCAACGCATCACCTATGCGGTCGAAACGGCGATGGCCGGCTTGCCGAGAATGGATTACTTCAGATCGATTTCTAGATACGGACTGTCGCAGATTACGGTGGTCTTCAAAGATGGCACCGATATCTACTTCGCTCGCCAGCAAGTGGCCGAACGCCTGCAACAGGTCAAGTCGCAAATTCCTGTCGGCATCGAGCCAACCTTGGGACCAATCGCCACGGGCATGGGGGAAATCTTCTCCTACACGATCGATGCCGATCCAAAAGCACGAAAAGCTGATGGCACGCCTTTTACTGCAACAGATCTACGAACTCTGCAGGACTGGGTAATTCGCCCTCAATTGCGCAACGTGCCTGGTGTCACTGAGGTGAACACGCTCGGCGGTTACAAACGTGAAGTGCACATCACGCCTGATCCGGCTCGCCTGCGTTCACTGGACTTGACTCTGGAGAGTTTAGTCGAAGCGCTACAGAAAAATAACCAAAACGTAGGCGCCGGCTACATCGAGCGCAATGGTCAACAATTTTTGGTGCGGATGCCAGCGCAAGTGGCGGACATCCCGCAAATCGAACAGATCGTCGTGGCCAACCGCGGTGGGGCCGTCATTCGTGTGCAAGACATCGCGCAGGTGGCGGACGGTGCAGAATTGCGCACTGGTGCAGCTACGCAGAACGGACACGAAGTTGTTCTGGGTACGGTTGTGATGTTGGTTGGCTCGAACAGTCGTGACGTGGCACAGGCCGCTGCGGCGCGCTTGAAAGAAGCAGAAAAGAGCTTGCCGAAGGGTGTCACTGCAACACCGGTCTATGACCGCACTGTGCTGGTGGATCGCACGATCAGCACGGTGGCGAAAAATCTGATCGAAGGCGCATTACTCGTCATTGTTATCCTTTTCCTGCTACTAGGAAACTTCCGTGCGGCCTTGATCACTGCTTTGGTGATCCCGCTGGCCATGCTATTCACGCTAACTGGCATGGCCCGTGGCGGGGTTTCAGCCAACCTGATGAGCCTGGGTGCGCTGGACTTCGGCCTGATTGTTGATGGCGCAGTCATCATCATCGAGAACTGCTTACGGCGCTTCGGCGAACGCCAGCACCATCTTGGCCGTCAGATGGACTTGGCTGAACGTTTCGAAGAAACGGCAGCTGCGACCGCCGAGGTGATCCGTCCTAGTCTGTTTGGCCTGGGCATTATTACTGCGGTTTATTTGCCGATCTTCGCGCTTACAGGGGTGGAGGGGAAGATGTTCCACCCGATGGCCATCACTGTAGTGCTGGCGCTGACGGGTGCCATGATCTTGTCGTTGACCTTTGTGCCGGCCGCAATTGCCCTTGCGCTCAGTGGGAAGGTCGATGAGAAGGAAAATCGCATCATGGCCTGGATGCGGCGAGGTTACGAGCCACTGTTGAACTTCAGTCTACGACGTGGTGCGCTGGTCGGCATTGCGGCTGTGGTGTTACTTGGCATCAGCGCATTAATGGCATCGCGGCTAGGCAGCGAATTTGTACCCAGCCTGGATGAAGGCGACATTGCACTGCAGGCGATGCGTATACCCGGCACAAGCCTGACGCAATCGATCGGGATGCAGCGAGTCCTTGAGGAGCGCTTGGCGAAAATGCCCGAGGTTGAACGGGTGTTCTCAAAGATTGGAACATCTGAAGTAGCCTCTGACCCCATGCCACCTTCTGTGGCCGATACATTCGTGATGATCAAGCCGCGCGATCAGTGGCCCAACCCCAAAAAACTAAAAGCCGATCTGGTCTCGGAGGTGGAAAAAAGCTTAGAGACAATTCCGGGGAACAACTATGAGTTCAGTCAGCCGATCCAGATGAGAACGAACGAGCTCATCTCGGGCGTGCGAGCGGACGTGGCCATCAATGTATACGGCGACGACCTGGCGACGTTGCTGCAGATCGGACAGAAGGTTGAACAAGTTGCGAAGAACGTCGCCGGCGCGGCAGATGTCAGGGTCGAACAGGCCAGCGGACTTCCGTTGCTGACAATTGAACCTGATCGGCGAGCCTTAGCGATCTATGGCCTCAGTGCGGATGATGTGCAACGTACGGTTTCCACAGCCGTGGGCGGTGAAGTAGCCGGACAGCTATTTGAAGGTGACCGTCGATTTGATCTGGTAGTCCGGCTGCCCGAATCATTACGACAGAATCCTGCTGCGATAGAGAGCCTGCCGATTCCTCTGCCCGCCGATGCTAGTGCTGCAGCCGGCAGTGTTGCCCGGACAGTGCCGTTAAGTGAGGTAGCCAAGGTGATCGCAAGCGAAGGGGCTAACCAGATCAATCGCTACAACGGCAAACGTCGCATCGCTGTCACTGCAAACGTGCGGGATCGCGACCTGGGTGGCTTTGTGGCCGAACTGCAAAGCCAAGTGGGCAGTAAGGTGCAGGTGCCGAGTGGTTACTGGTTGGAATACGGTGGCAGCTTCGAGCAGCTGATTTCAGCGAGCGAGCGGTTGGCTATTGTTGTGCCGGTGACGCTGGTGTTGATCTTCGCTTTGCTTTTTATGGCTTTTGGCTCGATCAAGGATGCGGCAATCGTTTTCAGTGGAGTACCGCTGGCACTGACTGGTGGCATCCTGGCGCTGACCGTGCGTGGCATCCCCTTGTCCATCTCGGCAGGAATCGGTTTCATTGCGCTGTCCGGCGTGGCAGTGCTTAACGGTCTTGTGTTGATCAGCTTCATCAAGTCTTTGCGCGAAACTGGCACAAGCTTGGCGGATGCTGTGCGCGAGGGCGCGCTAAGCCGACTGCGACCAGTTTTGATGACCGCCCTGGTAGCGTCACTTGGCTTTGTACCCATGGCCTTGAATGTGGGGGCTGGCTCGGAGGTGCAGCGCCCGTTGGCGACGGTAGTGATCGGTGGAATCATTTCATCAACTTTGCTGACACTGGTCGTGCTGCCGGTGCTTTATCGCTGGGTACATAGCAGGTTTGCGAATCGCGCAAGCACGGCGTCCTAAGTCAATCAGTATTGCCCCTGCCGTGAAGTCACGGCCGGGGCCATCGGCTGGGCCCAGCTTCAACTCTGGTCCATGGGAGAACTCAAATGAGTGGAAACCACGATCACGGTGTTTCCGAGGTCAAATTCGAGAAGCCACTATGGTGGGCGCTCGTCCTGACGGCCACGTTTCTGGTCGCGGAAGTCATCGGCGGGCTGATCACTAATAGCCTCGCTTTGCTGTCCGATGCTGCGCACATGATGACCGACGTCATCGCGCTCGGTGTCTCCTTGTTCGCTGTTCGCATGGCCAAGCGGCCTGCAGATCTCAGCAATACTTATGGCTATGCTCGCATGGAGGCACTGGGGGCATTGATCAATGGGGGCCTGTTGTTCCTTGTGGCTTTCTACATCCTGTGGGAGGCAGTGGGCCGCTTTCGGCAGCCTCCAGAGGTTGCTTCAACTGGCATGTTTGTAGTGGCGGTACTTGGGCTGGTCGTCAATCTGATCTCGATGCGCCTATTGAAAGCAGGTAGTGGGGATTCGCTCAATGTTAGAGGTGCATACCTGGAAGTGTGGAGCGACATGCTGGGCTCCATTGGCGTGATCGTGGGCGCAGTCATTATCCGATTCACGGGCTGGACGCTAATCGATCCCATCATTGCTGTCGCGATTGGCCTGTGGGTGCTCCCGCGCACGTGGACCTTGCTGAAAGCAGCCTCACATGTATTGATGCAGGGTGCTCCATCTGGAGTTGCAGTCGAAGACGTGCGCGCTGCACTGATACGCAATCGCAACGTAAGCGAGGTGCATGACCTGCACGTATGGTCACTGTCCAGCAAACGTCCGGTCTTGACCGCGCATGTAGTGTTGCAGAAAGAGAGCGCTCCTTTAGATGAGGTCCGGAGCGAACTCAGCGCGACTGTGGATGAGCTATTTGGGATCGAGGAGATCACCCTACAGATTGAACAAGTGTCATGCGCTGATGAGGGCAATGCGCATGGGCATTCATGAGCGCGCTCGTGCGCTACTGAAGCGACCGCTTATCAGTCCCGAACTTTTAGTCTGGAGCGTCGCAGTCTATGCGGCGCTGATGCTGAATCCCGCGTTTTGGCGGGCAGTCACTGCCTCAGAGGCCTTGAACGGTTTCACAGGCGCAACATCCCGAGTCTGTATTGCGCTCGTTATGGTGGCTCTGAATGTCATTGTGGTACGACTTCTATGTACACGCTGGACAATCAAGCCAGTGCTGATCAGTTTTACTTTGATCACTGCAGTGCTGTCCTATTTCTCGCTCCAGTATGGCGTGCACTTCGACGTAGGTATGGCGCGAAATATCCTGGCAACAGACGCATCCGAATCTAACCAACTATTGACCCGCAACCTAGTTATGGGTGTGGCGTGGTCTGCTAGCTTCCCTATCCTTGTGCTGCTCTTTGTTCAGGTGACCTGGAGACCGCCGCTCGCTTCGCTGCTGCGGGCATTGGGTACGGTCGCCATCGCATTGGTCGTGTTGGTGGGCGCGGCAATCGCCGGATTTAAGGATATCTCGCCGCTAATGCACAACAATCGGGAAATGCGACATCTAATTGCTCCCGAAAACTTGCTGGTCTCATTTGTCCGTGTCGCTGCAAAGGATGGCTTGGGGCCATATCGGGGCCCTCGGACTGTGCTCGCGCCCGATGCGATCCTGACACCTGGACACAGCACGTCTCAGCGGCCTCATGCCCTGATCATCGTTATAGGTGAGACAGTCAGGGCTCAAAACTGGGGCCTGAATGGGTATTCACGGCAGACGACCCCCAGGCTTGTGACAGAAGACGTTACAAACTTTCGTAATGTTCGGGCCTGTGGATCGAGTACAGCGGTCTCATTGCCGTGCATGTTCTCAGCGTTTGGCCGCAGCAATTACGATGAGCAGAAGATTGAACGATCAGAGTCGCTGCTTCACATCCTGGCGCGAGCTGGCGCCGATGTCAGTTGGCGAGACAACCAAGGCGGCTGCAAGGGCGTATGCGATGGCTTGCCGTTTGAGTCGTTCCGTGATCAGCAAGACCCCGCCTTGTGCAGTAGCGAAGGCTGCATGGATCAGATACTGCTTAAAGGCCTACAAGAACGTATCGCTAGCTCGCCCGGTGATGTTGTGATCGTGCTCCACCAATTAGGAAATCACGGGCCTAGCTACTACCAGCGGTATCCGCAGCGGCTCCGCAAGTTCACGCCGGATTGTCGAAGCCCGGACATAGGAGAATGTACCGTCGAGGAGGTCGTTAACGCTTACGACAATGCCATCCTGGCTACTGACGAGATGGTAGCTGCTGCCATTGATCTACTGAAGGGCGTCACCACACACGACAGTGCGTTGATTTATCTATCAGATCACGGTGAATCTCTAGGCGAACGCAATTTGTATCTGCATGGCCTGCCGTATGCGATCGCGCCTGATACCCAAATGAAAGTTCCGATGTTGACGTGGCTATCCGAAGGCATGGCCCGATGGCGCGGGTTGAATCGTCCTTGTCTTGAGCGGCGTGCTCGGGAACCTGCCTCGCACGATAATCTTTTTCATTCGGTTCTGGGTCTAATGCAAGTTGGATCAAAGGTCTACGACCCTCGCAAAGATGTGTTCGCAGGTTGTACAAAATCATGAAGAGGCCGTCAGGAACTGCCGAGGCACGAAGCATGGGGCTGCATTTTCATATCCTGTCAGAGCTCCCGCGCTCTAGAGTGGATGCGTTGCGGCCTACCAGCCGCGTCTGTTGCACTGCCTTGGAGTCCTCGACACTATGAACGAGATGAACATCGAACAAGTTCGTGCGGCGATGTTTACCGACCCCGGTGTGAAGGCGGTGGACGATCTACGCCTGGTCCCCGGGAAAGAACATGGCCGTGCGATCACGGCCACCATCACTGTCGCTGCGCCCTCGGTCGATCTGAATCTGGTGCACGCCGTGATTGCCAAGGTGCTTGCCGATCAATTCGACATTGATCAAGTCATGCTGTGCTTCAACGACCCGGGCCCGGTACCGCCGCCGCCCACCGGCGCGCCGTTAGAGAAGATGTGATCGCTGCCCGTGGCTCTATGCGTCTGCGCTGGCAGGCGCATAGAGCTGATGACCCGGCAGCGCACACGCGCCGGCATACACGAATGCCACGCTCTGGCGTGCTCGGGTGAAGGCCACATAGTATTTCGGTGGCGCGGTGACGCGGGATGCATCGGCCGTGCGCAGGTACAGCGTCAATGGCCCGTTGGGGAAGATCAGTACACGCCCATAGGTCCGGCCCTTGCACTGGCCGAAGTTCACGGCCGGCAACCCATCACACGCTTGCCGCCGGTCGTACCGAAGCACGGTGGGAGCGAATTCCTGCATGTACGCAGCCACATGCTCGGGAGCGATGAGGTAGATGCCATCGTGCCCGGTGACCTCGCCATTGCCTGACTCGGTCCGTGGCATCTGCGGGTAGAGCGCGTCGGCCAAGTCGCAGAGCGTCTGGACACAGCGCAAGCTGATGAGGCGGTGATCGAGCTGGCATAATCCATCCGCTTCCCAAATCCGGAACAACGCTGCCAGGTTCGGCCCGCGATATTGACTATGCCTTTGCGCATAGTTGGTGGCATACGTCGCCTGCCGCGTATCACCTACCAACGTAATGGCGATATCGCTCTTCAACAGCCGCTCGACCAGATCCAGATCGTAGCCGGCCAGGTCCTGGACCTCGTCGATGTAGAGCTCGTCGTACATGGCCGCCAGGCGCGCCATCACTTGACCTTGGGTCAGTTCATCGCATCGCACAGCAAAGTCGGCCGCCCGATCGGAATACATCCGGTTGCCCGCCAGATAGTGTCGCGCGGCTTGGGTGCGTGGGGCCCGATTGTTGGTGAGACCTTCCACGAACAGGATCGTCTCTACCCGAGGCTCGGCGCAAAGCGCAGCTTGGTACGGGCGGATGCACTCGCGCAGCAGAAAGCCATACCAGCTGTGCAAGGTGACATGCGCGGGGACTGCGCCGGCGTGAACCTCAAACGAGCGCCGGATCTCTTCAAGGTTCTCCAGCGTGTAGGTAACAATCGCGATGCGGCGCCCAGGCCGCTCCAAGGCCTGCCGAACCAGCAACGTGGTCTTGCCCGAGCCGGCCGCTGAGAGCAGGACCCGGTTAGGTGATGGCACGCTGGACATAGTCCGGGAACCTGATCGAGTGCCGGCTGTTGAAGATCGCCAGGGCCGTATCGGTCTTGTGACCTTTCATGTACTTGAGCAACGCCACCTCATCGGCGAATGACTTGTCCAGCACGGTGTTGAGCTCGGACACAGAATTGGCTTTTATCAGTTGCTCTTCCAGCGACGGGGCGCTTTCGTCGGAATCGTAGTAGATGGCGTTGGGATAGTCGGCGTAGCGTTCCTGCACAACGGCGATATCGCCATCGTTGTCGGTGATCACCTTGGCTTGAATTCTCAGCCGATCTGCAATCTGCAAGAAGCGCTTGAATGCCAGCGACTTGACCGAAATGATGTCTACGCCATGAGCCATCGGCGCCACGCCGTGGTGGTCGCTGTAGGCACGCTGCACGATCAGCTCATCAGAAGGGCCCTCCACCAGGATTGCCTGCTTGGCCAGGATCAGCCGCAGCGTGTCGTGGCCTGGCAGCTTCATGAAATAGTCGTGTGTATCGCTCGGCAGCTGGTCCAGCTTCATCTGGCCCTGCGCGCTGAACAGGATCACGTTGTCCACGCCCAGCTTGTTCAACACGAAGCTGCTGTGGGTGGCGATGATCACCTGCTGCGCGGTGGAGAGGGTCGCAATCTTGTCGATCAGTTGGGTCATGCTGGAGAAGGACAGATGGTTCTCCGGCTCCTCGATCAGCAGCACGTGGGCCGCCCCTGCCGCGTGCATGGCCAGCTTCATCTTCACCGCGCTCTGTTCCCCCTTGCCGGCCTGGGTGAAGGGGAGCTCATCCAGGTACGGAGACAGGCTGGTTTCCCATGTTGAGCGCGGCGATGTATCCACCCCCACCGTCAGCGCTCGGTGGCTGATGTCCCCGGTGTGCTCGGTCAGGTAGGCATTGATGGCCGCCACATCGGCTTCTTCGGAGAAACTCTGCCGCATGCGACGGAAGCTCAGCGACAGCGAGACGCGCTGCGCAGGCGTCAGTGCCTGCTCGATGATGCCGGCAATATAGCGATCGGCACCGGACAAGGTCTTGATGCCGTGCGTGTCGATGATGGTCGAGTCGAACGGAATACTGCGGGCGGTGACGCCATTGTTGGCGAAGGAATACCATCGCACCGTGTAGTACTCCACCGGCAGGCTGACCGCACCCTGGTGCTGCTGCAGGTAGGCGTTGAACTCCTCGCGGTAGTCGTCGTTGAGCTCGACCAGCAGCCGGATGCCGGCGGTATCTAGGCGCAGGGAGTTGTTGGTGCCGCGTAACGACGCCAGCGCGGCATCGCCGCCCAGATAGGCTTCGATGGAGATCCGTGGCGGCGAGGCCGGCGTGCCTGCTGCAAGCGCCGCGAAGTACTCCCGCACCGTCGGCTGATGGAACAGGTAGGGCGTGAGCTCGTAGGCGAGATTGCGCCCATGCAGCTGGCCGGTGACCACCGCGTGGATGGCCTCCAGCAGAGTGGACTTGCCGACCTCGTTATCGCCCACCACCAAGTTCATGTGGGCGTTGAGCGGCAGGTCCAGATGGCGAAACGACTTGAAGTTGTCGATGACGATACGTTCGATCGGCATGCACAGTCCTTTGATGGCCAACGAGTTCGGTGGCGGCGCCTGCTTGCACCCCGGCTGGCCTCCTTTCCGCTCTGGGCCATACTACCCAGCGATCGCCGGCCTTGGGCGGTTTCGTACCGTTTTGACGACTTGAAATGGCCGAAACGCCGGTTACGCGGGATAATCTTAGATTATCCCGCGTGAGCTCAACGCCTATCGACGGTTCATTTAATGCGTTGAGGAGTATGTGATTACATGGTATGTAATACGTTACGAAATACGTGGAGTGACGGATGGCAAGGTCCGGGCTGTACAAAA
>JAAIGE0100526383.1_pt1 | contig 19895 bp, 15 predicted proteins | sample 6487951 | NCBI WGS metagenome assembly JAAIGE01 (sample SAMN13974128, study PRJNA590717) | phyllosphere metagenome | biome: tomato field; feature: multiple bacterial spot infested tomato fields; material: tomato leaves; isolation source: leaves from tomato fields | host: Solanum lycopersicum ...
CCGGTGCTGCATCGACGCGACCGACTTCGACCACCGCGGAAGACACCCCGGTGACGGTGGATGTGCTGGTGAATGACAGCGATGTCGATGGCAATCCGCTGACGGTGACCGCGGCGACCGCCGGTAATGGATCTGTCGTCATCAACGCCGACGGTACGCTGACCTACACCCCGAACGCCAACTTTAACGGCACCGACACCGTGACCTATACCGTCAGCGACGGCGTGGGTGGGGTGGTGACCGGCACGCTGACCATTACGGTGACCGCGGTGAATGGAGGTAGCACTGCGCTTTCGCCCCCGATCCATCCCGGAATCATTTCCCCGATGTAATGATCATCCTTATACCAATGCGGCGCGTGGACGCCCCAGCGAGGGCTACAAAGCTGCGACCATCCGGTGGCTCTTGCAAGCACTGCATCGATACTGATATCGGGACCTCGCAACTGCCGGCACAGCCAGGCTATATCTAAGAATTCACTCATGGTTAAATCCTTATTGCAAAAAACTAGAGTAAGGGGATTAGCCCTTACTCTAGCAGTGCAGTCGAGGGGTCAAAGAAGTCGCTGACCTACCTGCGCCTGTCCGGCCGTAGCGAGGAGCAGATTGCATTGGTCGAGGCCTATGCCAAGGCGCAGGGCCTGTGGCACGACGCCACTACCCCGCCCGCCCGGTACAGCGCCACGCTGGAACTGGACATGGGCCAGGTCAAGCCGTCGCTGGCCGGCCCCAAGCGCCCGCAGGACCGCGTGCTGCTGGAAGACATGCAGTCCAACTACCGCGAAAGCCTCAAGCCGTTCGCCGATGCGCGCAGCAAGAAGCTGGCCGATCTCAAGCAGGAAGACCGCCTCAAGAACGAAGGTGGCGGCGGCACCGCCGTCGGTGCGAAGGCGTCGCAGGCAGAAAGCGCCGGCGCCAGCGGTGCGGGTTGGCAGCTGCGCGATGGCTCGGTGGTCATCGCCGCAATCACCTCCTGCACCAACACCTCCAACCCCGCGGTGATGCTGGGCGCCGGCCTGCTCGCGCGTAACGCGGCGGCCAAGGGCCTGAAGGCGCAGCCGTGGGTCAAGACCTCGCTCGGGCCAGGTTCGCGCGTGGTCACTGACTATCTTGAAAAGGCCGGCGTGCTCACCGACCTGGAAAAGCTTGGCTTCTACGTGGTGGGCTACGGCTGCACCACCTGCATCGGCAACTCCGGCCCGCTGCCGGAAGACGTGTCTGCGGCCATTGCCAAGGACGATCTGGTGGTGACCTCGGTGCTGTCGGGCAACCGCAACTTCGAAGGCCGCGTACACCCCGAGGTCAAGATGAATTATCTGGCCTCGCCGCCGCTGGTGGTGGCCTATGCCATCGCCGGCACCACCGACATCGACCTCACCACCGAGCCGCTGGGCACCGGCAGCGATGGGCAGCCGGTGTATCTGCGCGACATCTGGCCGAGCAACAAGGAAATCGGCGACACCATCGCCGCCACCGTCGGCCCGGAGATGTTCAAGCAGAACTATGCCGACGTGTTCAAGGGCGACACGCGCTGGAACACCATCGCCTCGCCCGATGGCGCGCTTTACGCGTGGGACGAAGCCTCGACCTACATCAAGAACCCACCCTACTTCGACGGCATGACCATGCAGGTGGGCAACGTGGACGACGTGCACGGCGCACGCATCATGGGCCTGTTCGGCGATTCGATCACCACCGACCACATTTCGCCGGCCGGCAACATCAAGAAGGATTCGCCGGCAGGCCGCTTCCTGCAGGAACGCGGCGTGCAGCCGGCCGACTTCAACAGCTACGGCAGCCGCCGCGGCAACGACGATGTGATGGTACGCGGCACCTTCGCCAACATCCGCATCAAGAACCTGATGTTCGGCGGCGAAGAAGGCGGCAACACGCTGTATTACCCAGCCGGTGGCGGCCAGCCGGAAAAGCTGGCCATCTACGATGCCGCAATGAAGTACAAGGCCGACGGCGTGCCGCTGGTGGTGCTGGCCGGCAAGGAATACGGCACCGGCTCCTCGCGCGACTGGGCCGCCAAGGGCACCAACCTGCTCGGAGTCAAGGCCGTGATCGCCGAAAGCTTCGAGCGTATCCACCGCTCCAATCTGGTGGGCATGGGCGTGCTGCCCTTGCAGTTCCTGGAAAACGAAAACGCACAGACGCTTGGCCTGGATGGCTCGGAAGTGCTGGACATCACCGGCCTGCAGGACGGCGCCAGCCGTCGTGCCACCGTCAATGCGAAAAAGTCCGACGGCAGCGTCAAGCAGTTCCAGGTCAAGGTGCTGCTGCTGACACCCAAGGAAGTGGAGTACTTCAAGCACGGCGGCTTGCTGCAGTATGTGCTGCGGCAGCTGGCGGCACGCAAGGCAGCCTGACCACAGCGCGCATTGCGCTGCAACGATGCAACGCACTCCCGCCGCTCGGCGGGAGTGGCGTTTCCGGCCTCTCAAAAAAAACGGCGATCACGCGGCGGTGAACAAAGGACGCGTGCATCCCGACGTCGAACTGAATTCCCTCCCCCGCCGTTGGTGGTGACCGACGCCATCGCCGGCACACGGACATCGATCTCACCACCGAGATATTTGGCGCAGAAGAAGGCGGCAACAGGCTGCATTGCCCAGCCAACGGCAGCCAGCCGGAGGGCCACCTTCCACCTTGTCGCAACGCAACGGCGTCACCGGGCGATGCGCGCTTCGGCCAGATGCCTCACGCCCCCCATCCATGCCCTGGCGCCATGCGTCCGGCCGCACCAAGCGGCAGCCGCGCTCCACTGCATCGGCGCGGTCAACGCGCCGCCGGCACCCATTGCGCGTGGTACAGCTGCCAGTCGCTGCCCTGCAATCGCCAACCGGTGGTGACCTGATAGGTCTGCACCTGATCGGGCACCCAACGCCCGTTGCCGCCGGTCAACAGCGCGGTGAAGCGCACCGTGGCGGTATCACCGCGCAGTGCCACATCGACCGGCCCCATGGTCACGCCGAGCTGTTGATTGCCCAGCATCTGCACTTGCATCAAGCGCCGTAACCCGGCAGCGTCCAGCCCATGTTCGCCAACAAAATCCTCGGCCACCGGCGCCATCGCATCGCCGATCTCGCGCGCCTCGATCGCCTGATGCATCTGCTCCAGCGTGGCGCGCAGACGTTGTTCCGGCGCAGCACGCGTGCACCCGAGCAAGACCAACATGCAAAATCCCACCCACGCCAGGCGCCACCGCCCTTGAATGCTGCTCTGCATCACGCTTCGCCTTTTCCATCCATGACGGTATGCTGCCAGCTGTTGTAACGCCGTGGAACACACTGCGGCGCGTCGAGAACACCCTGGAGGGGGGCAGATGAATCAGGCACGTCCTTGGTTGCAAAGTTATCCGGCCGGCGTTGCCGCCGAAATCGATCTTGAGCAGTTCCGCACGGTGGCCGAGGTGTTTGCCACCTCCGTGAAACGCTTCGCCGACCGGCCTGCGTACCATAGCTTCGGCAAGACCATCACCTACCGCGAGGCGGATCAGCTGGTCGAGCAATTCGCCGCCTACCTGCTTGGCGAGCTGCAGTTGAAGAAAGGCGACCGCGTCGCCTTGATGATGCCCAACTGCCTGCAATACCCCATCGCGACCTTCGGCGTGCTGCGTGCCGGCCTGACCGTGGTCAACGTCAATCCGCTGTACACCCCGCGCGAACTCAAGCATCAGTTGATCGACTCCGGCGCCAGCGTGCTGGTGGTCATCGACAACTTCGGCACCACCGTGCAGCAGGTCATCGCCGACACGCCGGTCAGGCAAGTCATCACCACCGGCCTGGGCGACATGCTGGGCTTCCCGAAGGCGGCACTGCTCAACTTCGTGGTCAAGTACGTCAAGAAGCTGGTGCCCGATTACCGCATCAACGGCGCGATTCGCTTCCGCGAGGCGCTGGCGCTGGGCCGCAAGCACCGCGTGCCGACGCTGCAGATCGAACCCGACGACATCGCTTTCCTGCAGTACACCGGCGGCACCACCGGCGTGGCCAAGGGCGCAATGCTGACCCACCGCAATCTGGTCGCCAACATGCAGCAGGCGCACCAGTGGCTGGCGGGTACCGGCAAGCTGGAAGAAGGCCACGAAGTGGTGATCACCGCGCTGCCGCTGTACCACATCTTCGCATTGACCGCGAACGGCCTGGTCTTCATGAAGATCGGCGGCTGCAACCACCTGATCAGCAACCCGCGCGACATGCCAGGCTTCGTCAAGGAGCTGAAAAAGACCCGCTTCACCGCGTTCACCGGCGTCAACACGCTGTTCAACGGGCTGCTCAATACGCCCGGATTCGATCAGGTGGATTTCTCCTCGCTCAAGATGACCCTTGGCGGCGGCATGGCCGTCCAGCGTTCGGTCGCCGAGCGTTGGAAGAAAGTCACCGGCCTGACCCTGGTCGAAGCCTACGGCCTGACTGAAACCTCGCCGGTCGCGTGCATCAACCCGATGGACCTGAAGGACTACAACGGTTCGATCGGCCTGCCGATTCCGTCCACCGATGCCTGCATCAAGGACGACGCCGGCGCGGAACTGCCCGTGGGCGAGATCGGCGAGCTATGCATCAGGGGCCCGCAGGTCATGAAGGGCTACTGGAAGAAACCCGATGAAACCGCCAAGGTCATGGATGCCCAAGGCTGGCTGCATACCGGCGACATCGCGCGCATGGACGCACAGGGCTTCGTCTACATCGTCGATCGCAAGAAGGACATGATCCTGGTGTCCGGCTTCAACGTGTACCCCAACGAGATCGAGGACGTGATCGCCGAAATGCCCGGCGTGCTGGAAGTGGCCGCCGTGGGCGTGCCGGATGACAAGTCCGGCGAGATCGTCAAGGCGGTCATCGTGAAGAAGGACCCGGCCCTGACGGCCGATGATGTGAAGGCGCATTGCCGCGCTAACCTCACCGGCTACAAGCAGCCGCGGGTGATCGAATTCCGCAAGGAGTTGCCCAAGACCAACGTCGGCAAGATCCTGCGCCGCGAATTACGGGACGCGCCGAAGACGTAATACCGCTTATACCGCAGCCCGAAGGCGTTCAGCCTTCTTTGACGCCCGCATTGCCGCAAGGCCTTGCGGGCGTTCGCTTTTGCACGCATAGAATCCGATGTCGGCGCACGCTCACGCGTTCAACCTCATCTCCGTCCGAAAGGCGGCCGGCCGGACGGTCATCACGGAGAACCACCATGTCTGCAGTTCAACCCTTCATTCGCACCAACATCGGCTCGACCCTACGCATCATCGAAGAACCGCAGCGTGACGTGTACTGGATCCATATGCATGCCGACCTGGCCACAAACCCGGGGCGTGCCTGCTTTTCGACGCGCCTGGTCGACGACATTACCGGCTATCAGACCAACCTTGGTCAACGCCTGAACAACGCCGGCGTGCTGGCTCCGCACGTGGTGCTGGCATCGGACAGCGATGTGTTCAACCTGGGCGGCGATCTGGCGCTGTTCTGTCAACTCATTCGCGAAGGCGACCGTGCTCGACTGCTTAATTACGCCCAACGCTGTGTACGCGGTGTGCACGCGTTCCATGTCGGCCTGGGCGCACGCGCGCACAGCATCGCCCTGGTGCAGGGCAATGCCCTCGGCGGCGGATTCGAAGCGGCGTTGAGCTGCCACACCATCGTCGCCGAGGAAGGGGTGATGATGGGATTGCCCGAAGTGCTGTTCGACCTGTTCCCGGGGATGGGCGCCTACTCTTTCATGTGCCAGCGTGTCAGTGCGCAACTGGCGCAAAAAATCATGCTCGAAGGCAATCTGTATTCTGCCGAGGAGTTGCTCGGCATGGGCCTAGTCGATCGCGTCGTGCCGCGCGGTCAGGGCGTGGCGGCGGTCGAACAAGTGATCCGCGAAAGCAAGCGCACGCCGCATGCCTGGGCGGCAATGCAGCAAGTGCGCGAAATGACCACGGCGGTGCCGCTGCAGGAAATGATGCGCATCACCGAAATCTGGGTCGATACGGCAATGCAGTTGGGCGAAAAGTCATTGCGCACCATGGACCGTCTGGTTCGCGCGCAATCGCGCCGCTCAGGGCTTGACGCCGGCTGATGCGTCGGCGGGCTATTCACTACTCCGGGGGGAGCGCTCGTCGTCGTTGGCGCTTTGTACGCGCGCGGCGAGTGCATCCTTTCCGGTCTGCAATTGGTCGCGCAACGCCGACAGCCGCTGTCGCCATTCGGCCTGCAGCTGCCAATCGGCCATGCGCATCAGCTCACCGCCACTGCCGGCCAGTTGGGCCAGCCCCAGATTGCTGGCAACGCCGCGCAATGCGTGGGCGCTTTCGCGCAATTGCTCCCAATCCGAGCGCGTGCCATCGCGCTCGATCGCGCCCACGCAGTTGTGCGCATCATCCAGACACTGCCGGACGAACTGACGTTCGAATTCTTCGCCCATGCCCAACGCCGCCAGTTCGTCCAGCACGCTGGCATCGAGCACGCCTTCGAAACTGGTCGATGCCTGCACCACCGTCGCCGGCGTCGCCAGCGCACGGGTGCTGACGGCGAGTTCGGCCAGCGTATCGAGCAGCTTGGCAGCCACCACGGGCTTGGCCAGGAACGCGCGTGCGCCAGCTTGTTCGCAGGCGCGGATCGCTTCTGGCGTGACGTCGGCACTGAGCACCACCACCGGGGTGTAGCGCATGCCGCTGGCCTGCATCACGCGCAACTGCTTGAGCATGTCCAGGCCGCTCATGCCCGGCATATGCAGATCCACGATCACCGCATCGAAATCCTCCTCGGCCATCGCGTCCAGCACCTGCTCGGCGCCGTTGACGCACGCCACCTTATGCCCTGCCTTCTCCAGCAATCGCTGCAACACCATGCGATTGGCTTCATGGTCGTCGGCCACCAGCATGCGCATGCTGCGCACGCGCGCGCGGTGACGCAGGAACGGGTTGGAAAAGGCGATGACGTTGGAGGCTTCCAGCTCGTCGGGAGTCTCCAGCAGCGCCCCGACTGGCGAGCGAGCCGGCGCCGCCGTCTCCAATACGCCGATCTCCAGCGGTAGCTCGAACCAGAACACGCTGCCGCCGGATGGATTGGGCGCAAAGCCAATCGCGCCGCCCATGGCCTCGACCAGGCCCTTGGCGATCGTGGTCCCCAGGCCGGTGCCTTCATAGCGGCGCGACAAACCCACGTCCGCTTGCTCGAACGCCTCGAACAGGCGCGGACGCATGTCCATCGGCACGCCGATGCCGCTGTCTTCGACATCGAAACGCAGCCGCATCGTGTCGGCACCATTGCCGGAAACCCGCGCAACCCGCAGCAGCACATGCCCGTGCTCGGTGAACTTGACCGCATTACCCAACAGGTTGAGCAACACCTGGCGCAGATGGCCGGTGTCGCCCTTGAGCAGGTCCGGTACGTCGGTGGCCACCTCGATAGCGTAATCCAGTCCGCGTGTCTTGGCCTGCGGCTGCAGGATCATGTTGACCGAGCCGATCATCTCGCGCAGCGAGAAATCGCGGCGATCGATGCGGATCTTGCCCGCCTCGATCGCAGAAATATCGAGCACTTCTTCCACCAGCGACAGCAGGCTGCGCGCCGAGGCCTGGATGGTATTCAGGCATTCCTTCTGCTCTGCATCCAAACGCGTGGTGGCCAGCACTTCGGTCATACCCGACAACCCATTCAACGGGGTGCGGAATTCGTGACTCATATTGGCCAGGAAACGGCTCTTGGCCTGGTTGGCATGCCGCGCCTCGCGTACCGCGCGCGTCATCGCACGCAACAACGAGTCGAAGTACAGCGGCACGGCGATCAAGCCCAGCAACAATCCCCAGCTCAGATAGGGATTGGCCTTCCAGTAAGGCGAAATCAGGATCGCGCTGAGAAAACTCAGGCTGGCCATCGCCGTGGCGGCACGCAGATAGGGACTGCCGTAGCGCAAGCCATTGCCGATGGTCACCCACATGCAGACCGCATACAGCGGCGAAGCCGGTTCGCCCTGGATTGCCATGATTGCGCCGGTGCAGGTGTAGTCGAGCACCATGCCGATCAGGCGCCGCGTGTGCGACACGTGCGGCCGCAGCAGGATCGCCACCATCAGCCCCAGCGACACCACCAGCTCGCCGACCAGGATCAACCAGGTGGCCATCAGCGTATCGCCATGGGTGTGGTGGTAGCGCCACCCCAGGTAAGAAATGAACAGCGTGGTGATGATGATGCGGATCAGGTTCTGCGCGTGTTCCGAATCCGCCCGCCCCGAAAGACGCCGCTTCAACCATGGCAATGGAGACTTCATAGACGCCTCAGACCTGCGGTCGCTTCGATGGGGATGAAAGTGGGCCGCGCGGTCCTGCAGCATCGGCGCCATGGGCATACGCGGCGATACGCGCAGCGGCATCGGCACTGTCCTGCATCAGCCGCAACAACGACAGAGGAATGACCACCAGCGCCGCCAACAGGGCGATCCCGAGCTCGATCCGCTGTTGCCAATACGGGCTATTGGCAAGCGTCGCCCCGAAACTAAGCATAGCCATGGCCACCGCCGAGTGCAGTGCATGCCTGCCAAAGCGCAGGCCATTGCCGATCGTGACCCACATCACCACCACGTACAGGCAGGCCATCGGAGCGGCGAACCAGGTCATCGCCAGACTGAGCAGGCCATAGTCCGCCAGCATGCCGAGCGTCCGGCGCAGGTGCGAGGGCCGCGGCTTCGCAACGATCCACGCAAACAGCAGCAATGCCCCACCGTGCCCGATCGCGACCAGGCACAGCAATCGCTGCAGATGGTCATCGCTCAGTTGCCAATGCGGGGCGCAGACCAGCGTGTAGGCCAGGATCAGCCAGAGCATCACGATGCGCACCACCGCCTGACCGTGCTCGCTGTCGGGGCGCCGTGCGAGTCGCCGACGCAGCTGGGCAAGCGCCGCCCTCACCTCACACCCCGGGTCGCGCCGATGCGGTGGAGAACTCGCCACAGATCTGCTCCAACTGCGCGCGGCCGCGCAACAAGGCATCCACGCAGCGCGGGTCGAACAGGCGGCCACGTTGGGCATACAGATAGGCCAGCGCGGCGTCCATGGTCCAGGCCTCCTTGTACGGGCGCGGCGACAGCAAGGCGTCGAACACATCCGCCACTGCAACGATGCGCGCTTCCAGCGGAATCGCCTCACCGACCAGGCCATCCGGATAACCGGTGCCGTCATAACGTTCGTGATGACGCAGCGCAATCAACGCGCCGACCTGGATGAAACGGTTCTGGCTGCCGCTGAGCAGCTCGTAGCCGATGCGCGGATGGCGCCGCATCACGCTCATTTCGTCATCGGTAAGCTTGCCGGGCTTGAGCAGCACCGAATCGGGAATGGCGATCTTTCCCATGTCGTGCAGCGGTGCGGCCATCTCGATGATGCGCACCTCCTCTTCCGACAGCCCCAGTTGCTCGGCGATCAGGCCGGCCACGTGCGACATGCGCTCCAGGAACGCGCTGGTGCCCGAATCGCGATACTCGATCGCGCGCGCAAGCCGCGACAGGGTTTCGCGCTCGCGCTCTTCGACCTCGTTCATGCTGGCCAGCAGGCGCTGCTCCAGCGACAACGCGCGTTGCTTGACGCTTTCGCTCTGCTGGCGCAGCTGCAGCAGGTTGGAGCAGCGCGCCCGCAACTCGCGCGGACGGATCGGCTTGACCAGGAAGTCGATCACGCCCGCTTCCAGCGCCGCCTGACGAATCGGCTCATCGCCCACGATGGTGATCAGGATGATCGGAATATCACGATGGCTGGGCAGCCGGCGCAGCCGACGCGCGAATTCCAGACCGTCCATGCCCGGCATGCGGTAGTCCAGCAGCAACAAGTCCACGCGCCCGGCTTCGCACCAGGCCAGGGCGTCGAGCGGATCGCCGAAGTCGTAGACCTTGAGCTCCGGCGCAATGTCCTCGATGACATGGCGCAGCATCGTTCGCGCGGACATCTGGTCATCGACAATGACGATGTTCAATCCCAGATCCGCCTTTTCCGCCCAGCTTCCCCATGTATCCGTCGACAATGCGCCGCCCGGACCCCCTAAAACATCCTGCATAGCCGTTGCTCCTCTATCTCGAGAACGGAAAAGCGATGACGCCGGCCCCTGTGCCGACTCCCCCGAACGATACGCTGTTCGAGGCTCCGCCCTAGCATATGCAGTATCTGTGCCGTCGGCACACCGCCGGCACAAAAAAATCAGGCTTCCGGACGCATATACGGGAACAGCAGGACATCGCGGATCGAGGTGCTGCCGGTCAGCAGCATCACCAGACGGTCGATCCCGATGCCCAGGCCGCCGGTCGGCGCCATGCCGTACTCCAACGCACGGATGTAATCGGCATCGAAATGCATCGCTTCGTCGTCGCCACCGTCCTTGGCCTGCACCTGCGCCTGGAAACGTGCGGCCTGGTCTTCGGGGTCATTGAGCTCGGAGAAGCCGTTAGCCAGCTCCTTGCCGTTGATGAACAGCTCGAAGCGGTCGGTGTACCCCGGCTCGGTGTCGCTGGAACGCGCCAGCGGCGACACTTCGACCGGGTGGTCGGTGATGAAGGTCGGCTGCACCAGGGTGTGCTCGACGGTGGCTTCGAAGATCTCCAGCAGCAGCTTGCCCCAGCCGTAGGACGGCTTGACCCGGATCTTCAGCCGCTCGCAATGGCGCAGCAGCGCCTCCCGGTCGGTGCAGTCGGCGGCGCTGATCTCCGGATTGTGGTGGCGAACGGCCTCATCCATGCGCCAGCGCCGGAAAGCCGGCGCCAGATCGATATCGGCGCCATCCCAGCTCACCTGGGTGGTCCCCAGCACCGTCTGTGCGGTGTCTCGGATCACCTGCTCGGTCAGGTCCATGATCTGGTGGTACGTGGCATAGGCCTCGTAGAGCTCGAGCATGGTGAACTCGGGGTTGTGCCGGGTCGACACGCCTTCGTTGCGGAAGTTGCGGTTGATCTCGTAGACACGCTCCAGTCCACCGACCACCAGACGCTTGAGATACAGCTCGGGGGCAACGCGCAGGTACAGATCCAGGTCCAGCGCATTGTGGTGGGTGGTGAACGGCTTGGCCGTGGCGCCGCCGGGGATGTAATGCATCATCGGCGTTTCCACTTCCAGGAAGCGGCGCGCGTCCAGCCAGGCGCGCATGGCGCGGATGATCTTGGAGCGCTTGATGAAGACCTCGCGCGCTTCGGGCGTCACGATCAGGTCGACATACCGCTGGCGGTAACGCTGCTCCACGTCCGACAGGCCATGCCACTTGTCCGGCAACGGGCTCAGCGACTTGGTCAGCAGGCGCAGCGCGCCGGCCTTGACCGACAGTTCGCCGGTCTTGGTGCGGGTGAGCCCACCCTCCACCGCCACGATGTCGCCCACATCCCAGCCCTTGAACGCGGTATAGGCATCGCCGAGCACATTGCCCTGCAGGAACAGCTGCACACGCCCGGATTCGTCCTGGATCTGCGCAAAGCTGGCCTTGCCCATCACCCGCTTGGCCATCAGGCGGCCAGCCATCCTGACCGTGCGCCCGCTGGCTTCCAGCGCTTCAGGGGTCCAGGTGTCGGCGTCGGCGAATTCTGCCTGCAGGTCGCCGGCGAAGTGTTCGCGCACGAAGTCGTTCGGGTAGGCGATGCCCTGCCCGCGCAACGCGCCCAGTTTCGCGCGACGCTCGGCGATGAGGCTGTTCTCGTCGGCGGGGATCTGCGGCGCGGGGGTCTGCTCGGTCATGGCGGGGATCGGTCTGCTTGGGTCGGGCGGGTGCCCGGGGGAATGAGGAACCGGCGGTGCCGGCACGCTTATTTACAACGATGACGTGACGAAGGCACGCGGTCACCGGGTTACCCGAAAGCCGCATCGCATTCGCAACGCTGCGTCACAGGCACTGCAGCGATGTGCCAGGATGCCGTCGCAACGGCGACCTGGCGCGGCGGTCAGGCGTCCAGGCGTTTGGACCCTGCTGCCAGACCGGCCTTCAGGCTGGCCTCGACGAATTCGTCCAGGTCACCGTCGAGCACCTTCTGCGTATCGCTGCGTTCGATGCCGGTGCGCAGGTCCTTGATGCGGCTCTGGTCGAGCACGTAATTGCGGATCTGGCTGCCCCAGCCGATGTCGGACTTGGTCGCTTCCAAGGCGTCCTTCTCGGCGTTGCGCTTCTGCACTTCCAGTTCGTACAACTTGGCGGCCAGCATCTTCATCGCGTTGTCGCGATTCTGGTGCTGGCTGCGACCGGTCTGGCAAGCGACCACGGTATTGGTCGGGATGTGCGTGATACGCACCGCCGATTCGGTCTTGTTGACGTGCTGACCACCGGCACCGGAGGAGCGATACACGTCGGTACGCAGGTCGGCCGGGTTGATGTCGATCTCGATGTTGTCGTCCACTTCCGGCGACACGAACACCGAGGTGAAGCTGGTGTGCCGGCGATTGTCCGAGTCGAACGGCGACTTGCGCACCAGCCGGTGCACGCCGATCTCGGTCTTCAACCAGCCGTAGGCGTATTCGCCCTCGATGCGCACGGTGGCCGACTTGATGCCCGCCACTTCGCCACCGGAGACTTCCATCAGCTCGGTTTTCCAGCCGCGCGATTCGGCCCAGCGCAGATACATGCGCAGCAGGATTTCGGCCCAGTCCTGCGCCTCGGTGCCGCCGGCGCCAGCCTGGATGTCGACGAACGCATTGGCGCTGTCCATCTGGCCGGAGAACATGCGCTGGAATTCCAGCTTTTCGACATGCGCCTGGTAGTTGTCCAGATCGGCGATCACCGCCAACGCAGTGTCTTCGTCCTGTTCGCTCTCGGCCAGCTCCAGCAGGTCGCCCGCATCGGCCAGGCCCGACAGCACATCGGCAATGCCGATCACGGTCTTTTCCAGCATCGACCGCTCGCGGCCCAGGGCCTGCGCGCGTTCGGCGTCGTTCCACACATCCGGGCTTTCGAGCTCCCGGCTGACTTCCTCTAGACGCTCTTTCTTGGCGTCGTAGTCAAAGATACCCCCTGAGCGAGAGCACGCGATCGTTGAGATCGGTGATGCGCTGGCGGATCGGATTGGTTTCGATCATGACGGACTTCCGGCAAAACAAGCAGGCTAGTTTAGCAAGCGGGCGGCGACGGCGGAACGCGGTGGAACCGTGGCCGCGCGCACTGCAATACCCGCCACACCCCAGGCGCCTGGCTGCCACGCGCGAACGCAGGTTCCGTCGATGGCCACCGTCGCGCGTCGGTGTCGCAGCAGCTGCGACCTGGCGGCGCCTGGGCCAGGGACGAAGTTGGGACCAGACGCTGGTCACCCCGGGCGCGCAGCAGGGGTTAGACCACCAGTGCGTCAGGTCTCGGAGCAGCAGCGCCCTGCCCGGCATGGGTCCGCAGACCTGCCAGGTGACTGCGACTGCACGGCAGCACGCTGGCATCGCGCAGATGGACGCGCGCGTCGCCGGAATCGGACGGCTCGATCGCCTGCACCTGCCCCAGATTGACCAGATAGCTGCGGTGGATGCGCACGAACACGGCCGGGTCCAGCTTCGCCTCGATTGCCGCCATGGTGCTGCGCAACGGGTAATCGTGACCGCGCACATGCAGGTTGACGTAGTTGCCCGAGGCCTGGATCCACTCGATATCGGCGGTCGCGACCAGGAAATCGCGTCCCAGCTTGCGCACCAGAAAACGCTCCGGGCGATCCAGCGGCTCCACTGGCGGGCCTTCGTCAGGTGCGGCGAGCAGGTGCGCCTCGCCCTGACGCCGCCGTGCGTACCAGGCCAGTGTGTGCTGCACCGCCACCAGCAGCGCAAAGGTGCGCAGGTCCTTGGACAGCTCGTAGACCCACTGCAGCCAGCCGCCGAAATCGTAGTGTGCGCCGGCCAGGGCATAGACCAGCATGCGCAGCACCACCATGCCGGCGACATGCAGCAGCCACCAGCCCAATGCAGCCATCACATACGCCGGCAGGCGTCGCACCCAGACATCGGCATGCAACGGCCAGCGTGCGCAGAGCCACACCACCGCCGGCAACAGCAGCAGCGCTGCGGTGGCGCTGCTCAGCTCCCAGCTCAGCACCTGCCACACCACGATGGGCTGGCCATCGCGGCGCGCGGCAAGCCAGGCGGTCCAGACGTTGCCCAGCGCGCTCAGATAGAACACCAGCGACCAGATCACCACCGCCCAGCGTGTGGCAGCGCGGCTGGCGCTGTCGTGGAGGATTGGCGGGCGCGTCCCGGTCGATTGCATTGCACACGTCCGCTGTTGGCAGCTGCCGATCATAGAGGCCTGCGCGGCAAGGCGAAACCGCCATCCCTGCCATCCCGATTCGTCCCCGGGTGGGCACGACTGGTCACTGTGGGCCCGGCTTTCCACCCCTGACACCACTGCTGGAGCGGGGCCGCGGGCAGGATGCATCCACTTCTTCACCAGCTACCGACCATGACCGAGCGCCGCCACGATATCGACGCCTTGCGCGTTTTCGCCTTCGCCCTGCTGATCCTCTACCACGTGGGCATGGCCTATGTGTCCGACTGGGGGTTCCACCTCAAGAGCGTGCACACGGCCGAGTGGCTGCAGTGGCCGATGATCGTGCTCAACCGGTGGCGCATGCCGTTGTTGTTCATGATCTCCGGCATTGCGATCGGGTTGTCGCAGCCGCAAGCCGCGCCGTGGCGCTTCGCGTTGCGTCGTTGCGGGCGGTTGCTGCCGCCCTTGCTGTTCGGCATGTTCGTGGTGGTGGCGGTGCAGGCCTACTGCCAGGGCGTGAGCAACGGCAAGGTCGCCACCGGCTTCGGCAGCTTCCTGCTGCGCTACTGGCAGGTGCGCCCATGGCCGGCCGGCAGCTTCGATGGCTGGGAACACGGCATCACCTGGAATCACCTGTGGTACCTGGCCTACCTGCTGCCCTACACGGTGGCCATGATGGCGCTGGTGTCGCTGGCCAGGCTGGTGCGGCTGCCGGCCTTACCGCCGCTTCCCGCCGCAGTGGTGGTGCCCGCCCTGCTGGTGTTGCCGATCCTGTGGGAAGCGTTCTGCGTGATGTGGGTGATGCCGCGCCATCCGCCGACCCATGCGTTGGTGGGCGACTGGTTCGTGCATGCCGAATCGTTCCCACTGTTCCTCTTGGGCTATCTGTTGGCACGCAGCGAACGCTTCTGGCAGCTGGCCGTGCAACTGCGCTGGCTCACCCTGGTCACTGCGGTGCTGGCCATTACCACAGAGTTGGGCATTCGTTATCTGGGCATGCACGTGCAGCCCGCGCAGCTGCCGCCGGCATTGGCCGCGCTGCCATGGGAAGGCCTGGAACACGCCGCACGCGCGGCCTATACCTGGCTGGCGCTGCTGACCCTGCTGGGCTGGGCCAAGCAGCGTTTGAACCGGCCGTTCCGCTGGCTGCCTTATTGCACCGAAGCGGTGTTTCCCTGGTACATCCTGCATCAGAGCCTGATCATCGTGGCGCTGTACTGGTTGATGCCGTTGCAGTTGAACGCCTGGCTGGAACCGGCGCTGGTGATCGCCGCCACGGTGATCGGCTGTCTGGCGCTGCATGAGTACGTGATCCGGCGGGTGCGTTGGTTGCGGCCGTTGTTCGGCTTGCGTGGGCGCACGCAGGCTGCGCCGCGCCGGCTCGGTGTTACGGCAGTCGCGTCGTAACACTCTCGCCAATCGCACGTTCGAGACGACGCCAAGCGACTGTCACAAACCTGGGCGGCGATCAGATCGCAGATCAGCCAGTGACGGTCACCGGCTCGCAATGCTCCACGATCAACTGCACCGCCGTGCCGCCGCGGTAGTCGTCGGCGACCAACCGATACGCCAGCCGCACCAAGCGCGCGGGGTCGCTGCCGCGCCAGCCGTTGAAGTGGATGGCATTGAGCGGCTCGGCGCGCCCGGGGCACCGCAGGGTCAACTTGAGGTGGCGGTCCTTGAGTACGCGGTGCTGCAGCACCTCGAACTGACCATCGAACAGCGGTTCTGGAAAGCCCTGCCCCCACGGACCGGCCACGCGCAGCGCTTCGGCATGCAGGTGATCGAGTTCGTGCGCGGCCAGTTCGCCGTCGCTGTGCAATTGGGCATGCAGCAGCGAGGCATCCACCATCGCCGTCACCTGCGCCAGGAAGGCCTGCTCGAACGTGGCCAATACCGCATGGTCGATACTCAACCCGGCCGCCATCGCATGGCCACCGAACTTCTGGATCAGCCCGGGATGCCGCGCGTCCACCGCCGCCAGCACATCGCGGATATGCAGGCCGGGAATCGAACGCGCCGAGCCACGCAACTGGCTGCTGCCCGGCTCGGCCGGTGCCAGGGCGATCACCGGGCGGTGCAGGCGGTCCTTGAGTTTGGAGGCCACCAGACCGATCACGCCCGGGTGCCAGTCGGCATCGAACAGGCACGCAGCCATCGGCAATGCACCATCGCCATCCAGCACCACCTTGGTGACGGCGTGCTCGGCATCGTCGGTCATCAACTGCTGCACCGCGCGGCGCTCGGCGTTGATCTCTTCCAGCGTGCCGGCGATCTCGCGGGCCTGGCTCCAGTCTTCACTGAGCAACAGTTCGATGCCCAGCGCCATGTCCTCGAGCCGACCGGCGGCATTGAGGCGCGGCCCGAGCGCAAACCCGATATCGCTGGCGCTCAGCCGCGCCACATCGCGGCCGCTGGCATCGATCAAGGCCCGCAATCCGATGCAGCCCTTGCCCTCACGCAGGCGACGCAATCCGGCCGACACCAGCGCACGGTTATTGGTGTCCAGCGGTACCAGATCGGCAACGGTACCGACTGCGACCAGATCCAGCAGCACCGACAAATCCGGCTCGGCGCGCCCGGCGAAGGCGCCGCGTTTGCGCAACACGCTGCGCAATGCGAGCAACACATAGAAGATCACCCCGACCCCGGCCAGGGTCTTGCTGGGGAAGGTGTCTTCGGCCAGGTTCGGGTCGACGATCGCATCGGCCGGCGGCAGCATCTCGCCCGGCAGGTGGTGGTCGGTGACCAGCACCGTCCAGCCGCGCGCCTTGGCTGCGGCCACGCCGGCGTGACAGGCGATGCCGTGATCGACGGTGACCAGCACATCCGGCTGCAACGCCGCCAGTTCGTCGACCAACGCAGGCGACATGCCATAGCCGTGCACCATGCGATTGGGCACGGCGTGGTGCACATCCAGCGCACCGAGCATGCGCAGGCCGCGCACACCGACGGCGCAGGCGGTGGCGCCATCGCAGTCGAAATCGCCCACCACCAGAATGCGCCGTTGCTGCGCGATCGCATCGGCCAGTAGCTCGGCGGCCACGCCGCTGTTGTGCAGCAATTCCGGCGACAACAACTGGCCCAGTCGCGGCTGCGCGCCTTGCGCATCGGTGACGCCACGCGCTGCATAGATGCGACGCAGCAGCGGCAACATGGTATCGGGCCAGCTGCCGGCCTGCCCGGAGGGGCGCCGGACGATCCGCGGAGGCGACGTCATTGCGCCAGCTGCACCCGCGGCTTGCGCCAGAAACGCCAGCGCTGCGCATGCGTGAGCGCTACGCTTTCGCCGTCCTGGAAGTCCAGCACCAGCCGATCCAGTTCGCCGCGCGCCATCGCCGCCAGCAGCGGCGCCACCGCATCGTCGCTGAACTGCTGCAGCGAACGCAGATGACGCAGATCCACCAGCGCATCGACGCGTTGTTCGCCCTGCGCATCGGCACCTGCCGCCAGCGCCAGCGCGCGCAGCAGCGATTCGCGACTGCGCACCTGGCGATGCGGCGAACTCACCGCGTGCGGCAGGACGCCGCCACCCCAGAACCACAGCGAATTGATGGCCGGCTTGCCGCTGGCGACGCGACCTTCATTCCAGGGATGTTGATGCAGCAGCACCTGCGCTTCGGTCAGCAAGGCCCGCCAGCGGCGCCCGCTGTCGCCGGCCGGCAGGTGCTCGAACAAGTCGTCGCCAATGGCGACATCGGGCGGTGCGAAGTCCGGCAACTTCGCATCCGGCGACAGGCGCAGATACCAACGCGAGGGCGTGGGCGCATCCAGCAGAAAGCCAGCATCGCCGAACATCGGCTTGAGGATGGGCAAGAGCACCGCCAGATCGTCGGCGGTGGGGCCGAGCGCCTCGCCGTAGCCCATCAGCCGCGCACCCTGCATGTCCGGCACCACATAGGCCGGATCCGCGCGCACCCAGGTGGCGCCGGCGGCATCGCCGGCATCCAGCTGGCGCGTCAACGCGGCCACTGGCCAGTGCGCCGGGGTCAGGCTGAAATGGCGCTGCAATTGCGCCACTTCGCCGGCATCGGCGCTGTGTCCGTCGGCGCGCGCAAGCGCACGCGCCACTGCCGTGTCGCCCAGGGTTCCGGGCAGGCGGCGTTTTTCCGGCAGCAGCAGCGTGGCGGTGGTCATCGCGCAGTGATGCCGGTCAGTCCAGGTAGGCGACGCTGACGACTTCGTACTCGCGCTGGCCGGCAGGCGCATCGATGGTGACCGAATCGCCTTCCAGCTTGCCGATCAGCGCGCGCGCCAGCGGCGAGGAGATCGCGATCAGGCCCATCTTGATGTCCGCCTCCAGATCACCAACGATCTGGTAGCGCTTCTCTTCGTCGGTTTCGGTATCGGCCAGCGTCACCGTGGCGCCGAACACGATCTTGGTGCCGGCCGACAACTTGGTGATATCGATGATTTCGGCATGCGAAAGCTCGCTTTCCAGCTGCTTGATGCGGCCTTCGATGAAGCTCTGCTGCTCGCGCGCAGCGTGGTATTCGGCATTTTCCTTCAGGTCGCCGTGCGCACGCGCTTCGGCGATCGCATTGATCACCTCCGGGCGCTTGACCGACTTCAAATGCTCCAGCTCTTCGCGCAGGCGCTGCGCGCCCTTCGATGTCATGGGTGCTCTCATGCTTCCAGCTCCTTGTGCAGTTCCTGCAGCGACCACACAGGGCCGGTGCCGCGGAATTCCAGCGATTGCACCAGCGCCTTGGCGCCGGCGACAGTGGTCGAATAGGTCACGCGATGCTGCAGCGCTTCGCGGCGGATCGAGAACGAATCCGAAATGGCAGCGCGACCTTCGGTGGTGTTGACGATGTAGACGATCTCGCCGTTCTTGATCGAATCGACGATGTGCGGGCGGCCTTCGGCCACCTTGTTGACGATTTCGCAGCTCAGCCCGTTCTGCTGCAGCCACGCACCGGTACCGCGCGTGGCCACCAGCGTGAAGCCACGCTCCACCAGCGCCTGCGCCACCGGCAGCACGCGCTGCTTGTCCGGGTCGCGCACCGAGACGAAGGCCTTGCCGACCGGCGGCGCCTTGATGCCACCGGCTTCCTGCGCGCGTGCGAACGCGGCGCTGAAGCTGCGGCCCACGCCCATCACCTCGCCGGTGGAACGCATCTCCGGCCCGAGGATCGGGTCCACACCCTGGAACTTGGCGAACGGGAAGATCGCTTCCTTCACCGAGTAATAGTCCGGCACGATTTCCTTGGTGGCGCCCTGCTCGGCCAGCGTCTTGCCGGCCATGCAACGTGCAGCGATCTTGGCCAGCGGCATGCCGATCGCCTTGGACACGAACGGCACCGTGCGCGAGGCACGCGGGTTCACTTCCAGCAGGTACACGATGTCGTCGCCCGCTTCGTTGACCTGCACCGCGAACTGGGTGTTCATCAGGCCGACCACGTTCAAGCCTTCGGCCAGCATCACCACCTGGCGACGCAGCTCGGCCTGGGTCTGCGGCGAGAGCGAATATGGCGGCAGCGAGCACGACGAATCGCCCGAATGCACGCCGGCCTCCTCGATGTGTTCCATCACCCCGCCGATCAGCACGTTGCCGTCCTTGTCGGCAATGATGTCCACGTCCACTTCCACCGCATTGTCCAGGAAGCGGTCCAGAAGCACCGGCGAATCGTTGGAGACCTTGACCGCATCGCGCACGTAGCGCGCCAGGTCGGACTCGCCGTAGACGATTTCCATCGCACGGCCGCCCAGCACGTAGCTC
>JAAIGE0100014137.1_pt1 | contig 19894 bp, 12 predicted proteins | sample 6487951 | NCBI WGS metagenome assembly JAAIGE01 (sample SAMN13974128, study PRJNA590717) | phyllosphere metagenome | biome: tomato field; feature: multiple bacterial spot infested tomato fields; material: tomato leaves; isolation source: leaves from tomato fields | host: Solanum lycopersicum ...
GGACCCGCTGGTCAATGAAGCCATCACTGTCACCTTGCTGGCCGGTATCACAGGCTCGGCATCCGGCGGCATGAGCATCGCCCTGGCGGCGATGTCGGACAGTTTCATCACAGCCGCCAATGCCGCGAACATCCCACTGGAAGTCCTGCACCGGGTCGCGGCCATGGCCAGCGGCGGCATGGATACCCTGCCCCACAACGGCGCGGTCATCACGCTTCTGGCCGTGACCGGTCTGACCCACCGTGAAGCCTATCTGGACATTTTCGGTATCACCCTCATCAAGACACTGGCGGTTTTCGTCGTGATCGCAGCGTTCTACGCCACTGGCATCGTTTAAGGAATCGACTATGAATCTGCAAGGAAAAACCGCACTGGTCACCGGATCCACCAGCGGTATCGGGCTGGGCATTGCTCTGGTGCTGGCAAAAGCCGGCGCAAACCTGGTGCTCAACGGTTTCGGCGATGCTTCGGCGGTGATCGCCCAGGTGCAACAGTCTGGCGGCCGCGTTGGCCATCATCCAGCGGATGTCAGTGACCCGGCTCAGATTGCCGACATGATCGCCTATGCCGAACGAGAATTCGGCGGTGTCGACATTCTGGTCAATAACGCCGGCATCCAGCACGTGGACGCTGTGGAGGACTTTGCCGTCGAGCGCTGGGACTCGATCATCGCCATTAACCTGTCATCGGTGTTCCACACTACCCGCTTGTGCCTGCCCGGCATGCGCCACAAGGACTGGGGACGCATCATCAATATCGCCTCGGTTCACGGGCTGGTGGGCTCGACCGGTAAGGCAGCCTATGTCGCAGCCAAACATGGGGTGATAGGTCTGACCAAAGTGGTGGGCCTGGAAACGGCTCGCAGCAATGTCACCTGCAATGCCATCTGCCCCGGCTGGGTCCTGACGCCGCTGGTACAGCAGCAGATCGACAATCGCCAGGGCGACCCGGATCAGGCCCGGCATGACCTGCTGGCCGAAAAACAGCCTTCGCTGGATTTCGTCACACCGCAGCAACTGGGTGAACTGGTGCTGTTTCTATGCAGCGAGGCAGCCGTCCAGGTGCGTGGTGCAGCCTGGAATGTGGATGGCGGGTGGCTGGCGCAGTAATCAGTCAAGGTCATAAATCACTTTGTGGGAGGCAGCTTGCTGGCGACTTCACGCATGATGAAGAATACCCAACGGTTTTCAGACCTTTTTCGCCAGCAAGCTGCCTCCTACAGGTTTTGTTGCGCCTTACCTGATCGACATCACTCCTACGTACCTTCGTTTTCGTCCACCAGCCCCCAATCCGACATCTTTGTCGAATCGGTGCCCACTGGCGCGGGCGGAGGTGTCGTCAGGTTGTGGACGCCCTCGCCGTGCAACTTGAGGCGCAGGCGCACGTTGTTTTGCGAGTCGGCATTCTTCAGCGCTTCTTCTTCGCTGATAGCGCCTTCCACTGCCAGATTGAACAGTGCGGTATCGAAGGTCTGCATACCCAGGCTGCCGGACTTTTCCATGATGCCTTTGAGTTCCGTCAACTGGTTGCGCTGAATCAGATCGCGAATGGTCGGCGTGCCCATCATCACTTCCACTGCCGCCCGACGCTTGCCATCCGGGGTCTTGACCAGGCGCTGGGAAACGAAGGCCTTGAGGTTGTTGCCCAGATCGTGCAGCAGTTGCTCGCGCCGCTCTTCCGGGAAGAAGTTGATGATCCGGTCCAGTGCCTGGTTGGCGTTGTTGGCATGCAGAGTCGAGATGGCCAGGTGGCCGGTATCGGCAAAGGCCAGCGCATGTTCCATGGTTTCCCGGTCACGAATCTCGCCGATCAGAATGACATCCGGTGCCTGACGCAAGGTGTTTTTCAGGGCCGCACGGAAACTGCGGGTATCGACCCCCACTTCACGCTGGTTAACGATGGATTTCTTGTGGCGATGGATGAACTCCACCGGATCTTCGATGGTGATGATATGACCGCTGGCATTGCGGTTACGGTAGTCGATCAGCGCAGCCAGAGAAGTCGACTTTCCCGACCCGGTCGCGCCGACGAACAGCACCAGCCCGTGTTTTTCCATGATCACATCGAGCAGGATCGGCGGCAGGTACAGATCCTCGAAACGCGGAATATCCAGCTTGATATTGCGCGCAACGATGGAGACTTCGTTGCGCTGCATAAAGATATTGATCCGGAAACGCCCGATACCGGCCAGCGACACCGCCAGGTTCATCTCCAGTTCACGCTGGAATTCGAGCTTCTGCTCCTCGTCCATCAGGCCTTGGGCGACAATCGCCACCTCACCGGGCTTGAGGGTTTCGGTGCCCAGCGGCTTGAGCACGCCATTGAACTTGGCGCACGGCGGCGCTCCGGTGGAAAGATAAAGGTCCGATCCATCCTGGCTGGCCAGAATCTTCAACAACGCCGGAAAATCCATAATCAACACCGCACAAGAAAATATGAAAACGTTTGTCCACCCGCCACACTCGATGGCTTTCGACGAGCAGATTTAATCATTCAGGTCAGGACAGGCATAATGGCTGCCTTTTCTGACAGGTGATAGTGCGACATGAAAGCCCAAGCCCGCCATATTCTGGTGAAGACCGCCGAAGAAGCCGAACAGCTCAAGCTGCGTATCGCCAAGGGCGAGGCCTTCGACGTGCTGGCCAAAAAGCATTCCACCTGCCCGTCCGGCAAGCGTGGCGGCGATCTGGGTGAAGTGCGGCCCGGCCAGATGGTCGGCGCCATCGATCAGGTCATTTTCAAGAAACCGCTGCGCACCGTGCATGGCCCCATCAAAAGCAAGTTCGGCTATCACCTGGTTCAGGTGTTTTACCGCGACTGACCTGGCTCCAGGCTACTCATGCCCAACGACAAGAGTAGCCCGAAACCTGCATTGTCACTTCGGTGCAATGGCTCCATCGACCAGCACCTGGGCTTCAGCCACCAGACGCTGCAGGTGATCCTCGCTCACAAAGCTTTCCGCATAGATCTTGTAGATATCTTCGGTCCCGGATGGACGCGCGGCGAACCAGCCGTTCTCGGTCATCACTTTCAGGCCACCGATGGCCTGATCGTTGCCCGGCGCATGGCTGAGAATGCCCTGGATCTTTTCACCCGCCAGTTCCGTGGAGGTGACCTGTTCGGGCGACAGCTTGCCCAGCAGCGCCTTCTGTTGCGGATTGGCCTTGGCATCGACGCGGGTCGAGAATGGTTCGCCCAGCTCATCGGTCATGGTCTTGTAGAGTTCGCTCGGATCACGCCCTGTACGAGCCGTGATTTCGGCGGCCAGCAAGGCCGGGATCAGGCCATCCTTGTCGGTGGTCCAGACCGTACCGTCGCGCCGCAGGAACGAAGCACCGGCGCTCTCTTCGCCACCAAAGCCCAGCGAACCCTCGAACAGCCCGTCGGCAAAGAACTTGAAGCCTACCGGGACTTCATACAGACGACGTCCCAGGCGCGCCGCGACCCGGTCGATCAGGCCGCTGCTGACCACGGTCTTGCCGACCGCCGCATCGGCGCGCCAGTGCGGACGGTTCTGGAACAGATAATCGATGGAAACCGCCAGATAGCTGTTAGGGGTCATCAGCCCGCCGGTTGGGGTCACGATGCCGTGGCGATCATGATCCGGGTCGCAGGCAAAGGCGACCTGATAACGATCCTTGAGACCGATCAGGCTCTGCATCGCATGGCTGGACGAGGGGTCCATGCGGATCTGGCCATCCCAGTCCACGCTCATGAAACGGAAGGTCGGGTCGACGAACTTGTTCACCACATCCAGATTCAGGCCGTAATGCTCGCCAATGGCCGACCAGTAGCGCACCCCTGCTCCGCCCAGCGGATCGACGCCCAGACGCAGACCGGCGTCGCGGATCGCGTCCAGATCGATGACGCTTTTCAGGTCTGCGACGTAGGTGTTGACGTAGTCATGGCGATGGGTCGTGTCGGCACGCAAGGCTTTTTCATGGCTGATGCGCAGTACACCCTGAAGTTTATCGGCCAACAGTTCGTTGGCCTTGTTCTCGATCCATTTGGTGATGTGGCTGTCAGCCGGGCCACCATTGGGAGGGTTGTACTTGAAGCCGCCACTTTGCGGCGGGTTGTGGGACGGCGTGATCACGATCCCGTCGGCCAGACCGGAAGTACGGCCACGGTTGTAGCAGATGATCGCGTGGGAGACCGCTGGAGTCGGCGTGTATTCGTCACCTTCGGAAATCATCACCTGCACGCCGTTGGCGGCCAGCACTTCCAGGGCTGTTGTGCTGGCAGGCGTCGAGAGCGCGTGAGTGTCGGCTCCCAGGAACAGCGGGCCATCGATGCCATTGGCCTGGCGGTACAGGCAGATCGCCTGGCTGATGGCCAGAACATGCCACTCGTTGAAACTCAGCTCGAAAGAGGTGCCGCGATGACCGGAGGTCCCGAAAGCCACGCGCTGGGTTGCGATCGAAGCATCCGGCTGCCCGGCGTAATAGGCCGTTACCAGTCTCGGGATATCGACCAGTAACTGCGCAGGTGCCAGCTTGCCGGCGAAAGGACTGAGACTCATACAACCTCCACGTAAATGGGGACAGGAAATTCGGTTTTGGCGAAAACGGCTATGGTGCGGCAGTTTACTGGCAGTTTGACCGGAATGCTTGGCTATCGATCCCTAAGTCTCTGAGTTTGCGAGCTGCCACCAGGTCGGAAGCAGTTGTTGCACCTGACGCTCGGCAAAACGGTCATCGATCAGCATGACTACGCCGCGATCATGCTGGCTGCGGATTACTCGCCCGGCCGCCTGCACGACTTTCTGCACACCCGGATAAAGATAGGTGTAATCGTAGCCAGAGCCGAACAAGACAGCCATGCGTTGCTTGAATTGCTCATTGACCGGGTTCAACTGGGGCAAGCCAAGGGTCGCAATAAACGCGCCGATCAGCCTGTCACCCGGCAAATCGATCCCCTCGCCAAAAGCCCCGCCCAGTACGGCGAAGCCGATGCCCTGGCTGCTGAGGGTGAAACGGTCGAGAAAGGCCTGCCGCTCGCCTTCGCTCATGCCGCGCTCCTGTTGCCATAGCTCGATTTGCGGCCAGGTCTGGCGCATCAGTTCAACCACTTGCTGCAGATAATCGAAGCTGCTGAAGAACGCCAGATAATTGCCCGGCTGCGCCTGGAACTGCTCTCCCATCAAGGAAACGATAGGGGCCAGCGAGGCCTGACGGTGGGTGAAGCGGGTCGAAATACGGCTGACGATCCGCACATTCAGTTGATCGTGATGAAACGGCGACTCCACATCGATGCAGACGGTCTTTTCCGGCAGCCCCAGCAAATCGGCGTAGTAGCGTTGCGGCTTCAGCGTGGCGGAAAACAGCACCGCTCCCAGCGCAGCCCCCAGGCGCGGTGCAATGAAACGGGCTGGCACCACATTGCGCAGGGTCAGCCGGGAAAAACGGCGTTTCGCGCCCCACTCGCGCACGGCGATATCGAAGATGAAATGCTCGTCGAACAGCTCGGCAATCCGCACAAAGCCGATGGCGTCGAAATAGAAACTTTGTAGCGCCCCATCCACCGCATGAGGATGTTCGTTGAAGTAGTCGCCTATGGCCGCTACGCACAGGTTCAGACTGTTGAGGAATTTGCCCGGGACCTCGGCATAGGCCTGATAGGCACCCGCCTGTTCCTTGTGCAGGGTATTCCATTGGCGATTGAGCCGTTGCAGGGGTTTCTGCAAAGGCTGTGGAGCGCTTTGCCGCAGCGTATTGAAGTTCTGCTGGTCGAGACTGGCGCTGTACATGCTGCGGGCACGCTCGACCATGTTGTGGGCCTCATCCACCAGCACCGCCACACGCCACTGATTGAACTGGGCCAGACCGAACAACAAGGCGCTCAGGTCGAAATAGTAGTTGTAGTCGGCCACCACCACGTCCGCCCAGCGCGCCAGTTCCTGGCTTAGGTAATACGGACAGACCTGATGCTGCAAGGCGACTTCCCGCACGCCAGCCTGATCCAGCCATGGCGCATTCAAGGCGGCGCTGCGCGCAGCAGGGAGGCGATCATAGAAACCGTTGGCCAACGGGCAGGAATCGCCATTGCAGGCCTTGTCCAGGTACTCGCAGGCCTTGTCCCGCGCAACCAGTTCCAGCACCCGCAGCCCGAGGTCAGGCGCACTGCGTCCGATCACTTGCAGAGCATCCAGCGCCAGTTTGCGGCCCGGCGTCTTGGCCGTCAGGAAAAACACCTTATCGAGTTTTTGGGACGGCGTGGCCTTGAGCATCGGAAACAGCGTGCCCACGGTCTTGCCAATCCCGGTCGGTGCCTGGGCCATCAGGCAGGAACCGGTACTGACCGCCTTGTAGACCGACTCGGCCAGCATCCGTTGCCCGGTGCGAAATCCGGGGTAAGGAAACGCCAACGCCTTCAGCCCCTGATTACGCGATGCTGTGTGCGCCAGTTCCTGCTGTGCCCAGTGCAGGAAGATCTCGCACTGTCGCTCGAAAAACGCCTGTAGCGCCTCGCGACTGAAAGATTCGCGGATCACGGTTTCCTGCTCGCTGACGATGTTGAAATAGACCAGCGCCAGGGTGACGTCGCGCAGATCCAGACCCTCACAAAGCAGCCAGCCGTAGATCTTCGCCTGGGCCCAGTGCAATTGACGATGATTGGCGGGCATGGCATCGAGTTCGCCGCGGTAGGTCTTCACCTCCTCCAGTTGATTGAGCGTCGCATCGTAGCCATCGGCCCTGCCCCGGACCGTCAATTCCCGATAATCGCCGCTCAGCGACAGCTCGGCCTGATAACCCGCACCCCGCCGCGCAGCCACGGTGCGGTGACCGGCAATGCCTTCCTGAGCGGTAGGGGAAGGCGTGAAGCGCAGGTCCAGGCTGCCAACCTTGGCCGTGAACTCACACAACGCACGCACCGCCACGACATAGCGTGAGGTCACTGCGCCGATGGCTGGCGGTTCGGGATGAGGGCTCGATGGAATCGTCAGGGTCACTGCACAGGGGAACTGTTGATTACCGATACTGGATAGGTATACAGATAACAGCCTTTACCCGGCTCTGGCAAATACAAATGGATCAGCGGCCCCATCGAGGGCAAATACGCTTCTGCAAAGTATCTCCACGTCTTCAATGCTGCCGCGCCTGCTTCAGGGCCTCAGCCAACGCCGTCAGCAGACGAGGAATATTCTGGGTCCAGTCGATGGCGTAACCGATACGCAGGTATTGCCGATGCAAACCCTGCAGACTGAACAATTCACCGGGGGTGACGATGATGCGCTGTTGCAGCAGACTTTCGAACACCTGACGCATGTCCACACGATAGGTACTCTGCACCCATATTCCGCAACCGCCTTCTGGCATTTCATAGCGCAACAGTTGCCCTAAATGCCGGTCCAGCAACTGCATCATCATCTTCATGCGCTCCATCAACAAACCCCGCAGCTCAAGCAGATGAGCATCCAGACGCCCGCTGCTGCAGAGTCTGGCAATTGCCTTCAGACGAATCGGCGGCAACTCGAAGGCCCGCAGCAGGAAGTACTGCTGCCACTGCACGTCAAAGTGCTTGCACAGCAGATAGCCATAGGGCGCTTCCGGCCCCAGAGTCTTGTCGAAGCTTCCCAGTATCAGCAGGCGCTGGGGATCGATCAGGTCACGCAAGCGGGTCTGTTCCGGCGCAAAGATCAGTTCACCGTGACTGTCGTTTTCCAGCACCCAGACCCGATATCGATTGAGCAGTTGAGCGACAGCCTGAAGGTTGGCAACAGACAACTGGCTGCATTGCACCGGATTCAGCAGCGAGGGTAACAACGCCAGCCCGATGTTTTCCGTCAGCAGTACCTGATCCAGCGCTGCCAGATTGATTTCACCCGTCTCATCCAGCGATACCTCGATAACCCGGATGTCGAAAGACTGCAGCAGACGCAGCAAAGTCCAGGCGCAGGGCGACGCCACCAGTACGGTTCCGCCACGCAGGTTCAGTACATCGACAACCGCTGTCAGCATGCCCGGCATGTCCGGCCCGATATAGACATTTTCCGGGTGCCAGCAGCGCTGAGCATCACGGGTATGGCGAGCTGCCAGAGCCGTGCGCAGTTCAATATCGCCAAACGGCTGAAATACGGCATTCAACGGACGCGGGTAATACCTGAGCAGTTCGCGCTCCATCGCCAGCAGCGGACTTTCCATGGATTGCAGCAACGTGGGTTCGTCATTGCCCAACACCCATACACCGGGACGACGGACATGTCGGTAAAACGTTTCCAGCAGGCTGTCATTCTCGACTACCGGCTCCGGGGTTTCTTCGCTGGCACCACTGGGCAAGGCGTAATAGCCGGACTTGGGCATTGAACACACCCGCCCTTCCTTTTCCAGCAGTGAATAGGCACTTTGCACCGTCGAAATCGATACGCGCAGACGCCGGGACAGTTGCCGCAAGGAGGGCATTCTGGTCGTGGAATCGGTTTGCACTTCGTCAATCAGACGAACGAGATAGCGGTAGACCGCCTGATAGGCGAAATCCGTTTTGTTTTTCATGGGGAGACAATCCGGCGCAAGGCCAAAAGATTTTCCAGGCGATAGCGACATGGCTGTACCGAATCCACGGCAACAGCCATTAGCCAGACAAAAGGGCTCAGCGTCCGGAGAGCACTTCAGCCATGACACCACCAGTTTGCGGATCGACCGTCACGACGCGGCACTTGTCCGGGTCGGCGGCGCGGACCTTGGCGATGATCGAGTGCTCATTGTCAAAGTTGACCCGCGACTTGCAGTACAGGCTCTGCAGCCCCTTGATGCTCAGGCCGCTGATATCCACCAGCCATTGCACAACCTGCTCAGGTGCCGTGAGACCCGAGAGCACCTTGTGCAGGTCCGGCAGGGCCACCAGCATGCCCGCATGACAGGAACGCAGGAACGCTTCCAGCGCCCGCCCCCGGTCCACGAAAGGCGAGAAAATCATGCAGACCAGTTGCGACTCGTTCAGACCGAATCCATCCTGGGCATAGCTGGCGGCCAGTTCGCGACGCGACTCGATACGCTCAGGCCCTTCATAGGCATCCATGGCTAGCTTGATCAACCGCGACGGCATCTGCTTTCGGCGCATCAGCATTCGGGCCAGCGCCAGGTACTCGGCAATGCCGTCGGCATAGCGGCGGCCTTGCAGGTATTGCGCCTTGAGACCACGGATATGGGCCATCAACAATGGATTGGCACAGTCAGACTCACTGAAAGCGAACGACAGGTCATCGAAGCGAAAACCCAGAAACTCGGTCAGCAGGTTCCAGTGCTCTTCGACCTTGCAACTGACCAGATCACAGATGCTGATGAAGGCCGGGACAATCGACTGATTGGGGTAAACGACCGCCCGTGGTGATCTGGCGGCCTCATCGCCCTCGCCATACAGCTCATGAAAGTAAGCCTGGCCGACAGTATCGATGGACCTGAGGATGCCATTGAGGTTCTGGCCGCTCCAGTTGACCCTGCCCTGCCCCGTTCTCTGAGCAAGACGCATCGCCCAGGTGACGTAATGTTTCTGCTCTTTTCGGGAGTCGCCATTGACCACCGCATCCACGCCACTGCCCCAGCTCGAAGCCCGCCCCATGAACTCCGCGAGCCCCAGATAGCAACGATTGCAGAAGGTGGTGCGGCCATCGCCACCGGTCAGATGGCCGGCCAGCAACATGTCCGAGCGGTTCTGCTCGCGCCCCGCGCTGGAGAACGGCAGGTCCGGCTCGAAAACCTGGGTATATTGGTTATCGACCACCAGCATTTCCACTCGCGGGTCGTCATACAGGAACAACGCCGAATAGGTGCGATGAATGTTATCCATCACCGCCTGAGTCAGCCCCACGTGACGCATATTGGCAACGCGCAGATTGAAAGTGCCGGGGGATCTGCCTGCAATACTCAGTTGTGCCGCTCTCAGAAAAGCCAATGTATAGGCGCTATCCTTGCCTCCACCGAAAGCGATCAGCACCTTGAAACTGGAGATCCGCTCGATACCGCCTGCGGCCACGATCAGCCGCTGAATCAGTAATTGCAGAGCCGTGCGCTCAGCCCTCGTGAAATAGCCCAGCAAGCGTTGCAATACTTGCTGGTACACATAATTCATTGCCTGTTCGTGAATGGAACTCATACTTTTTCACCCACCCTGTTATCAAAAAAATACAAGATGCAAGGGCGGCATTTAATATCGGGCTTATACGCGATTTTATAATCGATCATGACTCATTCCCTGAGTAAGAATTACCAAACGATTATCGGCATCCCTAAAACAATTACAAGGTACAGATCGACACCCAAAACAATACACTCCGTTTAAAAAACTCCTTTGATAAACATATTGTTGATTGCGTAATGATCAGGCTTCGATCAGACGCAGCCAGTCGTGCAAATCCATATCACCAAGGCGAGCTCTCTAGAAAAGCGCTCCGCACCGACACGCTCGAAGAGGACGACAAAAAATGCATTTTGCCTCGTAGGAAACTCTTTTGACCCAAGCCAACATCCGACAGAAAGACTAAACAGGTTTATTCATCATGAATATTTTAAAATTCATGACTCCGGACAACCACTCATCCGTAAAACAGAAAAAATCAAACAACTAAGTCAACCGCCCTGCGGACACCCCATAAACTTGCACGCACAAAAAAGCCCTCCTGAAAAGGAGGGCTTCAAGTAGAACTTACAGACAGTTAGTAAACCCAGGCCTAAGCGATTTCCAGCACGGCACGTCCACCAATCGGGCAAGCATCCATGTAGCGGTGAGCCTGAACCACTTGCTCGAACGGGAAGTTGCGTGTCTGCAGGGGCACCAGCACCCGGTCAGCTGTTAGCTGGTTGATATCGCGCAAGGCCCTTTGCAGCGCCTCAGTATCAGGAACAATGCCGAGCTCAGGCTTGCCTGTGAAGTTACCCAGGCAATGCACGAAAAACTGAATGTTCTTCTGGAAAGCTGCACAGGCCGGGAATGGTGTCTGGTTACCACCTTGCAGACCATACAGCACCAGGCTTCCACGGGGAGCCAGTACATCGCCCATCATCGACATCTGCGGACCGCCCAGACCATCGAACACCGCATCCACGCCGCGATTCTCGGTGTACTTGTTGACGGCCATCAGCAAATCCTGTTCTTCGGTGACGACCACCTTGTCAGCGCCTTGGGCCAACAGATAATCACGAGCATCGTCAGTCTTGGTCGCGGCAATGACACGAGCGCCCAACGCCTTGCCAATCTGCACGAAGCACGGCCCGGAGCAATGGCTGGCATCGGTGACCAGCACGGTTTGCCCTGCCTTGATGCGAGCCAGCTCGACATAGGCAAAGTAGGCAACCAGCATCGGCGTGTAGTGCACACTGGCTTCGACGGGGGTCAGCACGTCGGGATAACGGGTCAATGCCGAACGCGGCAAGACGATGGACTCGCCATACACAGGATGCCTGTTGGCATCGGCGGCCGGAAAGCTGGCGACCTTGTCACCCACAGCCAGATCGCTGACACCTTCACCCACAGCGCTTACGATACCCGCCATCTCATAACCAAGACCGGCAGGCAGACGAGCCTGGGTGGAAGCAAGATTTTGCCGCCAGAGAACGTCATACCAACTGACACCGATTGCCTGGACACGCACCTGCACCTCTCCGGGAGCAGGCAACGCGTCGGGATGCTCTTCGACCTTGAGCACCTCGGCCGGGCCAAACTGGTGAAAACGGATCGTGCGGGACATTTAGAACCTCGCCTTGTATACCTTGATGCCGTGAACTCTATCCGGGCTCTGCCGACAACACTATCAGTGGCTATTAATAGTCGACATGCCTGTCATCGATTGTGTCACATGGGCCGGGCGACAACGCCTGCCACATCCCTGGATGTCCATGCATTCATGGGCGGCCATTGTTGGCATGTCGACGAAACATTGCAACCTGTGTGGACATTTAAGCCATCGCCACGAATTTTTTCGATGCGCGCCATCAGCGTTTGCTCGTACTATCGCAACCTCTCAAAGCACCAAATCGAAAAACGGCCCGAGAAACTCCGCATGAATCGCAACGACCTGCGTCGCGTTGACCTCAATCTGCTCATCGTTTTTGAAACCCTGATGCATGAAAGAAGCGTGACCCGCGCAGCCGAGAAACTGTTTCTCGGGCAACCGGCAATCAGCGCGGCCCTCTCGCGCCTGCGCGGCCTGTTCGACGATCCGCTGTTCGTGCGTACCGGCCGCAGCATGGAGCCGACAGCCCGCGCCACGGAAATCTTCGCCCTTCTGTCCCCGGCGCTGGACTCCATTTCCACTGCGGTCAGCCGCGCATCGGAGTTCGATCCGGCCACCAGCACCAACGTCTTCCGCATCGGCCTGTCCGATGATGTGGAATTCGCCCTGCTGCCGACCCTGCTCAAACGACTGCGCTCCGAAGCACCGGGCATCGTGCTGGTGATCCGCCGCGTCAACTACATCCTGATGCCGGCCCTGCTGGCCTCGGGCGAAATCTCCGTGGGCGTCAGCTACACCCAGGACCTGCCCGCCAACGCCAAACGCAAGGTATTGCGCAGAAGCAAGCCCCAACTGCTGCGCGCCGACTCGATTCCCGGCGCACTTTCCCTGGACGACTTCTGCGCCCGCCCCCATGCCCTGGTGTCATTCGCAGGTGACCTGAGCGGCTTCATCGACGAATACCTGGAAGCAATGAACCGCAAACGCCACGTCGTCCTGGCCGTCCCCCAATTCAATGGCCTGGCCACACTCCTGACCGGCACCGACATCATCGCGACCGTGCCGGACTATGCCGCGCAGGTTCTGACAGCGGCGGGCGGAGTTCGTGCAGAGGACCTGCCTCTGGAGACACAGACCTTTGAACTGCACATGGCCTGGCGTGGGGCGCAGGATAATGATCCGGGGGAAAGGTGGTTGAGGTCACGGATTCAGATGTTTTTTGGGGATCCGGATAGTCTTTGAGGATTGTTGGACGAGTTGTTTAGCTGATCATTTTTGCCTTCTCATAAACCAAGGTAATCCATCCACTTCCAGAGGATTGCTACACTCGGGTGGATATCTGAAGGCATGCTTTGGATGGTTTTAAAGGATTCTCCAAGCCTGAGCCAACCATTGAGCACGGTTATGGGGTAGCCCCCATTAACTGTGTGCTCGGGGCAAATTTTCCAGAGTTTTCTTAAGCCCAAATACTGACGGAACAGTCAATTGAGACAGGAAACAGATCTTATGCCTTTATATTGGTTTTACGACCCGACCAGCAATTCTCGGAACAACTAGCTCCCACTCTTGCGAGCGATGAAACGCTCGATAGGATTCTTCACATCGATCAGAATGTCGCACCAGAACAGCTGCAACTTCACACTCCTCAACCTCAATATCCAAACTGAATGACTTTGATGTACGACCTACAACCTTCCCGTTGGCATCCTGAATAAGATACCGGCCTTCATGGGCCTTGAACGCAAGAATATCGCCAGGCTCAAGCGCTGCCAATAACTGATGTATTGACGCCGTAGGGTTATGACGCCCAGCATAATCAAGGTCAATATCCTTCAAAGAAAGCTGTAGGTAGCGCTTCTCGAGTTCTGAAAGGAATTCGCCTTTAAAGGTGCGCCCCATGACCTCCTCGGTAAGTTGGTTGCTGAAAGGATTGCCTTCAGGAAACTCGCACAAGGTCAAAGTTTGCTCGGCGCGAGTCATACCCACGTAGTAGAGTCGACGCTCATCGCTAATTTTTTCGGGATTGGTGGACCAGCCGCCATCAAGTACTACTACATGGCGAAACTCCAAGCCTTTGGCAGAGTGGACAGTGCCCAGGTAGAGGCCCTTTCTGGGTTGCTGACGCAGTTCTCTAAAATAGTCGTAGAGCCAATCGACCAACATCTCGGCGCTTAGTGGACATTGCCCGAACTCGGCTGTGAGCTCGTCAAAGGCGATGAACAATATGTCGTACCATTCAGGCCCAAGTGACCTCTCGTTTATGTATTTCCATATCTCGGAAGCACTCAGCGGCTCGGTAATTGCTCGCAATATTTCAACAGCCTGCCCGAAACCGCGTTGAGCGGTCATAGGCAAGACACTTTCCTTATCGGCTGCAAGACAATATGGAACGCCGTGAGCTTCGCACCAAGCCTGAAGAGGCAGCAGGTATTGGTGGGTGCGGGCTAGCACAGCGCACCCTTGCCAATCCTCGCTGTCAAGACCGAGCAGACGCTGCAGCTCCGCCATCGCAGCCTGGGCCTGCAGATTCGCCCAAGCGTAGCTCTCAGCCTCTATCCTGAGGCGAAGCACACGGCCAGCCCGCTCGATGTCCAGGGTTTCCCAGTCGCCGCCTTTCGGCAGTGTACGACGAACAGTATCGATCTGAATTGGGTGGTCCTTTTTGAGGCGATCGGGATTACGCCCAATGACCTTGTTGGCCGCATCAATGATGCCGCCACTGGAGCGGTAGTTGTCGACGAGATAGTTCTTTGTAGCCGAGTACTCCTCGCGGAAGCGCTCTATGTAGCGGTTATTGGTATCACGCCAGGCATAGATATTCTGATCATCGTCACCTACTGCAAGAATGCACAAACGTCCTTCTTCTTCAGCCTTTCGCCCGGCCAGTGCACTTACAAGTCGATACTGAAGGTCGTCAATGTCTTGGTATTCGTCGACAAGGATATAGCGGTAGCCTCGCATTAGTTGCTCACGTAGATCATCCTCACCTTCTACCTGACGTTTGCCCTCGAGTAACTCAACAGCCTCCTCCATCACTTGGGCAAGACGCCCTTCCTCGATTGTTTCGCCGCGCTCGAAACGAGTACCTGTCAGACGCATTGCCATGCGGTGATAAGTCATCACGTTGACGCCAAAAGCATCGGGACCAACCAACTTGAGCAGGCGCTGCTTGATCTCATTAGCAGCGTGACGGTTGAAAGTCAGAGCGACGATGCAACGTGCCGGAACACGCCGAACTCGTAGTAGATAAGCAATACGGTGCACGATCACGCGGGTCTTACCCGAGCCAGGCCCCGCCAGAATCAGACGATTTACGTCATCGTCGTCGGAAACGATAACCCGCTGGGCAGCACTAAGCCTCTCGACGATGCTGCACCAGGACTCTTCACTCGTAGCGAGCTTAAGCACCTCCTCGCGGCCTACGAAGTAGCGGCGAATAAACTCCTGCTTGGCTAGCGTGAAATAGTGTTGAACGAGGCCACGGGCCTCTCCCATCGACCCGAGTCCAACTTCGGCATACTCACGCATAACATGAACCTGAATACGTTTTTCTCGATAATGCTCATCAAGACGCTGGTAATCATCCTTGAGGTAGCCGGTACGCTTTTCCGGCTCGACTTCAATCGTCATAGCGCGACGCATGACTGTCATGCCGTGGTTCAGCGTGAGCACATCCTGTTTATGCAGGTGTAGCAATACGTGCTCAACAGCTTTACGTCGCTGCAGCTCCGGGATTCTGGAGCGCAGCTCTAGATCCTGATCAATCAGGCTCATAAGCTCGCCGAACGTGGTGTCAACCAACAGGTCCTTGTTTCGTGAGCCCGGCGGCAATTTGCCAATCAAAAATGTAAGTACTACGCCCGCCAAGGCACGTCGGCGCTCGCCCAACCCTTGAATACCTCTCCAGTTATACCCTCCACGAATACGAAGCTTGAGAAAATCCTGAGTAATTTGACGCAACTCAAAACAACTTCGCTGTTGACTCTCGCTGTCGTGATCTTGGGACAGACTACGCAGCAGTCGCAAAACATGCAGAGGTATCAGATCATTGTTGCCGGTGGCTGTTTTGAGTGCAGAGGTCAACAGTGGCACGTTAAGGTCCTGCCATTCCCCACTCTCGGCCTCCGGCGCTAACTCCTGTAACAGGTCGAACAAGGCAGATTCGAGCTTTAAGGTGGTCTGCAGACGTTGTGTCGAAGGAAATACGACGCCATGCCGGACGTACAAAGTGAGCTTAGAATCGTTGACTAAAATCCCCAAGTCCTCCATCTGGCGAAGTGTCGCAGTAACCTCTTCGGACGTAAGACTGGTGAGTGTCATCAAGGCGTCGGTGTTGATACGCTCATCAGCACTCGCTTCATATAGATAACTCAGAATGGCCTTGAATTCTTCTAGCCGTCTGGTCGGCAATTTGGCGGTGGTCAGACGCTTATTAGCTTCCTCCTTCGTCAACTTCAGACTTGCCGGAAAGATTTGGGTCTGATTTTCTTCTCGCTTTAAGAACTGCCCGCGTTCTAGCCAGGACACAGCCGTGACTACCTTGGTTTCGGCATCACGTTCTCCGGCCTCAAAACTGGTATCGACGTGTTCGTCCATCAATACTTCGCCAGCAGTGATGACGAGCCTGCTGCCCTTGCGTCGATCACTCTCCTTGCGCAGTTTGCGCAGGATCTGCTGAATATCACGCAGAGTCAGTTTCGACCCTTCGCACATACCAAACTGGTTTTCGATATCCTGAGCGTCATATAGAAGCACGCATCGAGCTTGCCCTTGATCGCGCCCAGCACGGCCGGCTTCCTGCAAGTAGTTCTCCAGCGAACCCGGAATATCAGCATGTACCACCAGGCGAATATCAGGTTTGTCGACCCCCATGCCAAAAGCGTTGGTGGCAACAATAATCTTCAGTTCCCCATCCTTGAAGGCTTCCTGTATATCTTTCTTGTCGTGTGGCTCCAGCCCAGCGTGAAAATGCTTGCATGCCCAACCATGGCCGATCAAGAAATCCGCGAGTTCTTCAGCACCTTTGCGGCTAGATACAAATATCACCGCACCGCCTTCACTACCGCCTAGCTCTTCCTCAAGTAATGCTTGGGTATGGTGACGTTTGTCTGAACGGGTACAAGGTAATACTTCAAAGTGCAGATTGGTTCGCTCGTGAGTACCGATGAAGCATTTAAAGGTGATGCCCAGTTGCTCTTGGAAGTGCTGCTCGATGTCCTCAAGCACGTCAGGCTTGGCGGTTGCCGTAAAACAACCGATCGCCGCGAGTTGACCGTCACCTGTGAACTGTTTGATGAAACGCGAGACATAGAGATAGTCCGGCCGAAAATCTGCGCCCCACTTGGATAAACAATGCGCTTCGTCGAAGATCCAGGCACCGACCTGACGTTGGGAGATCGCACGGCGAAAAGCTATGTTGCGAAACTGTTCGGGCGAGACAAGCAGAATACCGATATCCCCTAACTGGATCTTCTCCAGTACTTCAGCCCGTTCAGGCATGGTCAATAGGCCATTCAAGGTCGCAGCACATTGGACGTTGCGAGCAAGAAGGCTGTCGACCTGATCCTTCATCAGTGACTGCAGCGGAGAAATAATGACTGTCAGACTGCCGTTGCGGTGAAAGCGATTCAGCGCTGGCAACTGATAGCACAGAGATTTTCCGCCCCCTGTCGCAATAATCGCGAGCACGTGCTTGCCCTGCATACCTGCCAACACCACATCGTGCTGTAGGGGACGCCCATCCGGCTCAGTCCGAAAGTCCTGAATGGGAGCAAAGTAGCGCCTGAGCTCATGGCGGGGATCATGAGTGGTACTGCAGTAACCGCAGTGGCTTTCTCCGCAGGGTACATCACGCAACTCGGCAATCAATTTACCGGTTGCAGGAAACTGGTGGCGCACCCAGGGTGCCAGAACCGAGTTACCGCCTGAGACGCGCAGCCAGGCCAGCGCATAAGCCAGTGGCCAACGCAGGCGTTCCTCCATCAGGTCGTTTTGTAGCAACTGGCTCAATCGGGTGCTGCAAACTTTGGAAGTACGCGTCAACTGCGGATCGGTTTCCCTAAGCAGCTCTGGAATCAGACTGCGCAACTCTGTGAGCGATATGGCCTCCTGACCAGTGATTGAGGCGAAGAACGACCCCAGGACACTATTCGACGTTGGGGCGAGAAGCGCTTGGTAGCAGAGCAATTCTGACTGGTGCTTATCACTCAGATCTTTGAATGCCCGGCGCTGGTCATTGAACAATATAAGAGTAGAGCGACAATCGGACAGCGGAGAGTTGAGGCTGTCACGAATGAGTTTGTAGTCTTTGACTAAGCGATGATAAGGATTCTGCGGAAAAGCCAACGGCGATAGGCGCAGGGTATCGATCACTGGCAACTGGTGTAAGGCCAGATGCGCGGCTTGCTCTTGAAGTATCGGCAAGTCATGGTCGATAACATTGTGGCCGAGTATAAAACTAGCGCCCCGCCCTAAGCGATCTAGGGCCTCGAGGACGACGGGCAAATCCTTGTCGACTTTACGTTCGAACTCTTCCTCCGTGTCGGGCCGCATCGCACCCACCATGAAGATACGATCAGTTTGATTATTCTTGCCGGGGACGACTTCCAGGTCAAAAATCAGACTTTGGGGTTGTTCTGGTGAAACCATCTGGACAACATCCTTGCAATAAACCTCTCGCATGGTGGCACTTTAACTGTAAATAGCCAAATGCGGATAGGTATGCGAGATTGCGGTGATGCTGAGATAGGTCCAAGATTGGCGTCGAGAAACAGAGCTGAGGAAGTAATACGGATCTCGCCCCTACTGAAAGGAAGTGCTTGCGGGGAATCGGACAAGATCCTGCCCCAACTTAACGAGCAGCGCTGGAAAGATACAGAGAGCGACACTCCCGGTGCAGGTCTTGTTCGAGACAGCGACTAGTAAACGAACTCAGCTGCATTCTTTTGAGTAAGGCGGATCATCTTCACTTACTGACTCGACAAGGCTTTCGCACCAATACGCTCGCGCCTGCTCACCTGACTCAAAGCCGCCCAGGCAAAGACTGCGGACGCAAGCAGAACCAAGGCCCCCAGAGCAAATGGGCTCCACCAGCCCAGGCTGTCGAACAGCATGCCTCCAAGCCCTGCCCAGGCAAGTAATCGCCATCTGAATGGTAGCGACCATCAGGCAACTTCCCGCTTCTGCATCGTGTGGAAGGGTCTTGCTCAGCCCCCCAGGCAACAGGAGCTGGCGTGGCAACCAGGCCCCAGAATGCTAGTAGCGCGCCCACTGTCCACAGGGAGCTGCGCATCGCGAGAATGCTCAGCCACTGCCAGATGAACGCAAGCACGGCCAATGGCACTACGAGGAAAAACGAGCCTCGCCACCCGACCTGAATCCATTCCTTTCCGACAACGCAGCCAACGCTCGACAGAAGGCTTGACCAGCTATGGTCAGAAGCCCCCGCAAATGGCTATGCTGCGCCCATGAACACCTCACCCCCGATACGCAATCCCTGCCCGCCCGGCGCTTGTAACTGCGAGCGTGAAAAGCTGGACGCTCCCGATGCCGATCGGCGTATTCTGCTTCTTACCCGTGAGGAAGAAAAACGCCTGCTTGCGCGACTTGAGCGTATCGAAAGCCTCGGTGATCTGCATCGTCTGCAGGGCAAGATCCACGATCAGTTGGGCATCCGCGTGGAGATCGCGCCGGGGTTCAATGAGGTGCGTACCATGCGCGGTATCAGCATCCATGTCCCGGAAAAGACCGGCCTGTGTCGCAAGACCCGCCAGACGATTCCGGCGGCCATTCGTCGTGGTCTGGAGAATCGCCCGGAAATCGCCTGGGAACTGCTCAATGCCCATGACTTGTTGCGTGATGCCTGAGCTATGATGCCGGCTCATACCCACAAGGAAGAATCGTTGTGCCGCTCGAAATTCGCCCTGCCCGCCCCGACGACGCCAGCCAGATCCTTGACTTCATCACTGAACTGGCCATCTACGAACGCGCCCGCCATGAAGTAGTCGCCACGGTCGAGGACATTCATCGTTCGCTATTCGCCGAAAACGCCCCTGCCAAAGCCTTGATCTGCCTGCACGACGACAAACCGGTCGGTTTCGCCGTCTATTTCTACAGTTACTCCACCTGGCTGGGCCGCAACGGTATCTACCTTGAAGACCTGTACGTCTCGCCGGAAAACCGCAGCATCGGTGCCGGACGCGCCTTGTTGCGTCATATCGCCCGTGA
>JAAIGE0100510512.1_pt1 | contig 19883 bp, 16 predicted proteins | sample 6487951 | NCBI WGS metagenome assembly JAAIGE01 (sample SAMN13974128, study PRJNA590717) | phyllosphere metagenome | biome: tomato field; feature: multiple bacterial spot infested tomato fields; material: tomato leaves; isolation source: leaves from tomato fields | host: Solanum lycopersicum ...
ATCTCGGCCAGCAGATCGTCATTGTACATCGGCACATCGCCGAGTTCGACGAAGTGAAACTCCAGCCGGCCGGCGGCGAGCTTGCCCAATGCTTCCGCGAACTTGCGGTTGATGGAATCCTTGCGGAGCCTAAATCAAACCGTGACGCTCACATCAATGGGTTCTGACCCTAGCGACGAGAAGCAATGCGGGGGGTGCGGCTTGCAGCCTCGGCTTCAGCAGTGTGATAGGCGGCAACGGCATCCGTCTGTGCGCCATAATAGCGGTCCACTCGATTGTGAATGCGATTGTCGACGCGATTGCGCACCCTGCTGATGATGCGACCCATCGGCTGACGTTCCTCCGTTGCTACCTGTTCGCGGGTCCGGCGTTGCCCTACTTGCCCGGCAGAGGATTGAGCAACTTGATTTGGCGAAGCGCTTTGCGCCGTTACTGCCGCGGGTATTACATTCAGGGTCAGCAGCAGGCTGCATAACAAAGCAGGGGTGCAACGCGTCATGTTGCGGGCTGCAGTTGAACAAAGTTGATCTGGCCGCTTACCCCACCGACGGTATCTGATGACCGCAGCGTCAGAGCTAAAATCTGCACTGGACAATCAGTGGGCACAACGAATGTACCGGCAAATGCACCTGCTTGTTGCCCGGAAGAAGGCAGTTCAACACGACCTAGTTCTTGACCCTGAGCACAGCTAAGAAGCCAAAAGGGTCGGGATCCGGCCGGCTGGTCGATGCCGGTCGCTTTGCCGCGCAGCGTGTAGCGTCCCGCAGGTAACCACTGCATCTGCCGCGCCACCACCCCGTCAATGCTGGGTGGTGCCGAAAAGTCGAGAATGCCTGCGCCGTTGCTGCCTTGGATTGATGCGGTCCGACCTTCGTCATTGACCGCTACCCAATCGAACGCCGATGGATTTTGAGTTTCGCCGGTGAACGTGTCATCGCGTGATCGGCGCCGATCTGCGCCAGGATGCCGGGCGGCGTAATAGGACCAAGCATCATCGACGTGCCCGGCAGTAACAAGCGCGTTGATCACCGACGCCGCGGCGCTAGGGGGCACCGCCACACCCACGTGCTGTAGGCCACGCAATAGCTGGGCCGTAGCCTGCGGGGCAGGTCCGTTACCAGCTACATATTCCACAAACTCACTACCCCAGATCGGCTGTGTCGCAAGTGTCTGGATCAGCGCGTTTCGTATCGTTGCATCAGCAATGGCTGATGCAAGCACCGGAAACAGTAGATCAGGCCCATAGCGTGATGTGCGCAAGGCGATATCGTAATGCTTCAGCGCTGTCGGCACATCGTTGCGCCCGACGGCATTCTCGATCGCCCACAATTGGGTGCGCAGCTCACGGCGCGATAACAGCTGCGCATAAGCAAACGCACGTTGCGCAGTTATTCGATCACCCCGCAATTCAGCATTCAGCCCCAGCGTCGCGGCGGCCGCGGCACTGGTGGGATCCGCCAGCAGGGCCGCTCGTGCAACCCGATCAGCGCGCGCGCGCGTCGTTGCATCGCCGCCTTGCGGCTCCAGAATTTTCTGCGACATGGCGGCCGCCACGCGCGCGTCATTGGGGGCCAGCGCATAAGCACGCTCAACTGCCTTGGTCCGCAGAACATAGCCCGTTGTTTGGATGGTCACATACCACGCGCACCACAGCACGATTAGTACCAGCAGGATGCGGACACCCCATTGAACACTGGATCGACGCGGTTGCACGTTCGATGCCATCAGCTTTTGCTTCCCGCGTCGGTGGTTTCACGACCATAGCCATAGCCGTATTCATAGCCGTAGCCGTAATGGGCCTTGCGCGCCTCGAACTTGGTTAACACGCCGCCAATGATCCGCGCATTGGCGCTTTGGAGGCGATTCAACGCGGTGCGTACCAGCGTAGAGCGGATGCCGTGCGATTCCACGGCATAAATTACGGCCTCGACCCGGCTGGCGATCAGCGGTGCATCAGCCAGGCCCATGACCGGCGGGGAGTCAATTACTACATGATCATAGGTTTCGAGCAGCCGTTCGATAAGGAGCGACAGTCGATTGCCGGTCAGGAGTTCGGCCGCATTGGGTGGGATCGGGCCAGCTGACATGGCCGTGAAGCCAAGGTCGTTCATGGGGAAGGTCAGCCCGGCGATCTCGTCTTGGCCGCTCAGGAAATTGCTGAGCCCGTGATTGTGATCCACCCCTCCCAGATGATGCACGGAGGGCGAGCGCATATCACCATCGACCAGGATCACCCGGCGCTTTGCACGCGACAATGTGGTCGCCAGCGCAAGGGCAGTGGTTGACTTGCCTTCGGCAGGGCGAGTCGAAGTAACCGAGAAAGATCGCGGCACGCCATGTTCGGTGGTGAACGCTAGATTGGTCTGGATCGCCATATAAGCATCAACCAGCGCCGACTTGCGATCAAGCAGCGCCTCCTTAGGTGTTGCGTCATCCACCTTGGGCACTGTGCCAAGCAGTGGCAGGCCAAGACGCCGTTCGACCTCGCTGGGATCGGCAATCGCCTCGTCGATCTGTTCCAACGCAAAGGCAAGCGCGGCACCGATTGCCAGACCGGCGATCAGGGCGGCTGCCAAGTTGAGCAGAAGTCGCGGGCTAGATGGCCGCTGCGGCACATCGGCGGTATCAACAACGGAGATATTGTTGACGCCTACGCCACCGGCCACGCCTATTTCCTTGAAGCGCTGGAGCAGCCCGTCATACAGGGCGCGGTTGGTATCCACTTCCTGCTGGTAAATATTGTACTGGATGCTGCGCCGGCGCAGATCAAGATAACTTGCCTTCAGCTGATCAACCTTGGTCTGCAAGGCGCGTTCGCGCTCCTGCGCTTCGCGATAGTCGGCGAGCAGCGATCCTGATACGCGCCCTTCCTCACTGCCGATTGATCGGTCGAGCTGGTTAATTTGCGACTGGATGGCTTTTGCCGCAGGATATTCGGGCTCGAACTGCGTCATCAGCCGCTGGTATTCGGCGGCGAGCTCCGCACGCTTCTGGCGCAGGCTATTAATCGCCTGGTTGCGCAACGCTTCGGTGGAGGCGCCGGCGCGGCCGGCCTGGCTGTAGCGGGCCTCTGCTTGGATGCGATCGGCGGTTGCTTGGGTCAGCGCATTGTTGAGCGCGGCTAGGTCGTCCGCCACGATCGAGCGTTCGGACGTCTGCCGCCCGTCGCCATTCTGCTGCGCGGGCAGGTTGATGATCCGTTCTGCTGAGGCGTAGCTGACGAGCTGACGCTGAGATTCATCTAGCCGTTCCTTCAGCTGGGCAAGCTGGCGCTGCAGCATCTGGCGACCATAGGAAGTCGCCTGCACCTTGCGCTCGAGATTGGTTTGGATAAAGCTTTCGGCCCAGGCATTGGCAACACGTGCCGAAAAATTCTGCTCGGGGCTAGTGAAGTTGATTTCCACTAGGCGTGATAACCGTGCCGGATCAATGTTCAGGTTTCGCCGCAAGACCTCGCCCGCAATCCGCAGCCGAGTAGAACGCAGCCCGGCGGGATAACGCCCATTAGCCTGCTGCAGCGCTGGATTGCTGTCAGACACACCAAACATCTCAAAGAATTTTGGATCATCGATTAGTCGTAGCTGCGTGGCTACGCGCTCAGACAGCAAGCGTGATTTCAGCAGGCCGTATTGCGTCTGGTAAAATTCCTGATCGGCAACTGTCGTCTCGCGCTCAACGCCCTGAAAATTCGTGACCTGACTTGATTCACGTGAAATCTCGATGGTGGCGGTGGCGGTGTAACGCGGCGTCATCAACAGCGTGATGATCAGCCCCAAAAGTAAGCAAACTGCAACTGCACCAAGAATGACGTAACGCCAGCGTAAAGCAATGCGCAGATATTGACGCAACGCCGGCACGGCTTCCGTGCCGTTCGGCTGCACAGCAGCGGCAGCCGAGGCCGACGACGCGGCTGTGCCCCGAAGGTTCAACGGTGAGATGTTCATGCGTTCGAGCAAGCCTTATTGCACAACCGCGATAAGCGGCGCGGCAAGGAGCGGGGAAAGCGATACAAAATCGCGGAACAGGCGACGTTGCGGTGAATCGCCAACGATCACGATGTCGTTGGCGTAGATTGGTGGGTCATCATAGGCGCCGCGCCGAATTGCGTCGATATTATACAGCCCTGCCATTTTACGCGTACCCACCGTCCGCAAGATCACCACATCTTCCTGTCGGGCGAATTCGGCCAGTCCCTTTGCCGATGCGATCACGCGCATCAGGGTCATCTGGTTGGTGACAGGATACAGGCCCGGCTCCACCACCTGACCATCGATCGTCACCACCTGGCTAACCGAGCTCTTGATGTTAACCGTCACTTCCGGATCGCGAACGTAGCGGGCACGCAAGGCAGTTTCGATAGCGCGGGCCAACTCGTCGGCCGTGCGGCCACGCGCGTCGATCGTTCCGGCAAGTGGCATGGCGATTCTTCCGCTGGCATCGACCTGCATTTCGCGACCCAATTCGGGAATGTTGAACACGTCAACCTGAATCGTATCGAGCGGCCCGATCAGCGCCGGGCGATCAGCTGCGGTCAGATCCTCGCGATCAGGCGGCGGCAGTCCCTGGCTGTCCGGCACAACCGTCAGGTTGGCCGAAGATTGTGGCGGCGGCGTACGGCTGCAACTCGTCAGCGCGGTCGCCATCAACAGGGAAAACCATAAAGTACGCATGTAGTTTGAACATTCCCGAGCGGTACAAGGGGGGCAACAAGGCTATAGATGCCGGTCTGCCCCCGGTAAAGCTGACGTGGCAGCGGCATGGCCTGCGCCGCTCAGCCAGATTGCCGCAACCACCACAACCGCCATGATTATCGGGGTACGTGCAGGATAATCAAACAGGCTGGCGACTAGGATCAGCAGCAATACGGCCGATCCCAGCCGCGGCAGGAGCTGCTCTCGTGCTGCGCCGCGCCATGCTTTGATGCTCATGGCCAGCCACCATCCCAGCGCCGCCAATAACAGAAGCAACCCGGCAACCCCGGCGTCCAGCACGATCTCTAGGAAATCATTGTGAGCATGATTGAAATAGGTCCGCTTAAGCAGCGCCATCGGCTCGTGGATGCGGAAAATGGGGTCAAAACCGCCCAGCCCCGTACCAAACGGGAAGTAGGTCCCGATCATGGACAGCACCACCGGTAAACCGCGGCTGCGCATGTCCTCGCCCGTGTTCTCGGCAGCCAGCCGGTCAAGTGCGGCAGCACGGTTCGAGGCCATGCTCAAAAGCACAAAGATTGCAACCAGCGCCACCACGCCGAGGATCACCGCGGGAAAGACCCAGCGCGGCGCCTTGCGCAATAGGCGGCGGATTTCTTGGCGGGTTATGATCGCGGCAATGCCCAGCGCCAGTATGCCCACTATTAATCCCGCACGCGATCCGCTGGCAAGGATCATCATGAGGAACAACAGCGCCAGCCCAAGCGCAATGGGACCACGCCATGCCATCCGCCGTCCATTGCCCATGGCCCATGCTGGTGCCACAACGCAGCCAATGGCGAGCAGCAATGCAAAATGGTTGCGATTGGCAAAGGTGCCGCCCACCTGGCCGAGCGTATCGTTGATCAGCGGATTGTTGATATAGATGCCGGACACCTGCAGCACACCCACCAGCGTCTCCGCCAATATCAGCAGCAGCAGCAGGGGCAGCAGCCAACCGCGGTCGCGTGGCTTCAGCCCAATTACCAACAAAAAGGTGGCGATTGGAACCACTAGTGAGAACAGTGCATTGCGCGCCGTGCCCGGCACGATTGCCAACGGGCGCCATGGCTGCGGCTGGCCTGCCACCTCTGCCGCGGCGGTAAACATACCGCGCCCCGGCAGCGCCCGCCACAGCGTAGGTGGCAAGGGAATCAATTGCACTACAGCCAAGGCTAGCGCTGCCAGTAGCAGCAGCGCCACGGGCCGCGTTGTACCCAGCGTCGGACGCTCGACAAACAAGCAGGCTATTACCAGTGTGGCAAAAGCCACCGCCCTCACTACAATCTGCCCAGCCGCGTCGCTACGCGAGGCGCCCCCAGCTAGCCAAAGCGCCGCAAGCAGCACAAAAAGAAGGATCAGCGGCAAGCTGGGTGCCAATCGCAGGGTGTGACGGTCTCGGCTAGACATTTTGTTACGCTTAAGCGATTGTGCGGGTGAACGGAACCACCATCTCTAGCCAGTCGCGCGGCGTCCCAAGCTTCCAGCATTGCCCGGTGCCCTTAAGCGGCGCTAAGGGCCACAGGATGCACGCACCACTGCCTGGGCCGATCCGGCGTATCGCCGCGTCCCCCCTGCTTCGCAGCCTTGCTGCGGTAGCAGGCAGCACCGCCATGGGCCAGGCGATCGCTTTTGCCTTTTCGCCGTTGATCACGCGCATCTACAGCCCAGAAGCGTTCGGCATCCAAGGTGTGTTCATCGCATTGATCAGCGTGCTTTGGCCGCTGGCGGGGCTGCGCTATCCCATGGCGATCGTGGTGGCGCGCGACGAGGCGGAGGTGAGCGGCTTAGTGCGACTATCAATGTGGCTTGCGGGGGGCGTCTCGTGCCTCGCCGGGCTGGTGTTGATCGGGCTACACGCTGCGGCAATTGATTTGTTCGGGCTGCGCGACTTGGGGCTTTTAGTCTATCTGCTGCCACCTGCGCTGTTTCTTGTCACGTTGCAGGACGTGATGGATTATCGCGCTGTGCGGCTTGCCGCCTTTCGCACCGTTGGCTTGGTGATCGTTGCACAGTCCTTTTTAATCAATTTGGCGCGGGTGCTGGGTGGGCTCGCCGCGCCTGTTGCAGCGACGCTGATCCTGGTGACGTCGCTTTCCTACGGCGTGCAGGCGCTGATGTTGAAGCTGGGGCTCGCCCGTCGGATGGTAGGGATTACTGCGCCAGAGCACGCGGCGCCGCTGCGCACGGTGCTGCACGCGCACCGCGAATTTCCGCTGTACCGCATGCCCGCCGACCTGGTCAGCGCCATGGCGCAAACCATTCCGGTGTTTCTGCTCACTTGGCTGTTCTCACCCGCTGCAGCCGGTTTCTATGCGCTGGCGCGCAGCGTGGTGAACCTGCCGCTCAACGTAATCGGCACGGCCGTGGGTAATGTACTTTATTCACGCATGGCGGACATGGCGCGCAGCAACACGCCACTGTTCGGCTTTGTCACCAAGGCGACGTTGGCGCATCTTCTGCCAGGGGTGGCGACCGCAATCGTCGCCTTCACCTTTCCCGCCCTGTTCAGTTTCGTCTTTGGCGAGGTGTGGCGTCTAGCGGGTGAGTTCGCGCAATGGATGGCGCTCTGGGTCATCTGCATGCTAGTAAATATTCCTGCCGTACGCGTGCTACCCGTAATTGGCGCTCAGCGGCTGCACCTTGTTTTCAATCTCTTGCTAATGGCGGGCGGGGTTGCGGGCATGCTTGCAGCGCATGCGCTGTACGGCACCGCCTTGGCGAGCGTAGCCGGCTATTCGATAGCCACTGCCAGCCTTTATGTGGCGCAAATCACCACGTACCTGTACCGGGTGCGCCGCTATGACCACCGAACCTCGCCCCATGCATGATCCGTCATCCGCGCCTCGCCTGATCGCATTCTACATGCCTTCGCTGGAAGGTGGTGGCGCGGAACGGGTGATGATCATGCTGGCCAATGGGCTGGCAGCACGCGGCCATGCCGTTGATCTAGTGCTGGCCAGTGCCGATGGGCCGTATCGCAGCGAAGTGGCCGAGGGCGTACGGATCGTTGATCTGGGCGCGCGACGGGTAATCGCCAGCCTAGTGCCGCTAGTTCGCTACCTGCGCCGTGCGCGGCCGCAAGCGATGCTGGCGGCGCTAAACCACAGCAATGTGGTGGCGCTACTCGCGCGAGGGCTGGCGCGTGTGCCGATGCGGTTGGTGGTCAGCGAGCATAATGCCCCCTCGTTCAGTCTGGCGGGGGGCGGCATAATTGCCGTGGTACGCGCATTTACGGCACGGCTCTACCCGCGCGCGGATGCCATTGTGTGTGTGTCGGACGGCATTTGTGATGAGATGGAGCAACTGCTGGGATTGCCGCGCGCGAAGCTGCACCGGATCTATAATCCGCTCGATGTTGATCGGATCGAGCGGCTCAAGACGGCATCGATCGCCGATCGACTGCCTGCAGGCGATGGACCGCTGGTGCTGGCCGCCGGGCGACTGACGGCACAGAAAGATTATCCCAACCTCCTTAGTGCCTTTACCCAGCTAGTGAAGACACGACCGGCGCGGCTCGCTATTCTGGGGCAGGGCGAGGAAGAAGCCGCATTAAATGCGCTGGCCGCGTCGCTGGGCATTGCTGATCGAGTGTTCTTTATGGGGTTTCAAGACAACCCCTTTGCTTGGATGCGTGCCTGCGACTTGTATGTCCTGCCGTCGCGTTGGGAGGGATTACCCGGCACCTTGCTGGAGGCGCTGGCCTGCGATGCGCGGATCGTTAGCACCGATTGCCGCACTGGCCCGCGCGAGATCTTGGAAGATGGGCGCTGGGGTCGACTGGTACCAGTGGACGATCCTGCAGCACTGGCGCAGGCCATGCTTGCGGCGCTCGACGATCCGCAGCCGCCCTGCGGATCACAGCGCGCGGTGGCCTTTCGTCCTGAACGTGCGGTTGAACATTATGCGCAGGCTTTGGGGCTGTGACGCCGGTCCCCGCACCAGCATTCCGGCCCATAGGACCCGATTCCGTGGGGGAGCCCACAGCTGATCCCGCGATGGATCTCGCGCTAAGGCCGAGAACACCCGTTTTCACCTTGTCGGGCAATCTGCTGCGGATCGTGCTAGCGCTTGCTTACGCCACGATGCTCGCAAGCCTGCCGCTTGACGCCTTCCTCGATCGCGACAATTATTTTGCTTACGTCTTCGGCAGCGACGTCGTGCTATTGTGGAATCGGCTCGATGGCTGGTCGACGGTGCTCACCAACGAGCCCCTGTGGTTGCTGGCCAACATTGTGCTGTCGCGCATCATGTCGCCTGATGCAGTCTTACAGACGTTCATCTTCGTGCCCGCCTTTGTCACCGCGCTGGTGATCCTGCGTCGCCGGGCGGATGCGCTAGGATGGCTGGTATTGTTCCTGTTGATGCCATTGGTTGTGAAGAACCACATCATCCACCTGCGCCAAGGGGTAGCGATTGCGCTGTTCCTGTGGGGCTATTTTGCGGCGTCGCGGCGATGGGGACTGACGATAATGATCGCCGCTGCTTTTGTGCATTCGTCGTTCTTCTTCGTACTCTTAATCCTGTTGATGACGCATGTCTCGGGGAAGCTGGAGATCTCGCTGCCAGTGCGGCTGGGCCTATTTGCATGTTTTTTCGCCGCACTCGGGCTAATGCTTGGCGCGCTTTCCTCTAGTCTGGGTGCCCGACAAGCCAGCGACTACAGCGGCATTACGATCGAAGTCAGCGGTTTTGCCTTTCTGTTCTGGGCGGCAATCTTAGCGATACTTGTTACCGCCGGGCGTAATTTCGTCGCGCAAAACGTTTTTTCGATCGCGCTGCTTGCTTTTTATCTTGTCACCTATTTTCTGATCGTTGTGTCAGGGCGCATTTTTGAAAGCGCGATCCTCCTCATTCTGCTGGCAGGGTTGTCGCTGGATGGGGTACGACGCAAGGCATTTTTGGGACTGATTCTGCTTTTCACCGTGGCGAATTATGCGTCACGTCTGGGCGAGCCGTGGCTCGGCTGGGGCGTATAGGCTTTTCATGAAAACCATTCTGCATATTATCACCGGGCTGAATGATGGCGGTGCCGAAGGCTCGCTGTTCCAACTCTGCCGGCACGACACGGCCAATCGGCACGAAGTGATCTCGCTCACCGGGCATGGGAAATATGGTCCTTTGTTAGAAGCACAGGGCATTCCGGTGCTCAGTCTCGACATGCCGCGCGGGCGTGTCACCTTAGGTGGGCTCCGTCGGCTATACAGCCGGTTGCGCGCGGCGCGGCTCGATGTTGTCCAGACCTGGATGTACCATGCTGATCTTTTGGGCGGTGGAGCCGCGCGGCTGGCTGGGCATCGCAACATCTGCTGGGGCATCCACCATTCTGACTTGGGCCAGGCCGGCACGCCGCGCAGCACTGTTGCGGTGGCGCGGCTATGCGCGCGATTGTCACGGCGCATCCCGCGTGCGGTGATCTGCTGCGCAGTAAAATCAAAGCGCGTCCACGCCGCTTTCGGCTATGCTCCCGAACGGCTGGTGGTGGTGCCCAACGGTTATGACCTGTCGGTTTTTCGCCCTGACCCGGCAGCCGGGGCCAAACTGCGCGCGCAGCTTGGCCTGTTGCCCGATGCGCCGGTTATCGGCTTTGTTGCACGCTATGATCCGCTAAAGGACCACGCCAATCTGCTTGCTGCATTGGCGCAGTTGAACATCAACGGCGATGCCCCCACTTGCCTGCTCGCTGGTACTGGCATGGAATCAAGCAATGCTCCGCTAGCCGCCGAGATTGCGCGGCTCGGGCTGACCGATCGGGTTTACCTGTTAGGTCGACGTGACGATGTGCCTGCCGTGATGAATGCGCTTGACGTTCATGTGATGTCATCGGCCAGCGAGGCTTTTCCGAATGTGCTGGCAGAAGCGATGGCGAGCGGCACGCCGTGCATCGCGACCGATGTTGGCGATGCGACGGAAATCCTAGGCGATACAGGCTGGATCGTGCCGACTCGCGATCCAGATGCGCTAGCCGGTGCGCTACGCACGGCGCTAGCGGCGTGCGTAGCGCCCGGCTGGGCCAATAGGTGCGAAGAGGCACGTGCACGCGTCGCTGCACGCTTCTCGATCGAACAGATGGTTGAAAGCTATAACGCCGTATGGGATAGGAACTCACCGACTAGCTCGGCGTAAATTCGCGCATTCACCTTTTCAACGTCGAACTTTTCCTCTGTAATGCGCCGGCTTTCCCGCCCCATTGCGGGGATCAGCGCAGGATCGGCGCAGAACCGTTCCATGGCTGCGGCAAGGCTAGTTGGATCGCGCGGCGCGGCGAAAAAACCGTTCACTCCCTCTACTACTGTTTCGCGGCACCCCGGGACGTCGGTGGTCACTACCGGGCGGCCCATTGCCATCGCTTCCTGCGTGCTGCGAGGCACGCCTTCGCGATAAGACGGTAGTACATAAACTGCCGTATCTGTGATCGCATCGCGTACGTCGGACATCTCGCCTAGCCATTCCACCACACCATCGGCGCCGAACGTGCGCGCTTCTGCCTCCGAAATAGCACCGGGATTGTCGTCCAGCCCACCCACCAACCGAAAACGTGCGGCAGGATAGCGCGCTTTAAGCAGCCGTGCGGCGGCAACATATTCGTGCACCCCCTTTTCGCGCAGCAATCGACCGATCATCAAAAACGACACTGGTTCGGCCGGGGCTGGCAGCGGGACAACCGGAAAATAGGTGAGGTCAACACCGATCCCTCCAATCAGTGCGGCATTGTTTGACGCCACGATGCGCCGGCGGATGAACTCATCACGATCGTCTGGATTCAGGAACAGCACACGATGCGCCCGGCCGAGCGCCGCACGCAGCAGGCCTATCGCAACACCACGAGCCACTTTCTTAGGCAAATGATCGCTGCCCGTCGCCGTGAACAGATAGCCCAGTCCTTCCACCATCGCCACACGGCGAGGCACGCGTGCAATCGCCGCAGCCAACCCGCCATAGATGTTGGGTTTGATGAAATAGGTGAGGCTGGCGTCCACCCGCGCACGGCGCAACCAGCGCTGAAGATCGCGCAGCGTGGCGAGGTCAGACAGCGGGTTCTGCCCGGTTCGCTCGATCCGGTAGGTGTCAGGCCGCACCCCCATGGTGGTGAGCGTACGATGCTGCGCGTCCGTAAAGTCGGGCGCTAGCACGTACACGTCGTGGCCGCGCGCCACCAGCAACTCGAGTAGCGGGCCGCGAAAGCGGATCAGCGATTCCGCCAGGTTAGAAATTACTGCAATCTTCATCGACGCGCGCCCTCTGCCGCTACGTTCCACCAGCGGCCATTTACAGATCTTTTTTGATTGCGAAAGAAGGCGCCCATCCAACGGGTTTGATTTGGCGCCGCGCTCGGATAAAGGCGCGTTTCGCTAGCGGCAAGGTAACCCGTTCATGCTCAATACCCCTTTTAGCCCGTGGCCCAGCTTTTCTGACGAGGAACAGGCCGCTACTGCCCGGGTCATCGGATCTAACCGGGTGAACTATTGGACAGGCGAGGAAGGTCGCGCATTTGAGCATGAATTTGCCAAATGGGTCGGTACCGATCATGCCGTAGCAGTTTCCAACGGAACACTGGCGCTTGATTTGGCACTGCGTGCGCTGGGAATCGGCCCGGGCGACGAAGTGATTGTCACGCCGCGCACCTTTATCGCATCCATTTCCACGGTAGTGAACGCTGGCGCAGTGCCGGTCTTCGCCGATGTTGATCGCGATAGCGGCAACATATCGCCCGCTACCATCGCCCCTGTGATCACTGATCGCACTCGCGCGATCATTCCCGTGCACTTGGCTGGCTGGCCGGCCGACATGGATGGAATCCTCGCACTTGCCCGCCCCCGCGGCATCCATGTGGTGGAGGATTGTGCCCAGGCACATGGCGCCCGCATAGGTAATCGCTCGGTTGGCGCGATCGGCGATATCGGCGCCTGGTCGTTCTGCCAAGACAAGATCATGACCACTGGTGGCGAAGGCGGCATGGTCACAACCAATGATTCGGCCCTGTGGTCGACCATGTGGTCGTTCAAGGATCATGGCAAAAGCTGGGACGCACTGTATGAGCGCACCCATCCGCCCGGATTCCGCTGGCTGCATGAAAGCTTTGGCACCAACTGGCGAATGCTGGAGGTTCAGGCCGCGATTGGCCGTATCCAGCTTGGCCGAATGGCGGACTGGACGGCACGGCGAACCGCCATCGCCATGCGGCTGTACGCCGCGCTGGCTGTTTTTCCCAACGCAGTGCGTGTGCCGCTTCCCGACGTTGGGATGACGCACGCTTTTTATCGTTTTTACGGTTATGCTCGGCCGGAAGGACTTAAACCGGGCTGGAACCGCGACCGAATCGTCGCCGAGGTTGTCGCGCGCGGCGTGCCGCTGTTTCAAGGCAGCTGTTCGGAAGTGTATCTTGAAAAGGCGTTTGACGGCACCGGCTGGCGTCCATTGCAACGACTGCCGGTCGCGCGTGAATTGGGCGACACGAGCCTAATGTTTCTGACGCACCCTACGCTGACCAATGCGGAGGTCGATCTAGCCTGTGACACGATTAGCGCGGTGTTTGCGGAAGCATCTGCCTGATCGCCGCCCATTTACGCCTGTCTTGTTTCATCTAACCCGCGTGCGATGCGGGTAATCAGCGGCGCAGTGGGCGTGCCGGATTGCCGGCCCACGTTTCGCCGGCAGGTACATGCTTAGTCACCACGGCGCCCATGCCGATCGTTGCATCCGCGCCGATCGTCAGCCCCTGCCGGATCATTGCCCCGGCACCGATATAGGCGCGGTTGCCGATCCGCACCGCGCCGTTGCAGCGTACCGCGGGGGCAAAGGTGACAAAGTCGCCGATTATACAGTCGTGTTCGACATAGGCGTAAAGATTGAGGTGGAAATGCCGGCCCACCCGGATGTTGCTGGTAAAGGTGGTGAAGGGCGATATCAATGCGCCTTCCCCCACCACCACATCGTCCATCACAACATGATCATGCGCACGTGGTGAGAAAAACGGGACTTCTGCCTCTTCGCACATCGTGTCGAGCTGCTGGCGGATCGCGCCATTCGCAACAGCTAGGCAGATCGCGCGATTGGGTGCGGCGGCAAAGGTATCAAACGATATAACGCGCGCGCCGTTGATCATCGTGCCGACCGGGCCGTCATCAACAAACACCGTCTCGTCTCCCGGTGCCAGCTGGTCACGTACCAGCGGCAGGATGCCACGCCCACACCCGCCCGCGCCATAAACGCCCCACAATGTCATTCGGGCGTCTCCTGCCCGCGAAACACTGGCATGGTCGCCTCTCCTACGGCGCTAATCCCATCGCGACGCAGCACCTTGCCTGCCGTCATAAAGAGGATTTTGAGGTCGAGCAAAAAGCTGCGGTGGTCGACATACCACACATCATGCGCAAACTTCTCATCCCAGCTCAGCGCATTGCGGCCATTTACCTGCGCCCAGCCAGTGATCCCAGGACGCACCTCGTGGCGGCGTGCCTGAGTGGGGCTGTAGAGTGGCACATATTGCATCAATAGTGGGCGTGGGCCTACTAGGCTCATATCACCCTTCAGCACGTTGATCAGTCCAGGCAGCTCGTCGAGGCTGGAAGCGCGCAAAAAGCGGCCAAAAGCGGTTAAACGCTCTGCATCAGGCAGCAGATTACCGTCTGGCCCATGCGCATTGGCCATGGTGCGAAATTTCATCATCTCGAATGGCTGTGCGCCCATTCCTGGTCTGCGCTGCCGGAACAGCACGGGCGTGCCTAGGCGCTGCCGGACGAGCCATGCAACCACCAGCAGCACAGGCGACAGGAGGATCAGGAGCAGCAGCGAAATGAGGAGGTCGAACAAGCGCTTCACAGGCATCCGCTACCATGTCGTCGTGACGGTGAACAGGCCAGTACGCATAGGCAGCACGCTGGTGCGCCGCCTTGGGTCAATGATAGCGCGCCAGCCGGTTTACTTGTCAGCGATTAGCTTATGCGATAACAACGAACGGCGCATGGGATCGGTACTGTTCCATACATTTTTTGTCACAGACAAAGACAGAAGCGTGCGTAAGGCGATGACTGAATGATAAGATTTTGGAAGAAAATCGAGAATATAGTTTTCAGGGCATTGCATGAACTAGTCGCGCTGAATCGTAGTGCGAAGTTGTTCCTTCTCCTGTTAACCGATGCCGTGCTTTGCATCGCGGCAGTTATTATCGGCTTTTCGCTCCGATTGGGCGAATGGACCTTGTGGAGCACGCCGATCTCCATTGTGGCGTTGGCCTGCCTCGCGCTGTGGCTGCCGATCTTCACCGTACGTGGGATTTATCGCTCGGTGGTGCGCTTCATGGGATCGCGCACCATGCTGGGAATTCTTACTTCCTGCATGGCTATGGCGCTAATGCTCACCGTGATCTTCGCGTTTCGCGCGCCGGCTGGCATTCCGCGTACCATTGCAGTGTTACAGCCGATGGTCTTCGCCACGCTGCTGGTGATCAGCCGTCTGATTGCGCGATACATTCTGTTCGATCTGCTGAACCAACGCAGCTTTGCCGGCACCCGCCAGAGCGTGATGATCTATGGCGCAGGCTCGGCGGGCCGCCAGCTGGCGTTATCACTGCGGCACGAGCCAGACATGATTCTACGCGGCTATATCGATGATGATAAGCGACTGACTGGCAAGCACCTCGACGGCGTACGCGTCCATGATGGCATGGCCGTGGAGCGGCTGATCACGCGGTATGAGATCGACACCATCTTGCTGGCGGTGCCGCGCGTATCGCGTCAGCGACGCGAGCAGATCGTGCGCAAGTTCGAAAACATCAGTGTGCGCGTGCTTACGCTGCCGGCAATGGCAAACCTCATCGACGGCTCGGTATCCGTCGACAATTTGCGTGAGATCGAGATCCGTGATTTGCTTGGCCGCGATCCGGTACCGCCCAATCATCTACTGCTGCAAAAAACGGTGAGCGGCCGATCGGTGATGATCACAGGTGCGGGCGGTTCGATCGGCAGTGAGTTATGTCGTCAGATCAGCATGCTCGATCCGGCGTGTATCATTTTAGTCGAGATGACCGAACACGCACTCTATTCAATAGATGCCGAACTGCGCGAGGCGCAGAAATCTGGCGCGCTACGTACCAACGTGACGATCCATGCCGAACTTGGCAATGTTGCCGATCTGAATACGGTGCGCCGACTGTTTGATCGCTGGTGCCCCAATACCGTGTTCCACGCTGCAGCCTACAAGCATGTGCCGCTGGTCGAGGAAAATGTCATTGCGGGTATGCGCAACAACGTATTCGGCACGTTGCATTGCGCGATGGAAGCCGATCGCGTCGGCGTGCAGCATTTCATCCTCGTTAGCACCGACAAAGCGGTGCGCCCCACCAACGTGATGGGATCCAGCAAACGCGTATGTGAACTGGTGCTGCAGGCGCTTGCCGCTCGCGGCAGTGCTTGCCGCTTTGCCATTGTGCGCTTCGGCAACGTGCTGGGTTCCAGTGGCTCAGTGGTGCCGCGCTTCCAGCGCCAGATCCACCAAGGTGGTCCGGTGACGCTTACGCACCGCGACGTCACCCGTTATTTTATGACCATCCCTGAGGCCGCGCAGTTGGTAATTCAGGCCGGTGCAATGGCTGAGGGCGGAGAGGTTTATGTGCTCGACATGGGTGAGCCGATCCGGATATTTGATCTTGCCCGTGCAATGATCAACCTGTCGGGCCTGACTGTGCGCGACACTGCCAATCCCGATGGCGACATCGAGATCTGCGAAGTAGGCCTGCGCAAGGGTGAAAAGCTGTACGAAGAATTGCTGATCGGCAACGCACCGCGCCCAACCCATCACCCGCGCATCATGCAGGCGCGTGAAAACCACCTCGATTGGGCTACGCTGGAAGGTCATCTAGCAGCGATGCACATTGCACTGGCCGAGGGCGACCGGGCGCGTTCGCTCGACATCCTGTGCATCCTAGTGCCCGAGTTCGTTGGGGAGCAATCGCAGCGCCGATCAAGCGCGGCCTGACCAGCACAGCACCGCGCTGAACAGCATCGGCAATTATGGTATCTTCCCCTCTTACTTCCGATCAACCGGCCAGCCATGGTCAGCTGATCACGCGCCGTGTGGCCTTGGGCGCGGGGGTCGCGACGCTGGCGATTATTCCGGTCGCGCGCTGCTGGTCATCGGCTGATTTGGGAAGCAGCACACCCATTGCCAGATTTTTCTCCGTGGCTGCCTTGCTAGACGATCGGCGGTTGACACCTGACGCGGCAAGGCCGGGCGCACGGCTGCAGGCGGCAGGTTTCGATTACGAGGTAGCGCCGGCCGGTGCATCGGATCATCAGATCGTCACGGCTGGTGGCCTGAAGCTTTACGTGCGCAGCACACCAATCCGGCCCGAGCAATTCGGTGTAATAGGCGACGGCCGCGACGACCTAGACGCGCTGCAGCGGGTGTTTGATTTTGCAGCTAAGCGTGCGCCAGTACACTTGTCGCGCGTTCACCGCATCCGTCCGGTTAAGGGGCGTGAGGCGCTACTGGTGCGCAGCCATACGCGGATCGTTTTTGAGCCGGGAGCAAGAATCGAAAACTTGCCGCATGATTGCTCTCGTTATGAAATGCTCAAGCTTCACGATGTGTGCGACGTGGAGATCGTTGATGCCGTGCTCGACGGGCGGCGTGATCTAAACAAGGCGACCGATGGTGAATGGGGCAACGGCATCCAAGTGCTGGGCGCGGCCGACAACATCCGCCTGCGCAACCCCGTGACCAACAACATGTGGGGTGACGGCATCTTTGTTGGGCAGGATCTGGAGCATCTGAAAAGCCCCGGATCGGTCGAAATTTGGTCACCCAAGGCGGATAATTGCCGGAGGCAAGGCATGAGCATTACCGGTGCTCAGCGCTGCATCGTCCACTCTCCGCGCTGGACGCGCACCAACGGCCGGTTGCCACAGGCGGGACTTGATATTGAACCCGATACCGAAACGGCGGTCTTGGGCGAGATCCGCATCATTGATCCTGTGACGATCGGCAACGCCGGCAGCGGCATTGTAGTGTTCCTCGGTCCGCTGCGCCGTTCAACACCCCCGGTGTCGATTGAGATCACCGGGCATCGCAGCAATGGCGATGGCGCGGGCGCGCAATTTCTGCGGCCAGGCTGGGCCGGAAACTATGTATCGGGCAGCGTGCGCTATCTCGATCCAAAGGTCACAAAGGCACGTACTGCCGGGATCATCGTGGAGGATTGGGACGCGCGCGGCCCCAATATCTTGGTGCAGCGCCCGACCGTCACCGACCCCGGAGCGGCGCTCGGCACATCGGATCGCGACCGTGCCGGCATCCTTATCTACAATTACTTGAACAATGAAGCGACGACGATCGGCAATGTGACGATCATCAACCCCTCGATTGTTTTCACGCGCCCGACAACCAAGCTGGACCGATATTTTTATGTCCAGAACTACAAAACGCCTGGCGCCGTGGAAAAGGTGCGAATCATGGATCCGGTGAAGCTGACGGGCACACGCTACAGCCGGATCGACGGCCAAGTCGAATGGTCAGATCGCAATGCGGTGGCTAGCGTCGATCATGCAAACACAGCCATGCCCTTCCCCATCGTCAACTGGGCGTTCACTGGCCGCTACACTAATCGCGGTGCACCCGGCATTGTCACCTTTGCCCTGTCCGAGCAGGAAACACCGGTCGGCTGGCCATCCGTTACGGTGGTCGCCCTGGATCATCCGATCCGCCTTGACCCAGGAAAGGGCAATACCATCGTGCCGGGCGGGCGGCGTGGCCAAGTGGTTGAGATCTCCGCCGGGTCGCAGGCCCAGCTGCAGCGCCGCTCGCCGACCGAGTGGCAGATCGAGGCCACTCGTTCGCCAGTGTTCCTCCTTTAATGCAGCGCAGTAATCGCAGCGCCGCATGCGGCCCTTATTCTTCCAATCACATGACCATGTCGGCGTCACCGCAGACAAGAAAGGACAAATAAGCAGATGATCGACGACAAGGTAATGGTGACAGGCGGTGCCGGCTATATTGGCAGCCATGCCGTTTTAGCGCTGCTTGATGCCGGCTATGATGTGGTGGTGGTCGACAATCTGGTTACCGGATTTGACTGGGCGGTTGATCCGCGCGCCGATCTGGTCGTTGCTGATGTCGCTGACATGCCGGTCATGCGCGCCACCATCCGCAATCACCGGGTGCGCGCTATCCTACATTTCGCGGGCTCAGTGGTGGTGCCAGAATCAGTCAGCAATCCGCTCAAATATTATCGCAACAACACGGCTGCCTCGCGCGCTCTGATCGAAGGCGCTGTAGCTGAAGGCGTGGCACATTTTATCTTTTCGTCCACCGCTGCCACTTACGGCACCCCACCCAACGTGCGCGTTGCGGAGGGCGACCCAACCGTACCGATCAATCCTTATGGCATGTCCAAGTTGATGACAGAGATCATGCTGAAGGACATCGCGGCCGCGCATCCGATGAACTATTGCGCGTTGCGCTATTTCAACGTGGCGGGTGCCGATCCGCAGGGGCGAACCGGCCAATCAACCGCGGGAGCGACGCATCTTATAAAGGTCGCAATCGAGGCGGCGTTGGGCAAGCGCGCATCTATCGGGATATTCGGCACTGATTTTTCGACGCGGGACGGCACAGGCGTGCGCGATTACATCCATGTCGCCGATTTGGCGGATGCGCATGTCGCCGCGCTCCGCCTCTTAATCCAGCAACCGGCGAACAGTCACACGTTGAACGCCGGCTATGGTCGCGGCTATTCGGTGTTGGAGGTGCTTGATGCGGTTGACCGCGTGACGCAGGGCCAGGTGGTACGCGATATCCAGCCACGCCGCGCAGGCGATCCGGCCGAACTGATCGCGGATAATCGCGCGATCCTCGCGACGCTCGATTGGCAGCCGACGCGTGACCATCTGGACGGAATCATTCATGATGCCGTTGCTTGGGAGCGCCGCTTAGCCGAACGCAATCGCTGAGCGTACCGGCATCGTTTCACCGACTGCGAAACGGACGGCGGGCAGCCAGCGCGGCGAGGCATGGGGATGGCGACCGAGCCACCAGCTTCGGGCCTCCTGATCTTCTTCCTAAGATATATGTCAGAAACACTGCTGCCATGCAGCGGAGCGATTCCTGATTCAAGAGATTCTGATTCAGGACGCGCAAAGCCGTAGAAATCCGTGGGTCGTGGACCTCCATCCTGACGGCTTGGGGGAAGAAGCC